>OLVP01000496.1_pt1 | contig 32955 bp, 30 predicted proteins | sample 1673281 | NCBI WGS metagenome assembly OLVP01 (sample SAMEA3178940, study PRJEB25190) | human gut metagenome | biome: human gut; feature: human-associated habitat; material: faeces | place: Austria | collected 2013
CAGGGAGCAACTGGTCCAGCAGGCCCCCAGGGCCCGGCAGGCGAAACAGGAGCAACGGGTCCTCAGGGAGCAGTAGGTCCCCAGGGTCCAAGAGGAGAGACCGGTCCCCAGGGAGCAACTGGTCCAGCAGGCCCCCAGGGCCCGGCAGGCGAAACAGGAGCAATCGGTCCTCAGGGCCCACAAGGCGCAACTGGTCCCCAGGGTCCGGCTGGCCCAGCAGGAACCGTCACACCGGCTGCTGCTGTTGCCAATGCAACCGGCACAGAAGATGTTGTGACTCAGTTTAATCTCCTGCTTAACAGCCTTCGGGAAGCAGGACTGCTTAAAACGGAATAAAGGTATATTTCAAAGACCGCCGTCCCCTGTGGTACGGTGGTTTTTGCCGGTTGTATAGCCCTTTCAGTTGAGAGAGTATTTATTTGTGTACTGAAAACCCTTTACTGTCAGTTTTTTTATAAAAAATGCAACATACTTGAAGCAAAAGAAAAATCGTGTTATATTACTTTCAGTGCAAAAACAGGTCATTTGACGGCCTGTGTGACCATTTCAAAAGCAGAAAGGTGTTATACAAACATGGAAATAAACGTAGCGAAACTGAATGAACTTCCTGAGGGAAGTTATCAGTTGATCGATATGAGAAGTGACCGGGATTTTGAATATGGAACCATTCCCGGAGCCATTCACATTTTACAGGAAGAGCTGAAAGAAAATCCACAGATCATAAAAGCAAAAAAAGTGATATTGTTCTGCAGCCATGGAACCAACAGTATAGAAGCAGCAGAAGAACTGGAAGCAGATGGATACCGTGCCTATAGTCTGGAAGGCGGATATATTGCATGGCTGCGGGAAGAGATGCGCAGACAGGAAGCAGAAGATATTAAAAATCAGGTGGAACAGAGTATCCGGAAAAAATTCCGCAAGACCATCTGGTCTCCATTTACAAAAGCAGTGAAACAGTATGAGCTGGTAAAGGAAGGAGATAAGGTAGCTGTCTGTATTTCAGGTGGAAAAGACTCTATGCTTATGGCAAAATTATTCCAGGAATTAAAGCTTCACAATAAGTTTCCATTTGAAGTAGAATTTCTGGTCATGGATCCGGGATATAGCCCGGATAACCGTCATGTGATCGAAGAAAATGCAAGGAAACTGGGAATTCCGGTCCACATTTTTGAGTCTGACATCTTTGATGCTGTATTCACCATAGAAAAATCCCCCTGCTATCTGTGTGCCAGAATGCGCCGTGGCTATCTTTACAGCTACGCCAGGGAATTGGGATGTAATAAGATCGCTTTAGGACATCATTATGACGATGTTATTGAAACCATCCTTATGGGCATGCTCTACGGTGCCCAGGTCCAGACCATGATGCCAAAGCTTCACAGCACAAACTTTGAGGGTATGGAGCTGATCCGCCCGTTGTATCTGGTACGTGAAGATGATATCAAGTCATGGAGAGATTACAATCATCTTCATTTTATCCAGTGCGCCTGCAAATTTACCGATACCTGCACTACCTGCAATAATGAGGAAAACCGCTCCAAGCGCGTAGAAATTAAAGAACTGATCCGTGAAATGAAGAAAAAAAATCCATTTGTAGAAGGAAATATTTTCAAGAGTGTGGAAAATGTAAATCTGGACACTGTGGTCTGCTACAAAAAAGATGGAGAGCGCCACTGGTTCTTAGATGACTATGATGGGAAATAAAGAAATTGTGGAAATATCATTACCATAAATGACTGTATTAAGAGTCCCTGTTCCGAAAGAACAGGGCTTTTTTTTGCACTATTTCCTTTGTTTCTGTATATCTTATAGTATGATGCTCGAGGATTGCGGGAATTGCATAGCAATGGAGCAATCCGGTTACATCAGTGAGTGGCAAAATTTACTTTTGACACTCACATCATAGTATTCGATACATTTCTGGAAGCAGGAGGACTTTTTATGAAAAAAAGATATATATCATTTCTTGCAGCTGTATTGGCAGGTGTACTTGCTGTTGGCTGTCTCACTGGCTGTGGGAAAATGGATGAAGCTGCAGGTGAAAAAATGACAGCTGTGACACTTAATGAAGTCGCCCATTCCATTTTCTATGCCCCGCAATATGCAGCGATTGAACTTGGTTATTTTGAAGAAGAAGGCATTGACCTGACTGTGGTAAATGGTGCCGGTGCTGATAAAGTAATGACAGCGCTTATTTCCGGCGATGCCCAGATCGGTTTTATGGGGTCAGAAGCCAGTATTTACGTAAGCCAGGAAGGTGCTGCAGATCCGGCTGTAAATTTCGCCCAGCTGACCCAGCGCGCAGGTAATTTTCTGGTGGGAAGAACAAAACAGACGGATTTTAAATGGGAAGATCTGAAAGGAAAGAAAGTGCTTGGCGGAAGAGCAGGTGGCATGCCTCAGATGGTATTTGAATATATCTTAAAGAAACATGGAATCGACCCCAAAACAGATCTTACCATTGACCAGAGCATCAGTTTCGGCCTGACGGCAGCAGCCTTTACTTCAGGAGATGCAGATTATACCGTAGAATTTGAGCCCTTTGCAACTACGCTGGAAATGGAAGGCTGCGGAACTGTGGTAGCTTCTTTGGGCCGTGATTCCGGTTATGTGCCTTATACTGCTTACTGCGCAAAGAAAAGTTATATAGAAAAGAACCCGGAACTGATCCAGAAATTCACAAATGCCATCCAGAAAGGACTGGATTATGTAAATTCCCATTCTGCATGGGAGATCGCCAAGACGATCCAGCCACAGTTTAAAGATACACCGGTGGAAAAAATCGCTACGATCGTAGACCGGTATAAATCCCAGGATACATGGAAAGAAAATACGGTTTTTGAAAAAGACAGCTTTGAGCTTCTGGAAAATATTTTAGAGGAATCAGGAGAACTAAAAAAACGGGTGCCATATGAAAAACTGGTACGTACGGATTTTTCTATCAATGCTGTTAATGCAGTCCAAAAATAACTCTGATATCGAATTGCTATGTGCTTTGCACTCCCGCAATTCTAAAAACATTCGTAATCCGCTCATTTTTCTTCAAAAAATGGCTCCTTACTCATGTTTTTGGCGGGCCCCAAGTTCAAAAATCCTCCTGCAAGCAAGCTTGCAGGAGGATTTCCGACCTTTTGCCCCTGATATCAGGAAAATAGAATATTACAGTTTGACCATTGCATAGTCTTGTTTCCATATCCATGAAAACAAGACTATGCAATTTATTGCAACAAAAACTGAAATCGATTGCAAAAGCACTTGACAAGACTATATAAAAAGGCGTATGATAAAGTCATCAGAGAAACAGGAGAGAAATATGACGATCTACGACATCGCAAAGCAGGCAGGTGTATCTGCCAGTACCGTTTCCAGGGTCATTAATAATAAGCCCGGGATCAACGCCCAGACGCGTAAAAGGGTACAAAAATTATTAAATGAAAATCATTATATTCCCAATGAAGCAGCCAGAGGTCTGGTGATGCAGTCTTCTAAGATCATCGGTATCCTGATCGAGGATCTGCGTATCGAGCATCATACAGAATCGGCCTATGTGATCGAACAGGAGATGACTGCTTTAGGTTATACCTGTATTACTCTGAGTACCGGGCGGAAGGATGAGAAAAAGGCGGATTACATCCGCATCCTGGAACAGCGGAGAGTAGATGGTGCCATTCTCATGGGTTCTATGTTTGAAACAGAAGCCGTGAAAAAAAGCATTGAAGAACACCTCCCGGATATTCCTGTAGCCATTGTAAACGGCTATCTGGATCTGCCAAATGTTTATGGTGTCCTTATTGATGAAGAGCGGGGAGTAAAGGACTGTGCCGAGCTGATGCTTAAGAAAGGAAAGAAGCATCTGGTAATGGCAGTGGATTCTGATACACCTTCCAATCGGAATAAGCAAAAAGGCTATATAAGAGCCATGACAGAGCAGGGGATCGCTAAGAAAGATATCCTCTTATATACGGCGGTAAACAAAGAATTTACCAATCCCCGTGATGTGAGGGCTGCAGGTGCAAAGCTTACAGAACATATCCTTACAGAAAGACCTGAAACAGACGGAATTATCTATACCACAGACCTGTTGGCAATAGGCGGTCTGGAAGCAGCAAAAAAAATGGGAAAACGTATTCCGGAAGAGCTTGCGATCATGGGCGTGGATAATACTATGTACGGTGAGATCGTTACACCAAAGCTTAGCAGTCTGGATAACAAGCTGGTGGAAGTCAGCCAGAATGCTTCAAGGGCTATCCTGGATGCCCTTGATAAAAAAGAAGTGTCCCATAAAGTGATGCTTCTGACAGATATTAAAGAAAGAGAGACCACATAACATTTGCCGGAAAGATTTCTTCATCGGAAAGTTTCTTTGCAGATGTGTGGATGGAAAGAGAAAAGGTTCTTTCAATAGAACCATTTTCTTTTAACATTATTGAAATCGATTGCAAAAAAAAGCAATTAAAAAAGTATAAAAGATGAAAGATAAAGGAGAAAGTGATCATGAAAAGAGTTCCTTATGAAGTAATGGTAAATGAGTTTGAGAGAGTATTAACCAAGTACGGTTTTGAGCCAAAGGATGCAAAGGCTTCCGCAGAGCTGTTTGCACAGAATTCTATGGCTGGTGTATATTCTCATGGATTAAACCGTTTCCCAAGAGTCGTAGAGTATTTAAAGAAGGGCGAAATCGATCCAAAGGTAAAGGCTGAAAAGATCATGGGATTTGGTGCTTTTGAGCGTTGGGACGGACATCGTGGTTTCGGGCCTTTAAATGCAAAACTGGCAATGGACCGTGCAGTAGAACTGGCAAAGGAATTTGGTATGGGTATCGTTGCACTGGGAAATAACAATCACTGGATGCGCGGCGGCAGCTATGGATGGCAGGCAGCAGACCAGGGCTGTATCGGTATCTGCTGGTCCAATACCTGTCCAAACATGCCTGCATGGGGTGGTATGGATCGTAAGATCGGTAATAATCCACTGATTTTTGCAGTACCAAGAAGTAATGGAGAGCATGTAGTCATTGACTGTGCCGTATCCCAGTTCTCTTATGGAAAGTTGGAAGACTGCCGTTTAAAGGGACAGCAGCTGCCGGTACCTGGCGGATATGATACCAATGGCAATCTGACCACAGATCCAGGGGAAATCGAAAAGACCTGGCGTGTACTTCCAATGGGTTACTGGAAAGGCAGCGGTATTTCAATTGCTCTTGACCTGATCGCAACTGTACTTTCTAACGGAAATTCTGTACAGAAGATCGGCACCTTCGGCGATGAAGTAGGTCTGACCCAGATCATGATCGCTATCGATCCGTCAAAGGGCAACAGCGTAGAATTGACTGATGAGATCGTAAATAATATCGTAGCAGATGTAAAGAGCTCCATTCCTGTAAAAGAAGGCGGAGAAGTTTATTATCCAGGCGAACTGGAACTGTTAAACATCAAGCAGAACAAAGAAGAAGGTATTCCGGTCATCGAAGAAAAGTGGGAAGAAGTACTGGGAATGTAAGCTTCTGTCTGCACTAGTACATCGTTTCGTAAATAACTGTACGAATCACGTAGGATGCGGATTTGAGTGTGCAGGTCTAAAAACGCAGGCGTAGCGGGCTACGCTGAGGCTTTTAGGCCTGTGCAATCAGATTCGCAGACAAGTGAGTGGTATAGTTATTTTGAAAACGATGTACTAGCAGCCAGAGGAGTGCGTGAAAACTGAATTTGTCTGGAAAGTCCAAAATAAAAACAAGTGGTGCAAGGCAGTGAAAAATGCTTTGCACTGCTTTTTTTTTATTTTGCCATGCGTCTGCATAGTATACACCTGTATAGTAAGAAAAAATTTATATCTTTTCCTATAGAACTATGATACACTTAAAACTACACTCCCGTTACAATGCGGGGAAAAACGAAAGGGAGAACAGACCGATGCTTTGTGCCAGAGGGATCTGCATGTCTTACGGCAGACAGAAGATACTGGAAAATGTGGATATTGACCTTTCACCAGGAGAATGTGTGGGGATCGTTGGGGCAAATGGCTGTGGAAAGACTACGTTATTGTCCATTCTTGCAGGAGCAAGAAAAGGGAAAAAAGGAAGCCTCCTTGTAGACGGAAGGCCATTTTTTAAGGATCATCCTGTTGCCTATGTACCCCAGGAAAATCCACTGGTGGAAGAACTGTCTGTAAGGGATAATCTCCTTTTATGGTATAAGGGAGACAGGAAAAAGATGGAAAAAGACCTGGCAGATGGTCCGGCTGCCATTTTAGGCATTTCACAGATGTTAAAAAAGACAGCAGGGCAGTTATCAGGAGGTATGAAAAAAAGGCTGAGTATTGCCTGTTCCCTGGCTTTAGGAAGCAGATACCTGATCATGGATGAACCGGGAGCTGCGCTGGATCTGGAATGTAAGGAGATGATCCGCCGGTATTTAAAAGATTATGTAAGAGAAGGCGGAGCCGTACTATTAACATCTCATGAGATGGAAGAACTGGCAGTGTGCAGCAAATTATATGTATTAAGCCAAAGTAATTTAAAAGAAGTACCTTTAGGCCTGACGGCAGAGGAACTGATAAAAACCTTTCGCAATCAGCAGTAGAGTAAAATGTCCGCAGTGCGTCCGCCTTTGAAATTTGGGTGTAACTGGCGGAAAATAGACCGCAAAGACAAGTACAGGAAAGACTCTGGGAGTACATCAGGTACAAAAGATTCCGGGAGAATATTGAAAACAATGTGAGGAGAAAGTAAGCGTATGAAAAAAACACAAAAGATCATATTAGCAGGAGCAGCAGTGGCAGCGGTAGCTGTAGGAGGCGTATTTTATGTAAAATCCACAGCTAAAGATCCAAAAGATGTGGTCATTGACGCTTTTAAGTCTGTTTATGCAGAAGGGCAGACCAACCCACAGGAAGAATTGTTTGGGGTAAAAGAGCTTTTGGAAAACACCAGCAAAAATGGGGAATATGGCCTGACACTGAAATTAGACAGCTGTTCTGATGAAACCATTAATGCATATGCAGGAAGCGGACTGCGGATCGCAGGAAAAACAGATATTGAAAATCTGCATTCCAGCATTAATCTGGCAGCTATTTACAATGGGATGGATCTTGCAAATGTAAATGGCTATTATGGGGATAAAAAGGTTATGGTGTCCATGCCGGAGATATCCAGTTATGTGTTTACAGCGGATCTGAATAAGGATCTGGGCCAGCAGCTTACAGATTCACCGTTCTTTGGCCCTATGTTAGAGGAGCGCGGCATAGACGTTGCTGCACTGGATGATTACATAAAAGAGCTCATAGCCCAGGCAGAACAAAACAGCAGTGAAGATAAAGGAGCAGGCGCTTTTGATGTAAAAGCCTTATGGGACCGCTATAAAGAAGGCTGTGAAGCACAGGATAATTTCAAAGCAGCCATGACAGTAGAAAAAGCAGAAAAGGGCACTTATACAGTTGATGGGAAAAATGAGACCTGCAAGGGCTATACAGTTAATATCAGTAAAGATTCCATGGTAGACTTTTTACGTACATCTGCGGATTTCTTCCTTCAGGATGAAGAACTTAAAAGTGCCTTTTTAAAACAGCTGGAGACAACTGTAAAATTGAGCCAGCTTCTTGGAAATGATATAGAAAGCGATATCCCGTCTGTAAAGGAGCTTCAGGAACAGACATATGAAGAAACAAAGGAAAATGTGGAAACCATGATCCAGTATGTGGATAAAGCACTTACAGATGTGCAGATGACTGTATATGTAGATAAAAGCGGCCGTTTAGCAGCCATGGATGCAGTGACCTTTGTGAATACAGAAAGCTTTGCAGGGGATGAAGGTGTAAAACAGGTGAAGATCGACTTCCACGCAGAAGTAAAAGGCGGCGCTTACAGACTGCAGAATTTTGTGACTACCATCGGCCTTACTGCAAATGAGGACAATGTGACCATTCGGGCTGACCGTGTGGGAACTTACGATGGAAAGAATTTAGAAGATTCCCTGACTTTTTCTGTATTTGAAGAAGGTATTATCGATCTGAACGGCGAAATTTCCAGCACCTATGAAAGTGAAACGGGAAAAGAAAATAACCGCATTACTATCAGTGACGGAGAAGACAATTTATTTACCATGAACGTGGATAGTACAGTGGATGAGCTGGAAAAAGGAAAATCTCTTCATGGAACCATTAACAGTGCAGAATTTACTTCCTTAAATGGCCAGTACAGTGCTGTATTCTCCGGCGAAGGTTATTTACGTCCATTAGAGGGAGATATAGAGCCGTTAGAGGGAGAGACTTTTGATATATTTGCAGCCAGTGAAGAAGAGTGGAATGCAGTTGCCATGGAAATGGCATTTGGCGTATTTGGCCTTGCAGCACAGATCAGCCAGTAAAGAACTGGAATGCTGATGACAGCGGATATTACAGTTATGACACAGGAAAAGAGGATGTAAAAGGATGAAAGCTTTCTGGTCATATTTGAAAATGGAATTAAAAAGAGCTGTAAAACGCCTTCCTTTTCTGGCGCTGGGAACAGCAGCTCTTGTGCTTCTTTTAAGTGGCGGAGCTCTTTTAGGAAAAAATATGCTGTATGGAAATAAGATTTCCGGACGCATTAAAGTAGCAGTGATCCTTCCGGAACAGGATCCGCTGTCCCGTCGGGCCATGGGAATGCTTCAGTCACTTGAAAGTGTAAAAAGTCTTTGTGATTTTACAAATATGAACAGGGAAGAAGCGGAAAATGGACTAAAAAAGGGCAGTGTGTATGCTGCCCTTTTTATGCCGGAAAGCTTTGTGCAGGATATTATGAGTGGCACCAATACACCGGTAACAGTGGTACTGGCGGACCAGTCCCAGATGGAAAGCCGTATTTTTAAAGAACTGACCCAGGGGGGAGCAAAAACCCTGGGAGCAGCCCAGGCGGGTATTTACAGCGGGGATGAATATCTGATCAAAAAAGGCAGACAGGAAGAAATACCGGCACTGGAAGATGAATTAAACCGTTTGTACCTGGAAGCCAGCCTTCCAAGAATGGATTATTTTAAGAAGGTGAAAATAAACGGGGCCGGAAACATAAGCATAACCTGTTTTTACGGGATCAGTGCCAGTGTGCTGGTCTTGCTTTTTTCCGTATTGTCTGTGGCTGGTTTCCTTCTTCCATGGAATAAGGGTATGAGAGAAAGCCTTGACGGAGCAGGAATGGGGCCGGGGATCAGGACTGCGGGACGGATCCTGGGATTAAGTTTTCTGCTTTTTTGCATTACCCTTCCTGGTGTAAGCGCAGCTGTTGTTATGGACCAGATCCCGGTGAAGCATCTGTTGTCTTTAGAATTTGCAAAGATCATAGCCTTGTCAGTATTGACCGATCTGTCGGCAGCAGCTTTCTGTAATGGACTTTTCCGGCTATCCGGCAGTCTGCCTGGGGGAGTACTGCTCCTGTTTTTGGTGACGACTGTCAGCCATTTTGCAGCAGGCGGCTTTTTGCCTAAGGTATTTTTGCCCCAGGCAGTACAAAGAGTATCTTCCTGTATGCCAACAGCAGTATTGATGGATGCTTTCCGGTCTATGGTAACAGAAAGCATGGGAAAAAATGAAATACTCCGTCTGATGGTACTTTTTACAGCCGGTTTTCTGGTCAGCTGGTTTAAGGAGGTGCAGGAAGATTGAAAATGGTATTTGTATGGTTTTTTCTTTCCTGTAAGCGGTATTTGAAAAAGCCGGGGATCCTGCTTGCACTGCTTCTTCTGCCGGTGACAGCATGGATAGCCGGAAAGTATGTTCACCCAGAAAATGAGGGAATAAAGATCGCGTTGTATCTTCAGGAGACAGCCGGGGAAAATGTGGATCTTTCGGAAAATGGGGAGCAAAAAAACGGATCAGGAGAATATGATCCAGAACAAAACTGGAAAAATATGGGAATACAGCTGGTAAAGGATCTGTTAAACAGTTCTGTAAAAGAAGCTGATAATACCAACGGTGCATCTGCAGAGTCCGAAAGCTTATTCTGGTTTTATCTCTGTGACAGCGAAGAACAGCTGAAGGCTCATGTGGCATCAGAAAAAGCAGAATGCGGCTATGTGGTACCGGAAGATCTGGGAGAACGTCTGCGAAATAAAAAGATAAAAAACACAATAACATTGTATACATCCCCATCTACAGTAACAGGTTCCCTTTCTACAGAAAGCATATTTGCAGCACTGGCAAGACTGTATGACCGCCAGATACTGATGGATCACATGCAGGATGAAGCAACAGGAGATCTGTACGATACATGGTATGCAAATGGAAATATTTTCCATTTTGAATATGTTTATGGAGATATTCAAATTGATGCGGACCATGTCCGGACTAAATCTGCAAACAACATTTTTCCTGTAAAAGGGATTAATGCAGTGATCATTTTCATAATGTCCCTTTACAGCGCCTGCATTCTAAAAGAAGATGAGAAAAAGGGTCTTTTTTCCACATTACATTCAGGAGAAAAGCAAAGCTGCCAGATAGTCATGTTTCTGGCACTTCCGGTGCTGTCTTTCATATCAGGGATTCTGGCGCTGTTTTTTGCCGGGATTTTAAAAAGCGGAATATCTGGGATCTTTCAGATAGCAGAACTTATCCTTTACACCACAGCAGCAGGCGTCTACGCCTGGATACTGAAGCTTTTGGTAAGAAGCAGCAGCATCCTGTTGTGCCTGATCCCTTTCTTTCTCATGGGAAGCTTGATCTTTACCCCTGTTTTTGTGGATATAGGCCGCTTTGTGCCATCCATTGGGTGGATAGGACGGCTGTTTTTGCCGTACTATTTTCTTCATTAAGATTTTTATAATAGTTGACGCCATTTCATTTTCAGCGTATGATGGGAAGTGACTGACACAAAGACTGTGTAAATCACTTTCTGAGTGAAAGACGCTGAAAATAAATAGACAAGCTTATGAAAGAACGTTCCGCCTGTTTTGCAGCCCAGAACAGCTGGCCGGATCTTGATTTATGTTTATAGAAAAGATACAATGCCCTCTTTTGGCTTTTGTGTCTGTATTTCGCGCCTTTTAACGTGTTATGCAGTCGTAAAAGATGGAAAGGGGGTATTTTTTTGCAAAAATGCGGACAGGAACAGGAAAAAGGCTTTCAGGCTTTTACAGCGTTGATAAAGGCCTGTATTCCGACACTGGTCCTTCTGATCCTCTGGCAGCTGGCATTTCTGTCAGGAAAATGGAGCGCTTATGTGCTTCCAGGGCCAGGAAAAGTATGGAGTTCTTTTTTGGCCATGTTGGGAAATGGAACACTGTTTAAGCATATTTTAGTAAGTTTTAACCGCGTCCTTACTGGTTTTTCCATATCTTTTTTATGTGCTTTCTGTCTGGGAATGCTGGCGGCCCTGAAAAAAGATCTGGAAGTTTATTATGGTCCTTATGTGGAATTTATGAGGAATGTGCCGCCGATCAGCCTGATCGCTCTTTTGATCCTTTGGTTTGGTATTGGGGAAACGTCAAAGATCATCATTATTGTGCTTGCGTCCTTTTTTCCTATGTTTATGAACATCCGTAAAGGCCTTCTTTCCTGCGATAAAAAGCTTTTGGAAGTAGGAAAGACCTGTGGTCTGTCAAAAACAGCCAGTTTTTTTAAGATCAGGCTTTTCTGGGCGCTTCCGGATATCTTAGTGGGAATGCGGATTGGTCTTGGATACAGCTGGCGGGCTATTATCGGTGCAGAAATGATCGCAGCAGGAAAAGGCCTTGGATACCTGATCCTGGATGCCCAGCAGATGTCCCGTTCAGATAAAGTGATCGTAGGGATCTTTGTGATCGGCCTGACAGGTCTGCTTTGTGATAAAGTGTTTTTGTGGATCATCAAAAAATGTGTCAGGGGAGGTGTGGAAAATAGCTGAGATCAGATTAAAACAGTTGGAGAAAAGCTTTGAAGTATCAAAAAACAGACATCCTGTGTTAAGGCAGTTTTCCACAGAGCTGGATACAGAAAAGATCACAGTGATACTTGGCCGCAGCGGCTGCGGAAAAACCACGCTGCTTCGCATTCTGGCAGGTCTTGAAGGTCTGGACAGGGGAGAGATCCTTTTTGAAAAACAGGAAAAGCTGGGAGTGGTCTTTCAGGAACCACGGCTGATGCCATGGCTGACGCTGGAGCAGAATATTTTGTTTGGAGCAGATAAAAAGAAATATTCTAAAAAGCAGCTAAAGGAAAGGGGAGAAGGCCTCCTGAAGCTTACGGGGTTGGAAAAATTTGGAAATGCCTATCCAGACCAGCTGTCAGGCGGAATGATGCAGAGGGCAGCTTTAGGACGGGCGCTGGCCTGTGATGCCTCCTATCTGTTAATGGATGAACCCTTTGCAGCCCTGGATCATTTTACAAGACAGACCATGCAAAAGGAGTTTTTACGGATCTGTGCAGAGGAAAGGATGGGGGCATTGTTTGTCACCCACAGCGTAGATGAGGCCCTGCTTTTAGGGGATGAGATCCTTATTATGGAAAATGGGAAAGTGGGAAGGTGGTTTGATATTGGGAAAGAAATGCCATATCCCAGAGACCTGTTATCGGAAGAAATGATCAATATCAAACGGGAGATCGTTAAAACACTGGAAAACAAGCCTGCAATGTAAAATAGAATTGTGGGAGTGCAAAGCACATAGCAATCCGGTATCAGAGGGGTCAAAATATTTAAAAATTAAAATTTAAAAACAATATGGGAGGAAATGAAATATGAAAAAATGGAATCTTTATGCAGCAGCAGTGCTGGCAGCAGTGGGAATTTTAGGGGGCTGCGGAGCAAAAAATGCCGAAACCCAAGCACAGCCACAGAACGCGCAGGCAAGTACACAGGAAAATACAGAGGTAGAAAGTACACAAGCAAACGCAGCAGAGTCCAAAGCAGAAACAGAGAAAAATGGCACTTTATCTGTGACCTATGTAAAATCCCCGTTAAATGTGCCAAGTATCGTAGAGCAGGATCAGGAGATCTTCGCCAGTGTATTTGGTCCAATGGGTTATGACATCCAGTATTCAGATCTGACTACAGGACCGGAGCAGACCCAGGCATTAGCTTCCGGGGACATCCAGTTTTTAAATGCAGTAGGCGCAACTTCTGTTATTTTATCTGCTTCCAATGATGCCGATATTAAGATCATGAGCATTTACAGCCGCTCTCCAAAGGCATTTAAGCTGTTTGCAAAGGATGACAGTATTAAAACGGCAAAAGACCTGAAGGGAAAGAAAGTAGCAGGTCCCAAAGGAACCATTTTACATGAACTGTTAGTGGCGTATTTAAACAATGAAGGAATGACAGAGGATGATATTGAATTTATGGCAATGGGAATCCCGGATGCACAGGCTGCTTTAGCTGGAGGAAGTGTAGATGCAGCTTTACTTGCAGGACCGACTGCCTACAATATGGAAAAAGACGGTTATTATGTAGTAACAGACGGTGAAGGCCTTACAGAGGCAACCATCGTTACTGCAACCAGTGAAAAATTCTACGAAGAACATCCGGAACTGGTAAAAGCTTTCCTTACTGCCCAGAAGCAGGTATTAGATAAAATGGATGCAGACCACGCAGCAGCAGTAGCAGCTACTGCAAAAGCAACTGGTTTAGAGGAAGCAGCAGTAGAAGAAATGTATGGTCTTTATGATTTTAATATGGAGATCAAGGACAGCGATATTGAGGCCATGGAAAAAACAGAGAAGTTTATGGAAGATACCGGCATGATCGAAAATCCTGTAGATGTGGCATCATTGATCCTGGATGTGAAATAAATATCATTTGTTGATTGTAGGTGAAAGAGTTATAGGATATAATAAGGCTGTTATAAAAATGAAAGTACCATTTTATAGCAGCCTTTTTTCTGCTTTTAGCAGTAATGAGAAACCAAAAAAGCGAGGTTAAATATGGATTACAAGATCATCGTCCTGGATCTGGACGGAACACTGACAAATAGAGACAAGATCATCACACCAAGGACCAAAAAAGCCCTTATGAAAGCACAGGAAGCAGGCAAGATCGTGGTCCTGGCATCAGGCCGTCCAACAGCAGGAGTAGAACCTTTGGCAAAAGAACTGGAACTGGCCCGGTTTGGAAGCTATATTTTATCTTACAATGGCGGTATGATCACCAACTGCAAAACAGGAGAAGTGATTTTTTCCTCCCTGCTTCCGGTAGAAGCAAATAAAAAGATCATGGGTTTGGCAAAGGAATACGGAGTGGATTTCCTGACTTATGAGGGTGAGGAGATCATTACTAACAATGATGCCTGTATCTATGCTCACAAGGAGTCAAAGATCAATCACCTGACTCTGCGCCAGGTAGATGATATGGAAGAACATGTAAACTTTCCGGTAGCAAAATTCCTTCTGTTAGATGATGGGGATTATCTGGCGACTGTGGAGCCGAAGGTAAAGGCAGCTATGGGAAAGAACTTTGCGGTATACCGTTCAGAACCTTATTTTCTGGAGGTTCTTCCAAAAGGAATTGATAAAGCACAGTCTTTAGAGCGCCTGCTGCAGCATTTAGGCATGACAAAGGAAGAAATGATCGCCTGTGGGGACGGTTACAATGATCTGACCATGATCCAGTATGCCGGACTTGGGGTTGCCATGGAAAATGCAGTTCTTCCTGTAAGGAAAGCAGCTGACTATATTACTGCTTCCAACAATGAGGATGGTGTAGGTCTGGTAGTAGAGAAGTTCATGCTGGCTTAGGAGAAAAAATATATAAGAAAATGTCTGAGCGCCCCGGAAGTTCCGGGGCATTTTTGAATCTGTACCTGTGGCCAGCTGCTAAGAGCAGGACCAGCAGGTTTTACAGGTTAATTCATAAAATGATGTGAGTGTCAAAAGTAAATTTTGCCACTCACTGATGTAACCGGATTGCTCCATTGCTATGCAATTCCCGCAATCCTCGAACACCTCAAACTCCCATAAAATGGCGTGTTCACACCATTTTATTTCGTTTTCGGTGTTCGGCGTGTCAATAAGTATAAATTGCTTATTTGTGCGAGCACAAACGCAATTTATACTTTTGACACTTACATCATAAAATGGATCTGTTCTGTAGTAATTGGTGTGAAACGGGCCAGTTCCCGTCCGTCCAGGTCAGTCTTATGCATATCCACAGCACTGATCTGGTGATTGTCATAGGTGGTATAGTAATAGATGCCCTTTGCAGCATTGCAGCAGGAAGTATAAAGGGTGATTTCATATTTCCCATCTGCTACTTCGCAGCAGCCTCTCTGCTGATCCACAGAACCTAAAATATGGAAAAACTGGCTGACGCTTGAAAGTTCGTCCCCGCTGCACCGGGAATTCATTTTTACATAAGAAACCCTGACAAAACGGGAGGAAGAGGACAGGTCTCCGGGAAGACCTAAAGCGCCCATTCCACGGCTGTAGGCATTTAAAGACAGTCCTTTGGCAAATGTATTTGCAGGCTGTTTTGGTGATAAGTGCATATAGTTGTTTAACTGGAACATCTGCTGTGGAAAAGGGGGATTGTTGGTGAGGACGCCAATGGGATTGTCATAGATCATCAGCCCTTCTTTTACAGATTCGACGGTAATAGAGCCTGTTTCATCGGCAATGAGCCAGTGGAGACTTCCTACAGGAAGCTGGGGACTGAAGGGTGTATCTACCAGATCCATGTTTTCCAGGGCTTCTTTCGCTTCTTTTAAAGAAGCACAGGTACCCAGTATAAATGGGATCAGTTCAAACTGCGTGATCTGTTTTTTGGAAGTTTCCAGATTTACAGGTTTATATGTTGCATTTCCAACGAAATTCAGACCTGCAATGCCAAGCCCCTTTTCATTCATGGCATCATAATAAAGAGGGTAATCTCCTGAAACATGAGCCATGCCTATGATAGCGTAGTGGTTTTCAAGTTTTCCACCATGGCGCAGGGAAAATACGTAATTTCTGGGAGTGACCGTGATCTCATCCCCATAGGAAAATTCATAATCCAGAGTACGCCCCATGTAAAAGTCTCTGGTCTTGTAGGTTGCGGCTGTACACATAGTAGTTGCTCCTTTCTGTCTGGCACCATATCCGCCAACGGCGGATACAGGTATGCACAGTGGTTTTGCCCGCATGAGTTGGGAAAATGTTGCTATACAGAGTAAAAAACTGTGGCAGAACACACGATTATTCTGCCACAGTCCTTTATCAGATATACTCTGTTTTAGATTCTTGCGATGCCTTCCTCAATAGCAGTATCAGCAACAGCTTTTGCAACTACATCAGCAACGCCTTTATTTAACGGGGAAGCAATGATATTTTCAGGAGTCAGTTCCTCATCTGGGATCATGCTGGCAATTGCATAGGAAGCTCTCTGCTTCATTAATTCGGTGATCTCTTTTGCACGGACAGAGAGTGCGCCCTTAAAGACACCTGGGAATACAAGTACATTGTTGATCTGGTTCGGGAAGTCGGAACGGCCGGTACCAACAACAGCAGCGCCGCCGGCTAAAGCCTCGTCAGGCATGATCTCAGGAGTTGGGTTTGCCATGGCAAATACGATACCGTTGTTCATGGTGGAAACCATTTCCTTTGTAACCAGATTTGGACGGGATACTCCGATAAATGCGTCAGCATCCTTTAATGCATCAGCCAGCTTACCGTGTTCATGATTTAAGTTGCTGATATGGGAGATCTCCTCCTGACCTGGATTTAAGCCTTCATCGCCTTCGCAGATGATGCCGTTAATATCACACATGATCACATTTCCAAAGCCCATGTTGATTAGGTGCTTGCCAATAGCGATACCTGCAGCGCCGGCACCATTGATCACGATTCTTAACTTACCCATTTCTTTCTTTGTTACCTTGATCGCATTTAATAAAGCAGCTGCAACAACGATAGCAGTTCCGTGCTGGTCATCATGGAATACCGGAATGTCGCACATTTCCTTTAAGCGGCGTTCAATCTCAAAGCATCTTGGAGCTGCAATATCCTCTAAGTTGATACCGCCAAAACTCTTGGAGATCAGGTAAATGGTCTGGACGATAGTATCGGTGTCTTTAGAGTCGATGCACAGTGGGAATGCGTCTACATCAGCAAATTCTTTAAACAGGGCGCATTTTCCTTCCATAACCGGCATACCGGCAGCAGGACCAATATCGCCAAGACCTAAAACAGCGGTTCCGTCTGTGATAACAGCTACCAGGTTGGAACGGCGGGTCAGCTTAAAGGACTGCTCGTAATCTTTTGCGATCACACGGCACGGTTCTGCAACACCTGGTGTGTAAGCAAGGGAAAGATCTTCTCTGGTCTCGATCTTTTTACGGGAAATTACCTCGATCTTTCCGTGAAGGTCATAATGCATCTGAAGGGAAGCCTGATTGATATCCATAGTGTGTGTCTCCTTATAATAATTAATTATACTCACATCACCCCACCAGGGGGTGTGTATTAACAATATTTCTAAATACAGATCCCGCATTGATGTGCATTGGTGTCTGCTTTGGCAGGCGGGACCAATGTTGATCATTTCATTGCTTTCCCAAAACGTGGGGGAAAGCATCACTTACACCATCTGTTCCGGATGGAAGATCTCATCAAATTTATCAGCGGTGAGAAAGCCCAGCTCTACGCAGGCTTCTTTCAGGGATATATTCTCTTTATAAGCCTTTTTAGCTGTTTTAGCTGCATTTTCATATCCAATATATGGATTTAAACAGGTAACGAGCATCAGGGAACGATGGAGGTTTTCGTCCATCTTTTCCCGGTTTGCACGGATACCGCTTACGCACCGGTCATTAAAGGAATTTAATGAGTCAGTAAGCAGACGTACAGACTGCAGGAAATTGTAAATGCATACCGGCATGAACACGTTTAACTCAAAATTGCCCTGGGAAGCCGCCATGCCTACAGCTGTATCATTGGCAATGACCTGGACTGCTACCATGGTAACAGATTCACACTGGGTCGGATTAACTTTTCCAGGCATAATAGAGCTGCCAGGTTCATTTTCCGGAATGAAGATCTCACCAAGGCCGCACCGTGGGCCGCTGGACAGCCAGCGGATGTCATTTGCCATCTTCATCATATCAGCAGCCAGTCCCTTTAAGGCGCCGTGAGCAAAGACAAGCTCATCCTTACTGGTGAGAGAGTGGAATTTATTGGGGGCTGTAACAAAATCTTTTCCAGTCAGCTCTGCGACTGCTTTTGCAACCTCGGTATCAAAGCCTTCGGGGGCATTTAAACCGGTACCTACAGCAGTGCCGCCAAGAGCCAGCTCGTAAAGACCTTTTAAGCTTAGAGAAAGCATTGCCTTGGATTTAATGAGCATTTCCCGCCAGCCGCTGATCTCCTGGGAGAAGGAAATAGGGGTAGCATCCTGAAGATGGGTACGTCCTGTTTTTACGATTCCTTCATTTTCAGCCATCAGTCTGGTAAATGTATCAGTCAGGCGGTCAATAGCAGGGAACAGTTTGTCTTCGATCTCCATAACTGCAGCAATGTGCATGGCAGTTGGAAAAGTATCGTTGGAGCTTTGGGACATGTTGGAATGATCATTTGGGTGAAGAAGTTTTTCACCTGAAATAGCATTCCCGCGTCCTGCGATCACTTCGTTTACATTCATATTGGACTGGGTGCCGCTTCCGGTCTGCCATACGGACAGAGGGAAGTTATCATCCAGTTTACCTGCCAGTATTTCGTCACAGGCCTGGGAAATGAGGGCAAGGCGCTTCTCATCCAGTTTACCAAGACGATTGTTTGCAATGGCTGCTGCCTTTTTTAAAATGGCAAAAGCGCGGATCACTTCCATGGGGATCTTTTCTGTTCCAATAGGGAAGTTCTGGAAGCTTCTCTGGGTCTGTGCGCCCCAGTAACGGTCAGCCGGAACCTGGACTTCGCCCATGGAGTCATGTTCAATACGGTATTCCATGAATAATCTTATCTCCTTATATTTTAATGATTGTGAAAATGAATGATAGTGAAAGTGGATCAAGATGTTCCTCCTTAGTATACCACAGATTTTTCTGTGGGAATATATGGATTTTAAGAAAAGATATATACTTTAGATATGGACTTTCAGACTTTAATATGTTAAAATTATACAGACGTAAATAGTATTTATATCATTGTATAAAACGACCGTCTGGGGCGGTAACGTATATAAGGAGCAGGAAAAATGAATAAAAAGATCAAAACAGAAGCCGTAGATCATTTATTTGACGCGATCCTCACGCTGAAAGATCCGGAGGAGTGCTATAAGTTCTTTGAGGATGTATGCACCATCAATGAGCTGTTGTCGCTTTCGCAGCGATATGAAGTAGCAAAGATGCTCAGGGAAGGAAAGACTTATCTGGAGATCGCAGAAAAGACAGGAGCTTCTACAGCTACCATCAGCCGTGTAAATCGTTCTCTCAATTATGGAAGTGACGGATATGATATGGTATTTGAACGGCTTCTTGGGGGAGAAGAAAAGTAAGAAAAAATGCATCGGAAAAGGTGCGGCAAAAACCAAAAAACAGGTAATTCAAAAGGGACTTGCAGATATGTGTATGCTGCAGGTCCCTTTTAGATTACCAGAAAGTTATTGCTGCAAGATCATCAAAAAGATCACCAGAAAGTTTTGTTAAAAGGTTTACAAAAAGTTGTGTTGGTGCTATTCTAATAATACGTTATTTACGGAAAATAATAACGGGAGGTTGCATAAAAATATATTATGAAATTGATCAAAACAGTAGATGCAGAGGGAGCAGTTCTCTGCCATGATATTACCCAGATCATCAAGGGCGTGACCAAGGATGCGGTGTTTCGTAAAGGCCACGTTGTTACAAAAGAAGATATCCCGGTACTTTTAAGTGTGGGAAAGGATCAGCTTTATGTATGGGAAAAGGAAGAGGGGATGCTGCATGAAAATGATGGTGCAGAGATCCTCTGTGCCATGTGCAAAGGGGAACACATGGAGCGCTCCCAGGCAAAAGAAGGAAAAATTGAGCTGACAGCAGCCTGTGACGGTCTGTTAAAAGTAGATAATAAGGGGTTGAAGGCAGTTAATGGCTTCGGTCAGATGATGATTGCTACCCGCCATGGAAATTTTGCTGTTAAAAAAGGTGATAAATTAGCGGGAACCCGTATTATCCCACTTGTCATTGAAGAAGAAAAGATGACAAAAGCAAAAGAGGCAGCTATGGCGGCAACAGGAAACAAGCCGATCTTAAATCTGCTTCCATTTAAACATAAAAAAGTAGGTATCGTTACCACCGGAAATGAAGTTTTCTACGGAAGGATCAAAGATACCTTTACACCTGTTATTGAAGGAAAATTGGCAGAATTTGATACAGAGATCATCGATCATGTGACCTGGAACGATGATGATACAAAGGTAACGGCGTCTATCCTTGATATGATCCATAACGGCGCCGATATTGTAGTCTGTACCGGAGGAATGAGCGTGGATCCGGATGATAAAACACCTCTTGCTATTAAAAATACAGGAGCAGATATTGTATCTTACGGCGCACCGGTCCTTCCGGGAGCTATGTTCATGTTAGCTTATTATCAGGTAACAGAAGGAGATAATCCAAGAACGGTAGCAATCATGGGACTTCCGGGCTGTGTTATGTATGCAAAGAGAACCATTTTTGATCTGGTCCTTCCAAGAGTTATGGCAGATGATAAGGTAACAGCAGAAGAACTGGCTGCTTTGGGACCTGGCGGTCTGTGCCTGAATTGTCCGGTCTGTACCTTCCCTAACTGCGGCTTTGGAAAAGGAGTGTAATATAAATGGAATTTACACATTTTGATGAAAATGGCAATGCCCTTATGGTAGATGTAAGCGAAAAAGCAGAGACAAAGCGGGAAGCTACTGCCAGGGGAAGTATTTATATGAGTCCCCAGTGTCTGAAAAAAGTGGAAGAAGGGACTATGGCAAAAGGAGATGTGTTAGGAGTTGCCAGAGTAGCCGGTATCATGGGTGCGAAAAAAACTTCGGAACTGATCCCGCTGTGCCACTTATTAAATCTTACCAAGTTGACTGTGGATTTTACCATAAAGGAAGAGACAAATGAGATAGAAGCAGTCTGTACAGCACGTACCACAGGAAAGACCGGTGTAGAAATGGAAGCACTGACTGGTGTAAATATTGCCCTTCTTACTATTTATGATATGTGTAAGGCAGTGGATAAGTCCATGGAAATGGGGAATATTTACCTGGAGCATAAATCCGGCGGAAAAAGCGGTGAGTTTGTCAACCCGAGAAAGCAGGGATGCTGATGAAGGACAGAATGGGAAGAGAGATCGACTACATGCGGTTTTCCATTACAGACCGGTGTAACCTGCGGTGTAAATACTGCATGCCGGATGGAATTGACTGTATGCCGCGCTGGGATGTTTTAGCTTTGGAAGAATTTGAAGCCATTGCCATTGCAGCGGCTTCCCTGGGAATTAAAAAGATCAAAGTAACCGGTGGGGAACCATTGGCAAGAAAAAGCTGCCCCCAGCTGGTAAAGATGCTTAAAAATATACCTGGCATCGAAAAGGTAACGCTGACTACCAACGGAGTCCAGTTAGAGCAGTATCTGGACCAGCTGTTAGATGCAGGATTGGATGCAGTTAATATCAGTTTGGATACAGTAGACCCGGTACTTTATGAGAAGATAACGGGCCGGGACAAACTGTCTGAGGTAATGAAAGTCATTGAAAAAGCAGAAGATCTGCCGGTCCCAGTTAAGATCAATGCAGTTTCCATTGATTTCAGACAGCTGCAGACAGGCACAAAAACTGCAGGGCTTTCACCTCAGGAAAACTGGCAGCAGGTAGCAGAGCTTGCAAAGCGCTATCCTGTGGATGTGCGTTTTATAGAAATGATGCCCATTGGCTATGGCAGGCAGTTTAAGACCATTGATCATAACTGGCTTCTTGAAAATATGAAAAAGACATATCCGGATCTGGCAGAAGATAGCACAGTCCATGGCTTTGGGCCGGCTGTATATTATAAGGCTTCCGGATTTAAGGGAAGCATTGGCCTGATCAGCGCTATTCATGGGAAATTCTGTTCTTCCTGCAACAGAGTCCGTTTAACATCCCAGGGACATGTAAAATCCTGTCTCTGTTATGATGACGGAACAGACCTAAGAAGTATTTTAAGAGAAGGACAGGAAAGACCAGAAGAAGATACACATTATATCTGGCAGGCGGGCAGAGATGTAAGGGATGAAAAGCTTCAGGAGAAGCTGCGGGAAGCACTTGCAAGGGCAATTTATGAAAAACCTGCAGCCCACTGCTTTGAAAAGCCGGGTGAGATCACGGAAGCGCATAATATGATTTCAATTGGAGGATAAGATAAAATGGAAATAACTGGAAATAGAGGGCCGGAAGGCGTGGTAAAAGCGGTCTGCACCAGTGAAAAAAAAGGTGTTGAAAAACATTCTGTTCCAGAAGGACATTTTCTTAAAGATTTTGGTATTGAGGGAGATGCCCATGCTGGTAAATGGCACCGTCAGGTAAGCCTTTTATCCTATGATAAGGTAAAAGAGTTTAATGAGCGCGGCGCCCAGGTAGAAGATGGGGCTTTTGGAGAAAATCTGGTGGTAGAAGGTATTGATTTCCGCTCTCTGCCGGTAGGAATGATGATCTATATCGGAGATGTGGTACTTCGCATGACCCAGATCGGTAAAGAATGTCACAGCCATTGTGCCATCTATAAAAGAATGGGCGAATGCATCATGCCGAGAGAAGGTGTGTTTGCAGAAGTCTTACAGGAAGGAACTATTCATCCGGGAGATCCGGTCATTACCTGTTATCCAGATGAAAACAGACCTTTCCAGGCGGCAGTTATCACATTAAGTGATAAGGGAGCAAAAGGAGAAAGAGTAGATGAAAGCGGTCCTGCAGCGAAAGAAATGTTAGAACAGGCGGGATATGAAGTTGTAGAGACAATGATCCTTCCAGATGAACCGGCTATGTTAAAGACACAGCTGATGCGACTGGCAGATGGCAGACAGCTTGACCTGGTGCTTACAAGCGGCGGGACCGGATTTTCCTTAAGGGATCAGACACCGGAGGCAACTATGGCAGTGGCAGACAGGAACGCTCCCGGAATTGCAGAAGCTATCCGCTATAAATCTATGGCAGTGACAGACAGAGCCATGTTAAGCAGAGGTGTCAGTGTGATCCGGAAGAAAACACTGATCGTAAACCTGCCGGGAAGTCCGAAGGCAGTAAAAGAAAGCCTTGGATTTATCTTAGACAGTCTGGATCATGGCTTAAAGATCCTTCGGGGCAGTGCTTCTGAGTGCGCCAGAAGAGATTAAGCAGGAGATGGCTGAAAAATAACAAAAATCGCATATAGACAGTATCTTTGTACCGCCTGCAGCGGGAGAAAGAATGCCGCGCAGGCGGTATTCTCCTTACAAACGCTATAGTCGGATGAGTATAACGACACTGCTATAAATACACATCACATTATTTTTATAAAAGGAGAAATAAGATTATGAAGAAACAGATTTGCCTTGTAATGGCAGCCATGATGGCAGCAGGAATGTTAGCTGGATGCGACCGCAGTGCAAAGGAGACTACAGCAGCTACAGAAGCAGCAACAACTGCAGCAGAGATCACAACCGCAGCAGAGGAAACAACTGCTAAAGAAACCACAGCAGCAGCTTCCGGTGAAGAAACAGAGATCTTAGTTGCAGCAGCAGCAAGCTTAAAGAATGCTTACGAAGATAAGCTGATCCCAATGTTTGAGGAAGCAAACCCAGGTGTAACTGTAAAGGGAACCTATGACAGCTCAGGCAAATTACAGACACAGATCGAGGAAGGTCTGGATGCAGACGTATTTATGTCAGCAGCTAAAAAGCAGATGACAGCTCTGGATGAGGAAGGCATGATCGCTTCTGATACTATTACAGATCTGTTAGAGAATAAGATCGTTCTTATTGTTCCAGCTGGAAATGAGAAGAAACTTGAGAAGTTTGAAGATATCGAAAAGGCAGACAGCATTGCATTAGGTGATCCTGCAAGTGTACCAGCCGGACAGTATTCTGAGGAAGCTTTAACAAACTTAGGTATCTGGGATAAGATCCAGGATAAGGTAAGCTTCGGAACCAACGTAACCGAGGTATTAAACCAGGTAGCAGCAGCAAGTGCTGACGCTGGCATCGTATACGCAACGGATGCAGCAAGCATGGCTGATAAAGTAGAAGTTGTAGCAGAAGCTCCAGAAGGAAGCCTTTCAAAGAAGGTCATTTACCCGGTAGCTGTTGTTAAGGGTACTGCCCATGAGGAAGTAGCAAAGGAATTTGTTGCTTTCTTACAGACTGATAAGGCAATAACAGTATTTGAAGATTACGGATTTTCCAGTGCGCAGTAGTCAGTGATCAAACGGACATGTCACCTGACGGTGTCACCACTATAAATGAAAGCCAGTTGCCAAATGTCTATACGCCCTGCATGCAGGCCTTCAGTTTGTATAGACGATTGGCAGCACTTTCATAGTACAAAAAGATTACGAAAGCACATGATCGGGTCAAGAAAGTGTCAGACTTACTTGCCATATAAATCTCATAAGAAAAGAGGTTCTAAATGGACTGGTCCCCAATTTTGATTTCCATGAAGACAGCCAGTCTGTCTATTTTTATCACATTTTTTATTGGGCTGTTTGTTGCCTGGGCAGTGGTAAGCCTGAAAAATGAAACATTAAAAGTCATTTGTGATGGCATTCTCACATTGCCGTTAGTCCTGCCGCCTACAGTAGCAGGCTTTTTTCTGTTATATCTTTTTGGTGTAAAACGTCCTATTGGACAGTTTTTTATTGAATATTTCAGCATTAAGATCGCTTTTTCATGGACCGCAACTGTACTGGCAGCTGTTACTATGTCATTTCCGCTGATGTACCGCTCAGCCAGAGGTGCTTTTGAACAGGTAGACCAGAATCTGGTGGCAGCAGCAAGAACACTGGGAATGAGTGAATGGGCTATATTCTGGAAGGTACTTTTTGCAAATGCCACACCAGGTATCTTAAGCGGCGGCGTCCTGGCTTTTGCCAGAGGTTTAGGTGAATTTGGCGCTACTGCCATGATCGCAGGAAACATTGTAGGAAAGACCAGAACACTGCCTATGGCTGTTTATTCAGAAGTAGCTGCAGGAAATATGGATGCAGCTTATTCTTACGTAGCTATTATTGTTGTCATTGCATTTATTTCCGTTGTACTTATGAACTGGGGCGCACTGGTCCGTTCACGGAAGTTTTGATGTTTTCTTAGAATTGAGGTAAAATAATGGCTGTTCAAACCGAATATTCTCTCCAGCTTGGAGTTGAAATAAAGAAAAAATTAAAAGAATTTGAACTGGATGTCTCATTTGATGCAGGGAAAGGCTGTCTGGGGATTTTAGGACCTTCCGGCTGCGGAAAGAGCATGACTCTTAAATCAATTGCAGGTATCGTTACCCCGGACAGCGGACGGATCGCCATACAGTACGCAAAAGGGGAAGCAGCAGGAGGGAGAGTCCTTTATGATTCTGCCTTAAAGATCAATGAAAAACCACAGATGCGCCGTGTGGGCTATCTGTTCCAGAATTATGCCCTTTTTCCCAATATGTCTGTTGAGGAAAATATTGCAGCTGGCCTTAAAGGAATGGCAGCAAAGAAGGCCATTGGAGGCAGAAAGCCTTCTGCACAGTCACCGGCAGCGATTAAGGCAAAAGTAGGGGAAATGATAGAGCGCTTCCGCCTGACCGGTCTTGAAAAACGCTATCCGGGACAGCTATCCGGCGGTCAGCAGCAGAGAGTGGCACTGGCACGTATTTTGGCATATGAGCCGGAAGTACTGCTCCTTGATGAGCCCTTTTCTGCTATGGATACATATCTGCGAGAAGGTCTCCGACTGGAACTTTCTAAAGTATTAGCTGACTATGACGGTGTTTCTGTTATGGTAACCCACGACAGGGACGAGGCATTCCAGCTTTGCAAAAATATTATGCTGCTAGACAGAGGCCATGTTCTTATTGCAGGGGAGTCCAGAAAGATATTCCAGGACCCTGTTACCTGCAAGGCAGCAAGACTGACCGGATGTAAGAACATTTCAAAAATTGAACGGATCGGGGAATACCGTGTCCGCGCCCTTGACTGGGATAACCTGGAATTTGTTACGGACCGTCCGGTTGGGGATGATATTACAGCTATAGGCATCCGGGCCCATGATTTTGAACCTTTGGCAGGAGAAGAAGCAAAGGCCAAAAAAGAGGCTGGAGAGGAAAATCTTATCCCTGTTGTAAAACCAACTATTTCCGAAATGCCTTTTGAGTGGTATATTACTCTTAGCAATGGTCTTTGGTGGAAAAAAGAAAAGACCATCCATACCCATAATGCAGCAGGCGTAGTATCGGAATATCTCCGGGCAGATCCATCTTCGATCCTGCTTTTAAAGGGGGAATTGTAGTAAAATCCCAGCCATAAGCTTTTTATGGCAGGTAAAGGATCGCGGAAAGGAAAAGGAAAACATGGATTTAGAAAACAACAGAGAGCTTCGCACAGGAGCTGTCATTGTGGCAGCTGGTCATAAAAGCAGGAACACACCTTTTAATCCCCTGCTTCCGGTGGGGGACAGCACGGTGATCCGCCGTATCATCATTACCTTAAAAAGAGGGGGAGTTTCTCCCATTGTGGTGATAACCGGTGATAAAGCAGATGAGATAGAGAAACATATTTCCAATCTCCAGGTGATCTGTCTGCGAAATGAACAGTATGATAAAGTACAGATGTTTTCCAGTATCTGTATGGGACTGAATTATATTGAAGATCTTTGTGACCGTGTGTTTGTCCTGCCGGCAAAATTCCCTGTTTTTCTCAAAGAAACGGTACAGCAGATGATGAAGTCAGATGCAGATATCGTACGGCCTGTTTTTGATGGGTACAGAGGTCATCCTGTTCTGGTATCATCAGGAGTGCTGCGTACCATTGTTTCCTTTCAGGGGGAAAATGGACTTCGTGGGGCCTTGCATCAGGCAGCAGAAAGTTTTAAAGAAGAGGATATTCCTGTTGAAGACCAGGGGATCATCCGGGCTATTGAAACAGAAGGTGACAGCAGTGCTGATTTTATAAAAAAACAGCAGATCCAGATCCACCCAAGGATCCAGCTTGGCCTGGAGCGGAATGATGTATTTTTTAATGCCCAGACTGCCCACTTTTTACAGCTGACTTCCCATACAGGTTCTATGCAGACAGCCTGTAAGCAGATGCACATGTCCTATACGAAGGGCTGGAAGACCCTAAGAGAGGCAGAAAAGCAGTTAGGTTTTCCGCTTTTATTTTCCCAATCCGGAGGCAGCGATGGAGGCTTTTCCAAATTGACACCTAAGGGAGAAGAATTTTTAAAGCGGTATGTAAAAATGGAAGAGGAACTGAAAAAAGAGGGAGAGCGGCTGTTTGAACTCTATTTTGGATGTTAGGTAAAATACTGCGTTCCATGCAACGCCGCTGATACCGGGATTATTGTGTGCTTTGCACTCACGTAATTCTGAAAACATTCACAATCCGCTCATTAAAATAAGAATTGCATAAATTAAAAAAACTGTTATAATGTATTTAAGAATGAACAAGCGCAGTTTGGAGCTTTATGCAAGCAGTGTATCAGATGTGGCTCTGTGGGATAGAGGATCATATCTGTGAAAAAAGCCGGTCTGATCATGACCTGGGACAAAAATGTCCTGGAAATGGTTGGCCGGTTTTTTTGTTAAAGCGTTATTCCTGAATGAAAATAACGAAAGGAGAATGGTAATGGGGGAAAGCAGGCTTCACTACGGAATGTCATTGAGGCTGTATTTTGAAGAAAAAGCTTTTGGGCCGGGAATGGTCATGCTCCTTCGGGAGGTGGAGCGCACCGGTTCCCTGCAAAAGGCGGCAAAAAACATGAATATGGCTTACAGCAAAGCCTGGAAGATGTTAAAAGGGGCAGAAAAAGAATGGGGATTTGCCCTTACAGACCGTGAGGCCGGGGGGAAAGACGGCGGCGGTTCCAGGCTGACACCACAGGCAAAAGGACTGATCGAGGCATATGCGGGATTTAAACAGGATGCAGAGGAACAGTTAGACCAGCTGTTTGCACAGTATTTTTCAGAGGAAAAGGTAGAAAAAATAAAAGAAATGGAGTGATACTATGGAACCACAGGAGATCGTATTCTGTAAAGGAGGCGGCTGTACTGCAAAGCTGGGACCGGGAATATTGGCAAAAGTGTTAAATAATCTGCCAAAAACCTATGATCCAAACCTGCTTATCGGTTTTGACGGTTCGGATGATGCAGCAGTGTATAGGCTTACAGATGATCTGGCAATTGTCCAGACGCTGGATTTTTTCCCGCCAATGGTGGAAGATCCTTATATTTTCGGCCAGATCGCAGCAGCCAATGCTTTAAGTGATATCTATGCTATGGGCGGAGATGTAAAAACTGCCTTAAACATTGTATGTTTCCCGGAAGCCATGGATTTAAACATCCTGGGAAAGATCATGTTGGGAGGCAGTGAAAAGGTAAGGGAAGCCGGCGGCGTTCTTGCAGGAGGTCATTCTATTGCAGACAGTGATGTAAAGTATGGTTTGTCTGTAACAGGCGTGATCCACCCGGATAAGGTATTTGCCAACAGTGGCTGCAAGGTGGGGGATGCACTGATCCTTACAAAACCTCTTGGTGTGGGAATTGTATGTACAGCATCCCGTATGAAAGCGGCTTCCAAAGAAGCATATGAGCTGGCAGTAAGATCCATGACTACTTTAAATAAATACGCATCGGAGATCCTTCGTAAATACCGTCTTCACGGTTGTACTGATGTAACCGGATTCGGTTTTTTAGGACATCTTTGTGAAATGGTCACAGATCAGGCTACAGCAAGGATTGATAAGGAAAAAATACCTTATATCCCGGAATGTGAGGACTATGTAGAAGAATTTTACCTTACAGCGGCTGCGCAGAGAAACCGAAATCATGTGCAGGATAAGGTGGAGTTTAAAAACTGTTCCTTTGCAACAGAAGAGATTTTATACGATCCACAGACTTCAGGAGGACTTCTGGCAGCTGTAGATAAAGAAGATGTTCCTGCAATTATGGAAGAACTTGAAAAACTGGGGCTTCCCTGCGGAGTAGTAGGTGAGATACTGCCAAAGCAGGAAAAAGCAGTTATCATCCAGTAGAATGAGTGCAGGAAAGTTTAATGTCCTCTCGGAGTCTTTCCTGCACCTGCCTTTGTGGCTGATTTTCCGCCAGTCGCACCCGAATTTCATCAACGTACGCACCGCGTACGCCTCAGAAATTTGGGCACAACTGACAAAAAATCTTCTCACAAAATCAGGCACAGAAAGATTCCGAGAGAACATTTTATAGAAAGAGAGGAAGAAAAACATGAGATTAGATGAAAGAGGAAAACAGTGTCCATTACCAGTTATTGAAGCAAAGAAAGCATTGGAGTCATCTGCACCAGGGGAAAAAGTAGAGGTTGTAGTAGATAATGAGATCGCAGTACAGAATTTAACCAAAATGGCAGACCACAAAGGTTTTGCAGTATGCTCTGAAAAGACAGGTGAACGTGAATTTTTAGTTACCATTACTGCAGGTGAAGAAAATGGAGAAACAGCTCAGGCACCAGTGGCAGCAGAGAAAGTGACCTGCACACCAGATGGCAGAAGAAAAGGTATGGTAGTTGTTCTTTCTTCCAACCAGATGGGACAGGGAGATGAAGTATTAGGAAAGCTTCTGATGAAAGGCTTTGTATTTGCACTGACCCAGCAGGATATGCTGCCGGAGACTATTCTTTTATACAACAGCGGCGCATTCTTATCCTGTGAAGGCTCTGATAATCTGGAAGATCTTAAGACTTTAGAGGCACAGGGCGTGGAGATCCTTACCTGCGGTACCTGTTTAAATCATTATGGAATAGCTGAAAAACGTCAGGTAGGCGGTGTTACCAATATGTATGAGATCGTAGAGAAAATGACCAAAGCCAGCGTAGTAGTACGCCCATAATGTAACAGGTCGGAAATCAGGAAAATGGACGAGTACATTTCATATTGAAGGAGAAAGCAGCAACATGATACAGAGGAAGGAACAGCTTATACTTGTAAGAGGAGGGGGAGATATTGCTACCGGAACGATCAGCCGACTGTTTCACAGTGGTTATCCGGTAGTGATATTAGAAACCACTTCCCCGTCTGCGATCCGCCGTCAGGTGGCTCTTTCGGAAGCTGTTTATGACGGGGAAAGCAAAGTAGAGGATGTGACCTGCATAAAGGTGGATTCCTGGGAAGAAGCAAAAGAAGTATTAAAAGAGCAAAAGAAAGTGCCTCTTTTAGTGGATCCTGACTGTGATATATTAAAGCAGGTACGGCCATGGGCTCTGGTAGATGCCATTCTGGCAAAGAAAAATCTGGGGACCAGCAGAATGATGGCAGATAAGACCATTGCTTTGGGACCCGGTTTCAGTGCAGGGAAAGACGTGGACCTGGTAATTGAGACCCAGAGAGGACATAATCTTGGCCGTATTATCAAAGAAGGACCGGCAGCACCTAATACAGGAACTCCCGGTATCATCGGTGGATATGGTAAAGAACGGGTCATCCATTCAACGGCAGAAGGAAGGCTTTATGGCAGAGTAAAGATCGGTGATAAGGTGGAAAAAGGGCAGACGATTGCTGTGATCTGCACAGAAAACGGGGAAGAGGTAAAGGTGGAAGCAACTCTTACCGGTCTGGTGAGGGGCCTGATACGGGATGCTTATCCGGTAACTGCAGGATTTAAGATCGCAGATATTGATCCGAGAGAGAGCGAATATAAAAACTGCTTTACTATTTCTGATAAGGCAAGAAACATCGGCGGCTCAGTTTTGGAAGGGCTGATGATGCTGGAAAATGAACAGGGATATTAGGGAGGAGAGCTATGATCTACTTAGATAGTGCGGCAACTTCTTTTTACCGTCCGCCCTGTGTGGCACAGGCAGTAGCAGAGGCCATTTCCAGTATGGGAAACTGTTCCAGGGGAGCGTACAAAGAAGCACTTACAGGAGCCAGGGTGATCTATGAGACCAGGGCTCTTTTAGCGGAAATGTTCCATGGAGATGGTCCGGAGCAGGTGGCTTTTACTGCTAATTCTACAGAAAGCTTAAATATTGCCATAAAGGGCCTGATCAGGCCGGGAGACCGTGTGGTAACTACTGTTTTAGAACATAACAGTGTTCTGCGCCCTCTTTATGAAATGGAAAAACTGGGAGCAGAGCTGGTCATCGTTGGCTGTGAGAAGGCAGAAGAAAATGCTGACGAAGAGGAAAAAAAGCGGGTCAAACGTCTGGGAAAGGTGGATTACAGGGCTTTACAGGCGGCGATCACTCCGGGGACCAGGGCAGTAGTCATAACCCACGCATCTAATCTTACAGGAAACCGCACGGATCTGGTGAAAATAGGAGAGTGGTGCAAACAGGCCGGGGCATTGTTTATTGTAGATGCATCCCAGACAGCCGGACATTTTCCTGTTAATATGCAAGAAAGCCATATAGATGTATTGTGTTTTACAGGTCATAAAGGTCTTATGGGACCTCAGGGAACAGGAGGTCTGTGCGTACGGAAAGGACTTGACATAAAACCGCTGTTATCCGGTGGCAGCGGTATCCTGACCTTTGAAAAACAGCATCCGGCTGTGATGCCTACAGCTTTAGAGGCAGGAACTTTAAATGGCCACGGGATCGCCGGACTGCGTGCTGCCCTTCTTTATATTAAAGAAGAAGGAATCGATACTATAAGAAACAGAGAACACAAGCTGATGGAGCTTTTTTATGAACAGGTAAAAGAAATCCCGGATATCCGTATTTATGGAGATTTTTCACAGAAAGACAGAGCTGCCATTGTATCACTGAATCTGGGAGAAGAAGACTCCGGAGAAGTAAGTGATTATTTATCTCAGGAATATGGGATAGACACCCGTTCCGGTGGTCACTGTGCACCTTTAATGCATGGCGCACTAGGAACTGTGGATCAGGGAGCTGTGCGCTTCAGCTTTTCTCATTTTAATACAGAAGAGCAGGTGGAATCTGCAGTGCAGGCACTGAAAGAGTATTAGTTACGGTTTAACCAGATCAGCAATGGCTTCTTACTCATACTTTTGGCGGGCTCCAAATTCAAACATCCTCCGGCAAGCAAGCCCTCGTTGTATTTTAGCCCTGTTGATCCTGGTATCACCATATATAAAACAGGACTGTGACCACTGACATTGACATCCGTCTGGAGGTGAAATGATCAGATGGAAACAGTCCTGTTTTTTATGTTTACAGGATCTTATGCCGGAACGTGCTGCATTAAGATCTCAGTAAGGGCAGTACCGCTGCTGGTATGACAGCGGACGATCTCAGTTTCATTTTCATTGACCTCATCTAAGGCGCAGCGGATCATTTTGTGGGAAACGGTATTGGTGAACAGAACTAAAAGATCAGGTCTTCCAATCTGCTTGTCCAGACTGGCACTCATCTGGGTGAATACCTTTGCTTTGCAGTTATAGTTTTTACAGATTTTTTTATACTGACTGACCATACGGTCATGTCCGCCGATGATAACAACGCTCATAATGCAGCCTCCTTTTAAATGGTATGTCCTCTCGGAATCTTATACCCCGGAAAATATACGGACGTATTGAGAACATGTTCATTACTATATGTATGGGGAAATGATAAGTAATATGTTTTGTTTGAATAAAGTTAGCTTTAACTAACTATGGTAAAATCATACATGATTTATAGGAAAATGTCTATAGAGTTAAATGATAAGTTTTCTCAAAAAATGCGTTAATAATTTGGCAGGCTTGTTAAAACTAAAATTTTTTGCACAATATACAAAAAGATTTAGATTTTATCAAAAACCTTATTATTTTTGCGGATTGTACCAAAAAAATTTTTAGGTTATACTATGTTCAGATTTAAGAAAGAAATTAAACAAGCAATAAAACAGCAATTGATCCATAAAAAGTTACAGTTCAGCCATGACATCTTCTTGTTTCCATATTCATGAAAACAAGAAG
>OLVP01000500.1_pt1 | contig 32676 bp, 29 predicted proteins | sample 1673281 | NCBI WGS metagenome assembly OLVP01 (sample SAMEA3178940, study PRJEB25190) | human gut metagenome | biome: human gut; feature: human-associated habitat; material: faeces | place: Austria | collected 2013
CGTTTTAAGCGAACATTCAAACCGCAGCGACTAAAGTCACAAATATGCTTTATTTTGCTTCAGGAGTTCGTCTGCTCCGCAGCCTGACAAATCAGAAATTCTCTTACTTCCTCTTGATTTTTACTAAACTTTGCGGTAAACTTTTACTAGATGGAGCAAACGACAATTATCGTTGCCATCTGATGAAAAGAAACTGTTAAATTTATAAAGTATTTAAGAGGAGTTTTTGGGATGAATATTTTATTAGCAGGGGGAGCTGGCTACATTGGTTCTCATACAGCAGTGGAATTATTAACAGCAGGACATGACGTAGTTATCGTAGATAATTACTGTAATAGCTGTGCAGAAGCAGTGAATCGTGTTGAAGAAGTTTCTGGTAAGAAAGTTGTTTCTTATGAGGCAGATGTAAAAGATAAAGTAGCTATGGCAAAGATTTTTGCAGAGAATAAGATTGACTGTGTTATTCATTTCGCAGGTCTTAAAGCAGTTGGTGAGTCTGTTCAGAAACCAATCGAATATTACAGAAATAATATTGATACAACCCTTACTTTATTAGAGTGTATGAAAGAAGCAGGAGTAAAGAAGTTCGTATTCTCATCTTCCGCAACAGTTTATGGTGAGGAGAATGATATTCCTTACATCGAGACAATGAAGAGAGGTAGCTGTTCTAACCCTTATGGATGGACAAAGGTTATGATGGAGGAGATTCTTGAAGATGCAGCGAAAGCTGACGAGGAACTTACAGTAGTTCTTCTTCGTTACTTTAATCCAATCGGAGCACATGAATCTGGAAGAATGGGTGAAGATCCACAGGGTATTCCTAACAACCTGATGCCATATATCGCACAGGTAGCAGTAGGAAGAAGAGATCATCTGACTGTTTATGGCGGAGATTATCCTACAAAGGATGGAACATGCCGTCGTGATTATATCCATGTAATGGATCTGGCAAATGGTCATTTAAAGGCAGTAGAATACGCTGCACAGCATAAAGGTGTGGAAGTATTTAACTTAGGAACAGGTACACCTTACAGTGTATTAGAGATCATCCATGCATTTGAATCTGCAAATGACATTAAGATTAAGTATGAGATTGGTGACAGAAGAGCTGGTGATCTTCCAGAATTCTGGGCAAATGCAGAAAAGGCAGAGAAGATTCTTGGATGGAAGACTCAGAGAACATTAGAGGATATGTGCCGGGATACATGGAATTGGCAGAAGAATAATCCTCAGGGATATAATAAATAGGAATTTGCGCAGGCAAAGAGACACCCCCGAAGAGAGTCTAACCCCTATATTTGTGACTTTAGTTGCGGCGGTTTGAATGCTCGCATCCAAACCTTGCTCCGAGGCCACAAATATAGGGGTTAGACTCTCTTCGGGGGCTGTGCTTTGGCTGTGGAAGGAAAATTGCTATTTATTGTTGTAGTGATTTGGGGAATCGCCAGAAGGTTTTGGCTTCCTGTGGAGTTTTTTTTGAAAGATTGACCCGAATTATTGTTGTAGTATGCTGAAAACATATTAAAACAGATGCATGTATGATCTATTCATCCTGACTTCTTTCCTAAATCTTTCCACTAATTTGACCGGGCAGCCAGGAAACAGAAGTCCGAAAATCACAAATATAGATGATTTGATTCTCAGACTTCGTCTGTCTGCTCACCCACCCCGGCAAATTAGTATTTAATTTAATGTTTTTGATTTTAGAAAGTAGCGGTCTACGATGATCAGAATAGAGATGGCAATGATGGAGAGAAGGTTCTCGACTGCAGTAGTATGCTCGATGATCATATGTCGTGCGATTACGAACATGAGAACTTCTAACATTGTATCTTTTCGTGGTTTGCATAAGAGTTTGAAAAACTCGATGCCGATAACGATATCAAACACGCTTGCCATGTATTCAAGGAAGGAACCGGATTCCGTACGGGTATGCAGGAATTCTTTAAATGGTTCCCATAAGGAAGCAATGGCGATTACGATGGCGATGAGAACGATCGCGGCCATGATATGTTCTAACCATTCGCTTAAGTTTGTGTAACCCTGCTTCAGTTTCTCTAGTTTTTCTGTCATAATGTTCCTCCAATGTACATTATCCAAAAAAATAACCTCCATTTGATGTAAATGTACTCTCGAAGTCTTTCTTACAAAATCAAGCACAAAAAGATTCCGAGAATATGTGTAAAATAACTGAAAACTTTATAGTAATAATCCCAAAAACTATCATAACATAAGTTTGTTTGCAGGTCACTTAAAAATGCAAGAAAAAATAAAAAAAATTCATTTTTTACTTGCGTTTTGGAAGGAAAAGGAATAGAATAGATGATAAATTTATCACTTTTAATGTTAAAAGTGCAGAACTGTGAATGAGAAAGTGCCTTGTTATGTTAGGTCATGTGTTGTATGATGCATGAAGGAAAAATTGTTTTAAATATTGCTGGGAGGAAAAGAAAAAACTTATCGTAGAAGATTTGCTTCGTAAATTTGAAGTAGTTGCCGGAGAAGAATTTAGCAGTGATAAAGCGCTATTAGCGTAGAAAGTATTTTTTCTAAACAGAGAAACGGAGATACACAAGAGTGAAAGAATTAATAAATTTACAGTTGATGATGTTTGCCCTGATTATTATTGGGTTGATTTTGAAAAAGACCAAAGTGATTGGCAAGGAAGGACAGAAAAGCATGACGAATCTTGTTATTGACCTTATTTTGCCATGTAATATTATCTTTTCTTTTATGATAAAGTTTTCATCGAAAATTGCGCAGGACTTTATGGTAATTCTGATCATTTCTATATTAATTCAGGTGTTTTGTGTTATCTTAGGCAGTGTATTATATAATAAATGTTCTGTAAAAAGAAAGAAATGCCTGCGTTATGCAACCATTTGCTCGAATGCAGGTTTTCTTGGCAACCCAATCGCACAGGGTGTATATGGAATGATGGGCCTTACGCTGGCTTCTATCTATCTGATTCCGCAGAGAATCATGATGTGGTCAGAAGGTGTTTCTGTATTTACGGAAGCACCGACGAAAAAGGAAATGTTAAAAAAGATATTTAGTCATCCATGTATCATTGCCTGCGAGATCGGAGTAGTTTTAATGTTGACCGGATGGCGGCCGCCACATTTCTTACAGGAAACGATTACTTCGATAAGTAACTGTAATACGGCAATGTCCATGCTTGTAATTGGAATGATACTTGCCGATGCCGATCCAAGGAATCTGGTGGATAAAGACGTGCTTTTCTACAGTGTGGTTCGTTTGATAATTATTCCGTTCTGTGTATTTCTTCCATGCTGGATGTTGCGTATGGACAGTCTTGTTAAAGGTGTCAGTGTACTTCTTGCAGCAATGCCGGCTGGAGCGACCACAACGATACTTGCTTCTAAATATGACTGTGAAGAAGAATTTTCTGTAAAACTTGTTGTATTTTCCACAGCTGCTTCACTAATCACCACTCCAATATGGAGCCTGATATTAATGAAAATTTGATTGTAGATTTCGTCTATATCAAATATATAAATCAAAAATTGTATATTTTGTAAAGAAAATCTTACTTTTTTTTGAATATTATTGTGATATAATACATTGCAATTTTTTATATCTTAGTATAGAATAGTAAAAAGAAAGAGAGGGTTTATTTTCTTCTTGTAATTATATGGAAGAGAATATCTCTTAGTTTTGTGATTAAGGATAAATTACAGATAGGTTACAGATAAATTACATAGAAGGGAAAAGAGAATGCTAGTAATAGATTTTCACTCTCATATTTTGCCGGGGATAGATGATGGGAGTCGTAATGTTGAAAAATCATTGGGGATGCTGCAAATCTCGGCTTCACAAGGTGTAGATATTATAGCGGCTACGTCTCATTTTTATGCTACAGAAGATAGGATTTCTTCATTTCTGGACAGAAGGCAGAATGCTTTTGAAGAATTAAAGCAGTGTTTGACAGAAAAAGATGAATATCCTGAGATTGTGGTAGGGGCGGAAGTGGCTTTTTTTTCGGGCATAAGTCGAGCAGAGCGTCTAGAAGATTTGACATATCAGGGTACTGATTTGCTTCTTTTAGAGATGCCGTTTTCTCCATGGACGAAGGCGGATATAGATGAAATCAAATATATATTAGAACGACGCAGAATGAAAGTTTTGCTGGCTCATTTAGAGAGATTTTTAACAATCCCGGGGAATAAAAAGAAGATATATGAATTGTTGGAACTTCCTGTTTATGTTCAGATTAATGCAGAGAGTTTTGAACAGTGGGGGGAACGAAGACAGATTTTTAAAATGCTTAAGAAGAAGGGTATGATTTTTTTAGGAAGTGATTGTCACGGTGTTCATCATAGGGCACCGAATCTCATAAAAGGTCGTAATGCTTTGGAAAAGAAGATGGGAAAGGCTTTTATGGATGAGATGGATGCACAGGCCCTTTATTTACTAAATAGGGAGGAAAAGTAAATGTCAAAGAAGATTTCGATTGTTATAAGTGTTATTTTGTTTATAATACTCATGGTACTTATAGTGTGTGAGAAGATGAATCCGGAAGCTGGAACCGCATTAATTCATAGCATTTTTTAATGATAGGGGTGTTTTAAATGAAAAGAAAGCATTACGCAAAGGGAGAAAAAGCAAAGCTTTACAAAAAGTTTTCTTTAGTAGTGCTGGTATTTGCGGTAATCTGTATTGCGATAGTTGGTGTTGCAGCAGTTTTTCCTGAACATAATAATAGTAAGAAAAAAGTGAATCAAGAACAGAGTACAGCAGAGTTGGATAAAGATATTGTGACGATTAACGGTGTAAAGTGTAAGCCGAATTGGGATGTAAAGACGTATCTTTATATTGGAGAAGACAGCAGAGGTATTAAGAAAAGGAATTCCGAGATGAATGGAACTGGACAGAGTGATGTTTTGGAGTTGATTGTTTTAAATACAAAGGAGAATACCTATTATAAACTTCCGATTAATCGTGATTCGATAACCGATGTGAAGTCTCTTGATGAAGATGGATCTTATTTGGCAACGACAAAGGTACAGATTGCTTTTGCTCATGCAAATGGGGATGGGATGGAATCTAGTTGCGAGAATACAGTTGATGCAGTATCTAATATGCTTTATGGAATTAAGATAGATGGATATATTGCGATGAATATTGATGCGATTAAGGTTATTAATCATCTTGCGGGCGGAGTGCCTGTTACAATAGAGGATGATTTTTCTCAATCGGATTCTTCACTGAAGATGGGAGAGACGGTTACTCTTACGGATGACCAGGCATTACATTATGTTCATGATCGTATGAATGTAGGTGACGGAACGAATGTTTGTCGTATGCGAAGACAGAAGGAATATATCGACGCACTCTATCCGATTTTTAAGAATAAGTTGAAAAGTGATAGTGGATTTATCAATACTTTTTATAATGATCTAAGTGACTATATGGTGACAGATATGAGTGTTGGAGAGATGGGTAATCTTGCGAATACTATTATTATGAGTGAAGATAAAGGTGAGTTATCTATAGATGGAACCAATGCGATAGACAGGTTTGGGTTTAATGCATTTACTGTGGATAAAACCAGTCTGGGTGATGTTGCAATGAAGTTATTTTTTAAAAAAGCAGAATAAATAAGAGGAACGAGGGGAAAAATGAGTCTGATTAATAAACAAGAAGAAAACAGTCCGGAATTTGAAGTGATTAAAGGCGGAAGAACTATTTCACCGATGAATTTTTCGGAAGGAATGGATGATGAAGCAGAAATTGATTTAGTAGAGATTGGCTGGACCTTATTAGATAAGTTACATTATATCGTATTGAGCTTTCTTATCGGGGCGGTATTGTTTAATGCAATTTCTTATTTTTGTATCGAGCCTACATATAAGTCTACAGCGAAGATGTATGTTGTATCTGCGTCTAAGAATTCGGTGGTAGATTTAGATGCTTTAAATATTGGTACATCTCTTACAGCGGATTATGAGCAGTTGATGTTAAGTTATCCGGTTCTTGAACAGGTAATTAATAAACTGAATTTGGATATGGATTCTAATGAGTTGGCTAAGATGATTACTCTGGATAATCCACAGGATACTCGAATTTTGAATATTGATGTCATAAGTACAGATCCGAAAGAGGCAAGAGATATTGCCAATACATTAATGGAAATATCGGTAGATTATTTGCCGAAGACAATGAGTACGAATGCACCGAATATGGCGCAGAAGGCAAAGCTTCCTGACACACAGGATGGTCCAAGTTATATGAAGTTTACTTTAATTGGAGCATTCCTTGGAGCATTCCTTTACTGTTTATATATCGTTATCAAATATTTGATGGATGATACGATTCACACAGCAGAAGATATGGAAAAATATTTTGATATCGTACCTTTAGCAGTTATTCCTGATATTGAAGCATTACAAGAATTAAAGGAATATAAAAAGGCAGCAGGAAAGGAAAAGTAAATAATGAAGAAGTTAAATTTAACAATAGAGGATATGCCGTATGCGGCAGAAGAAGCGTTAAATCGTTTAAGAGTAAATATAAAGTTTTGTGGAAAGAATACAAAAAAGATATTGATTACAAGTAGTGTTCCTAATGAAGGGAAAAGTACAGTGTCTGTTCATTTGTGGAAGCTTTTGGCAGAAGCTGGTTTTCCTACAGTATTGGTAGATGTAGATTTACGTAAGTCAGAGCATAATACCATTTTGAAGATGCAAGGTGTTGAAGAGGGAATTAATCATTATCTCTCTGGAATGGCGGAATATGAGGATGTTGTTTATGAAACAAATATTCCGAATGGACATTGGGTTCCGATTGCGGAACTGTTAGAGAATCCATCCGCTTTATTAGAAGATCCAAGGTTAGAAGAACTTTTGAATCGTTTATCAGAAGATTATAGATATGTGATTATTGATACACCACCGCTGGATAATATTTCAGATGGTGCGTTAATTGCAAGTATGAGTGATGGAGCGGTCTTAGTAGTGCGTTGTGCAGAGACTCCTAAAAATATTGTTAAACAGTCCCTGCAGCAGATAGACCGAGTAGGATGTCCTCTCCTTGGTGTGGTATTGAACCGTGCAGAGGTAAAAGGTGGAGCATTCCAGAAGTATTATGGTCGTTATGGTAAGTATACGAAGTATGGATCTTATTATGGACCAGATAAGAAAAAAATTAGATAAGCTAATAATACTTAATTAAATATATTGTATATTTAATAAGTATTTATTATAATTTAGGACATAAACCTGTCGTGGCAAAAAAAGGTTTTTGTCAAAAGGAGGCAAATATAAATTATGAAAACTATGAAAAAAGTAGCAGCAGTTCTTCTTGCAGTTATGCTTATGGCACCTGCAGCAGTAAACGCTGCAGCACCATCAGCAACTAAGACAACTATCGCAGGACAGAAAGCAGCTGTATCTACAGTATATACAGGAAAAGCTCAGTTACCAGCTACAGTTACAATTAAGGGAAAGACATTAATCGCTGGTCAGGATTTCGTTTATGTAAACGCTGCAGCAAAGACTGCTGCTGGAAAATACACAGTATCAATCAAAGGTATTGGAGCTTTCGAAGGAACTGCTACAGTAACATACACAGTAAACAAAGCTGCTGCTGCAACAAAGACAACTAAAGTTGCAGCTAAGAAAGCTTACAAAGCTTCTTCTTTAAAGAAAAAAGCTAAGAAATTCAGCGTAAAAGTTGCTGGTGCTACTTACACAGTAAAAGGTAAAAAAGCTAAAAAGTATATCAAAGTAAGCAAAAAAGGTAAAGTTACAGTTAAAAAAGGTATCAAGAAAGGTACTTACAAAATTGTAATCAAAGTTAAAGCTACTAAGAATACTGAAGCTGGTAAAAAAGTAGTTAAAATCGTTATCAAATAATTAAATTAAAATAGTTAGTTTTAAGGCATCCTGGCCACGAAGGATGTCTTTCTTTTTTATAGAACAAAGATTGACAAAATAATTTTTCTTATATACAATATTTAAGATGTTTACAGGATTGTGAAGGCTTTTTTGATGGAGTTATGGAGCAATTCTTAAAGATAAAGTAGAGTTATGAAGGTAGGCCTGTGAGAATTGGTATTGGTCAGAAGAAGCCGGAAAGGAAGAAGATATGTTTGAAAAGTTAGAGAGAAAGCTGGTTAATGTGCTGCTTTTTTTTGATCTGTTTAAGATGAAGACAAAGATTCCAGAGGATTTTAGCGGGGTTATGCGCACACAGGATAAGCGTGTAAGAAAGCTTGTAAAACGAGCGTATGAGATTCCATTTTACAGGAAGAGATTTGATGAGGCTGGAGTGAAGCCGGAGGATATTCGTACAGGGGATGATTTGTCTAAACTTCCGTTACTTACGAAGGATGAGCTTCGTGCATGGATGAATGAGGAGGCGAAGGATCCGAAGTATGATTGCTGGTTTCATGATACAACGAGTGGTTCTTCAGGAATTCCTCTGATGTTACTTGTTTCTCCGAAAGAGAAGGCATATAATATGGCGAACTGGTTCCGAGTTATGATGTGTGCTGGTTATAATCCATTTAAAGGCAAGACAATGAGTCGTAAGAGTGCCCATAGTATTTCCGGAGGCAGTGATACATTTTTACAGCATTTTGGGATTCTTCGTCGTGGCTTTGTCGATCAGTATGCGCCGGAACCGAAGATTGTGAAGCAGATCAATGCATATAAGCCAGACTTTTTATATATGAATAAGAGTGAATTTATGCGTATTTGTCTGTACTGTAAACAGAATCATGTGGAGCTTGAGAAGCCGAAGTTTTACTGTCCTACTGGGGAGAAGATAGACGATACAGCAAGAAAGCTCTTTGCGGAGATTCTTGGACCAGGAATTATTGATTCTTATGGAACTGCAGAGACTGGTGCGGCGATGGTACGGCTTTTTGATAATAAAGAATATACGGTTCATAATGATTCCTTTGTGGTAAATATTTACGATGAAAAGAATCGTCCGGCAAAAGAGGGTAATATTGTAGTTACACCACTTTATAAAACGGATTTGCCACTTATTAATTATGCGATTGGAGACAGGGGAACCTGCGAGGTTCGGGATGGTGTCCGCTATATCACAAGTGTACAGGGAAGAATGAATGACTTTTTCCGCTATGAGACAGGAGAAGTGACTACTTTCTTTGAAATTGCTCCGATCATTGCACACTGTGAAGATATACTTCAGATGCGTTTTATTCAGGAAACGTATCATAAGATTCATATTCAGTGTGTACATAATAAGGCGGAGTCTAAGCTGAGTAAGGAAGAAGTTGAGAAAGATATGACCGCAAAGTTAAATGCGAAGTTCAAGCATCCATTTGAGATTGTGTATGAGTGGATGGATTCTATTCCACCAGATAAGAATGGTAAGCTTCGTATGATTGTATGTAAGGTACAGGATTAATGGAAGTATTTAATAGCAATAATGGATTACAACAGGTATCTGACAGAGAAACCAATAGAATAATTATTAGATGGAGGGCGGATTATGGCAGGAAAGAATAAAGATGCCTCTTTGAATAAAAGAGCCTTTACCTCAGGATTTTTCTTTATCCTGGCACAGCTTTTTGCAAGAGGGCTGACCTTTGCTGTAACCCCAATCTATTCCAGGTTATTGACACAGGCGCAGTATGGTATAGTCCGTACGTACGAATCCTGGTTACTGATCGCATATACAGTCATGTCATTATGTCTTTGGAGAAGTGTGGATGTAGCAAAGAATGATTTTGAAGAGGATTATAATGGATATGTATCAAGTGTACATACATTATCTTACATTGCGATTGCATTTTTCTTTGGAATCTGCATGATCTTTAAGACACAAGTGCAGGACTTCTGCCAGATGGATAATTTGATGTTTTATTCCTGTTTCCTCTATGTATTTACTTATACAAGTATGCTTTATGTACAGCGAAGAGATAAACAGGTTCTTAAATATAAGTTTAGTACGATGGCGACCTTGCTTACGATCGTGCCGGGAACCTTCCTTTCAATCTGGCTCATTTACCGAGGCCGGGTGCAGGGACTTGTTGATCAGCTTGTTGACCGTCGTGTGATCGGCTACTATGTTCCACAGATTATTGGGGGAGCGATCGTTGCCATTGTTATCTGGACACAGGGTAAGAAGTTTATCAATTTAAAATATTGGAAATACGGACTGGCATTCAGCCTTCCGCTTATACCGGAAGCATTGTCGATTCAGATTATGAATCAGTCGGATAAGATTATGATTCAGAAAATGATTAGCAATGAAGCGGCAGGAATCTTTGCGCTTGCGACAACGATTTCTTTTATCATATGGATTCTTGAGGATTCAGTATGGAATGCATGGATTCCATGGCTTTATGCCAAAATATCACAGGGGGAAGAAAAAGAAGTTGCGAAACCATGGACATCGGTTATGCATATGTTTGGAATTCTTTCCTGGGTGATCGTTATGCTCGCTCCGGAAGCAATCGCCATTCTTGGTCCGGCAAAGTACAGGCCGGCAGTATGGCTCATTGCCCCAATGGTATCCGGAACCTTGTTCCGTTTCTATAGTTACAGCTATTCTGCTCTCCAGAATTATTACAAGAGAACTCAGTATGTAGCAGCCGGAACAATTGGAACGATGGTATTAAATGTTATTTTAAATTATGTATGTATCTTGAATTTTGGTTATATGGCGGCTGCCTATACGACAGCGTTCAGTTATATCATACTTCTGCTCGTGCAGGGAATTCTTGAGCATAAAATTACAGGAATGGTTATCGTTCCGCTCCGTAAAACGCTTCTTATTGCAGTGGTATACGGTGCGATTAACCTGTTGTCTATGAATCTTTACAAAACAGCATGGTATTTCCGATATGCCGTATTGCTTCTTGTGGTAGCAGCAGCTACAATCGCGCTAAGAAAACAGATGGCGGCAGTATTGAAAATGTTTAAAAGACGAAAATAAAGTGGAAGGATGATTTTTACCATGTGTCTTTGATAAATTGAGGTAGGTATTACGGATAGAGCAAAAAAGAAGGAATGATTTTTGTGTTTTAAATTTTGTGACTTTGCGCTGTGGAATTTTGACTCTGAAAACTTCGGACTTGTTTTTCCGAAGTTTTCGTTTTTTGAGGCAAAATGAAGCGTTTAGCGCAACGGAACAAAATGAAAACACAAAATCATTCCTTCTTTTTTGCTTATCATCTTCTACTCTACTACAATCTCTACTTTATCCATAGCTTCGAAGAGCAGTTTCTGGGCGTCCTCCAAAGTTTCTCCCTTAGTAATAATATGCCCAATACGATGTGGTCCCACATGGAATTTATGTACCTCATCCCCTGGTTTGTAGTCAAATTCAACTTCACAAATGTCTTCATTTGGCTCATTATGATCAACCTGAGACTTGATGATTCCATCTTTATCACTCATGAGAAGGTGGCTGGCATTCGGTACGAATGGTTTGTCGAATGTGAAGTGAGGGTTTTCTCCAAGTGCAGTTCTAAGAATTTTTTCGTAGTAGTCAAATCCATAGTAAATGGATGTTAACTCTGCGAGGCAGGTTGCACCGCAGCGGCCGCCGAGTTCTAATACATAGGTTTTATTGTCTTTTAAGATGAAGTCGGCGTTAATAGCGCAGTTGTCAAGCTGCATTGCTTTTACTGCACCGCGAAGCTGTTCTTTGGCATCTTCGATTACGTCTTCGTTTAAGTTATATGGAGCAAAGTGACCGATTGGGACACCAGTATCTCCGTGGAATACATAGTCTCCGTGAGGAAGAATGAACTGTACTTCCCCATTGTATACAAATGCCTGTGCACCGAATTCTTCGCCTTCTACAAATTCTTCGATCAAGAAGTAGTCTTTTCTTGTGTTTTCTTTTACATACTGCATAGCAGAGTCAAATTCTTCATAGGAATCTACACGAGTGATTCCGCGGCTGCCTGAGGAGTCTACAGATTTGAAAATCAGTGGGAACTCTAAGCCTTCAATTGTTTTCTTAATATCCGGGTCACTGAAAAGAACTTTGCGGAAACGAGCGGTGCGGACACCGTATTCTTCGTATTTGGTCTTCATAAGCATCTTGTCTACTGCAATCTGAGCGGCTTCATAGGAAAGACCGGCAAGTCCCATAGCATCGCAGACTTTACCGATTGTGATAACACACACGTCAGTTCCAGTTGTGATGATACCGTCAATCTGTTCTTCTTTTGCGATTTCAAGAATCTTTTCATCATCAACGGTGTTCTCATAATATACTTTGTCAGCTAACTCAAATCCAGGATAGTTTCCAGGAATGCTGACTACGATAGTGTATAATCCTAATTTCTTTGCTGTTTTAATTAAAGGAACCTGGTAGATGCCAGCTCCGAGAATCATAATTTTCTTCATGATGATAGTACCTCCTGATAGATTATGATTTGTGATACAACGGTTCAACCCATACAAAAATTTATCTCAGTCGAGAAGACTCCCACTTCTTCAGGTGGTGAGTAATAGCAAATTTGTCTCAGTGGGAGTCCAATCTCCGACTGAGATAAACGCTCCGCGAGGATGCGCAGTGATTCTGATAGGAATATGTCAGCTTCTCTGACCAGAATCACGCGCCAAGTCTCACGGACGTTCGACTTGAAATAAACTGCTTCTACAAAGCTTTTCTAAAAAAATGCGAAAATGTTTTTCAGCCAATATTTCAGCAAAATGTGAAAATATGTTTCAGTAAATATTTCAGCAAAACGTGAATACAGAATAGGAAGATGCGTTAAGGATTGCGCCAAGGATTTTTGAAAATGTTGTAAATAAAAAGTAGTTCGAGTATAATAATGCAATATGATGCTGCTTTTTGATACAGGCATCACGATAATGGAGAAAGGATACTATATATGGATATTAATCAGAAGATAACAGAAGAACTCGGTGTGAAACTCTGGCAGGTCGAGGCAGCGGTGAAGCTGATCGACGAGGGAAACACAATTCCATTTATTGCCAGATATCGAAAAGAAGCAACCGGAACGCTGGATGATGAACAGCTCCGTAAATTATATGAAAGACTCGTTTACCTGCGCAATCTGGAAGAAAAGAAAGAACAGGTATTAGCGTCCATCGAAGAGCAGGGAAAACTTACTGAAGAACTGAAAAAGCAGATTCTGGAAGCACAGACTCAGGTTGTTGTAGAAGACCTGTATCGTCCGTATCGGCCAAAGAGACGGACTCGCGCGACCATCGCAAAAGAAAAAGGACTGGAGCCTTTGTCCACACTGATCATGCTGCAGAAGACAAAAGAGTCTTTAGAGGAAGTTGCAAAGCAATATATAAATGAAGAAAAAGGCGTGGCAAATGTACAGGAAGCGTTGGAAGGTGCCAGAGATATTATCGCTGAGAATATTTCCGATGAGGCGGATTATAGAAGCTGGATCCGGAAGCAGACGATGCAGAAAGGACATATCATTTCCAGTGCAAAAGACGAGAAGGCAGAGTCTGTTTATGAGAATTATTATGAATTCGATGAGCCGGTGAACCGTCTGGCTGGATATCGCACGCTGGCACTAAACCGTGGCGAGAAAGAAAAATTCCTGACCGTGAAAATCGAGGCACCGCAGGAGGACATTCTCCGGTATCTGGAAAAGAAAATTATCCATGGTGAAAACCTGAGTACAACACAGATTCTCAAAGAAGCAATCGAAGACAGCTACAAGCGACTCATTGCTCCGGCAATCGAGCGCGAAATCCGAGGTGAATTGACCGAAAAAGCAGAAGATGGAGCCATCGAAGTATTTGGCAAGAATTTAGAACAGCTTCTGATGCAGCCTCCAATCGTGGGACACACAGTTCTTGGCTGGGATCCGGCATTCCGTACCGGCTGCAAACTGGCTGTCGTAGACCCAACCGGAAAAGTTGTAGACACTACCGTCATTTACCCTACAGCACCGACGACACCACAGAAAATCCAGGCTGCAAAAGACACGTTAAAAAAACTCATTGCAAAATATAATATCAGCCTTATTTCCGTTGGAAACGGAACAGCTTCACGCGAGTCCGAGATGATCATTGTAGACCTTCTGAAAGAAATTCCACAGAAAGTACAGTACATCATCGTAAATGAGGCGGGAGCTTCCGTATATTCTGCAAGTAAACTTGCAACCGAAGAATTCTCGAACTTTGATGTTGGACAGAGAAGCGCAGCGTCCATCGCAAGAAGACTGCAGGACCCGCTGGCAGAACTAGTAAAAATCGATCCGAAATCCATCGGAGTCGGTCAGTACCAGCACGACATGAACCAGAAAAAGTTAAATGATACATTGTCCGGAGTCGTAGAGTCTTGTGTAAACCGCGTAGGCGTAGACCTGAACACAGCTTCCGCACCACTGCTTTCCTACATATCCGGCATTACCTCAGCCATAGCGAAAAATATTGTGGCATACCGGGAAGAACAAGGAAGATTCGAGACAAGAAAGCAACTCCTAAAAGTAGCAAAATTAGGACCAAAAGCATTTGAACAATGCGCCGGATTCTTACGCATTCAAAATGGAAAAAATCCACTGGACACAACAAGCGTACATCCAGAAAGCTACGAGGCAGCAGAAAAACTCCTGAAAAAACAAGGATTTACCACCGAAGATATCTGCGCCGGTAAACTAGCAGGCTTATCACTCACCATCAAAGATTACAAAAAACTTGCAGAAGAACTGGAAATCGGAGAAATCACACTGCGCGACATCGTAAAAGAACTGGAAAAACCAGGACGCGACCCACGAGACGAGATGCCAAAACCAATCCTCCGCACAGACGTCCTGGAAATGAAAGATTTAAAAGAAGGCATGATCTTAAAAGGAACCGTCCGAAACGTAATCGACTTTGGAGCATTTGTAGACATCGGAGTCCACCAGGACGGACTTGTACACATATCCCAGATGACAAACAAAAAATTCATCAAACATCCACTAGAAGTCGTCAGCGTAGGAGACATCGTAGACGTCAAAGTCATGAGCGTAGACTTAAAGAAAAAAAGAATACAACTCACCATGAAAGATGTGTAAGTATTTAAAACAATTTAATTGGGGACGGGGTTTTTTCAAAAAAACCCCGTCCCCAATTAAACTTCAACCTGTCCCTTTTTCATTTCCCTTAAATTGCATCATTTTCATCTACAATTTCCCAGCTGATATAGCCTCCGGCAGGGCGCACATTGTCCGGTGGACAATGGTTTTGCGCCGACCGAAACGGAGTGTAGACTTGCAGAGGTGCGCAGTAGAAGTATGTCATGCAATTGCATGACGCGCACCTCGCAGCAAGAATGCCGAGGCATTTTTGAATTATTGATAAAAGTTCTCAATAGGAGCGCCGCTTTTTCAGGCCTTTCTATTTCTGCATTTTGATTCTGTGATAAAATGTAGTTGCATTAAACTAACTACAGGGAGTGAGGAAACAATATATGTTTATTGAGATCAATAATCTGAAAAAGAGTTTTGGCAGTGATTCGAACCGTGTGGAAGTGCTGCGGGGTGTGGATTTTTCTATAGAGAAGGGTGACATTTGTGTATTACTTGGACCGTCTGGTTCGGGAAAGTCTACACTGTTAAATATTATCGGTGGAATTGATGATGCGGATGCGGGATACATTTCCATCGGAGGTGAGCGCATGGCCGATATGAATGAGAAAAAACTGACGGCATATCGGAGAAAGCATCTGGGCTATGTGTTTCAGATGTACAATCTGATTCCGAATCTGACTGTCCGGGAAAATATTGAGGTTGGGGCTTATCTAAGTGACAGACCGCTGGATGTTGATGAATTGTTACAGACGCTGGGACTTTATGAACACAGGAAAAAGTTACCGAACCAGTTGTCGGGCGGGCAGCAGCAGAGAACGGCAATCGGAAGGGCAATTGTCAAAAATCCGGATATTTTGCTCTGCGATGAGCCGACAGGAGCTTTGGATTATAACACGTCCAAGGATATTCTGGAGCTGATCGAGCGTGTCAACCAGAAGTACGGTAACACGGTCATTATGGTCACACACAATGACGCAATCAAAGACATGGCGGACATCGTGATTCGTCTCCGTGACGGTGCGGTGAGAAAAAGTTACCGCAATGAGAAGAAGATTCCGGCGAGAGAGTTGGATTGGTAAGGAGGACGCGTGATGAGAAGCCCGTTAAATAAACGTCTGTTCCGGGAGCTTCGTGGAGAATTTGGAAAATATCTGGTCATTTTTATTTTGATGACGCTGACGATCGGAATGGTATCAGGATTTCTGGTGGCCGATGGAAGTATGATCCAGGCGTACGAGGAAAGCTTTGAGAAATATAGCATTGAAAATGGACATTTCCGGACAGAAAAGAAAATGAACAATGCTCAGATTCAGGATATCGAAGATCTGGGCATCAAATTGTACGAGAATTATTATGTAGAGGAAGCTTTAACAAATGGAAGTACAATGCGCATTTTCAAGAATCGTGATGAGGTCAATAAGGTGTGCCTGATGAAGGGGAAAATGCCTGAAAAACCGGGAGAAATCGGTATTGACCGTATGTATGCAGACAATAATGATCTGAGCGTGGGTGATGAGATTGAAAGTGGCGGACATACATGGAAGATTACCGGTCTTGTGGCGCTTTCAGATTACAGCGCCTTGTTTTCCAATAATAATGATTCCATGTTTGACTCGGTAAAATTTGGCGTGTCGGTAGTGTGTCCAGAGGAGTTCGACAGCTACAAGGCCGATCAGTTGAATTACAGCTACGCATGGAAATACAATACTGAGCCCAAAAATGAAAAGGCAGAAAAAGACATTTCGGAAGATCTGATGGAAGATGTGGCAAAAGAAGTGACACTGGAAGAATTTGTCCCAAGATACACGAACCAGGCAATCATTTTCACTGGGGATGATATGGGCGGTGACCGTTCGATGATGATCGTGCTTCTTTATATCATCATTGTGATCATGGCATTTGTCTTTGCAATCACTACCAGCAACACGATCCGAAAAGAGGCAAATGTAATCGGCACCTTGCGGGCATCCGGCTATACAAGAGGTGAACTGATCCGGCATTACATGGCAGCCCCGGTATTTGTCACATTTATTGGAGCGATTATTGGAAATATTATCGGCTATACGGTAGGAAAAGATTATTGCGCGGGACTTTACTATGGAAGCTACAGCCTGCCGACCTACGTGACCATCTGGAACGCGGAAGCATTTCTTCTGACAACGGTAGTGCCGATCCTCATTATGCTTGTGGTGAATTCTGTGCTGCTGTGGTACAAATTAAAACTATCACCACTGAAGTTCCTGAGAAGGGACTTAAGCAGACGTAAACAGAAACATGCATTGCCGTTGAGTGAGTATCTTGGCTTTTTCCAAAGATTCCGGATACGTGTGATCCTTCAGAATATGAGTAACTACGCAGTATTGTTTGTGGGAATTATTTTTGCAAATATGTTGTTGATGTTCGGACTGATGCTTCCATCTGTGCTGGACCATTATCAAGTGGAAATGGAAAATGGCATGCTCAGCAAATATCAGTACATGCTGCAGATGCCGGCGAGCATGGCAGGTGGAGACAGTAAGCTTGAGCAGATGGTGTCCATGATGATGTTCAGTCAGGCAGTAGAGACAGAAAATCCGGATGCAGAAAAATTCAGCGCCTATTCACTGAGCACCCTTCCTGGAAAATATAAGAGTGAGGAAATTATTCTCTATGGTGTGGAAAACAATAGCAAATATATCAACATTAAGTGGGAGACATCAGATTCCGCATCTGATACAGATGTGAAAAATGTGGAGAATATCCCTGAGGTATACCTCTCCTCTGGCTATGCAGAAAAATTTAGTCTGAAAAAAGGTGACACAATTACTTTAAAGGAAAAGTATGAAAATAAAAAATACAAGTTTAAAGTTGCAGGTGTATATGATTACGCAGGTTCACTCTCCATATTTATGCCAATACAGGAACTCAACAAAACATTTGACATGGACAAAGACAGCTTCAGCGGATATTTCTCTGATTCTGAAATTACGGATATTGATGAAAAATATATCGGTTCCACCATTGATGTTGAGGATCTGACCAAGATTTCCAGACAGCTCGACGTGTCCATGGGAAATATGATGAATCTGATGGACGGATTTTCCGTGATCATTTTCCTCGTATTGATTTATCTCCTGTCCAAGATCATCATCGAGAAAAATGCGCAGTCTATTTCCATGGCAAAAATCCTGGGATATACAAACGGCGAAATCAGCCGGCTGTACATTATGTCCACGTCTATCGTGGTCGTGCTGTTCATCTTGATCAGCCTGCCATTGGAGCTGGAAATCATGCAGATCCTGTTCCGGGAAATGATGCTGACAAGCATTACCGGCTGGATCACATTTTACATAGATCCGAAGATTTTCGTGGAAATGTTTGTGATCGGCGTGGCGGCATATGCCGTTGTGGCAGCAATTGAATATCGAAGGATCCGAAAAGTTCCAATGGATGAAGCGTTGAAAAATGTGGAATAATGATCCAATGGATGAAGCATTGAAAAATGTAGAATAGTGATTCAATGGGTGAAGCATTGAAAAATGTAGAATAGAGATTCGTAGAAATCTTGAAACAGTATGCTGGAAAAATGAATAAGGAATGTTAGAAAGATGAGAATCAGAAGGAGGAGATTATGAAACGACCAGTTGTAATGATATTATTAGCAGGTGCGCTGACGTTGTCTATGATAGCGCCGTCAGCACTCCCGGCAGTGGCAGGCAATGTAAGTGTCGTACACGCGGCAGTAAAGACATCCAATGACGTGACAGCAGAGACATCCAGTGACGAGGATGCAGGTGAATGGAAAGATAAGACAGAAACAGTTTATGTCGATGCAAATGCAGACGGTTCAGTTAAGAAGATTACGGTCAAAGACTGGCTGCGCCGGAATGGTGACGGTGAGATCATCGATTTTTCCAATTTGAAAGACATCAAAAACACGGAAGGAGACGAAGAATATACGCAAAATGCAGACGGAACTATCACATGGGAGAACAAAGGGGAAGACATTTCCTATGAAGGTACTTCCAATCAGCAGCTTCCGGTGACTACAAAAGTAACCTATTATCTGGACGGCAAGGAAATCAAGCCGGAAAATCTGGCAGGAAAAAGCGGCAAGGTGAAAATTCGGTTTGACTATACGAATAATGAGAGCCGGACGGTGAATATCGATGGTAAAGACGTAGGAGTAAAAGTTCCATTTCTTGCAGCGTCCATGCTCATGCTTCCTGGGGATAAGTTTAAAAATGTGAAAGTTTCCGGTGGAAAAGTCATGGCAGACCAGGATCAGAGCATTGTGATCGGAACCGCATTTCCAGGACTTGCAGACAGTTTGGAGTTGAAAGATTACGAGGCAACAAAAGATATTGACCTGAAAGACTATGTGGAAATAACCGCGGATGTGGAAAACTTTGAACTGAATTTCACAGCGACTGCAATTTCCACATGTGGGATTAGCGATATGAAGGACGGTGACCTTGACGATGTCAATGACATGATTGATGGTGTAAAAGAAATGACCGATGCTTCCGATGAACTGGTGGACGCCATGGGACAATTGAGCACCGGAGCCGGAACACTGCAGGATTATTTAAGTCAGTATACAAGCGGCGTTTCACAGGTGGATGCGGGAGCACAGGCACTGGCAGAAGGTTTGAGTGAACTGGATGAACAAGTAACTACACTTATGGGCAGCTTAAGCGCAGCAGGCAGTGATGATACGACTGCGCAGGCAGTTACACAGATTCAGAAAGATCTTGGAATATTACAGCAGGAGCTTGGAAGCGTCACAACACTGGCGGAGTATGTAAATACAATCAGTAAGAATGTAACCACTGCCAAGAGCAAACTGGATGAAATCAACGTTACAGATTTGGAGACAGAAGCGTCGAATCAGGCGAAAGAAAAAGCAAAAAAGGCAGTGAATACAGCAATTTCCGAAACGGAAGCATCTACAAAGAAGGATGTCATGGATCGTTTAAAAGAAACAGAAAGTTATAAATCGCTGACATCGGAACAACAAGAAGAATTGGAAAATGCAGTAAATACAGCCAGTGGTACATCAAGTTCAGCTGAAAAAGAATGTGACAGCATGAATATTTCCCTTACGAATGCGTCTGGCGCTAAGACAGCGATAGACCAGGCGGTAAATGCGCTGGCAGAAGTAAAGGCCATGCAGGTGGATACGACTACAGCCCAGAAGGCTCTTGCAGATTTAGTGACTCAGTTTACGGCTTTATCTAACAGCCTTTCTGACATGCCGGATATGGCCGAAATCGGCGGCAAACTCCAGTCAGCTATCAGCCAGCTTGCCCAGGGGGCGGCTGCACTTGGAACCGGAACAAGCCAGTTAAGCTACGTTGGTACACAGCTTAACACGGGCGCAGGAACACTCGCCCAGGGCGCCAGCCTTCTGGAAGCCGGAATGAAGACATTCGACGAAGAAGGAATTGAAAAACTGGGAGACCTTGCGGGAGATGACCTTGCAAATGTTCTGAATCATTTCAAGGCAGTAAAAGAGGCAGAAACGACATACACCAACTATGGCGGGATCAGAGAAGGCGCAAGCGGAAGCGTCAAGTTCATCGTAGAAACAACAGAAATTAAATAACGGATGGGAGATGTTCTTCCAACATTGATTCAATTGAGGGGCGTGTGAAAAAAACGAGAGTTTTTTCATGCGTCCTTTCTTTTTTGTGGGACCATTTTTTTTTACAGCCCCTCGATTTTTAGAAATGATTTTTAAAAATTGTATCAGAAAAAACAATTATCGGGAAAATATACCATGATTTTTCCATGATTTCCAAGCGAGAAAAGTGGATATATTTTGCCGATAATGCTATGATAATTCAGTTACAATGATTAAAATTGGAGGATTGATTGTGAGTAAAGGAAGTGAATTTCTGCCGGAGGTACTTGGTCTGATAGAAAAACGTCTGGGAGAGATTGATGAAAATATACAGGCGGTACGCCAGGACATTAACAGTATGAATGAATATTACTGGGACAATTACACGGAAATGGACCAGTATGGATATGAGGACTATGACAACCAGCAGGCGCTGAAAATGCAGGTGAATGCCAATCAGGAGAACTGGAAAATGCGCCGGCGTCTGAAACGTATGCTAGATGCACCATTTTTCGGAAGTGTAGAATTCGTCTATGACGGAGAAGACGAGCCGGAAGATTTTTACATCGGAATCGGAAATTTTGCAAGAGAGCGTGGTGCATTGCCGCTCATTTACGACTGGAGAGCCCCGGTGAGCAGCCTGTTTTATGACTATGACAAAGGCGAGGCGTCCTACGAAGCGCCGGGTGGGCGCATGGACGGAGAGATTCTGTCCAAATGGCAGTACAAAATCCGTGGCGGCAAGATGATCTATGAATTTGAGAGTGATGTGAAGATTGACGATGACATTTTAAAGCAGGAACTTGGCGCCAACAGCGACACGAAACTGAAAAACATTGTGCGTACAATCCAGAAGGAACAAAATGCAATTATCCGCAACACGAAGGACAAGATCCTGGCTATTCAAGGAGTGGCAGGCAGTGGCAAGACGTCCGTTGCGCTACATCGGATCGCCTATCTTTTGTATCATGACAGAGAGCATCTGAATTCATCAAATATCCTGATCCTCTCGCCAGGCGGCGTGTTTGCCGACTACATTTCCCATATTCTTCCGGAACTTGGCGAGGAAAATATACAGGAAATGAGTTTTGATCTGTTTGCATATCATGAACTCAGGAGAAATACTGCAACGCAGGGAAATGTGATATATGGAAATGCTGGCAATCAGGAAAATGCGATATATGGAAATGCTGTGAATCAGGGAAATGCGATATATAGAAATAAAAATAGAGATCAAGGCGGAAATCAAGGGAAAAATCCAAGTGGAAATTCAAAAAGTAGTTCAGCCGGGACTGGTTGGAATATCAAAATGATAGCCGCTGACTGTGAAGACAAGTATCATCAAATCGAGCGTGAAATCACAGGAGTGGATGATACAGATCAAAAACGTTACGAATGGAAGCAGTCTGTGGAATACGTTCAGGCAATCGAAGGCTTTCTGATTGAGCTGGAAGACCGGCTGGTAGATTTTGAAGATGTAGAATTCAAGGGCATTCGCAAAAGTGCCAGCGAAATCATGGAATTTTTTTATGAAAAATATACCGGTACACCACTTTTAGATAGAATGGGCGCGGTCATGGATTATTTTATCGACGAAGTCGAAACCTTACGCGGACGCAGCCTAAACGACGAAGAACAAGAAATCATTTGCAGAAAATTCATGAATATGTACGTAACCAGAGACATTTGTCAAATATACAACTGGTTCCTGGAAGACTACGGATTCCCGGCACTTCCGGACATGCCGCCAGAGCGCCGTGTACTGGAATACGAAGACGTTTACCCGATTCTCTATCTAAAATACAGCCTGACAGCAGCCGGCCAGCGCAAGAACATCCGCCATCTCGTCATTGATGAGATGCAGGATTACTCCTATTTACAGTACGTACTTCTCGCGAAAATGTTTTCATGCAACATGACAATACTGGGCGACAAAGCACAGACCATCGCCGGAAAACAACAAGACGTTCTCACATTTTTACCAAAAATATTTGGAAAAAAAGTCAAACGTATCGTCATGAACAAAAGCTACCGCAACACAAGCGAAATCGCAGAATACGCCAAATCCGTCGGCGGATCCAAAGACATCCAGTATGTAGCAAGACGCGGAAAAGCAGTCGAAAGACATACCATAAAAACACTGCAAAAAACATGTAAAGAAATCAGCGGAAAATTGAAATTAAGAGAAGAAGAATACGAAACAGCAGCAATCCTCACCATGACAGAAAAAGAAGCAGAACATATTTACGAAATCATGCGCAAACTAGGCGCAGAATCACATTACATCAACCGCGACAGCGCACAATTCAAAAAAGGCCTGACAGTAACCACCTACTATCTGGCAAAAGGCTTAGAATTCGACCAGGTATTTATTGTAGGCGGCGACCGTAACAACAAAATGTACCAAGGATATCAATACATCTGCGCAACAAGAGCACTACACGAATTGTATGTGTATGATGCATAATTTTAATTGGGGACGGGGTTTTTTCAAAAAAACCCCGTCCCCAATTAAAATTTAACCTGTCCCTTTTTGAATTGTCTTAATTGTCTACTGTGGACAGATTTCTACCCAGTAGCCGTCAGGATCATTGATGAAATAAATTCCCATGTCCGGGTTTTCGAAACACACGCAATCCATTTCTTTGTGAAGTGCCAGGGCAGCGTCCATGTCATCGACATGGAATGCCAGATGAGATTCGTTATCTCCGAGATCATACGGGCGGTCCATGTCGCGAAGCCATGTCAGCTCCAGTGAATGTGGTGTTGTGCCGTCTCCGAGATAGACGAGTTTGAAGCTTCCGTCCGGTGCATGGAATTCTTTTGTAACTTCAAGTCCGAGAGCTTTTTTGTAAAACTCTACAGATTTGTCCAGATCCAGGACGTTGATGTTATTGTGAAAAAATGTAAATTTCATAGTGATATCCTCCTGTGAAAATATAATTTGAATCTGTATTGTCTATAATATATCACTTACACAACACCTATGGCAAGGAAATGAAAGATATGCTATACTTAAATCTTGGTAGAGCGTTACTGTTTGCTGAAATATTGTAGATGGTAACATTGGTAGCCCTCGTATAAAATTTTGCTTTGCAAAAGGAGGACATGATGATGGAAAAAATCATAGAGTCAAATAAAGAACAAGATACTTATGACCTGGGATATGAACTGGGGCAGCATGCGAAGCCGGGGCAAGTGTTCACGCTTGTCGGTGATCTGGGCGTAGGAAAGACCGTATTTACAAAAGGACTGGCCGCCGGACTTGGCATTACAGAGCCGGTCAGCAGCCCGACATTTACAATTGTGCAGGTGTATGATGAAGGGCGCCTGCCGTTCTATCATTTTGATGTTTACCGGATCGGTGATGTGGAAGAGATGGACGAGATCGGTTATGAGGATTATGTCTACGGCGAAGGGGTCAGCCTGATCGAGTGGGCGAATCTGATCGAGGAAATATTGCCGGAACACTTCACCGAGATTAAGATAGAAAAGAATTTGGAAAAAGGATTTGATTATCGGAGGATAAGTATATGCGAATTTTAGCACTGGACAGCTCCGGCCTTGTAGCCAGCGTAGCTGTTGTTGAAAAGATAGAAGAAGAGGAACAGGTGATCGCGGAATATACTGTGAACTATAAGAAGACGCACTCACAGACGCTGCTCCCGATGCTGGACACAGTATCCGACATGATCGAGCTTGACCTGAAAACGATCGACGCCATCGCAGTTGCCGGCGGACCGGGTTCATTTACCGGGCTTCGCATCGGCTCCGCCACAGCGAAAGGTCTGGGACTTGCCATGAACAAGCCGTTGATCCACATCCCGACACTGGAAGGACTGGCGTACAATCTGTGCGGAACAGACGCCATCGTGTGCCCAATCATGGATGCGCGCCGCGGACAGGTCTACACCGGAATTTACGAGTTTTGTGGAAATGAATTGGTTGTCCTGGAAGATCAGATGGCGATCAGCATCGAAGAATTAGGCGACCATTTGAAAAAATATGACAAACGCATCATTTTCCTGGGAGATGGTGTGCCGGTATTTCGTGCGAGATTGACAAACGAGATTCTGACAGAAGAAATAAAAGCAGGCAGAGACATTCAGTTTGCACCGGCCAACATGAACCGTCAAAGAGCAGCATCAGTAGGAACATTAGGACTTCGTTATTATGCTGCCGGAAAGACAGAGACTGCCATGGAACACGAGCCGGATTATCTGCGACTGTCACAGGCAGAACGCGAACGCAAGGAGCGCGAAGCGAAATCTATACAGTAAAAATGTATCAAAAACCCGCGGGGCGTAAGCATAAGCATAAGCAGATATGTTGAAAACCCGTGCAACTATAATATAGAAAAAGCAACATGAGAGGTATTGAAGAAATGATTCAGTTTCAGTGTGATTATGAAGAGGGCGCATGCCCACAGATTCTGGAACGTCTGGTGGAGACGAATCTGGAGCAGACGGTTGGATATAGTGAAGATGAATATTGCAAGCAGGCAAGAGAAAAAATCAAAAAAGCCTGTGATGCACCAGAGGCAGATGTACATTTCCTGGTAGGAGGGACCCAGACGAACTATGTAGTGATCCGCTCGATCCTCCGTCCGTATCAAGGCGTAATTTCAGCAGTGACTGGTCATATCAACGTGCATGAAACAGGCGCGGTCGAAGCAACTGGACACAAAGTCCTGGCACTTCCAAGCAAAGACGGAAAAATTACAGCATCACAGGTGCGCGCATATTACGATGCACACTGGAATGACGCAGATCATGAGCACATCGTACAGCCGGGCATGGTCTACATTTCCCATCCGACGGAAAATGGAACAATTTACAGCAAGTCTGAATTACAGGAACTTTACGCAACCTGTAAAGAACTTGGCCTGCCATTATTCATGGACGGAGCAAGAATGGGATATGGATTAATGTCTGAAAAATCAGACATGACACTGGCAGATATTGCAGCAAATACAGATGTATTTTATATTGGGGGAACGAAGGTAGGAGCACTTTTCGGCGAGGCAGTCGTAATCACAAAATCCGCTCTTAAGAAAGATTTTCGTTACTGCATGAAGCAGAGTGGAGCAATGCTGGCCAAAGGACGCCTTCTGGGAATCCAGTTTGATACATTGTTTACAGACGATTTATATTTCAAAATTGCAGCTCACGCAGACAAATTAGCTATGAAGTTAAAAAATGCATTTCTTGAAAAAGGATATAAAATGTATTTTGATTCTTACACGAACCAGCAGTATCCGATCTTGTCAAAGAAAGACCGCGAAAAATTAGCACAGAAATATCAGTTTAGTTTTTGGGAACAGATAGATGAAGACTATGCGGCAGTGCGCTTCTGCACAAGTTGGGCAACAAGTGAAGAAGCAATAGACGAGCTGATCCAGGATATTTAAGAAGCTATAATAAGATGGAGCCTAGAAGCAATATAGAAAAACCAAAAGAAAGAAAAGTCAAAAGACAGAAAAATCAAAAGACAGAAGACATGGAAATAATAGAAATTAAAAAAGACCAACAGCAATATATTTCTGAGATTGCAACGCTGGAATCCGATATCTTTCCGGATCCATGGAGTGAAAAAAGTATCAGGGATACGCTTGAAAATCCTCAGGCACGGATTTGGGCTATTATAAGCAGACAAGCGCCGCCATGCTCCTGCGATTCAACGGCGCCAGAGCATGCAAGCGAGACTGCGGCTTCCTGCGCTTCAACGGCGCCGGAGCATGCAAGTGAGACTGCAGTTTCCTGCGCTTCAACAGCGCCGGAGCATGCAGGCAAGCCACAACTCCTTGGCTATGTGATTTTTTATTATGTGTTAGATGAGGGAGAAATCGCCAGAATTGCAACATCGCCGCAACATCGCCGGCAGGGGGTGGCTGTAAGACTTCTTGAAAAAATGCGTGCATTTAGTTACGAGCAGAATATTACAAGATGGCTGCTGGATGTTCGTATTTCCAATGAAACAGCAATACATTTTTACAAGGTAGCAGGATTTGCCGAAGACGGTGTGCGAAAGAATTTCTATGCAAACCCGCCGGAAGATGCTATACTTATGAGTTGTGAAGTCGAAACTTCAGGCGGCGACCGAGCCTGAAGCCTGTCCGAAAGCCAGGCAGCGACCGAGCTTGAAGCCTGTCCAAAAGCTAGGCGCGGCTGCATGAAAAATGAAGTTGGAAATGAACTGGCAGATGCTCCAACACTTCCCACTGGGAAATGCGCATCTGACCAGATATAATATAGGCGTAATGAATCAATCCGGTGCCCGGGTGGCAGATACCACACATTTTCCACACAGGCACACCAGACTTCAAGGAGGAATTGTATGCGCCAGTATCATACAACTGTAAAAGAAACAAAAGAAATCGACAAGATCATCTGCAACCGCTGTGGCAGAAGTATTCCGGTAATCCAAGGGGTTCCCCGCGAGGATGTACTGGAAGTATCCAAGCGCTGGGGCTATTTCTCGGAAAAAGACAACCGGCTGGACGAATTTGACCTCTGCGAGCAGTGCTACGATGAAATTATAAGCGAATTTAAAATAAAAATCTGATTCAGAGTCTGCACGAATATCCGGACGCTGAAGAAAATCAAAAACAAGCGGACCGGCAGGACATTTGCCTGGCGGCTCCGGATAAGAGGTAAAATATGTTAGACGTATGTTTGTTGGGAACGGGCGGCATGATGCCCCTCCCGTACCGCTGGCTCACCTCGCTTCTGGTGAGATATAACGGCAGCAGTCTTCTAATTGACTGCGGAGAAGGTACGCAGATTGCAATAAAAGAAAAAGGCTGGAGTTTCAAACCCATCGATGTGATTTGCTTCACACATTACCACGGCGACCACATCAGCGGACTCCCGGGCCTGCTCCTGACTATGGGAAATGCAGACCGCACGGAACCGTTGACTCTGATTGGACCGAAAGGACTGGAGCGGGTAGTCAACTCACTTCGCGTTATTGCGCCGGAACTGCCATTTCAGATAAAATACATCGAAATCACACAGCCGGAGCAGATATTTGAGATGAATGGCTATCGCCTGAAAGCATTTCGCGTAAATCATAACGTTACTTGCTATGGCTACACGATGGAAATCGACCGCGCCGGGAAGTTCGACGTGGATCGTGCAAATGAAGCGGCAATTCCGCAGAAGTTCTGGGGCAGTCTGCAAAAAGGTGAAAATGTCCAGGACGGAGACAATTTATATACACCGGACATGGTTCTTGGACCTGCGCGAAAAGGAATTAAACTGACATACTGCACAGACACGAGACCGACGGACTCTATCCGCAACAACGCGAAAGGTTCCGATCTATTTATCTGCGAAGGAATGTACGGTGAGAAGGATAAGCTGAAAAAAGCAAAAGAATACAAGCATATGACATTTTACGAGGCGGCGCAGCTTGCAAAAGAAGCAGAAGTCGCAGAAATGTGGCTGACGCATTATAGTCCGTCGCTGACGCACCCGGAAGAATATATGGACGAGGTGAAGAAAATCTTCCCGAATTCCATAGCAGCAAAAGATAAACGAACGGTAGAACTGACATTTTCAGATTAATGAAAATGAATTCAGAAGATTGAAGGGATAGAATATGAAGGAAGATGTATTGATTCTTGCAATTGAAAGCTCCTGTGATGAGACGGCAGCAGCAGTCGTAAAGAACGGAAGAGAAGTTCTTTCAAATGTAATCTCTTCCCAGATTGCACTGCATACTCTCTACGGAGGTGTTGTGCCGGAGATTGCATCAAGAAAGCATATAGAGAAGATAAATCAGGTCGTACAGGCGGCTCTTGATGAGGCAAATGTTACATTAGACGATATTACTGCCATCGGAGTTACTTACGGACCGGGGCTTGTAGGCGCACTTCTGGTCGGTGTGGCAGAGGCAAAAGCCATCGCATATGCAGCAAAGAAACCATTAGTCGGAGTGCATCATATTGAAGGACACATTGCAGCAAATTTCATTGAGCACAAAGATCTGGAACCGCCATTTTTCTCACTGGTCGTTTCAGGAGGACATACACATCTTGTGCGAGTCAAAGATTATGGCAAATTTGACATTATCGGACGCACAAGAGACGATGCGGCAGGAGAAGCATTTGATAAAGTCGCACGCGCGATCGGACTTGGGTATCCGGGCGGACCAAAGATTGATAAAGTATCCAAAGAAGGAAACCCAGAAGCCATTGCATTTCCACGCGCACACGTTGAAGATGCACCATATGACTTTAGCTTCAGTGGCCTGAAATCCGCAGTTCTGAACTATATCAACGGCTGCCAGATGAAAGGAATCGAATACAGCCAGGCAGATATTGCGGCATCGTTCCAGAAAGCCGTGACAGATGTTCTTGTGGCAAATGCGATGCATGCAGTGGAAGAATTTCATGTGGACAAGCTGGCGATTGCCGGTGGTGTTGCATCCAACAGCGCACTTCGCGCAGCCATGAAAGAGGCGTGCGAAAAGAGAGGGGTAGAATTCTATTATCCGTCTCCGATTTTCTGTACCGACAATGCAGCAATGATCGGCGTGGCAGCTTACTATGAGTATATCAACGGCACAAGAAGCGGATGGGATCTCAATGCAGTGCCGAATCTGAAACTGGGCGAACGGTAGAAGAACCTTAAGGCAATACGTAAAAGCAGATACAGAAATTAAGAATAAGAACGTCAATATAAACGAGGAAAATGAGGGAAATATATGGATAAGAAAAAATGTACGGCAATCGTATTATCTGCCGGTCAGGGGAAACGTATGGGAAGCGCTATACAAAAACAGTATATTGAATTATCCGGAAAACCAATCATTTTTTATACTTTGGATGCATTTCAAAAATCCGCGATCATCGATGATATTGTACTTGTAGTAGGTGAAGGGCAGGAAAACTGGGTCCGTGATGAGATCGTAGACAAGTATCAGCTTACAAAAGTACGCTCGATCATCCCAGGTGGAAAAGAACGCTATGATTCTGTATGGGCAGGACTACGCGGACTTCATGCTCTCAAAGAACAGCCGGAATACGTATTCATTCATGATGGCGCCAGAATGTTCGTGGACGAGCAGATTCTTACGCGTGGATATGAAAATGTAGAAAAATTCGGTGCCTGTGTAGCCGGAATGCCGAGCAAAGATACAGTCAAACTGGTGGATGAAGATCAGTTTGCAGTGAATACACCGCCAAGAAAATTAATCTGGGCGGTACAGACTCCACAGATTTTTAAGGCAGATCTCATAGAAAATGCTTATGCAAAGCTGATGGAAGAGGTGCCGGATAATATCACTGACGACGCTATGGTAGTGGAACAGATGATGAAAGTACCGGTTAAATTATATGAAGGCTCTTACGAAAATATCAAGATCACAACACCGGAAGATCTGGAAATCGCAAAAGTATTTCTTGCAAAACGCAAAGAAAAATATCATAAATAGTTTATGCTGGTTCATAAAAAAGGTTCACAAAAAAGAAAAAATATCAAAAATTATTCTTGACAGTGCAATGGGTATATGATATGATAACTATCGTCGCTGACAGAGCGATATCAATTGCATAGATGGAGAGGTATCGAAGTGGTCATAACGAGGCGGTCTTGAAAACCGTTTGTCCGCAAGGGCGCGTGGGTTCGAATCCCACCCTCTCCGTTTCAGGAGTTTCGCAGATGCGGAACTCCTTTTTGCATAACGGGGGACGAAAAAAATGACACAAAAAATAAAACATTACATTTGTGAAAAAGACGGGAGAATCAAGTGGCAGTTCCGCCTGATTTTATCAGCAGCTATATTATCAATAATGCTTGCTGAAAGCCGATTTTTATATTATCATAGTCCTAAAGATACAAAATGGTTGATATGTATTATTTACGCTCTGACTGGTTATTATTGTCCGGGGTGTGGAGCAGGCCGCGCGTGCTATTGCATTTTGCACGGTCAGATTTATCAGGCATTTCGCTATAACCCGTTGCTTGTACTCTTGTTGCCGTGGATAGGCACATACCTGGCATTATGCGCGTGCCAGTGGCTATTTACAGGCAGAGAAAGCATAAGCCGCCGGATACCGATGTGGATATTATGGACAATATTGGCAGTTATACTGATATACGGAGTTTTGAGAAATGTAAATGCATATCCATTTGTGTTACTATCCCCGACAAGGGTGAGATAAAAGGAGGAATGAGTATGAAGTGTAAATTTTGCGGAAATGATTTGCCGGAAGAATCAAAGTTCTGTCCGTCATGTGGCGCACCGGTAGAGCCGGAGGAGAAGCAGGAACAGTCAGAACAATCAGCAGAAGCGAAGCAGCAGGAAAACCAGAATCCTTATGAATATGGCGTGCCAGGAACAGATAATGGAAGTGAAGCACAGAATGAGAATCCATATCAGTATGGAAGTGCGGAACAGAATAACGAGAACCCGTACCAGTATGGAAGTGAAGGACAGAATAACGAGAACCCATATCAGTATGGAAGCGCAGGACAGGATAACGAGAACCCATACCAGTATGGAAGTACAGGACAGAACACGTCTGCAGATTATAATGCTAATAATGGGACTTATGGTCAGCCGCAGAAGCCGATCAATGGAACAACCTATTTAATATTCGCTATCATTTCAACATTACTGTGCTGTCTGCCACTGGGCATTGTGGCAATTGTATATGCCTGCAAAATCAATTCTCTACAGAGAAGTGGAGATTATGCCGGAGCGCAGAATGCAGCAAAGAAAGCGAAGATGTTTACGATTATCGGAACAGTAGCTGCGCTTGTAGTATCTATCTTTTATATTATATTTGCAATTGTGATCGGAATTGGAAGCAGCGATTTCGACGACGATTCGGTATCTAATGTTGTGGAAAATGTAATCGAAGATAAGAATGATTCTAAAAAAGCGGATGACAGCGATAAGTCGGATAAAACAGCAAAGAGTACAGAACCGGCAGTAGCCAGCGGTGAACTTGGCACAAGCTGGGACAGTTATACAGTACAGATCAATGATAAAGTCCTGACATTTCCATGCACAAAAGCCGATATTGAGGCAGCAGGTCTGAGTATGGATACGGATTATACAGCGGAAAATTATATGGTGAATGCTAACGAATATGAGTTGGTTTATTTCGAGGATGCCAATGATAATGAGATTATGGCATATGCAATCAACAATACAGATACAGCGATGGAAGTAAAAGACTGCCTGATCGGTGGCGTTTCTGTAGATGACTATGATCTGGAAAATGGCGGACTCACTGTGATATTCCCAGGCGGGCTTCAGATGGGCGCTTCAAAAGATGCAGTAACTGGAGCTTATGGAGAAGCAGATGACACATATGACGGAGACAGTCTGTCTATGTATAGCTGGTATTCAGGTGACAGTTACTACAAGAGCTGCGAGATTGACTTTGACGCAGAGTCTGGACTTGTATGCACAATGACTATGCAAAACTTTGGTCAATAAGAGCTGTAAACTAAAAAGTAAAGTATAAAGATCATAATAAATGTCTGGTATGTGAGGGTCAGAGATTCTTTGCATGTCAGACATTTTTTGCTTTCTTAAGAAAGAACTTATCAGGAGGCACATTCATTGTTCAGCGGAGTGCATACAAAAAGTTACAAAAAAATTAAAAAAAGGACTAGACAAATGTGACGAGATATTGTATAGTAATCAACGGACTGATTTGAAAGTAAATTTTAAAGAAATTGAAAGTAAATTTTTAAATCGAATTTAAAAATGAATTTTTGAGAAGTCAATTTGGAGAAATACCCAAGCTGGCCGAAGGGGCTCCCCTGGAAAGGGAGTAGGTCGTTAATAGCGGCGCGAGGGTTCAAATCCCTCCTTCTCCGTTCTTTCTTGAAAAAAGAAAGTAAAAAAAGTTCTTGACAAAGCGAAAGAGTTATGATAAACTCGAAAAGCTGTTGAAAAGAATAAATGTTGAAGAAGCTTGAAAAAAACTTATTAAAAAAGTTCTTGACAAACAGAAGACAACATGTTAAAATAGCAAAGCTGTCGCAAGACAGACAACCTTGATAACTAAACAGTGAAACACATACGATTC
>OLVP01000510.1_pt1 | contig 32447 bp, 24 predicted proteins | sample 1673281 | NCBI WGS metagenome assembly OLVP01 (sample SAMEA3178940, study PRJEB25190) | human gut metagenome | biome: human gut; feature: human-associated habitat; material: faeces | place: Austria | collected 2013
GTCCAGTCCGTAAGCAAGTCCTGCGTGCGGTGGAACTCCGTATTTAAATGCATCTAACAGGAAACCGAACTGGCTGTATGCCTGCTCATCTGTAAATCCAAGTGCATGGAACATCTTCTCCTGAATGTCATCCTGGAAGATTCTGACACTTCCTCCGCCGATCTCATTTCCATTGAGGACGATATCGTATGCTTTTGCACGTACCCTGCCCGGATCAGACTCAATATACTGAAGATCTTCTTCCATCGCAACAAAACGGTTCTGCTCTTCGCTCCACTCAAGAAGCGGGAACTCTGTGATCCATACAAAACGATATTCATTTTTATCAAGGAGTTCAAGCTGCTTCGCAAGCTCTATACGCAATGCTCCCAGTGAATCCCATACTACTTTATTTTTATCAGCAGCAAATAACAGCAGATCTCCTGCTTCTCCGTTCATTGCTGCGATCAGTGCCTGCATCTGCTCCTCTGTCATAAACTTGGCAAAAGAAGATTTCACGGTTCCGTCTTCCTGAATGGCAACATATGCCAGCCCTTTTGCACCGTAATCTTTTACAAATGCTGTCAGCTTGTCGATCTTCTTTCTTGGCATGCCGCCCTGTCCTTTGGCATTGATACCACGAACACTTCCACCATTCTCCAGTGCTGCTGTAAAGACACCGAAACCACAGTCCTTTACCACTTCACTTACATCCGTCAGTTCCATTCCAAATCTGAGATCCGGCTTATCTGATCCAAAACGATCCATTGCTTCCTGCCAGGTCATTCTCTGGATCGGAAGCTGTACCTCTACATCCAGCACTTCCCGGAACAGTTTCTTCAGATATCTTTCGTTGACATCGATCACATCATCCACATCTACAAAGGACAACTCCATATCGATCTGCGTAAACTCCGGCTGTCTGTCTGCACGAAGATCCTCATCACGGAAACATCTTGCAATCTGGATATAACGATCCACGCCAGAACACATCAGAAGCTGCTTGTAAAGCTGCGGAGACTGTGGAAGACCGTAGAAAGAACCCGGATGCACACGGCTTGGCACAAGGTAATCTCTTGCCCCTTCCGGTGTTGTCTTTCCAAGCATCGGAGTTTCCACTTCAAGGAATCCTTCTTCTGCAAAATACTGACGGGTCAGCGTCATAACCTGACTCTTCATTTTAAGATTTCTCTGAAGATCCGGTCTTCTTAAATCCAGATAACGGTATTTGAGACGGATTTCTTCTTTTGTCTTTGAATTTTCCTCAATCGGGAACGGAGGAGTCATTGCCTCGGAAAGAATCCTCAGTTCACTTGGGATCACCTCGATCTCTCCTGTTGCAATCTTATCATTTACAGCTCCCGAACGTCTTGCGACCTTACCAACGATCGCCACAACATACTCTGAACGGAGGGATGCCGCTTTCTCGATCAGAGCCGGTTCTGTCGTCCCCTCCTCACAGACTACCTGGATAATTCCGGAACGGTCTCTGACATCTGTGAATACGAGACCTCCTTTATTTCTGTTCTTCTGTACCCATCCCATGATGGTCACTGTCTCACCGACATTCACTGCAGACAACTCGCCACAACGGTGAGTTCTCTTCAGCCCCTGCATTGATTCAGCCATTGTATCTCATCCTTTCCTTTTTACTTTCTTCCTGTTCTGTCTATCGCTGCTTTTTATTGCTGCTTTTTCTATCGCAGCTCTTTCTTTTCGCTCTGCTCTACCGTCTTACAGGCTGTCCACAGAATCACGGTAGCACTCTGTGATCTCTGTATATCCCTGCTCTGCAAGCTGCTCTTTCTGGAACTTTTTATTTTTCTTCATATTCACGATCATCACCTGACGGCCATTTTCACGCTCTTTCTTTGCAAGTGCCAGCACTTTCAGCATGCCTTCCTGCGGCATATTTTTCTCGATCAGGAATGCTTTCTTTTCCTTACTTGTAGGCACTTTGTATCCACGTTCCATCAGCAGCATGACAATCCGCTCAAATCCGATGGAAAATCCTACTGCCGGTGTATCCTGACCCGTAAACTTTCCGATCATCTTATCATAACGACCGCCTCCGCCGACGGAACCTCCAAACTCATCCATGGAAATCTCAAAGATTGTTCCTGTATAGTAGGACATTCCACGTACCAGTGTCGGATCAAAGAACATACGGAACTCTGCCTCTTTTGCACTCTCTACACTTGTAATGATCCTCTCAAGTGAATCTGCTGCTTCTGCCGGAAGAAATCCCTCCAGCCTCTCCTTACAGGAACGCACTCCTGCAACATCATTCGTAATCTCCTTGAATAACTGCAGATATTTCTCAACTGACTCTTCCGCATAACCATTTTCTTTCAGCTCTGCGGCAACACCTTCCAGACCAATCTTATCCATCTTGTCCAGTGTAATAAAAACATTATCATAATCTTCCTCTGCAAATCCGCTGTAAGCTGCCATCGCCTTCAGGAAACGGCGATCATTGATACGGATTGTAAAATTCTTGAAATCCAGCTTTCCGAGAAGTGCTGTTGTCGCAAGGATCAGCTCAATCTCTGCCAGATTGGATGGCTCGCCAAGGATATCAATATCGCACTGCATAAACTGACGAAACCGGCCTCTCTGCGGACGGTCAGCACGCCATACATTTCCCATCTGAAGTGCCTTAAAAGGTGCCGGAAGCTCATTGGAGTGGTTCGCATAATAACGGGAAAGCGGCACAGTCAGGTCATACCTGAGTCCTCCGTCTACCAGATCCGCCTCTTCTTTTGCCTCTGCCAGCTTCAGTTTCTCACCACGCTTTAAGATCTTAAAGATCAGCTTTTCATTATCTCCGCCCTGCTTACTGCAAAGATTCTCGATATGTTCTACGCACGGTGTCTCAATGGATGAAAATCCAAATGTCCTGTATGTCTCTTTGATCAGACTGATCACATAATCCCGGATCTCCATTTCGCCCGGAAGAATATCTTTCATTCCGGTAACCGGTTTTCTCTTTAATGCCATAACCATTCTCCTTTTCGCTCTATCATCTCATCAATACGATGGATATACTCCATAATATTTTTCACATTCTCGATGCGGATCAGATTCGTCTTTTTTCCACCTGCCGTCTGAATCTTCTCCGGCAATACGAGCTTGGTCGAAGCTCCTGCTCCTGCTGCCAGGATGGTCTGCTTTTCTTCCATAATAAGTATATTGTAAATTCCGGCTTTGTCAACCTCTGCATAACCAACATTCTCAAAATTTCCCGCAATATTTTTCTGACGGTACAGATAATACGGCTTTAACCCCATCTCTTCTGCACATTCAGCCGCATCCTCTACCATCCCGGAAATCTCAGAATGCAGATCCATCGTTCTGCCCTCCTGCCCGAATTTTGCCGCCCGTTTGATTGCCAGTGCATGCACCGTCAGACTGTCAGGAGCAAGTGCTTTGATTCTTCTCAATGTATCCTGCATATCTACCCTTGTCTCGCCCGGAAGTCCTGCGATCAGATCCATATTGATGTTATCAAATCCAAGCTTTCGTGCCATACAAAAAATGCGTTCTACCTCTTCAACGGTATGCTTTCTTCCGACCAGATCTAGCGTCTTTTGCTGCATCGTCTGTGGATTGACAGAAATTCTCGTCACCGGATATCTGCGGATCACTTCCAGCTTTTCTCTCGTAATGCTGTCTGGTCTGCCTGCCTCCACTGTAAACTCTTTCAGTTCAGACAGATCAAAACAGTTTCGGATTGTTCCGAGAAGACGATCTAACTGTCCCGCCTCCAGTGTCGTCGGAGTTCCTCCACCGACATACACCGTATCCGGTTTCCGTTCTCCTGCCATCCTGCCAAGTGCTTTCAGTTCCTTGATCAGTGCATCCAGATAGGCATCAATCTTATCTTTCCACTCGCCGACCGGAGAAGAACTGAAAGAACAGTAGGAACAGATACTCGGACAGAACGGAATCCCGACATAAAGGCTGAATCCTTCGCTGACATCCAGCTTTCCAAGCTGCTCCTTTTCCCTGCACGCAATCTCATAAGCAAGCTCTGCCTTTTCTTTCGTAACACAGTATTCTTCCTCAAGGAACCTCTTGATCTGTGCCTGATCCATTCCGTCTTCCAGCTTCTGCATCACAAGCTTCGTAGGTCTGACTCCCGTGAGCATTCCCCATGCCAGTTCTCTGTCGCATTCTTCGGAAAGAAACCGATAGACCTGCCGGGTCACTTCCCGCTTTTCTGTCTGTTCCTCCTCCGGAGTCATTTTTCTGTCTGCCATCGTCAGACTTCTCTCTGCAAGGGAAAAGCAAGCTCCTCCCGGTAACTGCATCCATACCAGCGGCTCTTGCTCTTCATCAACAGTCTGCACGATCTCCTCCTCAGGGAAAAAAGCTTTCGTGACATGATATACATTATAGGTAAATTTATTTTTCTTACTTTTTATCTCTATCATTCTTTTCCTATTCTGTTATTTTTTTAGATAAAAGGATTAATCTCTTTTTCATAGCCAATCGTAGACTCATCCATATGCCCCGGATACAGCTTTGTCTCATCCGGCAGAATCATCAGCTTTTCTCTGATAGAATGTGCCAGATCCCGGCTGCTTCCTGTAGGAAGATCTGTCCTTCCGATCGAACCACAAAACAAAGTGTCTCCGCAAAACAGTGCTTCATCCTCCGGAAGATAATAGCAGCATCCGCCTACTGTATGTCCCGGTGTATGGATCACGTGAATTTCTGTTCCTGCACATTCAACTGTCTGTCCGTCTTCCAAAGCTTTTGCTCCTGTATATGCACAATGATATCCGTACATAGATGAAGCATTCAGTCTGTCATCTGCCAGTAACGGCTGTTCCTCTCTGCCGACATAAACCGGAACATCAAATGCTTTCAGAAAATCTTCTATTCCCATAATATGGTCAAAATGTCCATGTGTCAGGAACAGTGCCTTCATCTGATATCCCTGCTCCCTGATATGATCCACATACGCCTTAGGACAATATGCCATATCAACTGCAAAGCACTCCTTTGTATCCTCATTTACTACCACATAACAGTTCGTTTCAATCGGTCCAAGTACAAATCTCTCAATTTTCATATTTTTCCCCTCTGATCTGTTCAGGCTGTCTGACATTCTTATCAGCCTGTCGTTCTTTCTATATCAATGACATTTTCAATCTGCCTTAACTTTTTAATTACCCGGTTCAGCTCCTCACGTCCATGGACGATAAAGCCCATATCCATCGTTGCGGTTCCTTTTTTACTCGTTCTCGTATTCATGGACTTTACATCGATCTTTTCTTCCGTAAATACTTTTGTGATATCCAGAAGAAGTCCTCTTCTGTCGTCTGCATAAAGCTTCAGCTCTGCAAGATACTGCCCTCCCTCTTCCGTATCACCCGGATCTTCCCATTCGGCAGTGATCAGACGGGATCTCTCTGCCGCAGACAGATTGATCACATTGACGCAGTCTGTCCTGTGGATAGACATACCTCTTCCTCTCGTAACAAAACCGACGATCTCATCTCCCGGAACCGGATTGCAGCACTTGGAAAAACGCACTGCCATATCATTGATTCCCTTGACAACAATTCCGCTCTTGGATCTGGCAATATGCACTTTCTGCTTATTTGCCTCAGAAATCTTCTCCAGGATATTTTCATCCGTGATCTCTTTCTTATGATCCTTTTCATATTCTTCCAGCAGACGGTTTACAACCTGACCTTCCTTCAGTCCGCCATGTCCGATTGCTGCAAGCACCGCATCCCAGTCACGGAACCCATATTTCCGCTGAACGATCTGCTCGTATTTCGGCTTCAGTATATTGACAAGATCTATAGATTTACTGCGGCAGTAATTGCCGATCAGTTCCTTTCCACGGATAATATTATCTTCTTTAAATTCTCTTTTAAACCACTGGTTGATCTTATTCTTCGCCTGCGTACTTTTTACAATATTCAGCCAGTCTCTGCTTGGTCCTTTGGAATTCTGGGACGTCAGGATTTCGATCCTGTCACCATTCTGGATCTTATAATCAATATTTACAAGCCGTCCATTCACTCTCGCACCGATCATTTTATTACCGACAGCACTGTGGATCGCATAAGCAAAATCCACCGGTGTGGAACCATTCGGCAGATTCTTGACATCTCCGTTTGGTGTAAAGCAGTAAACATCCTCCTGGAAGAGATCCAGATCCCCTTTCAGCAGACTTAAGAACTCCCGGTTATCCGACATATCTCTCTGCCACTCCAGGATCTGACGCAGCCAGTTCAGCTTCTCTTCCTGGGAATTCAGGCCCTTGGCATTACTTCCTCCGGTTTCTTTGTATTTCCAGTGTGCCGCAATACCATATTCTGCTGTCTTATGCATCTCCTCTGTCCGGATCTGGATTTCAAACGGCTGTCCTGCCGGTCCCATCAGTGTCGTATGAAGAGACTGGTACATATTTGCCTTTGGCATGGCGATATAGTCCTTGAATCTTCCCGGAATCGGAGTATACATCTCATGGATCACTCCCAGTGCGGCATAACAGTCCTTCACTGAGTCCACAATGATCCGCACAGCGAACAGATCATACACCTGATCCAACGTCTTATTCTGGTTCACCATCTTCTTATAAATACTGAAGAAATGCTTCACTCTTCCATAAACCTTGGCTTTGATCGATGCATTTTCCATATGCTTTGAAACTTCCGCAACGATCTGCTGCACAAATTCTTCACGCTCTGTCTTGCGGGCATTCAGATCCTTTACCAGTTGATAGTATACTTCCGGCTGATAATATTTTAAAGAAAGATCATCCAACTCCGTCTTGATCTTGGAAATACCGAGTCTCTGTGCAATCGGTGCATAGATATCCATCGTCTCACGGGCCTTTTCTTTCTGCTTCGCCTCGGTCATAAATTCCAGAGTCCGCATATTATGAAGACGGTCTGCCAGCTTGATGATAATCACACGGATATCCTTTGCCATTGCCAGGAACATCTTTCTTAAGTTCTCTGCCTGTACTTCCAGTTTATCCTGTGAATAACTCAACTGCCCTAACTTCGTGACTCCGTCTACGAGCAATGCGACCTCTTCCCCAAACTCACGCGTAATATCATCCAGCGTCATCTCCGTGTCTTCCACTACGTCATGCAGCATACCGGCAACGATCGTCTCTTTATCCATCTCCAGTTCAGCAAGAATGATCCCGACCCACAAAGGATGGATAATATATGGCTCTCCTGACTTGCGTACCTGATCTTTATGAGCTTCTTTTCCGATACGGTATGCCTTTTCGATCATTGTAATATCCGCTGACGGATGATACTTACGTACCCGGGCAATCAGTGCCTGGTACAACTGTTCCGGATCCTGGTAATCTTCCGGTGCTTTCACCGCATGTCCATCCACCATTTCAAGATTTTTATTCAGCTCTTCATACTCCAGAGTGCCTGCCATATCGACTTCCCCTTTCACTCATCCTTTGTATCTGAATCTGTACACCAGATTATCTGCTTTTGGGTACATTTCAACTTAATATCATTAAGTATAACACCATTTTCCCCATTTTCAAACAACAACTTCCAACTGTTGTGCAATTTGAGCATATTGCACGTGAAATTCCGATAATTCACTCTTTCATTACTGATAATTTACAATTTCAAGCTGAATACTTCTTTTTCCCATATATTCGTTGATCTTCGGGTAAAAAGTCAGAGGCATTACTTTTCTTTGTTCCATCACTTTCAGGCAGTCTTCTACATCTCCGAAATAAATCCCATCCATCTGCATGCCTCGTTCATTTCTCAGCCTGCACTTTAATACATTCCGGTTCTTTCCAAAGATCCTCGGATCGATCACACTGAGATTTCTTTCCGCAAATTTAGGCTTTTCATTTCCCATGCCAAAAGGCTCTAATCTTTTCAGTTCTGCGATCAGGTTCTCATCAATATATTCAAACGGAAGGCATAAATCAATCGATACCCGCTCCTGCATATCCTCCTCTGTCAGTTGTGCCAGTTCATTGATCTTCTTTCTGAATAATCCAATCTTTTCCTCAGGCAGAGAAAGACCGGCTGCCAGTTTATGTCCGCCGAACCGGGTGAACAGTTCCGCACACCGGTTCATCTCTGCAAACATATCATATGCTTCAATGGAACGTCCTGATCCTTTTGCTCCATTTTCTGTCTTTGTCAATACGAAAGTCGGACGATAATAGCGTTCTTTCAGTCTTCCTGCAATGATCCCGGCAATACTTTCATGGCAGTCCGGCAGATAGACAACCAGGACACAGTCTTCCTTCAGAGCGGAAGTTTCAATCATTTCAACTGCCCGTTCCACACCTTTTTCTGTCATTTCCTTCCGGCTTTCATTGAGTGCTTTCAGATCTTCTGCCATCATCACTGCTTCTCTGCGTCCCGGTGCATTGAGCAGTTCCAATGCTCTTTTTGCCGTATCAAGTCTTCCACAAGCATTGATACATGGACCGATGACAAAACCAATATGATAGGTATTCAGATTTTCCACATCGATTCCAGTACATTCAAACAATGCCTTCAGCCCTTCATTTTTCGTCTTTTTCAGCATTTCCAGACCCGTCCTGACAAAAATCCTGTTCTCTCCTGTCAGATTTACCACATCGCCGATCGTAGCGATCGCGACATTCTCGATCAGATATTCTGCTTTTGCCGGATCCATCTCCAGTTCCTCCAGCAATACCCGCACCAGTTTATAGGCAACCCCTGCTCCGCAAAGCTCTTTATATGGATAATTGCAGTCTTTCTGATGTGGATCGATCACCGCATCTGCTGCGGGGATCTGATAAATGCGAACACCATTTTCTTCTTTAAATTTCACTTCATGATGATCCGTCACGATCACCGTCATCCCTTTTTCTTTTCCATATGCAATCTCCTCAATTGCCGCGATTCCATTATCACAGGTGAGGATCGTATCAACCCCATCCTGGTATGCACGGTCAACTAATGCCCGGTTCAGACCATAGCCATCTTTGATCCTGTGCGGAATATCTGTATCCACATCCGCACCTGCCAGTTCCAGTCCTTTCTGCAAAATATAAGTAGAATTCACCCCATCAATATCATAATCACCTATGATGCGGATTTTTTTCTCTTCTGCAATCTTCTCTTTCAAAATTGAAACCGCACATTCCATATCTTTCATCAGCCGTCCGTCATAAAGATCTTCTGGTGTGCCATTCAGATACAGATTGATTTCCTCATCTGTCCTGACTTCCCGGTTTCTCATGATCCTTGCGATTACCGTGGAAACTCCATATTTCCTGGCAATTCCGTTGAAATCTGCTTTTTTCATATTGATAAACCACTTTGCCATCTGTCATTTTCTCCTGTTCTTCACTTAAACGAACAGAAGCCCGTCCGACTTTACTGCCGGAACAGGCTTCCTGTGAATATCTGCCATAAAGCAGGCTGAAACTTCAATGCTTATTTATTTTTCTTTTTCTTATCTTTAAAGGATTTTTTCTTCCCTTTTTTCTTGCCGCTCTTTGCAGTATTTCCATCAGCCGGAGCTTCGGAACTATCTACCTGTTCAGCCTTCTTTGTATCAGCAATGGCTTTTGTTCCGTTAGAAACTGTGGCAGCCTTTGCACCGATCTTCGTCTTCATTACATACCAGAGTGCACCGGTAATGCATACAGATGTATAAGCACCACATACGATACCTACCATCAGAGGTGCTGCAAATTCTTTGATGGAGCTGACACCAAGGATATAAAGTACAACAACCATGATAAATGTCGTAATATTGGTATAGAGTGTTCTTGTCAGTGTCTGCGTAATGCAGCGGTTTACAAGATCCTTCAGATCTTCTGCCTTGGACTTCGTCTTCAGCTCTTCTCTGATACGGTCAAAGATAACGATCGTACCATTGATAGAATATCCTACGATTGTAAGCATAACCGCAATGAATGTATTTCCGACAGATACTCTTGCGATCACATAGAATCCAAGAACTACCAGTACGTCATGTACCAGTGCAATGACAGCACTTGTCGCAAACCGGATATCCTTGAAACGGAACCAGATATAAAGCAGCATACAGATCGTAGCAATGATCACAGCAATGACTGCATCCACACGCATCTCAGAACTTACTGTGGAACTGATATTTTCAGTTGCAATATCTTTTGTCTCAACACCATAATTCTCATTCAGATAAGATGCGAGAGCCTCTCTCTTTGTCAGATCCAGCGTCTGCGTCTTAAATACAACCTGGTTCGTTCCCTTTACCGTCTGAACCTGGATATTCTTATCTCCGGTGATCTCTTCCATACTCGGGATCATATTTTTATCGATCTCATCAAGAGTATATTCTTTATCAAATGTAACATTCGTGGATGTTCCTCCGACAAAGTCAAGGCTGTAGTTCATTGCCCCGATTCCCCTTGCATGGTTCACGCCCATCATGACCGGTCCGCACAGGCAGAGGATGATTGACAGAACAAAGAAGATTTTCTTCTTTCCAAGGAAGTCAAATGGTTTACGTTCTTTCAGATGTCTTCCGTAAGCTTTTACATTATGGATACCAGCTCCGTAGAAAGAGAAAATGATCAGTCTCGTGATCACCAGTGCTGTAAACATGGAGATTACGATACCAAGTGCCAGTGTCTGTGCAAATCCCTTGACAGATCCACTTCCGCGAAGCCACAGCACACCTGCTGCGATCAGCGTTGTCACATTTCCATCAATGATGGCTGACATTGCTTTATGGAAACCGGATTTCAATGCTGCATGAACAGACTTGCCGGCTGTAAGTTCTTCTTTCACACGTGCGAAAATAATTACGTTCGCATCCACCGCCATACCAATACCAAGGATGATACCGGCAATACCAGGCAATGTCAGTGTAATATCAAATGCATTCAGGAGAAGCAGTGTGATCTCTGTATAAAGCAGCAGTGCCATACTGGCTGCAAGTCCCGGAAGAAGATATACCCAGCACATGAAAATACATACCAGTGCAAGACCAATTGCACCGGCGATCAGGCTTGTGCTTACTGCTTCCTGACCAAGCTGTGCTCCTACTACTTCTGAACTCAGCTCTTCCAGTTCTACATTCAGACCACCGATACGGATCGTAGACGCAATATTATCCGCCTCTTCATAAGTCATAGAACCCGTGATCTGTGCTTTTCCATTCTCAATTACCGTATTAACTTTCGGCACACTGATCAGTTCGCCATCATAATAGATTGCAATCGTATCATTGCTGTTATTAACAGCTTCCTGGGTTGCCTCTTTGAACTTTTCAGCACCTTCTGTTGTCAGTTCCAGATCCACACCGTACTCTTTACTTCCAGTCGTGGAATCAGAGATCTGTCCGGCAGAAGCAGTCTTTACTTCTGATCCGGTCAGTACGATTGAGTCGCTTTCTTTGAGTTCGTCGATTGTCTTATTCAGCACATAACCCGAAGAACCAAGCGTATAGTTCTCTTCACCGGCACTGTTCTTATGCTTGATAAAGTAAAGTGAACCCGGCTGTCCCAGTTCTTCCAGGATCGCATTTGCATCATTTACTCCAGGGATCTCAATACTGATACGGTTATCTCCTACCTGATAAGCCTGAGCCTCTGTACTGTACTGTTCTACACGCTTCTGCAGCTTGTATACAGTATCATCCATGTCCTTCTGGGACGGATTGTCTCCCTTAACCTGATAAGTGATACTTACACCACCTTCAAGATCAAGGCCGAGATTGATGTTCTTCGCAGCTCCTGTTCCTTTCAGGTCAACACCATACATACAAGATACTCCAAAGAGTACCGTTACGGCAATGACGAGGAACAGGCTGAGAAAACTTTTACCTTTTTTCATCTCTCATTTTCCTTTCTTACTTGTCTGCCAACGCAGCTTTTATCATGATCGCACATTCCACACGCTTTCTTTCCATCTCGCAGCTCACTTCATATGTATCATTGATGGTATGGTGGAACTTGTAAGAATTTGCCATACAGCCACCACTGCAGTAAAACCTTGCAAAGCAGGTCTTACAGCTCTCTTTCGAGTAAACGCTGCATCCGCGAAATTCTTCCGCAATCTCCGGTTTCACAATGCCCTCATCGACATTTCCCATGAGGAACTCTTCCTGGCCTACAAACTGATGACACGGATACAGATCTCCCCACGGTGTCACAGCCAGGTATTCGGTTCCGGATCCACATCCGGAAAGACGCTTCGACACACACGGACCTCCTTCAAGGTCGATCATAAAGTGGAAGAAATTGAATCCTCTTCCGCTCTTTTCCCTGTCGATGATCATCTTTGCCAGTCTGTCATATTCTTCAAAGATCTGTGGAAGATCTTCTTTCTGGATTGCATATGGATCTGTATCTTCCCCGACAACCGGCTCAATCGATACCTGCTCAAATCCAAGATCTGCAAAATGCTCCACATCTTTTGAAAAATCAAGATTATTTCTTGTAAATGTACCACGTATATAATATTTCTGCTGATTCCGGCTCTCTGCCAGTTTCTGGAACTTCGGAACGATCAGATCATAACTTCCCTTTCCATTTCTGAACGGACGCATCCGGTCATTGACTTCCTTTCGTCCGTCAAGACTCAGCACTACATTATCCATCTCACGGTTCACGAACTCCTGTACTTCCTCATTCAGAAGTACACCATTGGTTGTCAGTGTAAAACGGAAATGCTTATCATACTGCTTCTCCAGCTCTCTTCCATAAGCAACCAGTTCCTTGACAACCTTCCAGTTCATCAGAGGTTCACCGCCAAAGAAATCTACTTCAAGATTTCTTCTGCTTCCTGAATTTGCCACCAGGAAATCCAGTGCTTTCTTTCCCACTTCATAGGACATCAAAGCACGTCTTCCGTGGTACTCTCCTTCTTCTGCAAAGCAGTACTGACAGGCAAGGTTGCAGTCATGTGCGATATGCAGACATAACGCCTTGACTACGGTTTTTCTCTGCTTGACAATACCGATTAAATTTTCATAAATATCCTTTGTAAAGAGTCTTCCCTGCTCTGTCAGCTCTGTCACCGCATCCAGAATATCCTTCAGGTCTTCCTCCGTATATCTGTCCCCGAGCTTTTCTTTCAACACCGTTTCCGTCTCCGGTGCCTTCAGCGTCTCCGGTGTATGTTCTGCGTTCATTTCATTCAGGACTGCAATCACATCATAAGCTTCCTGATCCACTACATGAACTGCACCACTGTTCACATCAAGAACGATATTATATCCATTATTCTGATACTGATGTATCACACCAATACCTCACTTTCTGTATTTTATAACTTTCCCTTAAGACAAGCATAAGGCAGCGACTCTCATCGCTGCCCTCCCTTCAAGATTCCGGGTCAATGCCGCATTATTTTCTGTTCTCGCAAGTCTGGTTTCCTACTGTACAGGATGTCTTGCATGCTGACTGACAGGATGTCTGGCACTCACCGCATCCGCCTTTTTTTACTGTATGATTCAGTGTCTGAGTATTCAGCGTCTTAATATGCTTCATTTCTATTCCTCCTCTATCGAACATATTGCTTTTGCTATTATAGCATAAGGCGGTGCTTTTTTAAAGAGTTTTTTCCTCTTTTACAGAATCAGGAACATTTTCAATTTAGCTTTTACAGAATCACTCAGCAATCAGGAAACCATTCCTCCCAGCATTCCTCCACCTGCACATAAAAGAAGTGTTGTAAGAAAGCTTCCCATTTCAGCCTGCAGTGAATGATAGATTCCAAAAGAGATCAGCATCAGCAGCCCCCAGTACAGCACTCCTGTCAGAAGTCCCCACAGGAATTTATGCGTCATGGAAAGTTTCCCCATTACAAATCCTCCTGAAAACGTTGCGATTACGTAGATCAGGATCACTCCAATATTTACCTTCTGTTCACTCAGCCCCATCTTATAAAGCAGAAGCGTCAGGATAAGTAAAAAGATGCCGGTAACAACATACGCAATAAGCAACGATTTCACCATATCTGACGCCGTCTTTTTCAACTGAAACTGATTCTCATTTTTCCTGTCCATCTGTCTCCTCCCGGGTTTCTCATAAACTACAGTACTCTCTCCAACTGCTATAGTTTATGAGCTGATCCCCGAAATTATGACATCGGATCATCTTATCCCATCTGCCTTCCCAGAAAATCTGCTGCCCCCTGAGCCATTTTCTCATCCAGCTCAGGATTTTTCTTTTCTTCTTTTTCCAGAAGCAGCACAGCCCCTGTCACATCGCCTCCACTGATGATGGGGCAGATTGTCTCCAGACAGAACTCTCCCATCCCCTGTACCGCCTGAACATAGTGCTTCTCTCCTATTTTCGCAGTACGTTGCTTTCGCTCCTGTATCATATGCTCCAGTTCTTCACTGATATACTGCCCTTTCAGCTCTCTGCTCCCTGCCCCCGACGCTGCAACCACCTGATCCAGATCGGTAATGCAGACGGTACAACCCAGTGTTCTTGCAATACTCTCTGCTAAAATAGCTGCATTCGCCCCCAGTTCTCCCACCGGGGAATACTTTTTTAAAATAATCTTTCCTTCTCTGTCTGTAAAAATTTCAAGCGGATCGCCTTCCCTGATCCTCAGTGTCTTTCTGATTTCTTTTGGCACGACAACCCGTCCAAGATCGTCGATCCGCCTGACTATCCCTGTCGCTTTCACAAATATTTTCCTCCAATTCCATACCTCGGCATGAATCTTTCCACGCTTTTGCTATATATTAGTTTTGGAGTTAGTATGTGGAAATCATGGGGGATTATACAAGAATATTTCCCTTTTCTATATTCTCCCGGAGCAGTTGATTGATCACTTCATATAATCTCACTGATCCCTTCTGTGTCTTACTCTGTCTGCCGTATACCTGCTCTGCCGTCACTTGATGCTCTCGCCAGTCCGCACCACCATTACTGTTATTTAAAAGCAGAGGCTGAAGATTATCCATTGCATGTGCAAATTTTGATTCCGCACTTTCATACGCTTCAAACTCATCAAATAATGCAATCATCTCTTCTTTCTGTTCCGATGGAAGAAGTGAGAAGATTCTTTCCTTTGCAGTATCTTCTCTTGCTTTCTGCGTCTTCAGATTTTCAGCATCATACGCATAAGTATCACCTGCATCAATCTCCACAATATCATGGATCAGGCACATCAGCATCACCCTTGCAATATCTATCTCTTCATTTGAATATTCTCTTAACAGATATGCCATGATTGCCATATGCCATGCATGCTCTGCATCATTTTCATTTCTTCCGTGTCCTGAAAGATGCGTCTGACGGAAAATATTTTTTTCCTTATCAATCTCCAGTACAAACTCTAACTGCTGCTTTAATCTTTCATCTGTCATGTTCGGTCTCCTCCATGTGCATTGATTTAATCTGACTTTTCTGATTTCTTCATTATATCACAAAAAGAAAAGTCTGCCAGATTTTCATCCGATCTTCCCAGGAAGCCGGAATATCAGTCTTCAGATAGGTGAGGATGTCCGCCGTTGTTGTATAATGCCCGGCATCCGTGTTTTGCCAAAGGTATTTCAATATGTGTAACAGTCTGCTCTTGGATTCTGCCATAGCGTCACTCCTGTTGTTTTTTGCGGAAGCCCTTATTTCTTTGAGCTTCTTTTCAGCTCGTATGTCCCGCCGACCGTGCCCTCGTCACCGATCAAGGTAAGGGGATTTCCGTCAACGGTAAATTCATATTCGGAATCCCGCACCGACTCGTTGGCGTAATCGATCATGAGCTTGTTGCCGTCGATGGTATAGGTGAAATCGTAGGATATGGAGGGCAGCTCCATTGCACCGCTTCCGCTGCCGTCAAAGGAATAGGTGGTCGTTCCGTCGAACTCCCATGTGCCTGCAAGTGCGTCCGTGCCGCCGGAGCAGCCTTTTGCCAGCAGTATAATGCCAACGATGATTACCGCCAGTGCGGCGATCGCACCGCAAAGCACCATACGGTGCTGCGTCTGTTTTTTCTTCCTTTTTCTGATTCTCTCTACCGTTCGATCTGACTCGTTCGGGAATCGTCCCGGCGGTTGCTGCCTGACGGGGCGGTTCGATTGATAATCCTGCATCATGTGGTTCTTCTCCAGTCCAAGCGAAAGGGCGATGACGGCAATGTCCGTCACCGCCCTTTGCTCAAAGGTTCGCAGCTGATTTATTCAGCGTTTTCTTTCTTCTTTTTTCTGTAAACGGTGATGCCGATCACTGCACCGCCGCTGATAAACAGCAGTGGGATCCAGAGGATCATATTGCTGTTGTCACCGGTTTTCGGGCTTTCTGTGCCGGTGTTCGGGTTGGTTTGCGTAGGATCGGTCGGTTTTGTTGTGAGGCCGGTAGCCGGAATCTCAACTGCCGCCTTCTTGTAGCCGCAAACCTTGCACTCCTCATGCTTGGAGCCTTTTTGCGTTGCGGTCGCTTCCTTGTCAACAACCCACTTGAAGTCGTGTGCCGCCTTATCGGCCTTATCGCTGCAGGAACACTCATGCCAGTGGTTGTCGGCATCGTACTTCCAGTCGCTGCTGTAGCTGTGAGTATGCTCACCGCCGCCGGTTGCCGGGATAGTTTCGGCTGCCATCGTATAACCGCAGACGGTGCATTCCTTATGCTTTGAGCCGCTTGTGGTAGCTGTTGCCGGGGTGTCGATGATCCATTCACCGGCGGTATGCACCGCCTTGCTGTCCTCGATGATCACGCCGCAGCCGACAACGGTGCACTCTTTCCAGTGATCGGTATGATCGGACTTCCAGTCGGAAACGCTATGACCTGTTGCCGCAAGGATTACGCTTGTCTTGTCGGTAATTTCGGATGCACCGGTTGCATCCTCAAACCACTTGTCACAGCCGTCGCAGGTGTAATATGCTGTGTTGCCTTTCTCCGTGCAAGTAGGAGCCTTTGCGGGAACGAGGGTCAGATTGTGCGTATGCGGTACGGTCTTGTCATATCCGCAGGTGTCGCAGATGTTATCGCTGCCGTAATCGTGAGCCGCCTCGTCCTTCTTTTCGTGGCAGCGAGAGCATATTTTCCAATGATTGTCTGTGTCCTTGCTCCAATCGCTTGCCCATGCGTGCCCGAGCTGTGTACCGGCTGCCGTAAAGGTTTCTGTTGTGCTGATCTCTCCGCAGGAGCAGCTCTTGAAATATACTGCATCGTTGGTGCAGTCGGCAGCCGACTTGAGGGTTTCCGGCTTCTGAATTTCCTGATCGTAGGTATGGGTATGAGGAATTGCCTTGTATGTTACAATAACGGTTTTGTCTGCGTCCATCGTAACATTCAGGATATTGGAAAGTACGTCTGTTACAACGCCGTTCACAGTAACAAGGTCGATTTCATAGCCGTCATCAGGGGTAAAGATAACCGTTTCGGTGGAGCCTTCGGTCAGTCCGGTTTTGCTTGCGGAAATCGTTCCGTGACCGCCGTTTACCTGTGTTGTGAGGCTATAGGTGGTGACCGGTGCGTTCTTGTAGGTCGCTTTCACGCTGACTTCACTGTCAGGCATTATGAAAGTAGTGGTTTCACTGTTCGCATCTTCAAGAGTAGCGCTGCCGCTTTCTACTACCCACTTATCAAACACCTTACCGTCAGGAGCCGCATTTGCGGTCAGAGTAATGGTTGTGCCTTGTGCCGCTTTACTGATTTCGCTTCCTGCACCGATTGTCGCTTTGCCGTCCGTTACGATGATGGAATACTCTTTACTCTCCCAGATTGCATAGAAGGTAGTATCCGAGCTTACTTCATAGGTCGTGCCGGAAATAACCGAACCGTCGGCACTGGTTGACCAGCCATTGAATTGCTTGCCTTCCGGTTCAGTAAAACCGCAGGAAGGCAGGGTATAGCTGCCGGAAACGCCGGTGACATCTGCCATTGTGCCGCCGCCACCGTTGGCATTGAATCTGACGGTATACTCGGCAGGCGCGGCTTTGGTTATCGTAATAGACAGCTCCTTCGTATCGCTGCCCGCACTGTTTTCCGCCTTAACGGTGAAGCTGGCGGTTCCCGCTGCGGTAGGCGTGCCGCTGATCTCGCCGGTGGCTTCGTCCAGCGTCAGGCCGGCAGGGAGATTGCCACTGTCAATGCCCCATGTGATGGGCGTAGTGCCGGTGGCACTCAGGGTCTGGCTGTACGCCTCGCCCACCTTGCCGCCCGGCAGGGTGTCCGTGGTGATGGTGGGGGCGGCGGCAGCATTTTCGCTGATGGTGAAGTAATGCTCTGCCTTGCCGCAGTAGTTTCCCGTGCCGTACAGCGTCACCTTGGGAGCCTTTTTGCTGTCAAAGCCCTCGTCGCCCGGTGTGAGGGTGTAGGGATGGACGTTGTTGGAATAGATGGCGGTGTAGTCCGTGTTCTCCGTAAGCTGCTTCGTTTTGTTCTCGCCCGTCTGATGGGAAAGCCCCGTCAGCTTCTTTTCGCTGCCGTCATGGGCGCAGTCCGTCAGCCCCTCGAGCGTCAAAAGCCCATGCTCATAGCAGTATCCAAGATCATACTTGTCGCAGAGCGCGCATTTGCCGTACTCGTCAGGGCTATGGTCAATGGTCTTTCCGTTGACGGTGCTGCCGCAGATGGTGATGTTTTCCGCCGGAATACCGGGCAGCTCCTTTGTGTGCAGCTTGTCATAGACATAGTTTGTGCCGTCCTTTTCCTCAAGCCGGAAGGATTCCACCGTGCTGTTCAGAATTTGAATCTTTCCAATCTCTGAAGCTCTGCCAGACGAGTTTTTCCCGATGCCGGGAATATAGTCGGTACCAGACCTCAAATTGCCGCCCTTTGCGGTCACGGTGCTGTTTTCAATAAGAATATTTATCTGGCCTCCACTTGAGCCATACGCCGCGCCGATGGCGGGGCCGAACAATTCATTGCGAACGGACACCTGGCTGTTCGCAATGCGGATACGGCTCTCACCATAGGATTGGGATTGTGTACCGTTGCCGATAACCGCGTTGACTGAAGACCTACTATCGATTTGGCTGTCCTGAATGTCGATGCTGCCAAAGGAAGCCTTTTCGCCGCCGCCAATCGTGCAGCGATTATAGGTGTACTCGTCGTTCAGGCGGATGATGCTGCCGCGGATCACGATCTCTTCAACGGAAGAATATTCTCCACGAGCGCCGATGATATCGCCCGTCAACACGGTGCTGTCCGTGATCTCCAGCCTTTTCAGTGTCTTTGCGTCATTCGGTGATTTCGCGTTTTCGTCCATAAAAATGCCGTAGGTGTGCAGATCGGAATCCCGAACGGCGATGCTCCCATTGCCGCCGACGCGAATGCTTCTAAAATGCGGCAGCCTGATCTCGCTTTCTTCAATGACGAGCTCGCTGTTGCTGCCCACGCGGATCCCGTCGGTACGAGTGGTGAGTTCGTCCGTGGATGCAACGTGGCAGTTTCGGATGGTGAGCTTCCCGCCCGGCGAGTCTGCGTCCCAGCCGATCAGAATTTTATTGCTGCTGAGAAGCGGAAGCTCTGCGTCCGAAATGGTGATGCTTCCGACGCTTCCGCCGGTGGCAGCGCCGATGCAGGCGCCGTCCTTACTGGAAATGGATTTGATCGCATTGCCGTTGATGGTGATGCTTTTGCAATCCACTCCCCCAATGCTGCCGATGGCTGCGCCGCCGCCCTCGGCGAAAGCGGAGATCTCACCGCCGGTGATGCGGATGTCGCCGGTGCTGCCGATGCCTGCCGCGCTGCCTTTTCCGACCGCATGGACGACGCCGTCGGTGATGGTGACGCTGCTCTTTTGTTTGCTTTTGTCGCCAATGGCGGCGTTATTGCGATTTGCCGTGGTTTCTATATTTCCGCCGTTGATGGTAATGTGCATTTCCGCCGTGTGGTGAACTCCGGCTCCGCCGATGCCAAAGCCATTTCCATCGGAAGATGCCTTGACAGTACCGCCGTTGATGGTGATGCTGCCGCCCTCAAGCGGGCCGATCCCGTTTCCGGGAATCGCGTATAGCGGCTGGTTTTCATAGCGATTGATACCGCCGTGAGCGGTCACATTGCCGCCGTTGATGGTGATGCTGCCGCCCCGGCCGCTACTGATCGCGCTGCTGGATGCCTCGGCGATGATCGTGCCGCCGTTGATGGTGACGCTGCCGCCATTACCGTAGCATGTGCCGATTCCAAAGCTGTCTGCAGTGTGAGCGCCGCCGCTCGTCCTGAGCTTGGTACAGACGATGCCGCCGTTGATGGTGATGCTGCCGCCTTGCCTGAGATTGCCGGGCGTATCTCCGTCGGAGGAAACGTTGCGATCTTGATACGATCCGCCGATGGCGGAGGAGCCCTGCTGTCCTCTGGCGTGGATATTGCCGCCGTTGATGATGATCGTACCCTCGTTTTCATAGTAGTTGTCGTTGGCAGCCCACACGCGCACACCGGCGCCGATGCCGGACAGTCCAGCCACAGGCCACACACTCTTTTCATGATCAGACAGCTCCGGGAGGCACGCCGTCAGCTTGCCCATGGATGCCTCAGCGGTGCTCTGGGCGTATATGGTGAAGGTGTCGCCCTCCTTCACGTTGATGCCCCACGGTACCGTGAGGTGGCAGTCGTCCGTTAGAATCAGATTGACCGCGCCGTGGGTGTCCAAACGGGGCGTGATGGTCACGTCGCCCTTCACCACATACCAGCCGGCGGGCAGATCATACCATTTGTTGTCGCTATCGAAAAAATCCTCGATAATAACGCTTTCCAGCACCGTGTATTCGGTGCAGAAGCGCTCCTTGCCGTCCGCGTCCAGATAGCGCACGGGGGTTTGCTCGACAGCGTTGTTCACGGTAATGCTCAGCGCCCTTGTGTCGCTGCCCTCGCTGTTTTCTGCCTTGACGGTGAAGGTGGCGGTTCCCGCCGCAGTGGGTATGCCGCTGATTTCTCCGGTTTTTTCGTTCAGGTTCAAGCCGGCAGGCAGCACGCCTTCATCAATGCTCCATGTGATGGGCGCTGTGCTGATGGCGGTCAGGGTATGGCTGTAAGCCTTGCCTGTCTTGCCGTCCGGCAGGGTATCCGTGGTCACGATGACGGTGTAGGTGTCTGGCACAAACCGCGCCGTGAGCGTGGTTACATCCGCCGGAACGCTATCACCGGGCACGTAGAGCTTGTCGTCGCTGCCAAGCCACTTAAAGTAATTGCCTGTAGCTCCCTCCGGGCGGGTCAGACCGTCGGACGCAGGCGCGATAAATTCGCTGCCGTTTTTCACGATGATCCGAATGCTGCTTTTATCGCCCAGCTTGCCGCCGCCAAGGTCAAGGGTAACGTCCTTCAGTCCGTCAGGACCTATCGTGCCATGGTTCAAAACCTCAAGGACGGGGCGGAAACCGACCTGCGGGTTTTGGCCCGCAGCGTCGCGGTGGCCACAGAAGCGGCTCGAATAGTGCCCGCGAACCGTACGGCGCCACGACAATCTGATCACAGAATCTTGTCCACACGAAAAAATCCCGTTCCAGTTTTTGATATATCCGTCGTCCTTGTCCAGCAGCCTGTCCCATTCGTTGCTTTGGGGCGTGCCGCGTTCTGAATCACCTGAGCCTGTATAATCACTTCCCTCGGACGGCGCGCGCAGCGTATAATCCACGCCGCCGGCGGCGTAGTCTTTGCCAAAAATCATGTCTATGGCATTCAAATGATCCCAGCTTGCCGCGTACGTTACGGCATAGTCCGCCACGAACAGGCTGTGGGCATATTTGTACGTCTCTGCATACTCCTCAGTGGTTGCCATCTCCGACGTGAGCTTGTAGGCGTCCACTGTCCCGGCATAGGTAAAGGGCACATAGTGCAGCGTATTATCCGGCAGAGCGTCGTTCACCGTGTCGGGAATGCCCACGCCGGAGAGGTCAAAGTAATAGACTCCGCCGGGAGCAAGGTTGAACTGCTCTGGGGGAACAAACTGCGCCGTCAGCTTGGTTACGTCCGCCGGAACATTATCGTCCGGAGCGTAGAGCTCGCCATCGCTGCCAAGCCACTCGAAGTAGCTGCCGGTATTTCCGTCGGGGCGGGTCAGACCGTCGGACGCAGGCGCGGTAAAGCTCTCGCCGGTTTTCACAATGATCTGGATAGTATCCGAGCTTCCTCCAAATTTTCCGCCGCCAAGGTCAAGGGTAACGGCCTTCAGTCCGTCAGAACCCAGTGTGTCAGAGTTCAGGACTTCAAGGACGGGGCGGAAACCGAGGAACGGGAAGGAGAGCGTAGTATTGGCGCCGGCATATTTGCGGGGCAAATCGTACCGGCCGCGAATCACACGGTTCGATAGCGTATTGGGTAAAGTATCTTGTCCCCAGGAACCTATATCTCTCCAGTTTTTGATATATCCGTCGTCCTTGTCCAGTATCCTGTCCCATTCGTTGCTTTGGGGCGTGCCGCGTTCTAAAGCACCCGAGCCTGTACCACCACTTCCCCCGGACGGTGCACGCAGCGTATAGTCCACGCTGCCGGTGGCGTAGCCTTTGCCAAAAATCAGCCCTGTGGCGTTCAGGTCATCCCAGCTTACCGCATGCGTTACGGCATAGTCCGCCACGAACAGGCTATGGGCATATTCGTTCTGCTGTGCATACTCCTCGGTGGTGGCCATCTCTGATGTGAGCTTGTAGGCGTCCACTGTCCCGGCATAGGTAAAGGGGACATAATGCATTGTTTTGTCCGGCAGAGAGCCGTTTGCCGTGCCGGGAATGCTCACGCCGGAGAGGTCAAAGTAATAGACGCCGCCGGGAGTGAGGGTAAACTGCTCTTGATACCCAACGGTGAGATCGATGTCTACAAAATCGCTTGCATAGTCGGTCTTTTTATCGTCGTTGCACTGCTCGCTGAAGACCTTTAAGGTATAGCTGCCCGGTGCAAGGCCGGACGGGATTTTGATCTCAACCGTTCCGTTTTCGGCAGTAGGCTGCGCTACTCTGCCATAATACTGTGCGCCGCTGTTATCCGCAAGGATGACAGAGATATATTCATTTATCCCTGCGGTCGCCCCGGTGTAATGCAGCGTAACGGTATCGCCGGGGTCGCCGCTGACGGTTGTTTCCGTTACGGCAAAATTGCGGTTGCTGTCCTTCAACGTCAGCTTCCATTCGTTTCCAGTGTATTTGGAAATCGGGGTCAAGCCTCCGTCAGGCTTTCCTCCCACAGCGGCGGATGTAAAGAGTACGGAGCTTGAATTTAAGTTAAAAGCGGGACGAACACACCACCAACTGCTGATAGCGTTCCCAGAGTAGACGACAGAACCATCACCATTCACGGTGGCGGCATCGTGATCAGAGTAACCAGGGGAGCGCAGCCACCAATAGCTTGACGCCCAACTCGGATGTTCGGGATCCACAATTCGCAGATCCTGATTTACCGCAAACGCTTCCGCTGTGGAAAGTGGCCAGAATACAGCGTTATCCACCTGCTCTCCTGCTACACAGTCGGTATTTTCTCCGTTGTAGCTTCCGCTTGTAAGCGTCCGTTTCTTTACGGCAGTATTTTCTTCTGTCGTCAGCTTTTCTGCAAGCGCGTCTATTGCGGTTTTCAAATAACTCGATGCATATCTGTTGTTTGTTCCGAAATCGGCAAATTGCAACACTGAGCTCATATTGCCCGCCGCAAGCAGGGTCATATCCCCCTGTGCACTTGCAACGCCGTTTCCGTTATAGCCGATCACACGCCATGCAGCAGGATTATTTTCATGGTCTTGCCCGAAATACACGGTCGGTGCGCTCGCTGTGTTTACATTTTTACTTAGTGCGTCTGTGCCAAGCTGGATCGCCTTTCCTGTATCTGCCGCAAAGGCCGCTGTCGGCAGCAGCGTCAGCAACATGCAGCACAGTAGCAGGATACTGAGTATTCGTTTTTTCATTGGCTTTTCTCCTCCTGTTCGTGTCGGGCGTGATTGTTCGCCCCGTCTTTTCTCCGGTTTTCTCTGTTTCTGAGCCGGAAGCACAGCGCGGTGATCGTCGCCGCCGCGGCAAAGGAGACGACGGCCACCAGCACATAGCCGCCCGCGTCCTCCCGCAGCAGCATTGCGCCGAAGCTGCCCCATGCGGCGGTCTGCCCCGGAGCGATAAGTGCGTCTGCCGCCTGCATCAGCACCGCGAACAGCAGCATACACGCTGCGGAGAGGCTTATTGCCTCGTGCCGCTGCCTTCGGCGGGTGTTTTCCCGCACACGCTGCTTGACGAGTGCGACCCGTCTTTCGGTATCGTACATATCGTTTGAACCTCCTTTCTGGATTCTTTGAAATGCGGCTTAAAAACCCCTTCACTTATATAGGTACAAAAAATCGAAAAAACTCTCACCCAAAACGCAAAATTTTTCAAAAAAATTTGAGAGCTGCCAGAAAGCAGCTCTCAAGGAGTGAATATTCGGTTATTTCCTCCGCGATAAGCGGAAAACGGACAATCTTCCCGCCGCCACCAGCAGCACCGGCAGGGCGTAGGCGATGTACTGTGCCGCACCGCCGTAGGCGATCAGCAGATTATAGATGGCGTGGAGGGTGATGGCCGCACCTAGCAGTCCGCAGGTGCCCGCGACCTTCAGCCACGTCCGCCGCCACGCATAGGCAAGCCCGCCGCCCACGATCAGGCCGCAGAGGACGTGCATGGCTCCCGTGCCGAAGCCCCGGAAGAAGATGAAGGAGAAACGGTCTGCACCGTTCTGGATCAGATAGCACACATTTTCAAAGGTGGCGAAGGCGAGGGCAACCGTGATGGCGGCAGCCTTGATTTTATCCCCCTCCGGCTCAAACACCAGCAGATAGAACACCAGCGGCAGCAGCTTCATCATTTCCTCCACCACCGGTGCGATCTCCGCCGTGGCAGCAAGGGCATCCGCCTGACACACCGCCGCGAGGAAGGTGTTAATATAGGCCGAAAGCAGACACACCCCCATCCCGGCAATGCAGAACAGGAAGAAGCGGAGCTGCCGTCTGCCCATGCACAGGGCGGCCACCAGCAGGGGAGATACCATGCAGAGGAAGATGTTTTCAATATAGGTCATGCTTCCACCGCCCTTCTCGTGGCGGGCAACAGCCCCAGAATCGCAAACGTCAGCAGCAGATCGCACCAGAAGGTTGGGCTGGCCGGTGAGGTATCCGGCCAAAAGCAGCCCGCCGTCCACAGCAGGTATTCTGCGTACACAAAACACAGCATGCCGATGTGAAACCACCGCATATTCCGCATCGCACCCGTCTGGGTGTCTGCATAAGAAAGCCCCCGTATGGCACAGTAGGATAGCTCAATCATCATGCCGCACCAGATCAGGTTGGAGAGAATGTCCCCGTAGGTACAGTAGAACGCCAGCAGCGGCACGCCGAACGCAGGTGCAAGCCACGCCCTGCGGCAACGGAAGGTGCGTTCCTCCGGAGTGGAGAGCGTGGCCTGCAAAATGTGCAGGAAAATTACGCTGGCCACCCAGCCGAACTCCGACACATAAAAGACCCGCGGCGTGGTATCGAACAGCAGCAGGTACAGTGTCCAGTAGAGCACACCGAGGGCAAAGCAGCCATAGAAGCACAGCAGCAGAAAATACGCCTGCCTGCGGCTTTTCCGGTAGGAGATACCCGAAAGCAGCACGCCCACGAACGTGACCAGCAGTTGTAGCAGGTTCTCAATCAGCTCCATGTGCATCCTCGCTTTCCTTGTCCTGCCCGTCCTCACGGCTCATCTGCCGCAGCCGGAAGCACAGAACGGTCACGCACACGCCAAGAAGAAAGGCCAGCAGCCCGATAACAATGTATCCCAAAGCCGCACCGCCGCCGTACATACTGGCCGCCGTTTCAAAGCCCGCATAGTTGCCTGCCTGGATGCTTGCGGCAATGCCGGGCATGGCGAAAGACGCACCAATGAGCAGCACAAGGCACGCAGCCACAGCGGAAGCCATGGTGACCATATTGTGCCGCAGCCGTTTCTCCTGTTCAATTTTAGCGATGCGCCGCTTGGTCTCCGTGACCCGTTCCTCATGACTCCGCATTTGTGATCCCCTCCCGTTCCAGCAGCCTTCGCAGGCTTTCCTTTCCGCGATACACCATGTTGGTGATCTGCTTCACCGTTTTTCCCGTGACTTCCGCCGCCTGCGCGTAGCTCATATCCTCGAAATACGTCAGATATAGAACCTCACGGTAGTCCGGGTTCATTTCGCCCATGCAGAAGTGCAGGACGCGGTTTCGTTCCTCAGTCTGTATAACCTCCTCCGCCAGCAGCCGTCCCTCCGGCTCGTCGGTCAGTGCATCGAGGCTGAACAGGGGCTTCCGCCTGCTCTTATGGCGCAGTGCCATGTGCCGTGCCGCCTTATACAGATACGCCTTGAGGCCGCCGTCCCGGATGCGGGGCTTTTTCGTGAACAGATAGGCGAAAACGTCCAGCATCAGCTCTTCGGACTCGTGAACGTCGTGCAGATAGCCGTCGATATACAGGGTCAGGGGGTCACCGTATTTTTTCATCAGGGCCTCCAGCCCCGCATCGTCGCCGCTCAGATATTGGCGGTATAGGGTTTCATCGCAGGCCATCGCACTCACTTCCTTTTTGCAGATGCTTCCAATTCCAATGCGGAGGAGATCCGTCAGGTGCTTGTCCTGCCGGGATCGCGGTGCTGTTCCTGAAAGCGCGGGTCGGACGGCTTTTCCGCATTTTCCGGGATCGCCCATGAACGCCCGAACCGGGACGCACCGGGGATCCGCCCCTCGGCGCAATACTGATTGACCCGCCGCTCCGATACGCCCCAACGGTAGGACGCCTCCCGAATGGAGATATAGCCCTTGATCCCGTTCATACCGCACCTCCGCATGGATAATACTCAATACAATACATTGTATACGAATATCCGAATAAAAGCAAGCCCACACGGCTGTTTTCGCGGCAGGAAGAAAAAGCAACGGTCGATTTGCTTTCAAGCCGCTTGGACGGTTCATTGCTTCGCCCCCGTTTCACATTTCTCTTTTTGGCGAGGCAGATAGGAGCATTTCCGTTCCCCCTTCGCCTTTCGTATGACAAGGTTCCATGCGGCTTTTAGATAGATATGTAAAATCGCATCTTGATACAATGCCTGCCGCACGGGAGTGTAGAAAAGTGGCTAAAATAAAGGCTTTCAGTAGATTTTGATGTTCTGCCGAAAGCCTTCTTTTTTATGTTTTGGTTTAGAGGGAGTAGCGGCTGCACCCGTTTGAACCCGCTCCGAAGTCAAAATAAAAATGTTGATGGAAAATAAAAAGATTACAATCAGTCTTTGGAAATGAACTTCTTCCATCTCCGCAGGACATCCTTCAATGGCTCATCCAAATAGGAATATGCCTTGTCCTTAATCCAGTCAGGGATACCATAAGCCGCCTCTGCGATGCTGCCCGTGATTGCCGCCAGCGTGTCGCTGTCACCGCCGAGAGAGATCGCATTCCGAATTGCATCTGCTGTCGCCATTGCACCTTTTACGCCTTCCGGGTGGTTATGTGTGACTTCGGCAGATAGCTGCACTCTGGCTCTGCCGTTAGAAGGCCACATTCCGGTTCTCGCACAGAATCCGCAATCCATTATCCATGCACACGGAGAAACACGCATCGCCGAGCCGTTGCCGTAGCTGTTATACGGCTCTCGATTATCAGAAAAAATCCATGAGCCGAATCTGCCACCGTATCCGGCATCCGGGTACATTCTACCGTACTTCTTCATGGCGTCAATAAAGTCGTCCCGTTCGCCACCGTTCATAACCGCCTCCGCAACCGCACAGGTCATCACGGTATCATCCGTAAAGAAACAGTCATCACGGAATAAGGGGAAATCCTTTGTTTTTGTATTGTGCCACTCATAGACAGAGCCTACGATGTCACCGACTATTGCTCCCATCATTTGCGACCACCTCGTTTCTTCATGTCTTTTCTGATTTCTTCCATCGGTTCAGCGGGAACCGCTCCGGTCATGCGGTAACAAGCTACCGTTTCTGCCATAGCTTCAAAGTTCAGCTGTGTTCCCTTTGCATCGGGAATATAATCCACGGCACGATCCGCATCTATGCCGAAACGCTGTGCGGTCTGCACTGCATCAATATTTGCTCCGAGAAAAATAAACTCCCAGCCGTATTTTTCCTTTTCATGTTCAATCATGCTGCGAACCTTATCGGCAGAGTATTCCCGACTGGAATTTTCCTCGCCATCTGTGATGATGACAAACATCACTTTATCCGCACGGTAGTCCTCGGCTGTATTCCTCTGTACACTGACCAGCTTGTTGATTGTGAGACCGATTGCATCCAGAAGTGCTGTGGAGCCACCTACAAAGTATTCTGTATTTGTCATCGGACTGACGGCATGAATATCAATGCGGTCGTGTAGTAGCGTATAGGAGTTGTCGAACAGTACCGTAGTGATGCGGCATTCACCATCTACAGCTTTCTGCTTCTCAAGCATGGAATTGAAACCGCCGATGGTGTCATTTTCTAAGCCGGACATGGAGCCGCTCTTATCAAGGATGAATACGAGTTCTGTAAAATTCTTTTTCATGGTGAAGTACCTCCTGTTTCTCTTTGATGATATAAGTATATCGAAAGCAGGAGGTCTTATGGTCGCTTTGAAAGCGACAAATCAGCCGCCTAAAAGGGGCCGGTCATATTTAAATAACACCTCGTTGATATCAAAGATGTTATATTTTCCGCTGACTATGAAATATTCCACAATGACATCAAACTTGCTTGCATGAGAGAGCGTAGCCCGCACGTTCAAGCAAATCGTCTGTTTCATCAAGGGAAAGCTCCAGGGCAATGGCGAGTACTATTATTGTCGGTTTCTTGGGCGTGTACCCTTTGATAGAGCGTATCTTTGAGAATAGCTTGCGGTCGATATTCGCTTTCTTATAGACCTCAACATCTGTCTTTCCTTTTGCATCAATGAGTTTTAACAGTGTATCAGAAAAAGGCTCATCAAGATTATCAACTAATTCCTCAAGGGACTCCGCCGATTCCATTGCATCAGACATAGCACCAAAGACTGGTGCATTCGCTTCTAAAATAGATTCTTTTTCTACATCAAGCAGCTTTCTGCGTCTGAAGTCGTGTGCATCTATATAATGCTCGTCTATGTAGCTGGCTACTTCGCCCATCAATTCCTCAGAGACCTGAAATGCCGTTTTATCGAACACGGCTAAATACACATCGATGTCGTTTTCTCCGATAAATTTCGTGATAGCTGTTGTTGCGACCTGCAAAGCCTCATCTTTCGGGTATCCATAAATTCCGCTTGAGATAAGCGGAAAGGCTATGCTTTCACATTTGTTTTCAACTGCCAGCCGTAATGAATTTATATAGGCAGATGACAAAAGTGCAGCGGACTTCCCCTTATTATTGTGGTTATAAACAGGACCGGCAGCGTGAATCACAAATTTCGCAGGCAGCTTAAAACCGGGAGTGATGACTGCATCTCCCGTTTTGATAGGTGATTTCTTGTCGCAAGCCTCTTGAAGTTCCTTTGCACCTGCGGCATTAAAGATTGCTCCGCAGACTCCGCCTCCCATCAATAGTTCTGTGTTTGCTGCATTAACGATTGCGTCAACTTTCATTTTTGTTATGTCCTGACGGACAATTGTAAATGGCATACGTTATGCCTCCTTCAAATCACCATTTCTTGCATCGAAGCGGAACATATATGCCAGCCGCTGCAATGCAAGGTATTCTCTGAAATAAGCATGACGGACAGCGTTCTTCTTATTCTGCTCAATGACCTTCTGACGGTCGTATGACTTTCCGAAGAATGTGGTAACGTCCTTTATCTTATCGAACTTCTGCCCAGACTCCAGCATCTTCCTGACCTCGTCGAGACTAAGGGTGAGCTTATTTACTGTAGCGTTTCCGGGGATGGAGATGTTGATATGCTTATCATCCACGCTGGTGACAGTGAACTCGTTGCCGTTGATTGTTTTGAATGTATCGACGCCCAGCTCGATGTTAGAGAAAAACTCCGTCATGCTTCGCATGTATCTTATGCAGATTTGGTTCAATCTGTCTGATGAAGGAATCGAGGATTCCATTTATGACAGTTATGCTATGCGTACTTTTATGCACATAGATTTTAATGAACAACAATAGTGGAACGATTGTGGATGCGAGCCTGATTGCTGCACCAAAGTCTACAAAGAACAAAATTCTGAAACCTCAAAATTGATTCGTAAAGACGACCATGTTGTATATGGTAATTCTGGATATTTAGGTGCACCCGAGCGTCCCGAAATCATAAACGATGAAACTTTATCACAGGTTGAATTTCGAATCAACAAGCCGCACGAGAATATTCAAAGTACCTCGCTTTCATTTTTTATATGTAGATAAGTCATTTAATGACTTAATAGGAACTAATTGCTCAAATCCATAAAAACCGGTTTTCGTTCCTCTTGCTCGTAAATTAGGGTCAAGAATCAAATCGTCATCTTGATAGTTGTTTAAGACATTACTTGTAGCCAAGCCACATACAAATATTAAATTGTTATATTTTGTGCTTTTAATACAAATTATTTGTGGATATGAATTGTCCTTAAAGATAATCGGAAACTTGTCTCGTTCGACTGTTTTTATTCCAACTCGATAGCCGGGAATATCTGGAATATGATAAAGACCAGAATAACCTATAGTCCAATCAATAATGGGTATTCCGAATAGTTTCTCAAGTGCAGCCTCTCCTAAAAAGCCAGTTGTAAATCTTTTGTTCTATATGGGATTCTGATAGTAATTATAACGTGGCTCAAGGTTTTCGAAGAAAATGGGACTCAAGTAGGAACGTGAGAGAATTTATCTGGATATGAAAGGCAGAGTTGCTACAAATACGAAAAAGCAAAATGCTAAGTACACATCCGAAATGATTATGCAAATCGAATCGAGGTCGCAGCAAGACGGGCTGTCATGACCGGACTGACGCAGCTTTCTGGGAAGATTGCGGAATATAATGCTGAAAAGCTCGGTACGGAATATTTTGAAGTGGAATGGCACGCAGGGGCGAGACCAACGCATACGATATGGCAGGGCAGAGTGTGGAGTCAACAGCAATTGTATGATGTCTGTGGACTCGGTACAGTAATCGGACTATGTGGAGCAAACTGCTACCATACTTATTTCCCTTTTGTTCCCGGCGTATCGGTACGAACTTATACGGATGACTGGCTAGACGAACAGAATTGGAAAGAAAGCGAGCCGACCGAGTTCCGTGGTAAAGAATATACACTGTATGAAGCAAAGCAAAGACAGAGGCAGATGGAAACAGCCATGAGGGCACAGCGTGAAAAGGTGCAGATGCTTCAGGACGGTGATGCTGATCCGGATGATGTGATGCTGGCAAAGTGCAAGTACCAGGGGCAGCTTGACGAGTATGCACGGTTCTCCAAACAGATGGGACTGAAGCAGGAGCGTGAGAGGATTTATATCGATGGCCGTTGGAGAGTCGCGCCAGGAAGAATCGACAAGAAAGAAGTATAGGACATTCCGCAGGAACATGGACGAAAAAGAAAGGAGAACACTATTGACAGATAATTGGAATGGCTTTGCCAATTTACTTGCAAATTTAGTAGAGAAATATGCGGCGGTTCTGGATATTGATAATCTTCCGGAGCCGTTGTCTTGTTTGGAGGAAGAAAACACATCTGAAGAACCCAGTGACACTATTGAATTAACTGGAAAACAACAATATAATAGTCGTGGAATAAGTGTCCAAACTCTATGCGAGAGCTGCTATTCTTTACGCATAGAGCTACATAGAAAAAGAGTGCAACGCCCCGTTGCACAATTAGGAATGAGGTATTCCGGTGAACAATTATGATGATATGAATCAAAAATCCAATATGATTATTTACACAACAGAAGACGGATTGACAAAAATTGAAACCACATTTGATGAAGATACCGTCTGGTTATCCATTGATCAGATGGCGGAGTTGTTCCAAAGAGATAAATCTACTATTTCAAGACATATAAAAAACGTATTTTCCGAAGGGGAGTTGCAGCGAGAGTCAGTTGTTGCAAATTTTGCAACAACTGCGGCAGATGGAAAAACCTATCAGGTTGACTACTATAATCTTGATGTTATCATTTCTGTTGGCTATCGTGTAAAATCCAGGCGTGGCACACAGTTCAGAATATGGGCAACAAATATTCTCAAAGAATATATGAAAAAAGGCTTTGCCATGGACGATGAACGATTGAAAAATCTGGGTGGCGGTGGATACTTCAAGGAATTATTTCTCACAAACAGGCGGTGGATAAAGCCACAGATGAATATCGAAAATATAAGGCTAAAACGCTCAGTGATGTGGAACGGGATTATCTGAATTCGATAAAGCTGCTGGAACAGAAAACTGACGGAAAAAAGTAACAGATGGTGAAAGCTGAATTGTGCCACAAGTTGTGGCACAAATGAGGATGGCGATATGAAAGAAAATACAAAAGTGGCTCTTCCCAATTTACAATTCCATATCATGTGACTTTTTCTTAGTCCGAGCAGGCTGATTTCGTTGCATCTCTCGTTTCCTCTGATATATATCCTCTAAGAGATAGTGAAATACCTATTGTCTTAGAGGATTTTTTATTGAAG
>OLVP01000522.1_pt1 | contig 31948 bp, 29 predicted proteins | sample 1673281 | NCBI WGS metagenome assembly OLVP01 (sample SAMEA3178940, study PRJEB25190) | human gut metagenome | biome: human gut; feature: human-associated habitat; material: faeces | place: Austria | collected 2013
CTCTGGCAGCCCAGACCTACGGAAACGTGATCGCCGTAAGAGCGGGTGAAGAGGAAAGTCCAAAAACAAAGGCTCTCATTGAGGCGCTTACGAGTGATGAGGTAAAATCATTTATGGAAAGTACCTATGAGGGTGCGGTTGTCCCTGTATTCTAAATTTTATATTTGAAATTCCCTGTGCTTAGGGAGCAGAATGGGCCGGAAATGAATACTTCCGGCTCTTTCTGCGTATATATGGATAAGAAATAAAACTGCCAGGCAGGAGGGGAAAAATGACGATTTGCGATCTCAAACAGAAAGAGGTCATAAATATAAAGGACTGCAAACGCCTGGGTTTCGTAGGAGATGTGGATTTTGATATGAAAACGGGATGCATGACCGCTTTGATCGTTCCGGGGCCCGGATGCATCTGCGGTTTTCTGGGGAGGGAAAAGGAGTATATCATTCCCTTTTGCGATATCTGCCAGGTCGGAAATGATATTATCCTGGTGGATGTGAAGGAAAAGAATGTAGAGGAAAAGGTAAAGTGTTAAACGACTGCCTGCCAGTGACGGGGGATCACTGGCAGGCAGTCGTTTTATAAGAAAAAGCTGTATGAAAAGCTTGTGCGGGCTTTTGACTTTGGAAGGGAGTGCCGGAGCTGTTGGGGGGGATGAACCGGCACTCTGTAAGGAAACACTGACTAAAAACTAACACATTTTTTGCTGAAAGGGAAGGGGAATTACTGAAAATGAAATATATTTACTATTATAGAAATACCCTATGTCTGCTACAGATTATTATGAAGAATATCCAGCACACATTTTAGCTCTCTGGCATCGATCTGTCCGGGAGCGGATGCCTGTCCTGCCAGACCAAAAGTAAGACAGGAGCCAAAGATTTCCCCCCAGACACGGCTGATGAGCCCTGTTCCCGCCATGGCCATGGTGACTACAGGACAGGTGAGCTGGCGTCGGGCTGTAACGGTAGCTGTAAGCAGCGTAAGCACATCTTCCGGACACCGGGGCATCACGGCGATTTTTGCAATATCGGCTCCCAGTTTTTCCATGTGGCGCAGCCGTGACAGGAGTTCTCCGCAGGAGGGGGTGGAGTAAAAGTCATGACTGGAAAAAATGGTTTTTACTCCTTTTTCTTTTGCAAGAGCTGTAAGCTCTGTAATGCTGTCCGGATCAGAGAAAAGTTCGATATCGATCAGATCGATACAGCCGGAGGCGATTGCCTCCATAGCCAGTGTTTTATATTGCTGAGGCGAGGCCTGGCGCTGTCCGCCTTCTTTTGTGGTACGGAAGGTGAAAATAAGAGGCGTATTTCCCAAATGTTTTCTGAGACGGGGAAGAAGACCAGTCAGCCGCCCTTCATTAAAAATATCATTCATGTAGTCTGTCCGCCATTCCACCAGATCCGCCGGATAGGAAGAGAGCGCTTTGATCTCCTCAAAAAGAGCTTCATCCGAAGCTCCCACAAGAGGAATACAGACCTTGGGAGTGCCTTCTCCCAGACGCAGATTTCTTACATATACACAATTCATTTTGATCCGCCTTTCACTGCAGTATAGTTTGTTTTTTTATTATAGCAAAAAAATTCCGATCCATCCAATGATTTTCATTGGTCTGGTTACAAAGTTCTTGCACTTGAGAAGTGTTTCGGTTAAAATAAATGCAAATAAAGACATAAATTGTCATCATTTTATATAAAGAAGGGAAGTGCAAGCCATATGAAATGCCCCTATTGTAATGAAGCAGATACGAAAGTAATTGATTCCCGTCCCGCAGACGATAACAGTTCCATCCGCAGACGCCGCCAGTGCGAGCGCTGCGGGAAGCGTTTTACAACCTATGAAAAACTGGAAACCATGCCCCTTATGGTGATTAAAAAGGATAATACCAGAGAGGCATATGACCGCTCCAAGATTGAAGCCGGTATCATCCACTCCTGCCATAAGCGCCCCGTATCTCCCCAGCAGATCGGAGTTATGATCGATGAGATTGAGAATCAGATTTTTAATCGGGAGGAGAGAGAGATATCTACTGCGGTGATCGGTGAACTGGTTATGGAAAAGCTTAAGCAGGTGGACGAGGTTGCATATGTGCGTTTTGCTTCCGTGTACAGAGAGTTTAAGGACGTGAGCACCTTTATGGAGGAGCTGGGAAAACTTCTCAAAAAATAGGAGAAAGGCAAAAGGATTATGTTTGAACCATTTTACCCTCAGGAAATTTGGGACTCCACATATGATATCCCCTTTGAAACCTGGAAGGACAGGGGGATTAAGGGCGTGATCTTTGATATTGACAATACGCTGGTGCCTCATGGCGCACCTGCCGATGAGAGAGCCATTGCTTTGTTTGAACATTTAAAAAAGTTGGGATTTAAAACCTGTCTTCTTTCTAATAATAAAGAAGCCAGAGTAAAGCCTTTTGCGTCGCAGGTGAAAAGTCCTTATATCCATAAGGGAGGAAAGCCCTCAAAGAGAGGGTATAAAAATGCCATGGCCTGTATGGGGACAGGGCCGAAGGAAACTCTCTTTGTGGGAGACCAGCTGTTTACGGACGTATATGGAGCAAACCGGGCAGGACTTAAAAGCATTCTTGTAAAGCCCATTGACCCTAAAGAGGAGATACAGATCGTGCTCAAACGGTATCTGGAACGGCCTGTGCTTTATTTTTACAGAAAAAGCCGTAAAAAGAACTTGAAAAACATGGACACATAGTATAAAATATAAAAGATTAGATATACAGGGGACCGCCAAAGGCAGGTCATGCCCTGGCGGGCGCTGGAGAGAAAAGCGTCCTGTACAAAGAACGTTAAGGAGGAATATCTTTATGATATCAGCAGGCGATTTTAGAAATGGAATTACACTGGAGATCGAAGGACAGGTAGTGCAGATCCTTTAGTTCCAGCACGTTAAACCAGGCAAGGGCGCTGCTTTCGTACGTACCAAGTTAAAAAATGTGATCAACGGCGGTGTGGTTGAGCGCACCTTCCGTCCAACTGAGAAATTCCCGGCAGCAAGAATTGACCGTGTAGATATGCAGTATCTGTATGCAGACGGCGATCTGTACAACTTTATGAACACAGAGAACTACGAGCAGCTGGCATTAAACCAGGATCTGATCGGCGATGCGTTAAAGTTCGTTAAGGAAAACGAGATCTGCAAGGTCTGCTCCTACAACGGCAACGTATTCTCTGTAGAGCCTCCTCTTTTTGTAGAGCTGGAGATCACAGATACAGAGCCGGGCTTTAAGGGCGATACAGCAACCGGTGCAAGCAAGCCTGCAACTGTAGAGACCGGCGCTGTTGTAAGCGTACCGCTGTTCGTAGAGATCGGCGACAGGATCAAGATCGATACAAGAACCGGCGAGTATCTGTCCCGTGTATAATTCATTTGTATGTGAGAAAATGTAGGATTGCTCCGGCTTCACTGCCGGGGCAGTTTTGCATCTATAAGAAGTGCAGAAAAGGAGAAACGTGGAGTGAAGAAAATTCTGGATCTGATGGAGCAGAAGCTTAAGGCGGCCTTTACAGCCTGCGGCTATGAGGATAAATTTGCCAAGGTGGTTTTGTCCAACCGGCCGGATCTGTGCGAGTACCAGTGCAACGGAGCCATGGCAGCAGCCAAGGCGTATAAAACCAAGCCGATTGATATTGCAAATGCGGTAGTGGAAAAATTGACAGCAGAAAGGGAGCAGCCCATGTTTGGCGAAGCAGTGGCTGTGATGCCTGGTTTTATCAATCTGAAGCTGTCAGAGGCGTTTCTGGCAGATTATATGAAGGGTATGGCAGAGGCGGACAAGCTGGGACTGGAAGAACCTGAAAAGAAGGAAACGATCATCGTGGATTACGGCGGCGCCAATGTGGCAAAGCCCCTTCATGTGGGCCATCTGCGTTCTGCTATTATCGGAGAGAGCATCAAGCGCATGGGCCGTTTTATGGGATATGAGATGATCGGTGATGTTCATCTGGGCGACTGGGGACTGCAGATGGGTCTGATCATCGAAGAATTAAGGGACAGAAAACCGGAACTGGTATACTTTGATGAATCCTATACGGGTGAGTATCCCACAGAGGCTCCCTTTACCATCAGTGAGCTGGAGGAGATTTATCCGGCAGCCAGCGCCAAATCAAAGGTGCCCATCGGTCATGTGTCACCGGAGGCAGCAGTTGGCGGACCGATCGCTCTTGTGGAAGAGGGAGATATCATCAAAATCAATATCCCTGAGATGACCCTGGATATTGCAGTGTCCGATGAAGAGATGGCGGCACGTAAGGCAAAATGGCAGCCAAGAGAACCAAAAGTTACCACCGGCTACCTTGCGCGTTACGCATCTATGGTAACATCCGGCAACCGAGGAGCAATCTTACAGATTCCGGGAAAGAATGATTAAAGAAAAGAGGTTCATGTGTGCTTTCCGGATTTTGGAAGCATTGGTGAAGCAATTAGATATGGAAACACGAAAGGGGATTTAGAGAATGCAGTTAACAGGTGCGCAGATCGTGATCGAATGTCTGAAAGAACAGGGTGTAGATACTGTATTCGGATATCCGGGGGGAGCAATTTTAAATGTATACGACGCTCTCTATGAGCATAGTAATGAAATCAGGCATATCCTGACTTCCCATGAACAGGGCGCGGCGCATGCGGCAGACGGGTATGCAAGAGCAACCGGCAGGGTGGGAGTGTGTCTGGCTACCAGCGGCCCGGGGGCAACGAATCTGGTGACAGGAATCGCAACGGCCTATATGGATTCCATTCCGGTCGTAGCGATTACCTGTAATGTAGGGGTTTCCCTGCTTGGAAAAGACAGCTTTCAGGAAATCGATATTGCAGGGATCACCATGCCGATCACCAAACATAACTTTATTGTCAAGGATGTGGAAAAACTGGCAGAGACAATCCGCAAGGCATTCCGGATCGCGCGCAGCGGCAGACCCGGGCCGGTTCTGATCGATATCCCGAAAGATATTACAGCAAACGTGACAGAATATCTTCCCCGGGAAGCAGAGTTCCCGCCGAGAAAGACGGAAACCATCACAGAGGAGGCACTTTCACGTGCTGTGGAGATGATCGAAGCATCCCAAAAGCCGTTTATTTATGCTGGGGGCGGCGTTGTCCTTTCGGGGGCGAGCAGAGAATTGCGTGAATTCGCAGAAAAAGTGGATGCTCCGGTGACAGATACTCTGATGGGAAAGGGAGCATTTCCGGGAACAGATCCGCGTTACACAGGGATGGTCGGAATGCATGGAACCAAGACATCCAACTATGGAGTCAGTGAGTGCGATCTGTTGATCGCGGTAGGAGCCAGATTTGATGACCGTGTAACGAGCGATACAGAAAAGTTTGCGAAGAATGCACAGATCTTGCAGATTGATATCGATCCGGCAGAGATGAACAAAAACGTGTTGATTGATCATGGAATCGTCGGAGATTTGAAAGAAGTTTTAATGCGGTTGAATGCAAGACTTGAGGAACAGTCACATCCGGAGTGGATGGAACAGATTGCAGCGTATCAGAAAGAATATCCGCTTCAGTATGAGGATGGAAAGCTGACCGGTCCGTATATCGTAGAAGAGATTTACAGGCAGACAAAAGGAGATGCAATCATTACGACAGAAGTAGGACAGCATCAGATGTGGGCTGCACAGTATTATAAATATAAAGAGCCAAGGACGCTCTTGTCATCCGGAGGACTTGGAACAATGGGATATGGACTTGGCGCATCCATCGGAGCCAAAATGGGCTGTCCGGAAAAGACCGTAGTCAATATCGCCGGAGACGGATGTTTCCGTATGAACATGAATGAGATCGCAACAGCTGCGAGATATCAGATTCCGATCGTACAGGTCGTGGTGAACAATCATGTGCTTGGTATGGTACGCCAGTGGCAGAATCTCTTTTACAATCAGCATTATTCCCAGACAATCCTGGATGATGCGGTGGATTTTGTAAAGCTGGCACAGGCGCTTGGAGCAGAAGGAATCCGTGTGACAACAAAAGAAGAGTTTGCAGACGCTTTTGCAAAAGCAGTAAAGATGCAGCGTCCTGTTGTGCTGGACTGCCAGATCGACCAGGATGACAAGGTGTGGCCGATGGTTGCGCCGGGAGCTGCGATCAGCGAAGTGTTTGATGAGATGGATTTGAACGAAGAATAAATTTTCTTTGTTTCAATATAAAAATGAAATTCAGGAGGAAAAGAAGATGAGTAGAGTGTACAATTTTTCAGCCGGACCGGCAGTGCTGCCGGAAGAAGTGCTAAAAGAAGCAGCAGATGAAATGTTAGATTACAGAGGAACCGGAATGTCGGTTATGGAAATGAGTCATCGCTCGAAAGCCTTCGAGACGATTATTCAGGAAGCAGAGGCAGATCTCAGAGAGCTGATGGATATTCCGGACAATTACAAGGTTTTATTTTTGCAGGGCGGAGCATCTCAGCAGTTTGCGATGATTCCGATGAATCTGATGAAGAACCGGGTGGCAGATTACATTGTGACCGGTCAGTGGGCAAAAAAAGCAGCGGATGAGGCAGAAAAGTATGGAACCGTAAACCGGATCGCATCTTCTGCAGACAAGACTTTTTCTTATATTCCGGACTGTTCGGATCTTCCGGTTTCAGAAGATGCAGATTATGTATACATCTGTGAGAATAATACGATTTACGGAACAAAATTTAAAGAACTGCCGAATACAAAAGGAAAGACGCTGGTTGCAGACGTTTCTTCCTGTTTCCTCTCTGAGCCTGTAGATGTCACAAAATATGGAGTGATCTATGGAGGCGTACAGAAAAATATCGGACCGGCAGGTGTTGTGATCGTGATTATCCGGGAAGACCTGATCACAGAAGATGTGCTTCCAGGCACACCGACGATGCTGACATACAAAACGCATGCAGATGCGGATTCTCTCTACAACACTCCGCCTGCATACGGAATATATATTTGCGGAAAAGTGTTTAAGTGGCTGAAGAAGATGGGCGGCCTTTCTGCGATGAAAGAGAAAAATGAAAAGAAAGCTAAACTGTTGTACGATTTTCTGGACGAAAGTAAGTTGTTCAAAGGAACCGTGGAGAAAAAAGACCGTTCTCTGATGAATGTTCCATTTGTGACAGGAGACAAAGATCTGGATGCCAAATTTGTGAAAGAAGCAAAAGAAGCCGGACTGGAAAATCTGAAGGGACACCGTACTGTAGGCGGAATGCGTGCAAGTATTTACAACGCAATGCCGTATGAAGGAGTAGAAGCTCTCGTTGCGTTTATGAAGAAGTTTGAGGAGGAAAATGCGTAGTATGTATCAGTATCATTGCCTGAATCCAATCTCTCAGATTGGACTCGATAAATTTACAGAGAACTATCAAAAAACAGAGGCAGCAGAGGCTGCAGACGCAATTTTGGTCAGAAGTGCATCTATGCATGAGATGGAACTGCCGGAGAACCTGAAAGTTGTGGCAAGAGCAGGTGCAGGTGTGAACAATATTCCTCTGGATCGTTGTGCGGAGAAAGGAATCGTAGTATTCAATACACCCGGAGCCAATGCAAATGGTGTGAAAGAACTCGTAATTGCAGGAATGCTTCTGGCAGCCCGTGACATTATCGGAGGTATCAACTGGGTGCAGGAGTACGAAGAAGACGGAGACATCGCAAAAATCACAGAAAAGAAGAAGAAAGCTTTTGCAGGAACGGAGCTGGAAGGAAAAAAATTAGGAGTGATCGGTCTGGGAGCGATCGGAGTTCTGGTGGCGAATGCAGCGACACATCTGGGAATGGAAGTATATGGATATGACCCGTACGTATCCGTAGATGCGGCATGGAAGCTTTCCAGAAATATCCATCATGCAAAATCCGTGGATGAATTGTACAAAGAGTGCGATTATCTGACCGTTCATGTTCCGGCACTGGACGATACAAAAGGAATGATCAACAAAGACGCCATCAGTCTGATGAAAGACGGGGTAGTGATCCTGAATTTTGCGAGAGATGTACTGGTTAATCAGGAAGATATCGTGGATGCTTTAGTATCTGAGAAAGTGCGCAGTTATGTGACGGACTTCCCGACAAAAGAGATCGTAGGTGTCAGAGGCGCGATCGTGATTCCGCATTTGGGAGCTTCCACAGAAGAGTCCGAGGATAATTGCGCCAAAATGGCAGTTGCAGAAGTGATGGATTATCTGCAGAACGGAAATATTACACATTCTGTAAATTATCCGGACTGCGATATGGGAGTGAAAGGAAGCGGAGCAAGAATTACAATCCTGCACCGCAACATCCCGAATATGCTGGGACAGTTTACAGCACTTCTGGCAGGCGAGGGAATGAATATTTCCCTGATGGCAAATAAGAGTAAGAAGGAATATGCTTATACGATGATCGACGTAGAATCCGAGGTTTCCGGACAGATTGCGAAAGCACTGGAAGCAGTAGAAGGTGTTCTGAAAGTAAGAGTGATCGTGTGAGAAAAAGGCAGATGTTATCTGATTGAAAGGATCAGGGCATCTGCCTTTTGCAGTTATAGTAAGAAAAATTACTATTGACAATACATGTATGAGTGTATACAATTATACAAGAACTTTTGTTAAGTAGAGTGTTAAAGAGTGGACGGAGGAGAAAATCATGGAAAATAGAAAAGTACGTTTGAATCAGCACACAAATCTTCTGGAACTGGAAGAACACATGTATCCACTGGTGGATGTAGATACGCCGAATGTGTTCCGGAATCTGTTCCATTATGATGAAATCCCAAAGATTGCATTCAATGACCGTATTGTGCCGCATAATATGCCGGATGAAATCTGGATCACAGATACGACATTTAGAGACGGACAGCAGTCCAGAGCTCCTTATACAACAGAGCAGATTGTGACGATTTATGATTATTTCCATCGTCTGGGAGGTCCTAACGGAAAGATTCGTCAGAGTGAGTTTTTCCTGTACAGCAAGAAAGATCGGGATGCGGTCTACAAATGTCTGGAGAGAGGATATCAGTTTCCGGAAGTGACAAGCTGGATCCGTGCCAGTAAAAAGGATTTTCAGCTGGTAAAAGATATCGGTCTCAAGGAGACAGGGATTTTGGTCAGCTGTTCCGATTATCATATTTTTTACAAGCTGAAGATGACGAGGCGGGAAGCGATGGAACATTATTTATCTGTTGTGCGTGAGTGCATGGAAACCGGAGTTCGGCCGAGATGTCATCTGGAAGATATCACACGTTCTGATATTTACGGTTTTGTGATTCCGTTTTGTCTGGAACTGATGAAGCTGATGGAAGAGTATCAGATCCCGGTCAAGATCCGTGTCTGTGATACGATGGGATATGGGGTGAATTTCCCGGGTGCAGTGATTCCGCGTTCTATTCCGGGAATCATCTATGGTCTGATGACACATGCGGGCGTGCCAAGTGAACTGATCGAATTCCACGGACACAACGATTTCTATAAAGCAGTCAATAATTCGACGACAGCGTGGCTTTACGGAGCCTGCGGAGTGAACTGTTCCTTGTTTGGTATCGGAGAGCGTACGGGAAATACACCTTTAGAGGCAATGGTATTTGAGTATGCACAGCTTCGAGGAACACTGGATGGAATGGATACAACGGTTATTACAGAGCTGGCTGAATATTATGAGAAGGAAATCGGATACAGAGTGCCATCGAGGACACCGTTTGTCGGAAAGAATTTTAATGTCACAAGAGCTGGAATCCATGCGGATGGAATGCTCAAAAATGAAGAGATCTATAATATATTTGATACAGACAAATTCCTGAACCGCCCGGCGCTGGTTTCTGTTTCCAATACATCCGGAGCGGCGGGAATCGCCTACTGGATCAATGCCTACTATAAACTTCCGCAGGGCAGTCAGGTGGATAAAAATTCAGAACTGGTCAGCCGATTGAAAGAGTGGGTAGATAAGGAGTATGAAGAAGGTCGCGTTACAGTCTTGACAGATGACGAATTAATTGCCAAAATAGATAGTATATGTAAGGAACTGCATATAAAATTGTAGCTGGGAGGCTGACAGATAGAAAATGGGCGAATATCAGGATAATTCTCTGGGAAGCCGTGTGTTCCAGAGACTTCGCGAAGACATACTGAGCGGAAAATATAAAGAGCATGATGAACTGCGGGAGAATACACTCGGAAAAGAGCTGGGGGTAAGCCGGACACCGGTCAGAGAGGCACTCAGGCAGCTGGAGCTGGAAGGACTGGTCACGATCATACCGAACAAAGGAGCGTATGTGACCGGAATTTCATCCAAGGATATCAGAGATATCTATATCCTGCGTTCTATGCTGGAAGGGTTGTGTGCCAGATGGGCAACAGAGCATATTACGGAGGAACAGCTGGATGAGCTGGAAGAAGTGATTCTTCTATCAGAATTCCATATGAAAAAAGTAAGTGGAAATAATGCAGACCAGGTGACAGATCTGGATGGCAAATTCCATAAGATTTTGTATGAAGCATCGGACAGCCGGATTTTAAGCCATGTCCTGATGGATTTTCATAAATATGTGCAGCAGGCAAGAAGAAACTCTGTCGTTTCAGAGGAGAGAGCCAGAAAGTCGATCAGAGAGCACAAGCAGATCCTTCGTGCGATCCGAGACAACGATGCAGATCTGGCAGAGCAGCTTGCAAACGAACACATCCTGCATGTGATGCAGAATTTGAAAAAACAGGGATACGAAGAAATTTAGGAGGATACGGAACATGGAAAAAATTAAGATGACCACACCAATCGTGGAAATGGACGGGGACGAGATGACAAGAATTCTCTGGAAGATGATCAAAGAAGATCTTCTGGAGCCATACATTGACCTGAATACAGAATATTATGATCTGGGGCTGGAGCACCGCAATGAGACGAACGATCAGGTGACAGTAGATTCTGCAAATGCGACGAAAAAATATAAAGTGGCAGTCAAATGTGCGACGATCACTCCAAATGCGGCGCGTATGGAAGAGTATGATCTCAAAGAGATGTGGAAGAGTCCAAATGGTACGATCCGCGCTATTTTAGACGGAACAGTTTTCCGTGCTCCGATTGTTGTAAAAGGAATTGAGCCTTGTGTAAAAAGCTGGAAGAAGCCAATTACGATCGCAAGACATGCATATGGGGATGTGTATAAAGGATCCGAGATGAAGATTCCGGGTGCTGGAAAAGTGGAGCTGGTCTACACAGCAGAAGACGGAACGCAGACAAGAGAGCTGGTTCATGAGTTTACAGGCGCAGGAATCGTACAGGGAATGCATAATGTCAATGAGTCGATTGAAAGTTTTGCAAGAAGCTGTTTCAATTATGCACTGGACACAAAACAGGATCTCTGGTTTGCAACAAAGGATACAATTTCCAAGAAATATGACCATACATTTAAAGATATTTTCCAGGAAATCTACGATGCAGAATATGATGAGAAGTTTAAAGCAGCGGGAATCGAATATTTCTATACATTGATTGATGATGCCGTAGCGCGTGTGATGAAATCAGAGGGCGGATTTATCTGGGCATGTAAGAACTATGACGGTGATGTGATGAGCGACATGGTGTCTTCAGCATTTGGTTCTCTTGCAATGATGACATCGGTATTGGTTTCTCCGGAAGGGTATTATGAGTATGAAGCGGCACATGGTACGGTACAGCGTCATTATTATAAGCACTTAAAAGGGGAAGAGACTTCTACAAACTCTGTGGCAACGATCTTTGCATGGTCCGGAGCGCTGAGAAAACGCGGAGAACTGGACGGAAACAAAGAATTGATGGAGTTTGCTGACAGACTGGAAAAAGCTACGATCGATACGATCGAAGCAGGAGAGATGACAAAAGATCTGGCATTGATCACAACAATTGAGAATCCGACAGTCTTAAACAGTGAAGGATTTATCAAAGCAATCGCAAAGAGATTGTAAAAGAAAATAGAAAAGTGGGGTGAAAAATCTTACATCGGATTTTTCACCCCGTTTTTTATACCCCGGGTGAGAGAATGATCACGAGATAAAACAGGGCAAAAAAACAATTTTGTAAAGTATGTATTTTTTTATATAATAAAATGAAAAGATTTGTAACGTTTTAGAATGTGAGCAGTTATTAAGGTGAAAGGAGGGGGAGATGTGGAGTTCGAAAAAATATATCAGCTGTATTTTCGGGAAGTTTTTCTATATGTTCGCAGCCTGACGCCGGATGAAGTGACAGCAGAAGAAATTGCGCAGGAGACGTTTGTAAAAGCATTAAAATCTCTGAATCAATTTGACGGGAGAAAGGATATCAGAGCCTGGCTTTTTACAATTGCGAAGAATACATATTTTAGCTACTGCAGACGAAAAAAGCATGATGCAGATTGGACAGAGTATGAAAACATAGTAGATGTAGGAGTTCATTTTGCAGAAAATCTGGTGAATGAAGAAAAGGCATTTTTGATTCACAAGTTCCTTCACAATATGGAAGAACCATATAAAGAAGTGTTTAATTTGCGGGTGTTTGGAGAACTTTCTTATGAAAAAATCGGAACATTATTTCAAAAAAGTTCCGGCTGGGCGAGAGTTACTTTTTATAGAGCGAAAAAGAAAATTGAAGAGTATATGGAGGAGCAGGGATATGAGTAAAATCAGTTGTAATGTAATACAGGATATCATGCCGCTGTATGTAGATGAAATTGTGAGTGAGGATACAAAGAAGCTGGTAGAAGAACATTTGAAGGAATGTGAAGACTGCAGAAAAGAAATGGAAAAAATGCGGGCAAAAATAATATTGCCGAATAAGAAAAAAATCAATCAGGCAGAAAAAGAACTGTTTCAGAAATTAAAACACAGATTGATCAACCGTAGGATCGCAGCAGCAATACTTGGGGCGATTCTTGTGTGCGCCCTTCTGGCAGGAGTTTATACAATTCTGGTGCTTCCGAAAGAGCCGATCCCGTTTGATCCACAGAAAATGGAAGTGGAAATAGTCGGAGAGAATGCCTATTTATCCTATGCAGGAAGTGATTCGGCAGGCTCTGTTTTTTGTAACCCTGTAACAGTGGGAGAGGGAGCAGAAAAAAGGGAAATTGCAATGGTTTATTTAAATCGAAACCTGTGGTCCACATATATACAACCTCATTTGCAAGAGCAGAACGAAGATGAGATGATCTATCTCGGAAAAGCTGCGGATATGGATATCATATACTATGGAAAGTTTGATGTGGAAAATTTTTATGAAAAAATACCGGAGATATTAAAAGAAATGACTCCTATCTGGAAGAAGTGATATTAGAAAATGAAATGGAAAGGACTCGCAGATTATTCTGCGAGTTCTTCCCATTTTTCGTACAGTTCTTCCAGTTCGGTATTGTTTGCATCTTTTTCCAATGCAAGTTCCTGACATTTGACAGAATTGGAATAGACTTCTTCCTGCGTCATCAGCTCGTCGATTTCCACATTTCGTTCTTCCAGAACAGCAATTCGGTCTTCCGTCTTTTTCAGTTCATTTTTTCGTTTTCGTTCTTTTGCCTGCAGTTCCTTTTGTTCCTGCCAGCTTAGTTTGGAGTCTGAAGGTGTCGATTCGGTGGTATTTTGAGGAACTGTCTGATCAGCAGCCGGGGTGGCGTATGCGGCGGTCAGTTCTTCTTTTTTCTCCAGATAGTAATCATAGTTTCCGATATAATTGACAAAAGTCTGGTTGACCAGTTCCAGAATCCGGGTGGCAGTCTGGTTGATAAAGTACCGGTCGTGGGATACGTACAGAACCGTGCCGGTATATTCGTTGAGTGCCTGCTCCAGAATTTCTTTGGAAGTAATATCCAGGTGGTTGGTCGGCTCGTCAAGAATCAGAAAATTGGCTTCTGAAAGCATCAGTTTTGCAAGAGAGACACGTCCTTTTTCTCCACCGCTTAAATCCCGGATCAGCTTGTAGACATCGTCTCCGGTAAACTGAAATGCTGCAAGAGTGTTTCGGATCTGCGTATTGGTGAGTGTCGGATAATCGTCAGAAATCTCGTCGAAAATAGTTTTTTCATTATGCAGCACATGATGTTCCTGATCGTAGTATCCGATCTGAACTTTAGAACCCAGTGTAAAACTTCCGGAATCCGGTTCTACGACCTGATTGAGTATTTTCAAGAGTGTTGTTTTTCCGGTTCCATTGTCTCCGATGATCGCTACGTGCTCTCCGCGCTTGATTTCAAAGCTGATATCATGGAATAACACCTGACTGTCAAAACGTTTCCCGAGGGATTCGATACTTAAAACGTCATTTCCACTGACTTCGGAAGGTTCCAGTGTAAAGTGCATCTCTCTTGCCGCTTCTGCGGGTCTTTCGACAGGTGTGATTTTGGAGAGCATTTTTTCCCTGCTCTCCGCGCGTTTGATTGATTTTTCACGGTTGAAAGAGCGCAGTTTTTCAATGACTGCTTCCTGATGCTTGATTTCACGTTGCTGGTTTAAATATTCTTTGAGCTGCGCATCCCGGATCATCTGTTTTTTCTGTGCATAGTCTTTGTAATTGCCGGTATACATGCGTACAGAGCCGTTTTCAATCTCGATGACCTTTGTCACAACGCGGTTTAAGAAAAACCGGTCATGGGAAACAATCAGAACTGCACCCGGATAGTTCAGAAGATACGTCTCCAGCCAGCTGATGGAGTTCAGATCCAGGTGGTTGGTCGGTTCGTCCAACAACAGGATATCTGGTTTTGTGAGCAAAAGTTTTCCGAGAGATACCCTGGTTTTCTGACCGCCGGAAAGGGTGTCTGTGGGTTTTGAGAATTCTTCTTCTGTAAAGCCAAGACCTTTTAAAACACCGGTGATCTCACTTTCGTAGGCGTAACCGTTTTTCGATTCAAATTCTGACATCAGCCGGTTGTAAGTGTTTAAACGGTTTGTCAGTTCCTCTCCGGAAAGAGATTTTAACTCCAGTTCGATGGCGCGGATCTGGGCCTCCAGAGCGATAATATCAGATTTTGCAGTTTTTAGTTCTTCATAGATCGTGTTTGTAGTATCCAGATTCTGATGCTGGGCAAGATAGCCAAGCGTCTTTCCTTTTGTCAGAATAACGTCTCCTTCATCCAGAGGCAGTTCTCCTACGATCATTTTGAAGATTGTTGATTTTCCTGCACCGTTGACGCCGACAAGTGCAGCTTTTTCACGGTCTTCTACATGAAAAGAGCCATCCCGGACAATGAGATGGTCGCCGAATGATTTATTTAAATTATGACATGCGAGTATCATGAAATTCCTCCTGTATTTTGACAATAACTGATTATTTCGAATCATCACCATTTCATTATAACGAAAACACGGCAAAATACAATATAAAAGTTTGACTTATCTTTCACAATTCTATATAATAAGAAAAGATTAAAATTGGAGGGTACAATCAGTGGAAGAAAGAAAAATATCCCGTGCAGTTATCAGCAGGCTCCCCAGATATTATAGATACCTTGGAGATTTGATGGAAGATCAGGTGGAGAGGATCTCATCCAACGATCTAAGTAAGAAGATGCATGTCACGGCATCCCAGATTCGACAGGATCTCAATAATTTCGGGGGATTCGGGCAACAGGGATACGGGTATAATGTAAAATATTTATATACGGAGATCGGCAAGATTCTCGGACTGGACAGAAGCCACAATTTCATTATCATAGGTGCAGGTAATCTGGGACAGGCTCTTGCCAATTATGCCTCTTTTGAAAAAGGCGGATTTATTTTAAAAGGACTTTTTGATGTGAATCCCCGGCTTGAAGGAGTTGCCATCCGCGGAATTCCGGTACGGATGATGGATGAGCTGCAGGAATTTCTTCAGAACAATGAGATTGAGATTGCAGCACTGACGATTCCAAAATCGAAAGCAAAAGAAGTTGCAGAGTTATTAGTGGACAATGGAATCCAGGCTATCTGGAATTTTGCACATACAGATCTGAATCTGCCAAAAGATGTGATCGTAGAAAGCGTACATCTTTCAGACAGTCTGATGAAGCTGTCATATAATGTCAGTCGTCACCGGGAAGAACAAAACAAGTAAGAATAACTCAGTTCATGTGCAAAGGCGTGTGGTCGGAAAATATCTGGCTGCACGTCCTTTCTTTTCAGGAGCAGAAGGGAGATCGGGTATGAGATATTTACCAGACGGAGCGTGGATGCAGAGAGCGGATGAATATACGATTCAAAAGATCGGGATTCCTTCTCTGGTATTGATGGAGCGGGCAGCTCTGAAAACAGTGGAAGTGATGAAAGAGAAAGGAATCAGTCTGGATCACTGTCTTGTTGTGTGCGGAAGTGGAAATAATGGTGGAGATGGATTCGCCGTTGCAAGACTTCTTTATCTGGAGGGAAAAGATGTGTGTGCGGTTTTTGCAGGGAAAGAAACATCCATGAGTGAAGAATGCAGACAGCAGAGGCAGATCGCATCCAATCTGGGTGTTTCCGTTGTCACAAACATTCCCCCAAAAGAATATACTGTTGTCATAGATGCTGTGTTTGGTGTAGGTTTAAGCAGGACGATCGAGGGGCATTATAAAGATGTGATCGAAGAAATGAACCAGATACATGCAGAGAAAGTGGCAATCGATATTCCGTCAGGAATCAGCTCTTTTGACGGACAGGTGCTGGGAACGGCATTTCATGCGGACTTGACAGTTTCTTTTGCATGTGAGAAACTGGGAACTGTTTTGTTTCCGGGATCCGATTATGCGGGCGAGGTAATCCCTGTGGAAATCGGGATCGGGACAAAACTTTTTGAAGAAAATCCGGAAGTCTGTTACACATTGGAAAAATCGGATCTTTCCAAATTTCTTCCGGATCGGAAAAAGAATTCCCACAAGGGAAGTTATGGAAAGATTCTGATGATCACGGGCAGTAAGGGGATGTCTGGTGCGGCATACTTAAGTGCACGTGCAGCTTATATAAGTGGTGGCGGTCTGGTACAGATCTATACAGAAGAATCGAACCGGACGATTTTGCAGCAGCTCTTACCGGAAGCGATCGTATCCACCTATACAGAATATGAGGAAGAAAAACTGCAAAGTCTTTTGAAGTGGGCAGATGTAATCTGTATCGGATGCGGACTTGGAAAAAGCAGGACCGCCGGGCAGATACTTTCTTATTTGATGAAATATGCAGAGGTCCCATGTGTGATCGATGCAGACGGTTTGAATCTTTTGGCGGATCATATGGAACTTCTTCCAAAAGAAAAAAAGCCATTTGTACTGACACCACATATGAAAGAAATGGCAGGACTTTTGGGGTGTACCATCCCGGAACTTGGGAAAAACAGATTTGCTGCGTTAAAAGAATTTACAGACAGCTATGGTGTTGTTTGTGTACTGAAGGATGCACGTACGCTTGTGGCAGGAAAAGACCGGCAGATGTTTCTGAATACTGCTGGAAACAGTGCGATGGCAAAGGCCGGTTCCGGCGATGTGCTTGCCGGAGTGATCACAGGGCTTCTGGCGCAGCATATGAAAGTGTATGAAGGGACTGTGCTGGGAGTGTATCTTCATGCCTGTGGAGGAGATGCAGCCAGAGAGAGGAGAGGCGCTTACAGCGTTCTGGCAGAAGATCTGACAGAGGGGATCGCAGCTTGTATCAAAAAGACAGAAAAGGGGAGATAATGATGGAAAAACACAGCAGAGTGTATGCAGAGATTGATCTGGATGCAATTTCATATAACATGGAACAGATGAAAAAGAGGGTTGGAGAAGGCGCAAAATTTATTGCCGTAGTGAAAACAGACGGATATGGACATGGTGCGGTTCCGATTGCCTGTATGCTGGATGACGATCCGGATGTATGGGGCTATGCGACTGCGACTCTGGAAGAAGCAGTGGAGCTTCACAGAGCGGGAATTCAAAAACCGACGATGGTGCTGGGATGTGTGTTCCCGAACCAGTATGAAGAAATGATAAAAGAAGAGGTGCGCGCCACAGTATACACACTGGATATGGCACAGGAGATTTCGAATCTTGCCCGAAAGTTGGGAAAAACAGCGTATTTTCATATCAAGATCGATACAGGGATGGAACGGCTCGGATTTCCGGCAACAGAGGAGAGCGCAGATCTGATCGGGCAGATTGAAAAACTTCCAAATGTATGCCTGGAAGGAATGTTTACGCATTTTGCAAAAGCAGATGAGCTGGATAAAACATTTTCAGAAGAGCAGTACAGAAAATTTGTATGGATGAGAAATGAGGTTGAAAAGCGGGGGATTTCGATTTCGCAATACCATTGCGATAACAGCGCGGGAATCATTGATTTTCCACAGTGGAAACAAAATCTGGTCCGTGCGGGAATTGCGTTGTACGGACTGTATCCGTCAGAGGAAGTAAAAAAAGAGACTGTGGACTTAAAGCCGGCACTTCGCCTGATCAGCCACGTCAGCTTTGTGAAAGAAGTAGAGCCGGGAGCTTCCATCAGTTACGGAGGGACTTTTACGGCAGATAAGAAAATGAAAGTGGCTACCATTCCGGTAGGATACGGGGACGGTTATGCGAGAGGGTTATCTAATCGCGGAGAAGTCCTGATTCGTGGGAAAAGAGCACGGATACTGGGACGTGTCTGTATGGATCAGTTTATGGTAGATGTGACTGATATTCCGGATACTGTATTTATGGATGAAGTCGTTCTGATCGGAAGAGACGGAGACGATGAGATCACGGTGGAGGAACTTAGCGAGATCTGCGGTCGTTTCAATTATGAATTTGTCTGCTGTCTTGGAAAAAGAATTCCCCGGGTTTATAAGGGGAGCAATCTTTTGGAAAAATAAATGTCAGTTGAATACATCCGATAAAAGCGGGAATACTCAAGTATACTTCCCTGAGGGGGAGAAAATTGAAGTATAAGAATCGGAGTGTGAATAGAACGTGACAGTCAGACGAGGGGATATTTATTATGCGGATTTAAGTCCGGTGATCGGTTCAGAACAGGGCGGTGTGCGGCCGGTGCTGGTTATCCAGAATGATGTGGGAAATAAGCACAGTCCTACAGTGATCTGTGCAGCGATCACATCCAGAATGAACAAAGCAAAGCTGCCTACCCACATTGAAATCAGTGCAAAAAAATACCGGCTTGTGAAAAATTCAGTGGTACTTCTGGAGCAGATCAGAACATTGGACAAAAAGCGGCTGAAGGAGTATATCTGCCATGTGGACGGAACATTTATGGAAGAAGTCAATGAAGCGATCCGCATCAGCCTGGAACTTCCTACATAACGGAAATGGGCGGGGAATGTCAGCGTTACAACTTTACAGAACGAAAAAAGAGTGATAAAATGGAACAACGAGTTTATGAGATAAAAGGAGAATTGAGCAATGTCAGGACATTCAAAATTTGCAAATATTAAGCACAAAAAAGAGAAAAATGATGCAGCAAAGGGAAAGATTTTTACGAAGCTTGGTAGAGAGCTTGCGGTTGCAGTAAAAGAAGGCGGCGGTCCGGATCCGGCAAACAACAGCCGTCTGCGTGATGTGATCGCAAAGGCGAAAGCAAACAACATGCCGAATGATACGATCGACAGAAACATCAAGAAAGCGGCAGGAGAAGGTTCTGGAGACAACTACGAACACATCACATACGAGGGATACGGGCCAAACGGAACAGCGATCATTGTAAAGACACTGACAGACAACAAGAACCGTACTGCATCCAACGTAAGAAATGCATTCACAAAAGGAAGCGGAAATGTAGGAACACCGGGATGCGTCTCTTTTATGTTTGATGAAAAGGGACAGATCATCGTTGCAAAAGAAGACTGCGATATGGATGCAGATGAACTGATGATGATGGCTCTGGACTTTGGGGCGGAAGATTTTTCAGAAGAAGAGGAGAGTTTTGAGATTCTGACTGCTCCGGAAGATTTCAGTGAAGTGCGCCTGAAATTAGAGGAAGCAGGAATCGTCATGGCAGATGCGGAAGTGACGATGATCCCGCAGACTTATGTGGAGCTGACAAGTGAAGAGGATATCAAAAATATCCAGAAAACACTGGATCTTCTCGATGAGGATGATGATGTTCAGGACGTGTACCACAACTGGGATGAGTAAGCACACCTTACATAGATTTTAAATAGTGATAATGAAACCATAATAAACATACATTAGAATAAAATCAGAAGTTGTTTATCAATGGTTTGGAGGGATCACTATGGTAAAAGAAAGAAGAAGTGCAAAACGGATTAAATATGATATGGTTCGTGTTTACTCCAAAATGGAGACTCATGTAGACGGAAAAGCAAAAAGTATTTTCAAAAGAAAGCCTTATGCTCTCGCAAAATAAGGATAAAGAACAGGTCTGTTGGTATCTGGAAATCTAACAGACCTGTTTCTTTATGCAAAAAAATTGAAATGCAGTATCAGATATGCTATACTGAACAATGGTATAAAAGGAAATACAACAAAAAGAGGAATGCCAATGAGTCAGAATAGCTTACAGAAAGATTTGATTGTTTTGTATGAAAAAACCAGAGAAAAAGTACGGGGATTTCAGAAGAAAACATATCAGTCAGACATGGGAATTTTAAAAGAAGAAAATCAGACACTGCTGGAATGCGTGAAAGAAATGATTGAAAAATCTGAAAAATGTATGCAGGAAGTTGCGGGGTATGTTCCGGAATATGCATCGGATATGCTCTCTCAGATTGATTCCAAGCGAAAAAGAGAAGCGGCAGTTATTGATCACAACATGGCCATGGTAGCTTTTTTTGTTCCGCTGATGGGGGAAATTCAGAGTACGCAGACGAAGATATTTACGGAGAAAATCGTGGAGATATGGAATCAGAAGGTACCTGGCAGCAAAATCGGACACTCGGATGCTGCAAGTATTGAGAATGGGTTTAAAAAAGGAGTTTTCTGTTATATTACAACTGCTGTCTGTAAGAGTCTGAACAAGCCGGATGACTGCTATGAACTGAATCTTTTGAGAGAATACAGAGATCAGTATCTGATGAGGACAAAGGATGGAGAGATTCTTGTAAAAGAGTATTATAATATTGCTCCGACAATCGTAAAGCGGATTGACCGCAGTCCGGACGCATCAGAAATTTATGCGGATATCTGGGAAAAGTATTTAAAGCCGTGTGTACGCCTGATTGAAGCGGGCGAACAAGAAGAATGCAGAGAATTGTACACAAAGATGGTTCGTTCTCTGGAGAAGAAATATTTGTATTCAGTAGGAGGAGAGAAAAATGAGTAATTACAAGACAGAGACAAAATGTATACAATCCGGATATGAACCGGGTAATGGAGAGGCGAGAGTTATTCCTATTTATCAGAGTACAACATTTCGATATACAAGCAGTGAACAGATGGGGCGTCTGTTTGACTTAGAGGAGTCCGGTTATTTTTATACCAGACTTCAGAATCCGACCAATGATGCGGTTGCTGCAAAAATCTGTGATCTGGAAGGCGGAGTGGCAGCAATGCTGACATCATCCGGACAGGCAGCTAATTTCTATGCGATTATGAATATCGTGGAAGCGGGAGATCATATTGTCTGTGCATCTGCTCTTTACGGAGGTACCTACAATCTGTATGCCCATACGATCAAAAAAATGGGTGTAGAAGCTACGTTTGTAGATCCTGAGTGTACGCAGGAAGAGCTGGATGCAGCATTTGAGGAAAATACAAAAGCAGTATTTGGAGAGACGATCGCCAATCCGGCCCTCGTTGTTCTGGATCTGGAAAAATTCGCAAATGCCGCACATGCACATGGGGTGCCGTTTATTGTGGATAATACATTTGCAACACCGATCAACTGCCGTCCGTTTGAATGGGGCGCGGATATTGTGACACATTCTACTACAAAATATATGGACGGACATGCCGCTTGCGTGGGCGGTGCGATCGTGGACAGCGGAAATTTTGACTGGGAAGCACACAAAGAAAAATTCCCGGGACTGACAACTCCGGATGAGACGTATCATGGAATTGTATATACAGAAAAATTTGGCAAAGGTGCGTATATTACAAAAGCAACTGCACAGCTGATGAGAGATCTTGGCTCTATCCAGTCACCGCAGAATGCATTTCTGTTAAACATCGGACTGGAGACACTGCATTTAAGAGTGCCGCGCCACTGTGAAAATGCAGTTAAGGTGGCAGAGTATCTGAAAAATCATGAGAAGGTGGCATGGGTGCGCTGTCCATCACTTCCGGGAGACAAATATTATGATCTTGCGCAGAAATATATGCCAAACGGAACCTGCGGTGTCATCACATTCGGTCTCAAAGGCGGCAGAGACGCTGCAGTTGAGATGATGGATCGATTAAAAATGGTAGCGATCGTGACACATGTAGCGGATGCCAGAAGCTGTGTTCTTCATCCTGCCAGCCACACGCATCGTCAGATGAATGACAAAGAGCTGGTAGAAGCAGGCGTTCAGCCGGATCTGATCCGTTTCAGTGTGGGAATTGAAAATATAGAAGATATTATTGCGGATGTCGAGCAGGCACTTCGTTAATTCAAGATGGTATGGATGTATACAAGAGGCATCCATACCATTTTTGCGTGAAAAAGCATCATTTTCCGTATAAACAAGGGCGGTTGATCGAATACTAAAGTATCCGGCTGTCTAAGTACAGACCTGAAAATAGAGAAAAGAAGGTAGAAGATCATGGAAAATGAGGAGAAGCAAAGACAACGTCTGGATAAAAACGAAGAGATTAAAGAGACCGGCACCTTAAATCTGAATGGAAACGGGCACAAAGCGAACATACAGCTTCTGACGATCATTGGAGAGATTGAAGGGCATGAGGCTGTTTCCGGAAACACAAAAGCCACCAAGTATGAGCATTTGATTCCAAGACTGGCAGAGGTGGAGGATGACGATGAAGTGGATGGAGTTTTGATTTTACTCAATACACTGGGCGGTGATGTGGAGGCAGGGCTGGCGATCGCGGAAATGATCGCATCCTTAAGCAAACCAACGGTCTCTCTGGTTCTGGGAGGAAGCCACTCCATCGGCGGACCGCTTGCAGTTTCCGCAGATTATTCTTTTATTGTGCCGAGTGGAACAATGATCGTGCATCCGGTGAGATCCTCCGGGATGTTTATTGGAGTGATTCAGAGTTATCGTAATATGGAAAAGACGCAGGATCGGATTACCCGGTTTATCGCAGCTCATTCGCAGATTACCAAAGAACGTCTGGAAGAATTGATGCTGGATTCCACACAGTTGGTAAAAGATGTCGGGACTATGTTAGAAGGGGAAGATGCAGTCAGAGAAGGCATGATTGATGAGGTTGGAGGAATCAGCATGGCATTGAAAAAGCTGCGGGAAATGATCCGGCAGAAAAAATGTTAATGACACACTTTTCAATTGATGTTATACTAGATGTAGTATGTGTAATTATCAAGGGGGAAGTATTATGGCTGCAAAGTCAACAAGGAAAAAGAAAACTACAAGAAAAAAGTCATCCAAAAATCAGGCAAGTACATCCCTGAACAGTGAAATTTTGATTCTGGTCATGTTTGCGGTCTGTGTGCTGATGCTTTTAAGCAATTTTGGAGTCATAGGGATTGCAGGCAGTGCGATCTCTTCTGTACTCTTTGGTTTTTTCGGAGTGATGGCATATATTCTGCCGTTTCTCTTATTTGGCGTGGTTGCTTTTGGAATTTCGAATAAAGGCAATACACACGCCTACATAAAAATTGCAGCATGTGTGGCCTTATTGTTTGCAATCTGTGCATTTTTCCAGCTGGTGATGCATCCTTTTGATGCCAAAGAAAGTCTGTGGAGCTATTATCAGTATGCCAGTGATTACAGAAAAGCGGGCGGTCTTACAGGGGGCTGTCTGGTGAAGATTCTGTGTCCGTTTATTGGTGTGGTAGGCGCTTATGTGGTACTCGTTGTACTTATGGTAATCTGTGTGATTCTGATCACAGAACGTTCTCTGCTTGCACCTCTTGGAAAAGGAAGCAAAAAGGCGTATGCAGATATGAAGCGCCGGCAGGGAGAAGCATCTGCCCGGCGTGCGAAGAACAGAGAAGAAAAACGAAGACAGGCAGAAGAAGCAAAGACAGAACCGAATGATTCTTCCAGAAGAAGTGATCATAAAGTATCGGGTGTTTCTTTTGCAACAACGCTGCAGGCCCAGGAAAGTGAAGTGCCAAAGGAGACAACAGCGAAAAAGCGTAAAAAGAATTCTTCAGGAAAAGATCCGGATATGCGGGAACTGACTGTTTCACAGGAATCGGATTTTTCAGAGCCACTGCCGTCTCCATTTGAAGATTTTGTGATCAATCGTCCGGAAAGCACGGCGTCGGATGCGAGCGCAGTGGATACTCCATTATGGGAGAATGAACCGGAACCGGCAGAAGAGGGCAACATGACGCAGGAGGATGTTCCGGAAGAGTCAGTCCGTACAAGGAAGAAGACCAAGGCGAGTGCGGCAGCTGTGGAAGCAGAGACTGTTCAGGTAGAACAGAGTATCAAAGAGCAGGAGCAGCAGCCGAAGAAAGTGTACAAGATTCCGCCAATGAATCTTCTGACAAGAGGGAAAAAGGGCGGTGGAGACTCGGATGCCCAGCTGCGCGCCACGGCTCAGAAACTGGAGCAGACCCTGCAGAATTTCGGGGTTCGCGTTCATGTAACAAATGCAAGCTGCGGACCGTCTGTGACGCGGTATGAGCTGCAGCCGGAACAAGGTGTGAAGGTAAGTAAGATTGTAGGTCTGGCAGATGATATCAAATTAAATCTGGCAGCGGCAGATATCCGGATCGAGGCGCCGATTCCGGGAAAAGCAGCCGTTGGGATTGAGGTCCCGAACCAGGAGAATACGGCAGTGATGCTTAGGGACCTGTTAGAATCCGGGGAATTTAAAAATTCCACAGCGAATATTCCGTTTGCCGTGGGAAAAGATATTTCAGGAAAGACGGTGATCGCAGATATCGCAAAGATGCCGCATTTACTTGTGGCAGGAGCGACAGGATCTGGAAAGTCGGTATGTATCAATACGCTGATCATGAGTATTTTATACCATGCAGATCCGGAAGAAGTAAAACTGATCATGGTGGATCCCAAAGTAGTGGAACTAAGCGTCTACAATGGAATTCCGCATTTGCTGATCCCGGTCGTGACGGACCCGAAAAAAGCAGCAGGCGCTCTGAACTGGGCAGTCGCTGAGATGATGAAGCGGTATCAGCTGTTTGCCCAGCAGAATGTCCGGGATCTGAAAGGATACAATGAAAAGATCGCGCAGATGACAGAAGAAGGAGCTCCGAAAAAATTGCCGAAGATTGTGATCATTGTAGATGAGCTGGCGGATCTGATGATGGTGGCGCCCGGGGAAGTAGAAGGCGCGATCTGCCGTCTGGCGCAGCTTGCCAGAGCGGCGGGACTGCATCTGATCATTGCAACACAGCGGCCTTCGGTGAATGTCATCACAGGTCTGATCAAGGCCAATATGCCGTCCAGAATCGCATTTTCTGTCTCATCAGGAGTAGATTCCAGGACGATCATTGATATGAATGGAGCAGAGAAACTGCTTGGAAAGGGAGATATGCTGTTTTATCCGACAGGATATCCAAAACCGGTCCGTGTGCAGGGATCCTTTGTTTCAGATAAAGAAGTGCAGAAGGTTGTGGACTATCTCATCGAACACAACGGAAATGCCTCCTACAGTGAAGAAGTGGAGGAGCACGTAAATTCCGATCTGCCGTTACCGGTTCCGGGGATACAGGGAGCAGGGGTGCAGGATAATGCAAATGAGCAGGATGCATATTTTGCAGATGCAGGACGGCTGATCATTGAAAAAGAAAAAGCATCCATTGGAATGCTCCAGAGGATGTTTAAAATCGGCTTCAACCGGGCAGCCCGGATTATGGATCAGCTTGCCAGTGCAGGAGTGGTCGGAGAAGAAGTCGGAACAAAACCAAGAAAAGTACTGATGACAAAAGAAGAATTTGAACAGTACATTCAGGAAAATTTATAATGCAGTGGAGGAAGAAATGATGAAAACAGATATTCAGATCGCACAGGAAGCAGAATTAATGCACATCAAAGACGTGGCAGCGTCTATCGGAATTTCAGAAGAGGAACTGGAGTTTTATGGAAAGCACAAAGCGAAGCTCTCCGATGAACTCTGGGAGAAAGTAAAAGACCGCAAGGATGGAAAACTGGTTCTTGTGACAGCCATCAATCCGACCCCGGCAGGAGAAGGGAAGACCACGATTACAGTAGGTCTGGGTGAGGCATTTGCAAAAATAAATAAAAAGGCAATCATCGCACTGCGTGAACCATCTCTTGGACCATGTTTTGGAATCAAAGGCGGAGCAGCAGGAGGCGGGTATGCACAGGTTCTCCCAATGGAAGATCTGAATCTGCATTTCACGGGAGATTTCCACGCGATCACTTCTGCGAATAATCTGCTGGCTGCTATGTTGGATAATCACATTCAGCAGGGAAATGCATTGGGAATTGACCCGAGAAATATTGTCTGGAAACGCTGCGTGGACATGAACGACAGAGTTCTTCGCAACATCGTAGTAGGACTTGGAAACAAGATGGATGGAATGGTGAGAGAAGACCATTTTGTGATCACAGTCGCATCTGAGATCATGGCAATCCTCTGTCTTGCAGACGATCTTGCAGATCTGAAACGCCGCCTGGGACGAATCATCGTGGCATATACATTTGAAGGCAATCCGGTAACAGCAGACGATCTTCAGGCAACAGGCGCCATGACTGCACTGTTAAAGGATGCGATCAAACCGAATATGATCCAGACACTGGAGCACACACCGGCACTGGTACACGGCGGACCTTTTGCTAATATCGCACACGGCTGCAACAGTGTCCGCGCGACAAAGCTGGCTTTAAAAATCAGCGATATTACAATTACAGAAGCCGGATTCGGAGCGGATCTTGGAGCTGAGAAATTTATGGATATCAAATGCCGTAAAGCGGGATTAAAACCGGACGCAGTGGTACTTGTAGCGACAGTGCGGGCACTGAAATACAATGGCGGAGTTGCAAAACAGGATCTGGGCGAAGAAAATCTGGAAGCACTGAAAAAAGGAATCGTGAATCTGGAAAAACACATTGAGAATATTCAGAAATACGGCGTTCCTGTTGTGGTAACACTGAATTCCTTTGTTACAGATACGGAAGCGGAAAATGAATTTATCCGCAGCTTCTGTGAAGAAAGAGACTGTGAATTCGCCCTTGCAAAGGTATGGGAAAAAGGCGGAGAAGGCGGAATCGAACTGGCAGAAAAAGTGTTGGATACACTGGAGAACAAGGAAAGCAATTTCCATGTACTGTATGAGGATGAACTTTCTCTGACAGAAAAGATCGAGAAGATTTCAAAAGAGATTTACGGGGCAAACGGTGTTGTCTATGAGCCGGCTGCAAAGAAACAGCTTGCGAAGATCGAAGAGATGGGATTTGGACATTTCCCTATCTGTATGGCAAAGAATCAGTATTCTCTGTCAGATGATGCGAAAAAACTGGGACGTCCGGAAAACTTTGACATCCATATCCGTGAAGTTTATGTCAGCGCAGGTGCCGGATTTGTCGTTGCTCTGACAGGTGCGGTGATGACAATGCCTGGACTTCCGAAAGTCCCTGCTGCAAATAACATCGATGTAACAGATGACGGAAAAATTACAGGACTGTTTTAAAGGAGTATTGAATGGCACAGATAATTGACGGAAAACGAATTGCAAAAGAAATCAAAGATAAATTGAAAGAAGAAGTATCCGTGCTGAAAGAAAGAGGCACCAAGATCTGTCTGGCAGTGATTCAGGTAGGGCAGGATGCGGCTTCTTCGGTATATGTAAACAACAAGAAAAAGGCGTGCGCCTATATCGGGATCGACTCCGTTTCGTATGAGTTAAAAGAGGCTACAACAGAAGCGGAACTGGTAGAATTGATCGAGAAACTGAATCGTACAGAGAAGGTACATGGAATCCTGGTACAGCTTCCGCTTCCGGCACACATTGATGAAGACCGGATCATACGTACGATTTCACCGGACAAGGATGTAGACGGATTTCATCCGGTGAACGTGGGACGGCTCTGGCTCGGAGAGACCGGATTTGTATCCTGCACACCGGCGGGGATCATTCAGCTTTTGAAGTATTCCGGAATTGAGATTGCAGGAAAAGAGTGCGTGGTGATCGGGCGAAGCAACATTGTAGGAAAGCCGATGGCAGCACTGCTTTTGCGTGAGAATGGGACCGTGACGGTTGCGCATTCCAGGACAGCAGATCTAAAAGAAGTGACACGCAGAGCAGATATTCTGATTGCAGCAGTCGGACAGCCGAAGATGATCACGGCGGAATACATAAAAGAGGGGGCGGTTGTAATCGATGTGGGAATACACAGAGATGCCCAGAACCATCTCTGCGGAGATGTGGATTTTGAGGATGTGTATTCCAGAGCATCTGCCATTACGCCGGTACCTGGCGGGGTAGGTCCGATGACAATCGCCATGCTGATGAACAATTGCGTGCAGGCCGCACGCGATTAGGAGGAACGAATATGAGATGTACGCATTGCAATGCGATTATTCCGGAAGGCTGGATGCGTTGTCCCAGATGTGGAAAAGAAGTTCAGATCGTCCCTGATTACAATCCTCTGGATGATGTTCTTACACAGGAAGTAAAAGGCTCGGTCGAAGATGTTACCAGGCAGCTTCAGACAAAGGATGTCCGTGATTTTGGCAGAAGACAGGAAGTGTACCAGTCGAAAGCAACGCGTGTGCTCAGTCAGGAAGAGCTGGATGAAATACAGGCCAGACGAGAGCGTGCTGCGAGAAACAGATCCCGTGCAGAGGCGAAACGAAAACAGCAGGAACGAAAAAAGCAGCTGGTTCGCAGAAGACGGAAAGTGCTTTTGATCCTGTTTCTGGTCCTGTTGATTTTTGGAGCGGCGTTCGGCTATTTTCTGTATCAGAATTCTTATGTGGGAAAAGTGGCAAAAGGGTACGATGCACTGCAGATGAAAGAATATCAGACAGCAGAAAAATACTTCAAACATGCGATTGGAAAGAATGCCCAGAGGGCAGAGGCATATTCCGGTCTGGCAGAGACTTATATGGAACAGGATGAAGGGGATGAGGCAGAATCCGTATTTCTTTCTGCTATTGCTTCTTATCCATCCAACGAAGAACTGTATCGGGCAGCAATCAGCTTTTATGAGGAGACAAAGCAGCTTGATAAGATTTCCGAGATTCTCGAGGACTGTGATGACGAATCCGTGCTTTCCAGTCTGAAAGCATATGTTTCTACGGAGCCGGTCTTCAGTCTGGATGATGGAAAATATAGTGAAGTACAGGAAGTGACACTGTCCGCATCAGGGGAGACCATTTACTACACGACAGATGGAACGGATCCGACTTCGTCCAGTACAAAGTATACCGAGCCGATTCTTTTGAATGAGGAAGGAAAGACACAGATTAAGGCGATTGCCTATAACAAAAAGAAAATCCCAAGTCTGGTGGTCTCAAAAACTTATGAGATTGAATTTCCGGTAGCGGATGCACCGGTTGTAACACCGTCCACGGGGCAGTACAGTACAGCGACGCAGATCAGTATTACCGTGCCGGAAGGATACACAGCTTATTACACGACAGATGGTTCCACGCCGACAACCGAATCTTCCTTGTATACCGGACCGATCGAGATGCCGGAAGGACAGACGCTGTTCAGTGCAGTTCTGGTGAGCAAGACCGGAAAAATGACACAGACAACAAAACGAAATTATATTTATCAGCCGCAGTAAAAGCGGCTGATTTTTTTAGATAAACACTTTGTAAAAATGCAAGTGGCTTTTTTTACAAAAATGAGAGATGTTTTTTGTGCAATATTTAACGAAAAAAAACGACACATTTGTTGTGTGAAAAGTTTGACAGTGGTATAATAATTTTAGTTGAGATCAACAGACTTTAATTAAAGGAGATGCAGTACAATGAGCAGATTTTGTTTACCAAGAGACATTTATCACGGAAAAGGATGTTTGGAAGAATTAAAGAACCTGAAAGGAAAAAAAGCAATTCTTGTAGTGGGCGGCGGTTCCATGAAACGTCAGGGATTTCTTGACAGAGCTGTAACATATTTGAAAGAAGCAGGAATGGAAGTCCAGTTATTTGAAGGCGTTGAGCCGGATCCGTCTGTAGAGACAGTTATGAAAGGTGCCGAGGCAATGCGTGCATTTGAGCCGGACTGGATCGTGGCAATGGGCGGCGGTTCTCCGATTGATGCTGCAAAAGCAATGTGGGCATTTTATGAGTATCCGGATGTAACATTCGAGGATCTGTGCATTCCGTTTAATTTCCCGGAACTGAGACAGAAAGCAAAATTCGCAGCGATTCCTTCTACATCAGGAACAGCTACAGAAGTAACAGCATTCTCTGTTATCACAAACTATCAGACAGGTGTAAAATATCCGCTGGCTGACTTTAATATCACACCGGATGTTGCGATCGTTGATCCGGATCTTGTGGCAGGTCTTCCTGTAAAACAGGTTGCATACACAGGTATGGATGCACTGACACATGCGATCGAAGCATATGTTTCTACACTCAACGGACCATTTACAGATCCACTTGCACTGCAGGCAATTGAGATGGTACTGGATAATCTTCCGGCATCTTACAACTGCGATATGGATGCAAGAGAGCAGATGCATTATGCACAGTGTCTGGCAGGTATGGCATTCTCCAATGCATTGCTTGGAATCGTACACTCTATGGCACATAAGACAGGTGCAGCATTCTCAACAGGACACATTCCTCACGGATGTGCGAATGCGATTTATCTTCCATATGTTATCAAATACAACGCAAAAGATCCGGTTGCAGCAAAACGTTATGCTGAGATCGCACGCAGAATGGGACTTCCGGGAGCATCTGAGAAAGCACTCATCAACAGTCTGGTTGAAAAGATCGATGACTTTAATGTCAAACTGAACATTCCAAAGACTCTCAAAGACTTCGGAATCGAGGAAAATGAATTCAAAGAAAAAGTTGCCAAGATTGCAGAACTGGCAGTAGGTGATGCTTGTACAGGATCTAATCCTCGTGCAATCGATCCTGCAACAATGGAAAAATTATTCACATGTACATATTACGGAACAGAAGTTGATTTCTAATCAGGCTGTCCGCTTGTGGATGAACGGGAAAGGGACAGGCACAGTACAAAAGCGGTGCCTGTCCTTTTTGCAGACAGAAGAGAAAAATCACGGAAAGAACTATTGCCATTATGCCATTTTTGGCGTATTATTAAAAAAGGTGATTTATTACAAGGAGGAAGAACATGTATAAGATTTTAAAAGCAGAAAAATTGTCTGAGAATATTTTTCTGATGGATGTGCATGCACCAAGGGTTGCGAGTCATTGTGAGCCGGGGCAGTTTGTTATCGTAAAGATGGACGAGAAGGGGGAGCGTATCCCGCTTACTATTTGTGATTATGACAGAGAAGCCGGAACGATCACGATCGTGGTTCAGGAAGTCGGAGCTTCTACTGTGAAGATGTCTGAACTCAAAGCCGGAGATTCTTTCCGTGACTTTGTAGGTCCGCTTGGATGTGCCTCTGAGTTTGTTGAGGAAGATATCGAAGAATTGAAAAAACAGAAGATTTTATTTGTTGCGGGAGGACTTGGTACAGCTCCTGTATATCCTCAGGTGAAATGGCTTCATGAGAGAGGAATAGACGCCGATGTGATCATCGGAGCAAAAACGAAGGATCTTGTGATCATGGAGAAAGAGATGGAAGAAGTTGCCGGAAATCTCTATGTGACAACGGATGACGGCTCTTATGGACGCTCCGGTATGGTGACGCAGGTGATCAAAGATCTGGTAGAAAAAGAAGGAAAACATTATGACAAGTGTGTTGCGATCGGACCGATGATTATGATGAAATTTGTCTGTCTGCTGACAAAGGAACTGAATCTTCCAACGATCGTCAGCATGAACCCGGTTATGGTAGATGGTACCGGAATGTGCGGAGCATGCCGTCTTCAGGTTGGCGATGAGATTAAGTTTGCATGTGTAGACGGGCCG
>OLVP01000534.1_pt1 | contig 31335 bp, 18 predicted proteins | sample 1673281 | NCBI WGS metagenome assembly OLVP01 (sample SAMEA3178940, study PRJEB25190) | human gut metagenome | biome: human gut; feature: human-associated habitat; material: faeces | place: Austria | collected 2013
TGTTGCTGAGAGGAGAGAAAATATGCTGTGGTTCCGTACACCTGAGAAGGTTTACTTTAAGAAGGGCTGTCTGCCTGTAGCATTAAACGAATTAAAGGATGTAATGGGCAAGAAGAGAGCCTTTATCGTAACAGACTCCTTCCTGTACAAGAACGGCTACACAAATGTAATTACAGACCGTTTAAATGAAATGGGAATCACATATACCGTATTCTCTGACGTTCAGCCTGATCCTACTCTGGCAAATGCACAGGCAGGCGCCAAACTGATGAAAGAATTTGAGCCGGATGTAATTATCGCAATGGGCGGCGGCTCCGCAATGGATGCAGGAAAGATCATGTGGGTACTGTACGAGCATCCGGAAGCAGATTTCATGGATATGGCAATGCGCTTTATCGATATCCGCAAGAGAGTTTATACCTTCCCGAAGATGGGTGAGAAGGCTTATTTCGTAGCTGTTCCTACCTCTTCCGGTACAGGTTCTGAGGTTACTCCATTTGCCGTTATCACTGATCAGGAAACCGGCATCAAGTATCCTCTGGCTGATTACCAGCTGCTTCCAAATATGGCGATTGTTGATACTGACAACATGATGAGCCAGCCAAGAGGCTTAACCAGCGCTTCCGGCGTTGATGTTTTAACCCATGCATTAGAGGCATATGCTTCTGTTATGGCAACGGATTATACAGACGGACTTGCATTAAAGGCAATGAAGAACGTATTTGACTACCTGCCGATCGCTTACAATGAGCCAAACAATGTTGAGGCACGCCAGAAGATGGCAGACGCATCCTGTATGGCAGGTATGGCATTTGCGAACGCATTCCTGGGCGTATGCCACTCTATGGCACATAAGCTGGGAGCATTCCACCATCTGCCCCACGGTATTGCAAATGCGCTGATGATCTCTCTGGTAGTTGAGTTCAACGCTGCTGAGAATCCACGCAAGATGGGAACTTTCTCCCAGTACCAGTATCCTCATACCATGGCAAGATACGCTGAGTGTGCAAGATTCTGCGGAATCAATGCAGGCAGCGATGAAGAGGCTGTGAAGAAGCTGATCGAGAAGATCGAGGAGTTAAAGAAGGCTGTTGGCGTGAAGTCCTGCATCAAGGATTACGGCATTGACGAAAAAGACTTCTTAGACAGACTGGATGATATGACGGAGCAGGCCTTCGACGACCAGTGTACTGGCGCCAACCCAAGATATCCTCTCATGAGCGAGATCAAGGATATGTATTTAAGAGCTTATTACGGAAAATAATCGAACCCATTGAGGGTGAACCTTTATCCTTTGTGTTTGGAACAGGCCGTCTGTCCGGTTAGGGCAGGCAGCCTGTTCGCGTAGAAATATTTACTCCACCGTTCCATACAAAAGCTCATGCTGCCGTTTCACCCGGTTTTTCACCATACTGCGGAAATAGCCTGGCCCCAGAACCTCTATTACGGGGCCGAAGGAAAGGATATCGATGAGAAGCTCCGTTTCATCTGCGGTATCATAGTAAATGGAGCACAGCCAGTATTTGCCTTCTTCATGGTATTCCGTATGCTTTTCGTAGCTGGCAAAGTGAAGCATACAGCGTTCAAGAGAGTTCCGTTCTCCGGTTATTTTTAAGAGAACGGGCTCTTTTGCTTTGCGAACCGGGAGAAAGCGGTGGCAGGAGAGAGTCTGTATATCGCTGTCCGAAAGGAGGTCAGGGGAAACGCGGCAGTCACGGATCCGTTCCAGGTTGAGAATGGTATTTAGGCCGCAGCGTCCCCGTCGGTACTGCAGACAGCAGAGACGGAATTTGTCATCCTTGGAGGAGTACTGGAGCTGATAGGGGGTGACTTCAAAGGAATGGCAGATTCCTTTTTTGCCTTCATATCCAATAAAAAGGATATGATGCTCCCTCAGGGCTTTTAAAATTGCCTGAAAATGCTCCCGGTAGGAAGGTGAAGCATAGGAATCACCGTCGCAAAACTGGTCGTAATAGTAAAAATTTTCTTGCTGATACAGCGGTTCAAATCCCTTTAGGGATTCTGAAAGAGTTTTTAATTCTTCATCCGTAAAAAAGAGCCGGAAGCGCGGGTCATGGATCAGAGCTGCCAGCCAGGACATCTGAAGTGCAGTCAGCGGCAGTTCGGGAGGAGAAAAATGCAGGGCACTTTCATAGCAGCCAGGATGCTCCTTTGAGGGGAAAAGAAGGGGCCACTCTCCCTTTGTAAGTTTCGGGAGTACAGCCAGGGCTGTTTCCTGAAAGGCCTGATTTTTGCAGATCTGCTCCATTTCTTTCATGTTCACTGAATGGCCGGCAGCTTCCGCCAAAATATGGCGGACCGTGTGGTAGTAACAGCTGTATATCTCATTAAACAGTTCCATTTGTTTCTTCCTTTTCTTCGCTGCAGTACATCTGATACATCCGTTCCCAGTCTCTTGTGACCTTAAGGATGGCAGGTTCACAGGTTCTCTGAATATCCAGAATGCGCCCGGTAAAGGACTTTACCCAGGACAGAAGTTCATTGGTATCGAAAAATGCTCCCGTATACAGATATTCATGCTCCCGTATTTTTAGGATTTCTCCGCCTTTCCCCTCCCGATAAAGGCGTTTTAAAACATAGGGTTCTTTTTCTTCATCAATAGAAAGGCGCAGGCAGATGGTTTCCAGGCGGCTTCTTCCGCTTCCGAAGGAAACGCCCCAGCAGCGCTTTATATTTGCCAGCAGCGCCTCATAGGTTCGTTCATAGTCTTCCCAGGGCTCCTTAATGGTAATGGAGAGAATGGAATCCAGACGAGCATTGTGGAACCTCCGCAGAGATGGAAGGTACAGACAGAGGTAGCGCCTTCCGGTACGGGTGCTTACAAAGATTTTTAAGGGAACGCCGGACTGGGAGGAAATGCTCCCGGAACGGAAACTCTTATTTTCATAGTCGATCAAACGGTGCTCCCGGATGGCTGTAAGGCTTTGCAGGAGCACCTGATCTTCCAGGGTATGTACGATAAAATGATGCTTGAACTGAAAAAAGGTATTTTTCCGGTCGTGCCAGTCCAGAATGGTGCTCCCGATAAACCCGAAAGGGGCGGTTCCCTGAAAAAAGGAAACAGCGGTTAAAAGAGTATCATTTAAGGGAGAGTCATGGGGAAACTGGGGTGGGAGCATCTGATAGATAAGGTTTTTTCCTTCTTTATGAGAGCACAGCAGTCCCAGAGATTCGTATTCCTTCAGCTTCAGCCGCACGGTCTGGGGGTCAAAGGCAACGCCGTAGGTAAGGGAAATCGCATCGCTCAGGGCAGAGGCATTCATTCCCCGAGGATGATCGGTGAGCTGATCCAGAATGAAAAAGTGCAGAAGGATATCATTATCCGTAAAGCTTTTCGATTTCCAGGCCGCATAGAGGGGATTTTCGGGCACTGTCTTGCTGTCGATATTGATATAGACCTGTTTTCCCTTGGTCGTATAGGAAGAGCAGGTGTAATCGCCCAGCCAGCTCTCGATCCGCCTCCGTTCATTGTCATAGGTCCGGGCGCTGCAGGAGTCAAAATCATTTCTCACCTTAAATCCATAAATATAAAACTGGCGCATATAATCCCGGATCCGGTCAAAGTTTTTGATAAGCTCCTGAAATTCTGCCATATAGATCCCTCCATAGGGTGATATAGCTCCATTATAGCGGGTTCGCACCTTTTTTTAAATGATAAAAATGGAAAATCAGGCTAAGATAAAGCCATGATAAGAAATGAAAGGATGTGCAGGATATGTTCGTAATGTATGAAAAGGATGCCATGAGATTGCCGGTAAAGGTATGGCTTGAGGATAAAAAGGATTTGGAAGAGACCTGCAGGGAACAGGCATACCATCTGGCACAGCTTCCATTTCTCCATAAATGGGTCAATCTGATGCCGGATACCCATGCAGGAATGGGAATGCCCATCGGCGGTGTGATCGCTGCAGAGGGAGTGATCATCCCTAATGCAGTGGGTGTGGATATTGGCTGCGGGATGGCATATACGGAAACCAATATTCCGTTAGAGGCCATTCGGGAGATCCAGACCGGGAACGGAACGCTGATCCAGGCGGTGATCGGTGATATTATGAGAAATGTTCCCGTGGGCTTTGCCCATCATAAGCTGGGGATGCCCTCTTATACCATGGACCGGGCACTGGAAGAGCTGAACCTGTATGAGGAGGATACAGAGCTTTTGGGACAGCTGGAGGCCGGATATTTTCAGATCGGAACTCTGGGCGGAGGAAATCATTTTATTGAGCTTCAGGAGGATGATCAGGGGATGCTGGCAGTGATGATTCACTCCGGCAGCCGTCATTTTGGAAAATCCGTCTGCGACTATTTTCATTATAAGGCCCGTCAGCTGAACCAGAAATGGTACAGCCAGGTGCCGGATGAATACAGGCTGGCTTTTCTGCCCGTGGACAGCCCGGAGGGCCGCCAGTATCTGCGCTGGATGCAGCTTTCCATGGATTTTGCAAAGGAAAACCGGGAAAAGATGATGCTGGCAGTAAAGGCGATCCTGGAAAAGTATATTGGAAAATATACGGAGCTGGATTTGAAGTTTTCCGGCGATATTAACTGTCATCATAATTATGCATCCCTCGAAACACACTATGGAAAAGAGGTATGGGTGCACAGAAAAGGCGCGGTAAGGGCAGAAAACGGCGAACTGGCGGTTATCCCCGGCGCCATGGGTTCTTACAGCTATGTGGTGATGGGAAAGGGGAATCAGGAGAGTTTTTGTTCCTGTTCTCACGGAGCAGGGCGGAAATATTCCAGAAAAGGCGCTATGGAAGCTTTTTCCTGTGAGGATGTAATCCTGGATCTGAGAAAACAGGGCGTGGTTCTGGGAAAGAAGGGAAAGGCAGATGTGGCAGAGGAAAGCCGGTTTGCCTATAAAGATATCGATCAGGTAATGAACGCCCAAACGGATCTGGTAACCCCGGTCAAACGGCTGAAGACCGTAGGGGTGGTAAAGGGATAATGATGGAAGAGTCCGGCACCTGCAGGGCAGGAGGGCCGGTGTCAGATACAGGCAGTTCTGCCCATGGGAGGAGTATTTCCTGGCTCCCCGGTGCCGTCGCCTATGGCGTTTTGGTATTCCGGCAGGACAGCATATAGTCAGCACGATGGGCCGCAGGTTCAAATCCTGCCATGATGGCAAGTCATGTAGCTAAGCGGGTATAGCAATCGTTAAGAGACATCTTAAAAATGTCACAGGAGCACGGCTTTGCAGTCAAAAGGCTGCAGGGCCACAGAAAGAATGCGCTTTTTGCTTCGGCTGCAGGCAGCATCGCGGCAGTCTCCGGCAAGGCCTGTGCAGTTTCGGATACCGCCCAAAGGAGCCGGGATAAGGAAGTTTTGGAGTCCTTTGCCCTTTGGGCTTAAGAAACAGCCCCCTGGGCCGGGGACGAAGCATGGCGCAGGATTTTCTGTATGAAACAGGGAAATTGTTTGTGAAACAGGGAGGTACCTATGATAAAGAAATATAAGATCAATGAAAATGAGTGCGGCTATCTGATCCGCAGGGGCCGCTTTGAGAAGCTGTTGACTGTGGGAACCTACTATTTTCTCAGCCTGTCCGGCTGTGAGGTAAAAATTGTTCCCATGACCGGGGCTGTAAATACCTGTGGGATTCCGGAGGAAATCCTGATGAAGAATCCGGAATTTGCTTCCCGTGTGGTAAAAAATGTGCTTCCGGATACATCCATTGCCATCCGGTTTGTAAATGGAGCGTTCAGAGAGGTGGTCTGTAAGCCGGAGACATTGTTCTGGAATGTATTTGAGAAAAATGAATTTCAGGTGATTGATATCACAAAGCCATGGATGGAAGAAACCCTTCCCAGGATGTATATGGAGCTGATGCCTGCCAAATACTATAAGAAAATTGTGATTAAGGACGGAGAGACCGGGCTTTTGTACTTTGACAATCAGTTTGAGCGGCAGCTGGAAATTTCCGGTCAGGAGATACTGACAGCAGATAAGGTGGGGGTGCGGCTGAATGTGATCTGCACTTACAGGATCACAGATCCCCGGAGGCTGGTAATGCTGATGGAAAATGTGGGAACACAGCTCTATACCCATGCGCAGCTGATCCTCAGGGAATATGTAGGACGGTTCCGTCTGGATGAGATTTTGGAGCAGAAGGAGGAGATCAGCCGGTATGTGCTGGAGGAGATGAAAAAGAAGCAGGAGGATTACTGCGTGGAAATCGTCTCTGCGGGAATCAAGGATATTATCCTTCCGGGGGAGATACGGGAGATCATGAATACTGTGCTTCTGGCGGAAAAACGCGCCCAGGCCAATGTTATCACCCGAAGGGAGGAGGTAGCTTCTACCAGAAGCCTCTTAAATACCGCAAGGCTGATGGATGAAAACCAGACCCTCTTTAAGCTCAAGGAGATGGAGTATCTGGAGCGGATCTGCGATAAGGTGGGGACGATTTCTCTAAATGGCGGAAAAGGCGTGATGGAGCAGCTGGCGGAGCTGGTGGGGATGGAAGGAAAAAGAGCCGGGAGATAGATTCCCGGCCTTGTCTTATTTCTTTAAAATAATTACATTCCAGCTTTTGGAAGGAAGATGAGAGGACAGAATACCATTTTCCAGAGAGGAAATGCCGGTATCTGCTGGAATGACCTCATTGGGATTTTTCTTTGTATTAACTGCCTTTAGATCAGAATGGGTCATTACAATATGGCGGCTTACATGATAGCCCTCGTACTGTCTGAAATCAGCCGTCAGCTCTATATCCTCAGACAGATTTTTATTGACGGCGAAGATCGTAAGTGTTTCTTCTTCCTCATTTTCAATAGTTACGGCATCCAGATAGGGGACATCGCCGTACCGGCTCTCATAGCAGGGAGACTGGATCTGGGTCTGCAGTACGGTTCCCCGTCCCAGACAGCTGGCATGCATATAGGGATAGAAGATCGTCTGAGCCCATGCGCCTGTTGAATCGGTCATAATGGGGGCAATTACATTGACCAGCTGAGCAAGACAGGCGATTTTTACCCGGTCTGCATGGCGCAGTAAAGTGATAAGCATGCTTCCCACTAAAAGAGCGTCCTCGAAATTGTAAATATCTTCCAACTGAGGCGGGCACTGAACCCACCGGGGAAGCTGCTTATCCTGCTCCTTGGAGTGATACCATACATTCCATTCGTCAAAGGAAAGGCAGATCTGCTTTTTGGAACGTTTTCTGGCTTTGACAGAGTCGCAGATGGAAATAACGGATGAGATAAATGCATCCATATCAGCAGAGCAGGCTAAGAAGTCAGGTGTGTTATCCTGAGGATTCCCATAATAGGTGTGAAGGGAAAGGTAATCCACCTGATCGTAGCACTGTTCCAGCACCTGATCTTCCCAGTAGCCAAAGGTGGACATGTTCCGGTTGGAGCTTCCGCAGGCTACCAGCTCAATATCAGGATCTACCATTTTCATCAAACGGCCTGTCTCGGCAGCCAGCCGTCCGTATTCACCGGCTGTTTTGTGGCCCATCTGCCAGGGGCCGTCCATCTCGTTTCCAAGGCACCAGAGGCGGATGTTATGGGGGTCTTGATAGCCGTGGGAACGCCGTAAGTCACTGTAAAGAGTACCGCCGGAAATATTGCAGTATTCCAGCAGATTTTTAGCGTCCTCAGCGCCCCGTGTGCCAAGATTGACGGCCATCATAGGAGTCGTGTTGGCAGCTTTTGTCCAGTCCATAAATTCATTTAAGCCGAATTCATTGGATTCAACTGCTGTCCAGGCCGGTTCCAGACGTTTGGGACGCAGGGAACGGGGGCCAACCCCGTCCTCCCAGTGGTAGGCGGAAACAAAGTTTCCTCCTGGATAACGCACCACCGGCACATCAATCTGACGGATCAGCTCAAAAACATCTTTGCGGAATCCCCTTTCATCCGAAAGGGGATTCCCAGGATCATAGATACCGCCGTAAACGGCGCGTCCTAGATGCTCGATAAAGGAACCGAAGATGCGTTTGTCAACAGAGCCAATAGTAAAATGTCTGTCAATGCACAAAGAAGCCTTCATAATTATTTTCCTCTCAGGTAATCCTTCACAGGAAGTCCCAGCGTGATCAGTTCAAAGGGGCTGTAGTACAGAGTCTGTGTTTCACCTTCTACATCCTCCAGCATATTCATTACAGCCATTGTCTGAGGCAGATTTAAGCAGCCCCGGCGGCCGTTCTGCTCACTTAAGCGGAATACAATATATTCTCCATTTTCAGACAGCTTCACAGCCTGAAGATACAGCTCTCCAAAATCCCAGTCCGGAGCGGCTGCTTCTGCTTTTACCAGAGGATGGTTGTATTCCAGGGCAGCATCATTGATGCCTGCTGTTACAGCTCTTCCCTCATGAGGCAGGATCACATAGCAGAAATCATGATGGCCGATATCGGATTGGATATCCGGGCGGATATTGGCCCGGAGCAGGCTTAAGCTCATACCGTTTTCTTCGATGCCTACACCGTATTTATTTTCGTTGATCAGGGCAATACCGCCGCTTTCCTCTGCAAAATCGCACCATTTATGGTGGCAGACCTCAAAACGGGCCTTCTGCCAGCTGGTATTGGTGTGGGTTTCACGCTTGATATAACCGGCGCTGGTATCGCAGATCAGCTCTCTGGACAGCACGTTGCAGGAAAACTCGGCTTTTACCAGCTTGTGCTTCTCATCCCAGTCCACAATATGCTCTACTTCGATAGCAGGAGAAGAACGGAAGAGACGGATCACAACCATCCAGTGGCTCTTATTTCCGGGAGTTCTCAGCACACAGGCAAATTCTGCGGTTTCTCCGTCAAAGGCCTGGAGGCTTAAAGGAGATTCTGCTGTAAAATCATATTCAACATCCTTGTAGTTGGGAAGGATATCCCAGGCATCATACATACCGGGCGTATCCTGATATAGGTGGAGCTTATTAAAGCCGCCATTTGCCCACTCACGGTTCATCTTTTTGTCAAACAGGCTGCTGATGGAGCCGTCCGCTTCAAACTGAACGTCATAGAAGGGCGTTTTTACCGTTAAGCCTGTGCCGCAGGACGAAGACTCAAACCAGTTCTCTTTTCCGGCGCATGGGGATACGGATACGGAAGAAAGGGGTTCTGCATGAGTGTAGGTAAAGTATCCCCGGATTCCCCGGCGTACAAACGCACCATTTTCAGAAGGAATGAAGCTGGCTTCCCGGCGCTTTTTGTTTAATGGGTTAAAGAATACGGAATCGGAATCATTTATAATCGCATCCAGACGTTTTTCCAGGTCTTCATAATCCCGCACAGCATCACAAAATACAGGGTTAATGTGGCTTCCGGGAAGAATATCGTGGAACTGGTTTAAAAGGAGCTTTTTATAGCAGTCTCTCAGCTCTGCGGCGGGATATTCTTTTCCCTGCTTCATACGGAGGACAGAAAGAAGCTCTGCAGCTCTTAATTTGGCCTCCAGACGGCGGTTAAAGTCCTTTAACACAGCCTTGGTGGTAAAGGTGCCCCGGTGCATTTCCAGGTAGAGTTCACCGTCCCAGGTTTCTAACTGGTCATTGTCCTTCAGATTCCGGTGAAGGAATTCATCGGCTCTCATATGCTCTGTTTTCGGCATAATACTCAGCTTGTCGAAGCGGTGCATTAATTCAACCATTTCTTCCGTTACGCCGCTGCCGCCGTCTCCATATCCGAACATGGATAAGGTCTGTCCGCCGGTTTCCTTATCCTGGTATGCGTCCCAGTTTTCCTGGATCTGGCTGGGCATATTCCAGGTGATGAAATGAGTAGGAGGAACGCAGGCGCAGATGCGGGTGCCGTCGATGCCCTTCCAGAGGAAATTGTTGTGGGGGAAGCGGTTGGTATCGTTCCAGGTGGACATTTTATTGGATACAAAATAATCAACACCGGATTTTTTCAGGATCTGCGGCAGGATCCAGCTGTTTCCGAATATGTCCGGCAGCCAGGCATTGTCAACGGTGATGCCGAAGGCTTCTCTGTAATAAAGCTGTCCGTAGAGGCACTGGCGGATCAGGCTTTCTGCGGTGGGGATGTTGCAGTCCGGCTCTACATACATGGCGCCTACGGGCTCAAACTGTCCGGAGCGTACCTTTTCCTTCAGCTCTTCAAAGAGCTCAGGATAATACTGAGACAGAAGCTCATAGGTATAGGGCTGAGTATGGGCGTATTTAAAATCAGGATACTGGTCCATGAGACGCATTTGGATCAGGATGGTACGGGCATTTTTATGTACCACATGGATCCGGCGCCAGTAGTATGCAATATCCAGATGGGAATGGCCTACCAGAGCTACGTTTCCGCTGGAACGGAAATCGGTGTTTTCATAGATATGTGTCTCAATGTAGGAAAGAGCAGCTTCCACGCCTTCCCAGGTATCAAAATCAACCAGATTTAAGGCATTATTTAATTCTCTGTTTAAGAATACCCGGTAATCCTCATCAAAATGATTGGATTTTGCAATATCCAGCAGGATGGTCAGATCGTAAAACAGGGATAAGAGCGGCTCATTGAGCTCTGCCAGATAAGCGCCTTCAAAGATCTGGCGGCAGCCCCGGCAGGAGAGGGCATCGGGATTTCGCTCGTCATCCGGCTTGGAACGGTTGTATCCCTCGATTTCAATAGTAAGCTCAGCGCTGTCCTTATTTAACCAGGGGTTTACCAGAATACGGTCACGGTTGGGGTCAATTCCTCCGGCATAATGTCCATTGATCTTTACGATCATTTCAGCTGCCGTATGCAGGGTAAACCAGATATCCTTTTCCTTCAGGGATTCGGGAATCTGTGCATGGCCCCGGATAAAGGCGGTGCCGTCAGGGCTGAAATACATATCCCCGGTTTTTAAGGGGCGGTAATCGGATGTATAGGTATATTCATTTTCAGCGGTCTGGAACGCATCGCGGATTTCCAGATCGGTAATTTCATACTTTTCTTTGATTAAGCTGCGTTTGATCCAGGAATAGCGCAGGTCTGTCCATTCCTCAGGACGCATACTTCTTCTGATAACTTCAACAAAAGCCATGGTTCCTCCGTTCTGTGAAAGGGATCAGTGATCCCAGAAAAATGGTTTTTTGCAGATGGGTTTTATGGTAACGTCTTCCCTCAGATCTCTGAGGATTTCCTGGCGGATCCAGTCCAGACAGCGGTTTAAAATGATGCATTTTGAACATTCTCCGCGGAAAATCAGGGTAAGACAGCGATCCTCATAGGATACAAATTCCACCCAGCCTCCGTCTCCCCTGATACGGGGACCAATGGTATTGCAGATATATTCTTCCATAACAGCCTCCTGATGTATTCTTAAGGCTATTATATAAATCCCCTGAATATAGAAACAGGACAAAATCCATGAATCGGGTGGCCTTTTCTAATGGATTTTGTCCTGTTGTGCTGTTTTATGACCCAAGGGGGATACGGATGGAAATTACATTGCAGTAGTAGGGGATGGAGCTGAAAGAAATGTATACCTTTTCTGCTCCATAGTAGGCAGTAAGCCGTTGATATACGTTTAAGATCCCCACATGGCCGCCTTTGGCAGTGGAGCTCTTTTTTAAAAGTTCATCCAGCTCAGAGGGTTCAAAGCCGCTTCCATTGTCATTGATATTGATCACAAGTTCATCTTCTTCAGCCGTGATGATCACCTCGATCGCAGGCGTGGAAATGGGGATTCCCGGTGAGTCTACGCCGAAGCCGTGCTTGATGGAATTTTCCACAAGGGGCTGCAGGATGGTTTTGACGATCAGATGGTGGCTCAGTCCCGGAGCCAGATGATACATGAAACGGATGGACTGGCCGAAACGCTGGTTCATCAGACGTACATAGGCATTGGCATGGCGGATCTCACTGGAAAGCGGAATAAGATCAGCTCCGTTTGACAGGCCGATTCTTAAATATTCCGCCAGATACTGGATCATATTGGCGGCTGTGTCGGACTCACCACGTTTTACCTCTGACTGGATGCAGTCCAGTGTATTATACAGGAAGTGGGGATTGATCTGCTCGGTTAAAAGCCGTATTTCTGCCATATATTTTTCAGATTCTTCCTGTTTAATGCGTTCCATCTGCTTTTGAATGGTATCGTGCATCTGGTTAATGGCAGTGCACAGATGGCCTATTTCATCGCCGGTTCCAAGCTCCTGTTTGTGTTCATAACGGTTCTCACGGATCCGCTCCACAATGGCCATGAGCTGTGTGACCGGACGGGTAATATAGCGGGTCATCATCCGGGATATGACAAGGAGAATACCCACAACAAGAAACAGGACTATGACAAGGAAATCAATGGTAGGTCCGAATATGTCATAAAAAGGCTCTTTGGGAACACATTCCAAAAGGATAAGGCCTGATTTCGCCATATGGGACGCTGCCAGATAGAAATCAGAGGTCTGGGCCGCTGTGTGCGTTTCATCTGTTTCTGTCAAAGTGCGGATCAAAGCATCTGTCTCAGGAAGCAATAAAGGATTTGTTTTTTTATCATAGGATGAGGGGCTTAAGGGTACGCCATCCTCTGTAAAAAGGTAATACGTACCTTCTGCAAGTCCCGTGCTTGCCAGAGTAAGGCTCTGGAGAAGCTTGGTACAGTCCAGATAGACGACCACATATACGTCGGAGGGCTCATCTGTTATATTTACAACTGCGTATTCGGCCTCATTGACCCGGATAGGAACGACCAGAGGAAGAACAGGCACCCTGCTTCGCAGTGGACTTTGGCGGATTGGAAGGCAGGTTACTCCGTGAAGCCCGTAAAGCTCTTCTTCCGTAAAAAATTCTGCGGTATCCGGAAGAGGATTTTTATAAAGGGAATAGGCAGTTTTTCCATCTCCGGAGAGAACCAGGGCAGACTGTACCAGATAGTTGCAGCCTGCCAGATCGGACAGTTCATTTTGGACCAGACGTTCCTGAACAATATAGGACACAGAGGGAGAGGCCAGCATACGGATATCGGAAGAAAATTCAGCCGTTCCGCAGATGGCAGTCAGCCGGTCCATAATATTCTTATAGTTATAACTTAAAGTCTCAGAGGCATTCTGGGCCGCCTGCTTCGTCCTCTCAAACTGCCGGTCTGAAAGGATGAAGCTGTAATAAAAAATGGAAATAGCAGTAATCAGCGTAGTCAGAACCAGGGTCAGGATCCCGATTACGATATTTATTTTCCCCATAAGGGAGGCATCTCTAAAGTGCCGGGGTAATTGTTTTTTCACAGCAAGGCCTCCTGCCTGTTTTAAGATCGGTATTTTGCCTGAAAGTCCGAGGGTGTAATGCCATGGACATTTTTAAATGCCCGGGAAAAGGAGCGGTAATCCCCATATCCTACATCATAAGCCACATCGCTGATCGAAGCAGAGGGATTCATAAGAACGCGGCGGGCATATTCCATTTTTTCTGTCAGCAGATAATCCCTTAAATTTACATTTGTCTTATTTTTAAAATAAATGGCAAAATAAGAGGGGCTCAGATGAACCTCACGGGCAATATCCTCGATTTTGATATGGTTTGTGATGTTCGAGTGGATATATTCCTTGGCAGTGCAGATGATGGGATCATCGGCTTTGGATGCATTTTCCTGCACCTGAGCGTATTTGGAAGATGCGTAGCCGTACACAGCGTCGATAAATTCCGACAGCTGGCAGAAGGAGTCGCACAGCCACTGGCGGATCTGGGACAGCTGTTTGAAACGGTAAAGGTCTCTGGCAGTAGCAATTTCTGATATTTCTCCGTGGGAAAAATTGGAAAACTCCTGCTGAACCTGATGGAACAGGGCGTAGCACAGGCTGTAAACATAGTTTGGCGGCGGCATAGGTACATAGAGAAGGCTGTCAATAAATTCATCGCAATAGGCTTTGATCTTATCTCTGTCCTTTTTTACAATATACTGAAAAAGAGGAAGGTAGTCTATATCAGACAGCCGGGTTTTGGGCGGTACGCTGCAGATCGTCTCATAAGTGAAAATGTGGGAGGAGGAATCATACAGCTGATAGGTAAGAGCAGTCAGCGCCCGGTTGTAGGAATAGGAACATTCCATCAGTCCGGATACCGTATCTCCGACGCCGATCAGGGGCAGCGAAAGTCCGGCATTTTTTAAGGATTTCAGACAGCGCAGGGCAACATGAAAGGGGATCAGGCTGGAGGTATTGAAGATTCCGATGAGCTGTTTGGCATCATGCTTCCAGAAAATGCATTTTTCACCGGCAAATTCCTGATTCAGCTGCTTTAAAACAGGATCAGGGGAGAATGAGGCTGTGCCGGAAGAAAGGGTTTCTTCAAATATAAAAGCGCAGACATAGCAGGAACTGTCGCTTAAAGGCAGCTGCGTATCGCACAGCATCCGGGAAATAATACCGGATTCCAGGATTTTCCCATCAATGAGATTATTGAAAAAATTAAAATTAAACTGCTCCTGATACAGACGCCGGGTGCTGTGACGGCTCTGGCTGGTTCTTTCCATAAAAATACGGCAGATTTCGTCCGTAAGCTCGGTACTGTTCAGAGGCTTTAAAAGATAGGCCTTGGCTCCGTACCGCATGGCCTCCTTTGCATAAGAAAAGTCATCATAGCCGCTTAATATGATAAAATCGGTAGAGATTCCCGCATTGCGGCAGCGCTCAATGACCTGGATCCCTGTAAGGTCTGGCATCCGGATGTCGATAATGGCCAGATCCGGCTTATATTTAATGATAGCATCTAACGCCTCATGGCCGTTGGACGCCAGGGCTGCAATACGGATTCCCAGACTTTCCCAGTCGATTGCGGTTTTTACTCCTTCCAGAACGGAATATTCATCGTCTGCCAGAACAGCAGTAAATTCAACGGTATTTTGTTCCATGAGGGTCCTCCTGTGGGCGAAAATAAATAGATGATGGTACAGACAGATAATCAGAAATATGGTGTGATTTCGATTATATACGCCAGTATAATGACTGTCAAGCATGGGATTTGTTACATGAGACAGCATAAAAATTGTTACATGGAAGATAAAATATGTCCTTCTGATTGTGAAAAATAAATGATAAAGTTATGCCATCGACAGGTAAGAAGGAAACAGAAAATAAAAAATTTTAAGGAGGAAGTTATGAGAAAGAAACGTTTCATCAGCATTGCTCTGGCAGCAGTGATGGCAGCTTCTGTTGTAGGCTGCGGTTCCGGTTCCGACACGGCAGCGAATGTAGAAAATACCCAGGCAGAGGGCGGAGAAGCCAAGGCTCCTGAGGGTGCGACTACAGTAGAGGTATGGACAGAGGACCGTCACGATCTGGAGTATGTAGAAAAGATGATTGATCAGTACAATCAGAATAATGATGACAATATTTTCATCAATCTGACTGTTATTACAGAGGATTATAAGAATATGCTGGCTCTGGCATATAACGGCGGAACCGCTCCTGATGTTGTAGGCGCAAACAGCCTTCCATTAAATACATTTGCAGATACAGGAATTCTGATGCCTTTAAACGAGTACATTGATTCCGATGAAACCTTCCAGAAGGTAAACGAGCCATATGAGCACGCATATGAGGGCGAGAACACAAGAAACGGAAATATCTACTTTGTATACAGCGGTATGCGTTCCGGCGTTCGTGTAGAATATAATAAGAATATTCTGGAAGAGTGCGGTTATACAGAAGTTCCTTCCAAATTAGAAGATTACATTGATATGGCTAAGGATATTACCGAAAAGGGAGCAGGCAACTATTATGGTATCGGATTTACATCCGCATCTACCTTTGAGCGTCTTCTGGAAATGTCCGCTCAGGTTTCCGGTATTTACTATTATGACTATGTAAACGGAAAATATGACTTCAGCGGCTATAAGGATATTGTTGAACTTGGAAAGAGATTTATTTCTGAAGACATCGCATATCCGGATCAGCAGGGCGTTGACAACATGAGAGCGCTGTTTGCAGAAGGCCAGTTTGCCCTGTGGAGCAACGCTTCTCAGGAAGCCAGCGTATTTACCAATCAGATTCCGATTACCGAGTTTGAGTGGGGCGTAGCAGAGGTTCCGTCCCTGACAGGTGAGATTGAGGGCGCACTGCAGACAACTCCTTCCAAGGCATACGGTATCGTATCTACCTCTGAGCATAAGGATGAGGCATGGAAGGTAATTCAGTACTTCCAGTCTGAAGAGTTCTTAAAAGGATATCTGGAGAGCGGCCACTGCCTGCCGATCAGCACCTATATGGATGCTGCAATCGACAAGACCAAGATCGGACGTATGGCAGATTTCTCACTGCTTGATTATGAGTCCGTATATCCGAAGCCTCCGGTAATTAACCTGACAGGAGATGACTACAGAGTTGTGCTTTGGAATGCAGTAATGGATTATGTAGACGTAGATGAGGCCATCGAAGATCTGAATACCCGTTACAATGAGGCTCTGGAGGCAGACGTGGCTTCCGGCGCTACCAAGAGACTGGTGATTTCCGATTATGATCCTCTTCATCCAAGCGACGGAACGATCACATATCTGGATAAATAAGCAATAATTGACAGAGGGGATCCGGCTGCTGGAATGTACCGGTTCCCCTTCGGTTTTTACAGCCTGTATGCAGGAGGTTTTAGATGAACACGAAGAAGAAAAAATTTAAGATTACAAGGGACGGTATTGCGGCGGCGCTGATGCTGACTCCCTCCACCATCCTTTTAGCTGTGTGCTCCATCTATCCATTTATCTGGATTTTCCGGTATGTATGTTTTGACTATAATGGATTTACAGCTACCTATACCGGAAGCCGGAACTTTATGAGAATGTTGTCGGATAAGGCATTCTGGGGAAGCGTGGGACACACTATGGAATACGCAGTCTATAAGCTGGCCTTTATTATCCCCCTGGCGCTGCTTTTAGCTGTACTTTTAAATGCAAAGATGAGAGGAAGCAATTTCTTCAGAGGCATTTATTTTATGCCTACGGTTATCAGTACGTCTATTTCCGGTATGATCTTTGCATTTATTTTTGCAACTCAGAACGGTATTGCTAATGAAATGCTTTTAAGTGCACACCTGATTGATTCTCCCATTAAATGGCTGACCAGCAAGGAATGGGTTATGGTGGCTGTAACGGTACTGGCAGTCTGGGGCGGTCTTGGAAACTATATGCTGTATTTTACTACGGGAATGAACAGCGTGGCAGAGGACGTATATGAATCGGCCAAGATCGACGGGGCAGGCGCAGTCCAGACCTTCTTTTATATCACACTGCCTATGCTGGCTCCGGTTCTTAAGGTTGTTCTGATGCTGGCTATTACCAGCGCATTTAAGGATTACGAGGCGATCATGGTTCTCTCCAAGGGAGGTCCGGGAAACCGCTCTATGGTAATGTTCTTATACATTTACAACCTGATCTTTGGAACTACCAATACAACCACTCAGGCACAGATCGGTTACGGCGCTCTCTTAAGTGTTGTGGCAGCTCTGATCGTAGGTATTATCACAGCAATCTATCTGTTTGTATCCAGAAAACTGGATGATGTAGTATAAGGAGGAAAACCATGGAAAAAGGTCATGCGGTGTATTCCACCAAATCGAAAATTTTACGAGGGATTGTCTGGGTGCTTATGCTGATCCTGGCGCTCTTTATGGTATTCCCGATCCTTTATATCATACTGGGTTCCTTTAAGGAAAACTCAGAGCTTTTAGTAGGCGGAACAAATATCCTTCCAAGCCACTGGGTATTTTCCAATTACTCAGATGCATGGAAGCAGGCTAATTTTGCTACCTACACTATGAACAGTATTTTCCTGGCTCTGGGTGTTATGACGATTACGCTTCTTACATCTACTATGTCCGGATATGTATTTTCCAGAAGGAATTTCCGGGGAAAAGAACTCCTGTACAGCCTGTTTGTAGCGTTTATGTTTATCAATGTGGGTTCTGTTTCATTAAGACCTCTGTTTGAACTTGCGGTAAAGCTGCATATGAATAAGAATCTTTTCTCGGTTATCCTTATTTCGGTAGGAACCGGACAGGCAACTTATATTTTCCTTTGCAGAGGCTTTGTAAACTCCCTTCCAAAGGAGCTGGATGAGGCAGCCAAGATTGACGGATGTACCTTCTTTCAGACCTACCGTCTGGTAATCGTGCCTCTGTTAAAGCCGGTTATGGCTACTATCGCGCTTTTGTCCTTTAGACAGGGCTGGAACGAGTACATTCTTCCGCTGGTATTTACTATGACAAATGATAAATTAAGACCTCTGACGGTAGGTGTAAATATGCTGAAAAATGCAGGGGACGGCGCTGCAGCCTGGAACATTATGTTTGCAGGTGCGACCATCGCTATTATTCCTATGCTTATTACATATTGTATTTTCAGCAGATACTTTATGGGCGGTATGACTACCGGCGCAGTAAAGGGATAAAAATGAGCCGCTTATCTTCAGATAGGCGGCTTATTTTAATAAATGAGCCTGCGGGCGTATGATGAAGGAGAAAACGGATGAAAGAATGGATGCTGGGCCATGACGGATTTATCATGGAATATATGATCGCGGGGCCGAAGGTTACGCCTTTTAAGTCGGATGAGAGGGCGGAAAACCAGCTGGAGCTGGAAGCGCGTCTCAGAGCGCAGATCGTAACGCCTAAAAAGGAGGAATACCAGGTCGATCCCCGATTGGGACAAGAGGCAGAGAACGGGTGCAGATGGTCTGTATGGGCTCCGGGAAATAACTGCTTTATTGACGTATCCCATTTCTACAGCACGCTTCAGAGCGTCAGCCTGTTAGCTGCTGTGAACCTGAATGCAGATACAGCCTGTGAGGTGCAGGCCAGGATCTGGACCTATATGGCAGTGGGGATCTACTGCAACGGGAAACTGGCAGGAGAGGTAAAACGGCCGGTTTATAAGCCGATCCAGTATCAGGATGTGATATTTCAGCTGAATCAGGGAAAGAATCTGATCCTGTGTGAATGTGAGAATCTGGGTGTGCGGGATACCAGAAATATAGTGGGAATCCAGATCGTGAGCCATAGGGAGCACATAAAGACAGCACTGCCGGACGACCGGTTCCAGGAGCAGGTATTTGAGGATACGGAGTTTATGAGGCAGCTTTGTCTGGAACAGGGAAGTCTTGTGATGCCTGAAATTGCAGGGGCAGAGACATCTGTCTGCTTTCACAGGGACAGTCCGGACTATGAGGTTATGTGCCTTCCCCAAAAGGAGATTTCTCTTGAGGGAAAGAAGATCCTGCCTGTGCCGGAAGAAACAGCCCTTATATCCGTAATACGGAAGCGCCCAGAATATGAGCTGAGCCGTGAGCTGGAATTTACAGAACGCCGCCTCCCCTGTTATCCGTCATCGGGTATGACAGAAGAAGAAAACTGGAAGCGGATCTTAAAGGAAATTGCATCTGTGGGAAGCCTGAACCGGGGAAAATTCGGTTTTGCGGTTTTTAATATCCTGGCAAGAAAGCAGCTGGGAATCCATGACCCTAAGGATAGGCAGCGCTTATTTGAAACGCTGGATCTGATCGAGGAACGGGTGGACTGCTCAGATTTTCTGGTCTGCGGCCTGATCCGGTATATGCATCTGTATGAGATGGATGAAAAGCTGCAGGAGAGAACAAAGCAGGTGCTTTTAAATTACCGGTATTGGATGGATATGGACGGGGCGGACGCCATGTGCTTCTGGAGCGAAAATCATTCCCTGATGTTTTACTCTGCTGCCATGGAAGCCGGAAAGCTTTACCCTGAGGAGTATTTCCCGCGGGCCGGCATGAAGGGAGAAGCACTTCAGAAATGGGGACGCAGCCGTCTTTTGCAGTGGCTGGATGATACAGAAGAATACGGTTTTGAGGAATTTTTAAGCACCGTCTATATGTGCGTGACCTTTGCGGCTCTGTTAAATGTGATTGATTTTGCCGAAAAGGAGATTTCAGACCGGGCAAGGGCACTGGAGGACCACCTGGTGGACGAACTTTGTACTCAGACCTTTAAAGGAAGCATCATTGCGCCTATGGGACGGGTTTACAGAGAGGTAATTTATCCCTTCTGCCAGGGAGCACAGTCTCTGATCAACCGGATCGACCCGGAGGCGCCCTGGGCTTACGGAGAGGGATGGCTGGGCTTTCTTTCAGGAAGCACCTACCGTTTCCCACAGGGGATGAAGGAACGGATGAAGCAGGATATATCCTGCCGCTGTACCTCTGGAAATGCTGCCATCGTTCTTGAAAAAACGCAGGATTACTGCTTAACCTCCGTAGAATCTCCCAGAGCAGACCGTGACGCCAGATGGGAAAATATCCGCTCCGGGCAGGGAGAAAAAGTCCATACCCATGCATTTACCAAATCATTAAATGAATGCTTCCATGGAACCTCTGCTTTCGGGCCGGGAATTTACGGTTATCAGCAGCATATGTGGTATGGAGCACTGTCACCGGAGGCAGTGATATTTGCAAACCATCCGGGAGCCACCTCGGAACAATCCGATATGCGGCCGGGATACTGGTATGGAAATGGTGTGATGCCGGCTGTAAAGCAGGTTCCGGGAAAAGTGGGTGCGGTTTACCGGATTCCTGAAAGCCATCCCATTCATTTTACCCATATTTACTGCCCCAGGGACCGGTTTGACCGTGTGCTGAAAGCCGGAAACTGGCTCCTCTTAAAAAAGGATACAGGCTATATGGGATTGTGGTGCAGTACAGAGCTGACGCCCTTTGACGATACGATCTTTCACTGTGAACTCAGGGCTTATGGTGATGATATGGCATATCTGTGCGTCTGCGGCAGTACGGAGAAATGGAACACACTGGAAGAATTTGGAAACTGGGTACAAAGCCTGAAACCGTCTTACTGCCGGGAAACGGGAACCTTAAAAACAGAGGATGGCTTCGAACTTCACTATCAGGCGGTGCAGGACGATACGCAGTATCTTTTATAAAAATAAAAAAGGGAAGGAAAACAGAGAAGAATCTTACCAGGATCAAGGCGCCAGTTATCTTTAAGGCGGCAGAAAACGTAAGCTGGAGCAGCCCAAGGCTCTATATAAAGGATGGAGTAAAGACCATTGTGATGAATCGTCATGTAAGCGATGGAGATCACACAGAAACCGTCCAGGTGGCAAGCAGCAGCCGGGATTTAACATACTGGACAGTTCCGTCCGTTTTTGAGGGCGGACAGCCGGAGGGAGAAGCAGGAAAGGAAGCAGAGCCCTCCCGGAGCTGGACACAGTTTCCGTGGGCAGCAGCCGGGATCCATGCCGTAAGCGCAGTCTGGGATACAGAACTTGAAATGTATCTGGCTGTCTATGAGGGACAGGAAACCACAGGGAAATTGTCCGGGAGCATCGGCCTTGCAGTCAGCAAAGATCTGATCCACTGGCAGAGCTTTTTCAGGGATCAGCCCACCTATCCCGGTCATGGCGTAATCTATGAGGGAGATTACTATCCATCCATTCCTTTTGGAGAGTATATTTATTCCATGGAGCTTCCGGCAGGAGAAAATGTGTTTGATGTGCGTGATTACGGAGCGGTCCCCGATGGAGAAACCCTTTCTACAGAAGCGGTTCAGGCAGCAGTGGATGCTGCGGCAGCCTGCGGGGGAACGGTACTGGTTGCAGGCGGCTATTATTGTGTGGGAACTGTTTATGTGGCTTCCGGCGTTACCCTGTGGATCCAGAAGGACAGCGCCCTGTGTGCTTCCAGAGATTTAAAGCAGTATAAAGACGCCCTGATTGCCTGCGTAAATGCAGAAAATGTAAAAATCACAGGAGGCGGAAAAATCATTGGAAGGGGAGAATATTTTGTCTATCTGCCAAAGGATCCGCCTTTGACGGTTCCTATGGAGACAACTAAGCTTCCGCCCTTTTTATATGATCCCATGGGATATCCGGTAGATTCCATCCGCTATACATACCGCAGCCGGATCCGTTATGCGGAGGACCGCTATGCGGAAGGACTTCCTTCGATTCCAAGACCCATGTACACTCTGTGGGTGCGGGGCTGTACCAATGCGGTGATCGAAAATATCATAATCGAGGATGCTCTGGACTGGACCCTCAGCATTGACTGCAGCCATCAGGTTATGGTACATGATCTGGTAATCAATGGAAACCGCCATGTGGCAAATACAGACGGAATCGACATCATGGGAAGCAGCCAGGTCGAAATCGACCACTGCTTTGTATCCTGTGCCGACGACGGGATCTGTGTGAAATCCCCTATGAAGCAGGGGCATGACGGGATTACCATTGAGGATGCAGATGCAGAAATGAAGGGAACCGAGCAGGTTCATATTAAAAACTGTACCGTCGTTTCCGTAATGAATGCATTTAAGATCGGAACAGAGACATACTTTGATATTAAGGATATTACCGTTGAAAACTGCCGCTTTATGCTGCCGGACATTTATCCGGGAACGGTTTCCGGAATTTCCATTGAATCTGCAGACGGAAGCCGGATCCAGAATGTCCAGATCCGCAATATAGAGATGGACCGGGTCTGCTGTCCTGTTTTTATCTGCCTGAACATGAGAAACAAGTATGGATTTTTAAATGAAACGGATCGGCAGGAAAAAGCCTTCGGAGGAGCCATTGAACATGTTGTAATTGAGCATGTACGGGCTTATAATACAGAGGTTCCGAGTATTATCACAGGCTTTCAGACGGATGAGAACGGAGTTCATACGGAACGCCGTGTATCAGATATCAGGATCCGTGATTTTAAGGCTGTTTACCATGATAATAAGGAGGTTCTGGATATTCGGACTCCTGTTTATGAGAATGTCCGCGATTACCCGGAAAATAACGCATTTGGAGATGTACCTGCATATGGATTTTATATCCGCCATGCAGACAGAGTCACTCTGGAGGACTGGGAGGTTATCCCCAGAACCATGAATACCAGGGAAGCGCTTGTACGGGAATATACAGATTGAGAGGAAAAAAGGATATGAGCACCGTTTATGAGACGATTAAAAATGAGTATGAGGTATGGAAAAAGAAGGTCACAGAGGATGCAGACCTGACAGCAGAGCTTACGGACATGGAGGGAAAGGAAGACCGGATTACGGATGCATTTTATCAGAATCTGGCCTTTGGAACAGGAGGACTGCGCGGCGTGATCGGCGCAGGAACCAACCGCATGAATATTTATACCGTAGGAAAGGCCTCTCAGGGACTGGCAGATTATATCAACCGCCATTTCCCAAAAGAGGAGCGGAAAATTGCAATCAGCTATGACAGCCGGATTAAGAGCAGCCTGTTTGCAAAGCGGGCTGCGGAGGTTTTTGCGGCCAATGGGATTAGGGTATTTATCTATACGGAGCTGATGCCCACTCCGATGCTGTCCTGGGCAGTACGCAGCTTAAGCTGCGCCGCAGGCGTAATGGTAACTGCAAGCCACAATCCTTCCAAATACAACGGATATAAAGTATATGGCCCGGACGGCTGCCAGATCACAACAGATGCTGCAGCAGAAATCCTTGGATGCATCGAAAAAACAGATGCGTTTGAGGATGTAAAAAGGGAAGATTTTGAAACTGCCCTTGAAAACGGCAGGATTTCCTATATCGGGGAAGACACGGTCACTTCCTTTATCGAGGCGGTGAAGGGCCAGTCCATGCTGACAAAATCAGAAGAAAACGTGGATAAAAATATTTCTATCGTATACTCTCCTTTAAATGGAACCGGATTAAAGCCGGTGTTAAGAACACTTAAAGAAAGCGGCTTTACCAATATTACGGTTGTAAAGGAACAGGAGCAGCCGGACGGCCATTTTCCGACCTGTCCCTATCCTAATCCGGAGATACGGGAGGCAATGGCTCTTGGAATGGAGTATGCAAAGAAGTGCAGTGCAGACCTTCTTCTGGCGACAGATCCGGACTGTGACCGTGTGGGGATCGCGGTTCCCAACCGTGAGGGCGAATATGTGCTTTTATCCGGAAATGAGACAGGGCTTCTTCTGTTAAACTATATCTGCAGCATGAGACAGGCAGCAGGGACTATGCCGGAGCACCCGGTTTTTGTGAAAACCATTGTTACAATGGATATGGCAGCCAGAATCGCAGCTGATTACGGAGTAAAGACAGTGGATGTGCTGACCGGATTCAAATTTATCGGGGATCAGATCGCACGCCTGGAAGCAGAGGGAAGAGAGAATGATTATATCCTGGGCTTTGAGGAAAGCTACGGATATTTAAGTGGAAGCTATGTCCGTGATAAAGATGCGGTAGACGGCGCGTTTTTAATCTGTGAGATGGCTGCATATTACCGTTCTAAGGGAATGGGGCTTTTAGAAGTGCTTGAGGGGCTGTATGAAAAATATGGTTTCTGCCTTAACACCCTTCATTCCTATGAATTTGAGGGAATGGAAGGCTTTGAAAAGATGAAGGGAATCATGAACCGCCTTCACACCATGGCTTCCCGTATAGCGGAGGGAGAGGCAGTCTGCATCGGCGGACGAAAGACAGAAGCCGTAGAGGATTATCTGTCCGGTACGATCAGCAGGGCGGACAAAACGACAGAGCCGATCGCAGGCCTTCCTTCCTCGGATGTGCTGAAATTCCGTCTGGCCGGAAATGCGTCTGTGGTTGTAAGGCCTTCAGGAACAGAGCCCAAGTTAAAGCTGTACATTTCCGTGAGTGCAGAAGACAAAGCGAAAGCTCAGGCAGAGGAAGAGAAAATCACAGCTCAGATGGAAGAGTGGTTTTTATAAGAAAAAGAACAGGACTGATTGAAAATTCCTTCTTGACTTTAGCAAGTTAACTTGCTATACTGTCCCTAAAATGTACATCGAAAGATGGAGCATCCCATATACGTCCGCTTAAAACCGGGCGCATACCCCAACAAAAACCAAAGGAGGATCAGTACCATGTCATATGTTGATGAGATTTATGAGAGAGTGGTAGCACAGAATCCCGGTGAGCCGGAATTCCACCAGGCAGTAAAGGAAGTTTTGGATTCCTTAAAGCTGGTGATCGACGCAAATGAGGAAAAGTACCGCAAAGCGGGCATCCTGGAGCGTTTTACAGAGCCGGAGCGCATTATTTCGTTCCGCGTGCCGTGGGTGGACGATCAGGGAAATGTGCAGGTCAATAAAGGTTACAGAGTGCAGTTTAACAGCGCCATTGGACCTTATAAGGGCGGACTTCGTTTCCATCCATCCGTAAATCAGAGTATTCTTAAGTTTTTGGGCTTTGAGCAGACCTTAAAGAACTCTCTGACCGGTCTTCCTATGGGCGGCGGAAAAGGCGGCTCCAATTTTGATCCAAAGGGCAAATCCGACCGTGAGATCATGGCCTTCTGCCAGAGTTTTATGACAGAGCTGTACCGCCATATCGGTAAGGATACGGACGTTCCCGCAGGCGATATCGGCGTAGGCGGAAGAGAGGTCGGATATATGTTCGGCCAGTACAAGAGACTGACCGGCTTATATGAGGGCGTTCTCACCGGAAAGGGACTGACCTTCGGCGGTTCTCTGGCAAGAACTCAGGCGACCGGCTATGGCCTTGTATACATGCTGGATGAGATGTTAAAGCACAACGGCAAGGAGATTGCAGGAAAGACGGTAATCGTATCCGGTTCCGGAAATGTTGCCATCTATGCAGTTGAGAAGGCACAGCAGTTTGGCGCAAAGGTAGTTGCCATGAGCGATTCCAACGGCTATGTATACGATCCGGAAGGCATTAAGCTGGATGTGGTAAAGGAGATCAAGGAAGTGCGCAGAGGCCGCATTAAGGAGTATGCAGAGGCAGTTTCTTCTGCTGTATATACAGAAGGAAAGGGAATCTGGACAGTTCCCTGCGATATTGCTCTTCCATGTGCAACGCAGAACGAGCTGAATCTGGAGGATGCAAAAGCTCTTCTGGCAAATGGCTGCTTTGCAGTGGCAGAGGGTGCAAATATGCCTTCCACCAGAGAAGCAACTGATCTCTTTGTTGAGAAGAAGATTCTCTTTATGCCCGGTAAGGCAGCAAATGCAGGCGGCGTTGCAACCTCCGGTCTGGAGCAGAGCCAGAACTCTTTAAGATTGTCCTGGACCTTTGAGGAAGTAGATGAGAGACTTCATAAGATCATGGCTGATATTTTTGCAAAGGCTGCGGATGCGGCAGAGCGCTACGGCGTTCCCGGAAACTATGTGGCAGGCGCCAATATTGCAGGCTTTGAGAAGGTTGTTGAGGCTATGCTGGGTCAGGGAATTGTATAAAACAGAATGAAAAAATGAACTCCCGCGCATAAACGGAAACGGTATATGCGCGGGAGTTTTTATATGGAAATAAAAGTTAAAAAACAATTGAAATGACAAACATTTCCTGATATACTAAGGTGCATTTGGTTACAAAAACGAAACAAAAAAGAAGAGGAGAAGCAGAAATGAAACGACAACTGGCATGTGTGCTGGCTGCCTGTATTGGCCTGCAGCTTCCCCTTGGCGCCTTTAACGCCTATGGAGCGCAGCTGCCGGAATCAGCAGGGCAAATGGAAGCCCTGGAGGAAAGCAAAATCCCCGGTCTGGAATCAGACAGCAGGGACGAGGAAACGCAGACTGAGGAAACAGAGAAAGAAACGATTCCCACTGCAAGTTCATCTGAAAGCCATCGGCAGGAAGATGAAGAGGATGGAGGAACAGAGACAGAATCAGTTCCCACTGCAAGTCCCAGTGAGCCGGTAAAGCCGGGAAAAGAGCACAGAGGCGCTGTTATGGTGGAAATACGGACCCTGCTGCCTGTAATGTCTGCTGTGGATTTTAATGTTGAATTAAATGAAGTCGTATCCAAAAAGGCAAGAGCGAACGAAGACGGGGATATTTACCAGGATTCTCTTACCATCAGCCTGATGCCTGAAGAGGAATCGGGAGAGGGACAGCAGGAAAATGAGACCTTTGAGAATGTTCCAAATGGAATGTATGTGCTTGAGGTAACAGCCGAAGGATATCTTCCATATGAACAGACCATAGAGGTCAGGGATGATACCTCCAAGATCATGATTTTAAATGATTACGGTGATTATGAATATTCTTCCTCCGCTCATCCGGGCCTGATCCGTATGGGTGATGTGGACGGAAGCGGCGTGATTGATAAAGAGGATATGAATGCTCTGGTAGATGCTGTTTATGAGGGCAATCTCACAGGTATGGATGAGGAAGGCATGGATTTAAACCGTGACGGAGAAATCGACTTGGTGGATCTGCAGTATTTTGCCAGCCTTTATAAAGGAAAGGAAGGCAGCGATAATAAATATCCGGTTTCTACGATTGAACGTTCGATCACGGTTCAGGAAGGCGATGTAACCCTTGCATCTCCAAGTGAAGCGACAAAAAGCAATGCCACAAAGGTAGAGGGAACGGTACAGGATCTGTTTAATAATGATACAGAAAGCTCCATAACACTGGAGCACGCGGACAGCGAGATAGATGAACCAATTTCAGAGGCTTATCCGGTTGAACTGGAGCTGGATCTTTCCAGACAGCCGGTGATCGGAGGAATTGTAATCCAGTCTCCGCCTGATTCCGAGGGCGCGATCAGCACTGGTGAGGTAGAAGCAGAGCTGACTGACGGCGAGAAGATCGCAGTAACCATTGACAGGTATGCGAGAACTAAAAAGCGCCGTTCCTTCCGAAGCGGTGCGACTGCCATGATCGATGCAGACGGTGCGATCCTGATTGATCTGAAGAATCAGAAGCCTGTGAAAAAGATCCGTATTAAGGTAACGGGAACCGTATCGGAAGGAAATCTGGCAGAAATCAGCCAGGTGGAATTTTTAGGCGATATGAAGGACCGCATCCCGCCGCCAGCCCAGAATATCCCTCAGAATGTAAGCGCACAGATCGGAAGCAAGATCTTTACCCTTACATGGGATAAAGAGGTAAATATTACAGGCTATGAGGTTTCCATTACAAATAATGGAAAAACAGAAATTATCGAAACAACGGTAAATACGCTGACAGTTGATGAATTTAATGGAAAAGAACTGTTGAATTATGAGACGTTTCTGGTAAAGGTTCGTTCTGTAAACGGAAGCTGGAAGAGCAGTTACAGCGCTCAGATTGCCGTAACACCGGAACCGGACGGTCCGCCGCCAGCACCGGAAAATATTTCCATTGAGGGAGGCTATAAGAGCCTTCATATCTCATGGAAAAAGATGAAGGATACAAAGAGCTACAGCCTGTATTACCGCAAGGCGGGTACAGAAGACGAGTTTACAATGCTTGGTGAGCTTACAGGCACAAGCACAACCATCAGCGGTCTGGAAGATAAGACGGAGTATGAGATCTATATGATCGGTCATAATCCTTTGGGAGACAGTCCTCAGTCTGTGATATACTCTGGAAGTACGATTACAGTGGAAGCGGCAAGAATGCCCGCTTACCGTCTGATCAACACAGAGCCGAAGGAAGGACAGGCATTAACAGAGCATATTAAAGAGGTATCCATTGTCACCGGTTCTGTAACAAGTGTTCCGGGTGATGTGGCAGACGGTGATCCCTATTCTTTATGGGAGCTGGATGACTGGGATTCCGGCGCTTACTATAGTTACAGAGGCCCTATTGTGACGCTGGATCAGCCCTATATTATGGATACTATTGCATTTACTGCAGGCCCGAATCAGAAAAATGATTTTAATGCAGTCCGTGTCCGTGCCTGGAACGGAGAAGAAAATGAACCTCAGATCATAAACGGGCGTCTCACTGTCCGGGAGGGTCTGGATAAAAACGGAAAGAAATATTATGAATTTCTGGCAGATAAGCCATTTGAGGCAGATAAGATTCAGCTTAATACGGCTGTACCCAGCTCTACCCGCTATATCAGTATTGCAGAAATCCGTTTTTATGAGTATGATGAGCTTTTAAATGAGGTTCTGTCCCTGTATACGGACGATCTGCATATGACTCTTCGCGAGGATGTTACACAGGAACAGATCACTGAGCTGAGGATCAGGGCTGACGAGGTAGATCCTGTAAGCGGAGAAATGACTCCCAAGAGAGATCTGATCCTGAAGGAGCTGGACAATGCGGAGAAGATCCTGGATCATAATGAGTCTTATAAGGTGATTCATATAGATACTGGGGTATCCAAGAAATATGACAGCCATATTACCTTCAGCGCCGGTCTCAATGGATGGCAGCCTCTGGGAACAGCAGCTCTGGCCGGAGAGAAGGTTGTAGTCTATGTAGGAGCTCCCGGAAGACGTACTGGAGACAATACAAATCTGGATCTTTATGCAACTCAGTACCATTCAGAAGCCAGCCATTTACAGAAAAAAGTAACATCCCTGAAGGTAGGCTTTAATGAAATTACAGTTCCTGCCGTTTCAAGTCTGGGTGTGGAAAAAGGCGGAGCTCTGTATATAGAGTACACCGGAAATAACCCCAATGAGATTTATGCAGTCCGCGTAATCGGCGGTTCTCAGTATCCGGTTCTGGATGTGACACGGGCAGAGACTGCAGAGGAACGCAAAGAACTGACAGACGCCTATGTGGCAGAAATGGCGGAATACGTCCAGAAGATAGAGGAGATGCATAATGAGAACTCTGACAGTGAGGACTCTCACAGCGCCATTTCCGGTCTGGACTATGACGAAAGAAACTGTATTTTAGGTGCAACGGATATTGTATTGGATCAGATGGTGTTTTCGATTCCCATTAAGCAGGTATATAAGTCCATTGCGGGAAATGGTGAATCTCAGGATGAAGCAGCAGAGAAGCTGTATCAGTCTCTTATGGCTATGGATGAGATGATTCATCTGTTCTATCAGCATAAGGGATTAAATGCGGCTCCGGTTACCGGAGGAAAAACCTATGAGAAGGACAAGCTTCCAACAACACGTTTAAATATCCGTTATCAGAGAATGTTTGCAGGCGCATTTATGTATGCAGGCGGTCTTCATATTGGTATTGAGTGGGATTCCTGCGCGCTGTTAGGTGGATCAGAGCCGATCCAGTCGGATAATGGCAAATATGTAAGCGGAAGCTACTTTGGATGGGGAATTGCCCATGAAATCGGCCATATCATCAACGAAGGCGCGTACGCTGTGGCTGAGGTCACAAATAACTACTATTCGATCCTGGCTCAGGCAAAGGATACCAACGATTCTGTGCGTTTCAAATATGAGGACGCTTACAGAAAGGTAACTTCAGGAACAAAGGGCGGAAGCAGCGACCAGCTGGGAATGTACTGGCAGCTTCATCTGGCTTATGACGATGGATATAACTTTAAGACCTATGAGGATTATGGGGAGCAGAGAAAGAACCTGATCTTTGCCCGCATTGATTCTTATGCAAGAGATATAAGCCGCGCACCTGCACCGGATGGAGTAAAGCTGACTCTGGACGGAGCGGATAAGGACAATAAGCTTATGCGTCTGGCCTGCGCGGCTGCTGAAAAGAACGTGCTTGAATTCTTCACACGCTGGGGAATGATCCCTGATGCGGTTACAAGGAAATACGCAGAGCAGTTTGACGCAGAAGAGAGAACGATTTACTATATCAATGATGAGGCCAGGGCATACCGTGCAGAGGGTGGAAGCAGTATCGCAGAATCTGTAGAAGTAGCAGCCACAGCGCATCAGGATGAAACGGATCCAGGACGCGTGACCCTTACCATGGAAGCTCATGGAAAAGACGGAGCTGCCATGAGTGGAACGCTTTTCGGCTATGAGATTACCCGGATCCAGCGCCGCTACGGAAAGGAAGAGCGCCAGGTTGTGGGCTTTACCCAGGAGGATACCTTTACAGATGTGATTTCCGGAATCAATAACAGGGTGGTTGGATACGAGGTAAGAGGAATCGACTGGTGCATGATGCCTACAAAGGCTTATGTCCTGGCTGATGAGATCCTGGTTTCCCATGACGGAAGCATGGATAAGGCAGGCTGGAGCATTACCGTAAATACCTGGTCTAAAGCGGATGAAGAGGTAAACGGGGATGTAAACAGCGAGGAAAACCAGTTTAACCAGTCCTGCAGCGGAACTGTCAGCAGCGCAAAAACCATGATTGACAATGATCTGGATACTGTGTATGAGGGAACAGTAAAAGCGGAGGAAAGGACAGAGGACGCTCAGGCAGTCATTTCCCTTGGCAGAACAGAAGCCATTGCAGGCGTGAAATACACATATAAAGGAACCGGGGAGCCGATTAGGGCTTACTCCATTTCCATCAGCGAAGACGGAACAGACTGGAAGGAGATTAAAAAAGGAACCTTCCGGCTGGAAAATGGCGTTGCAGCCGTACATTTTGACAAGGAAAATGACGGAAGGTACTATATCTATGATGCAGCCTATGTGAAGATCACTGCTCTTGGTTCTGACCGCTTCTCAGCTTCGGAGATCGATATTCTCAGCCCCATCGGCGACAGTGTTCAGCTGGATCAGTTTGGAATCCTGGCAGAGGATGCGGTGTTTGAGCATTCCGGAAGCGATAATGGCAGTGAAGAAG
>OLVP01000543.1_pt1 | contig 31011 bp, 23 predicted proteins | sample 1673281 | NCBI WGS metagenome assembly OLVP01 (sample SAMEA3178940, study PRJEB25190) | human gut metagenome | biome: human gut; feature: human-associated habitat; material: faeces | place: Austria | collected 2013
AAGCCAAAGGCTTTATCAGGTGGTCAGAGACAGAGAGTTGCGATGGGACGTGCCATCGTTCGTAATCCTAAGGTATTCCTTATGGACGAACCACTTTCTAACTTGGATGCTAAGTTAAGAGTACAGATGCGTGTTGAGATTGCTAAGATTCATAAGAGATTAGGTGCAACAATTATCTACGTTACACATGACCAGACAGAGGCTATGACACTTGGTACAAGAATCGTAGTTATGAAGGATGGTGTTGTACAGCAGGTTGATTCACCAAAGAACTTATATGACAGACCGGTTAACTTATTCGTTGCAGGATTCATGGGTTCACCACAGATGAACTTCATTGATGCAGAAGTTGAAAAAGAAGGCGATGACATTAAGTTACATATTGGTCAGGCCAGAACATATATCACAGTTCCTGCAGAACAGGGCAAGAGACTTGAAGAAGGCGGATACATCGGTAAGACAGTTGTTATGGGTATCAGACCTGAAGACATTCATGATGAAGAAAGCTTCATTGAAATGTCACCTGAAAGTGCTTTCACAACAACTATCAGAATTTACGAATTACTTGGTGCAGAAGTTTACTTGTACTTCGATGTTGAGGGATTTGATTGTACAGCAAGAGTAAATGCACGTACAACAGCAAGACCTGGTGATGAAGTTAAATTAGCTATGGATCTTACAAAGTTACATATCTTTGATAAGGAAACAGAGCAGGTTATTACAAACTAAGAAAAAGACACATTGTGTTAATATACAAAGGAACTGTTTACAATATTAAGCAGGTAAATATTATATGAGAGGATGCTGGTGCAAGCGAGTATTATATAGAAGTGTCTACCGACGGAGAAAATTGCGGAAGCAGAAGGAATGGGCAGACAACAGAATCGTAATGATGCCATCATCCTCTTTATATGTCTAATGCGCGTTATGTTAGAATTGTGGGGACCGCAAGAAATACAAATTATGGATACTCCATTTGGAATATGGCAATATATGGAACGGAGGATCTGAAAGTTGATGAGACAACGACTCCGGTTGCAACGAAGTCTGACATGATAACTAATCAGGCAGCAATGGTGCCTGTCTCTACATCTGAACAGACTACAGCAAAGCGCTCTATAAAAGTCGCAAAAACCAAAGTGAAGAAGGCAGCGAAGAATAAAAATTCAAAGAGCGCAAAAATATCTTTGAAGAAAATAGAAGTGTTATGGTTCATGGCCTAGGATAAAGAAACTAAGCATGAAGTAGCATAGATAGTGTTCATTGACGAAGGAAAGGAGTTGCGGTGATTAATCAGATAAGGAAAAAAGAAAATCTGTTAAGACTGGTATTCATGATTGTAATGGTAATTATGCTTGTTCCGTTTTTTTGGTATGAAAAAAGAAACGCAAGCCGCGCAAGCATTTGAAATTACTGCTCCAGCGAATAATGGATTAATTGGTGCAGGCTGTTTTGATATAAAATGGTCACCAGCTGTAGGATCATCTGTAAAAAACTATAAATTGTATATCGATGGGCAGTTGATTGCAACAACCAGTGATACCTCATATGAGTATTATACAACTAATGTAAAAATGTATACGGCATATGTAACGGCAGAATATAATAATGGAACAAGCAAGAGCACAGAAACAATAACTTTTGGAGTCACCAAAAAGGGGTTGTGTGCAAATGAGGAGATGGCAAGATATTTAGAGCCTGTGGAAATGAATATGGGCTGGTATTATAATTGGGCCGCATATCCACATGCATATGAATCCTACAAAACAATGGAGTATGTTCCAATGATTTGGGGAACGGGAAATGAAGGAAGTATATCTTATGTAGCAGAAAATGGATATAAGCATCTGTTGGCATATAATGAACCGGATGCAGGTGGAGATATTGGAGGGAGCAACATAGATGTAAATACGGCGATTGGTCATTGGAATAATTTTCTGGGACATGATTATGTTTTGGGAACGCCGGCACCATCATTAAGCCCCTCATGGGATAATGGTGTGTGGTTTCGTACATTTATGAATGGAATCAATCATGATACGGTGGATTTTATTGCGCTTCACTGCTATTACTGGCAATATACAGGAAAAGAAGCAGCTGAGACTTTTTTGAGAGAGGTGGTTGATAAAACATATGAGATGTATCATAAACCGATATGGATTACTGAATTTGCTGTTTATGGATGGCCGCATAATGACGTGGAACATATGGAATCCGTGAAAGAATTTATGAAAACTGCAATTGACGGATTGAATGCCAGACCTTATGTGGAAAGATACGCATGGTTTTCGTTTAATTCTACGAATGAGACGAATGGAATCGCATCATTATATAATTATGAGACAGGAGACTTAACAGAGTTAGGAAGGCTGTATGTCGAGTATGGAAATCCGGAAGGATATGTGCAGTTACCGCTTAAGGGACAAGAATACACATTATTTAGCGGGACAAGAAACGCTTTGTTAGATGATGCAGTAACAATCAAGGATGAAATTTATGAGAATTTTGTAAGAAAGTCAGGAGTCAGCGTTGTTTCCACATCTGATGAAGGGAGTGACACTGGGGCAGATAAAGCAATTGACAGCGATATTGGAACCAGATGGGCATCTGCGCAAAAGGTGGACCCATCGGGATTAACGATTGATTTGGGACAGATTATTAATTTGAAGCAGATTAATATTATATGGGAAACAGCGAGTGCGAGAGAATATGATATAGAAGTGTCGTCAGATGGCCAAACATTCACGCGAATTGCAGAAGAGCGAGATGGAATTTCGTATAATTATAAAAATGACACGATGATTCTAGATAAAATGGTGAATGCCCGCTATATAAGAATTAATGGCACGTCTAGAAACACAGAATATGGGTATTCTATATGGGATATTGCTGTTTATGGAAAAAGTATTGATACAAAACCAGAGATAATTACGAGTGACAAAGTTAAAATTGAGGGATATCAGATAAGTGCCGTGAAAGGTGGAAGCCGAGTAATTGGTTCGGTAGAACCACAAATAAATAATGCCAAAGTCCTAAAATGGGGTTTTATATATGCATTAGATAGTTCCGAAGGACAGGATTTTAATGTGGATGATCGTGATATACGCATAGATTCTGATAGCGAATATGTCAGAGTGTTTGAAACAAGCGATCAGGGAAACAGTAATGCTGTTTTAGGAGAATCATCCACAGCAATGTACTTTGTGAGAACAATGTTGTTCGCATCCACTACAGAAAAAGAATTTACTACGAAGTACAAGGTTAGAGCTTATGCTCAGCTACAGAATGGAGAATATGTGTATAGCAATGTATGTACATTTTCGGTTTATAATATCAGTGATTATCTGTACAGAAATAAGAAAATGAGTAACTTTTTATCTCATGAATATTTGTATAACAATATATTGAAAGTGGTAAATCCATCTTATAAGAAAGTAGATTTTGAATGGTCGAATATTCTTGCAAAATAAATACAAAAAGGATAGTAAAAGGGGCTGTAAAAAAAGTCTCCTAAAAGTAAAACAGCTATGAGCTCGCGCTCATAGCTGTTTTTGGTATAATTAAGGCTTTTTGTCAAGTATGGGGTAATCACTTATATATATAAGTTTGATGACAGATATGAAGGGCAGAGGGAGAAGCGTACACAAAAAATTCATTAAAATTTAAAATATAATGGAAGGCTTTCTCTTGTGTTTTGCTAAAAACTGGGTTAGAATATAAGTTGAATGATTGTTTAGGCAAGGTATAACTACAAGGAGAATATATATGATTTCAAATCAGATTTTACAAAATACAATTGAAGGAATAAAAAGCATATCAAGGGTTGATTTGTATGTGGCAGATACAGACGGAAAGATAGTTGCCAGTACTTCCCAGGTAGGAGAACAGTTTGGACATGCTATAATGTCATTTGTAGCATCTCCGGCAGACAGCCAGTCAGTTCAGGAATATCAGTTCTTTAAGGTTTATGACGAAAACCAGTTAGAACTTATTCTTATAGCTCAGGGAACCAGCGATGATGTATTTATGGTTGGAAAGATGGCAGCATTCCAGATTCAGAATCTGTTAGTAGCATACAAAGAAAGATTTGACAAAGACAACTTTGTTAAGAATCTTCTTTTAGATAATCTTCTCCTTGTTGACATTTATAATAGAGCAAAGAAATTACACATTGATGTGGATGCACGTAGATGTGTATGCATTATTGAAACTAAGAATGAAAAGGACAGTGTGGCATTAGAGACAGTGAGAACATTGTTCTCCGGTCAGAAGAAGGATTTTATTACAGCTGTTGATGAAAAGAGCATTATTCTTGTTAAACATTTAGATGACGAGCAGGGATATGAGGAAGTAGAACGTATAGCTAACACTATTGTAGATATGCTTAATACGGAAGCTATGGTAAAGGCGAATGTGGCATATGGAACCATTGTAAAAGAAATTAAAGAGGTTTCCCGTTCATATAAGGAAGCAAGAATGGCGTTGGATGTAGGAAAAATATTCTTTAGTACAAAGAGTGTTGTTGCTTACAACAACTTAGGAATAGGAAGACTTATATACCAGTTACCGATTCCGTTGTGCAAAATGTTTATTAAAGAAATCTTTGAGGGTAAATCACCGGATGAGTTTGATGAGGAAACACTTTCTACCATTAATAAGTTCTTTGAAAACAGCTTGAATGTTTCTGAAACATCAAGACAGCTTTATATACACAGAAATACATTGGTATACAGACTTGATAAGCTACAAAAGAGCACGGGATTAGACCTCCGTGTATTTGAGGATGCAATAACCTTTAAGATTGCATTAATGGTAGTTAAGTATATGAAGTATATGGGTAACACAGATTTTTAAATAAGTGGTATGGATGAACACCGGTGTTGGTGGGACAACTACTTAGAGGATGCTTAAAAGTGAAAAGCAGAGTATATTGCTTTTCACTTTTAATACGTTATGAACATATTTACGTGATTAATGAGATTAAATAAGGAGAAAGTAAATGATTAAAATTGAAGGTGTAAGTAAGACTTATGGAAACGGGGCACCGGCACTGAATAATTTGAATCTTGATATAGGTGATGGAGAGTTTGTATTTGTTGTGGGAGCCAGTGGCTCAGGAAAATCAACATTTATAAAATTATTGCTTAAGGAGTTAAATCCTACAGAAGGAACCATAACAGTTGACGATGTTAAATTATCAAAGCTTCGCTCAAGAAGCGTTGCAAAATACAGAAGAAAAATAGGTGTAGTATTTCAGGATTTCAGATTATTGCAGGATAGAGATGTATATTCAAACATTGCCTTTGCACAGCGTGTGATAGGCGTGGCACCTAGGGAAATCAAGAAAAATGTATCAAAGGTTCTTGCTTTGGTAGGATTGTCGGAAAAGTATCGTTCAAATCCTAACGAGTTATCAGGTGGAGAACAGCAGAGAGTTGCTCTTGCCAGAGCTATTGTAAATAAGCCGCAGATTCTTTTGGCAGATGAACCTACAGGAAATCTTGACCCGGAGAATTCATGGGAAATCATGAAATTATTAGATAAAGTAAACAGACAGGGAACCACCGTTATTGTAGTTACCCATAATATGGAGATTGTGGAGAAAATGAATAAACGTGTAATTACAATGAAAAAAGGTGTCAAAGTAAGCGACAGCAAGGTGGTGGAATAAATGAATGCAAGAACAGCCGGATATTGTGTAAACCAGGGATTGGTTAACATAAAAAGAAACAAATTATTTTCTTTAGCGTCAATAGGAACTATTGCAGCGTGTATTTTCCTTATAGGTGTTATATTTACTATTATTATTAATGTAAACTTTATGGAAAAGCAGGTTGAGCAAAATCTTGGAGTAACAGTTTTCTTTGATAAGGGAATTAAACAGGAACAGATTGATGCTATAGGTAATGAAATTAAAAATGATAGCCGTGTAGACAAGTATGAATACACATCTGCTGACGAAGCATGGGAAGGATTTAAGAAAAGTTATTTTGAAGACGACCCGGATTTAGCTTCAGGATTTGACAAGGACAATCCTTTAGCTAACTCAGCGTCATATACAGTCTTTTTAAAGGACATTAATCAGCAGGATTCTTTCGTTAAGAAAATGGAAGGTCTTGATGGAGTAAGAAAGGTTAAACATTCGGAACAGGCGAAAGAAACACTTTCTACCGTAGGAAAGGTTTTAGGATATATTTCGGTGGCACTGATTATTATTCTGTTAGGTGTTGGTATATTTTTAATAAGCAATACGGTTATGATTGGAATTTCCGTAAGACAGCACGAAATAAAAATAATGAAACTTATTGGTTCAACCAACGCTTTTGTAAGAGCACCATTTATAATAGAAGGAATGATTATCGGATTGGTTGGTTCAGCTATACCACTTGTTCTGATAAGAGTTATATATAACAGATTGGTAGCTTTGGTAATGTCAAAGTTTGGCGTTATGGCAAGTTCAATCTCTTTTGCATCAGTACATGAGATTTTTTCGGTATTGGTGCCAATGGGATTAGGAATAGGAGCAGGTATCGGACTTATTGGTTCGGTGTTATCACTTAGAAAACATTTGAAAGTATAAGAGGAAGCACAATGAGAAAATTATCAAAAGTATTAGGAGCCGGATTGGCAATAGTGTTAAGCATAAGCATGGCTGCACCATCATTTGCCGACGTAAACAATGAAAAAGATAAACTGTCAGACTTAAATGCCCAGAAAAATAAAGCTGCTCGGCAGAAAAATGAGCTTGAAGCATCAAAGTCTGATGCAGAGGCGTATATTAGTCAGGTGGACAAGCAGCTGACTAAACTTGCCACAGATATTTACGAGACAAATCAGAAATTAGACAAAACTAAGGACAAGATTGACAAAACTAATAAAAAATTAAAAAGTGCTCAGGAAAGCATTACGGTTCAGTATAGCGATATGAAGCTTAGAATCCAGTATATGTATGAAAATGGCGACACGCAAATGCTTGATTTGATTTTAAATTCAGAAAGTATAACTGAGTTTTTAAATAAGGCAGAGTACATTACTGAGTTGTCACAGTATGACCGAAAGATGCTTCATAAGTTAAAGGAAACAAAGCAGGCTATTGCTGATGCTAAGGATACATTAGTTACAGAAAAAGAAAATCTTGTAACTATGCAGAAGAAGCAGAAAAACGACAAGGCACAGTTAGAGCAGTTATCGGATTCAAAGAAGAAGGAATTGTCTACATATGTTGCACTGTTAGAGGATAATGAGGCAAGCTCAGCTGCGTTAGATGCGGAAATCAGTGCTCAGGAGCAGAGGGTGGCAGCAGCTGAACAGCAAAGCATTGATGCTGCAAAACAGGAAGCAGCAAGAAAGGCTGCTCAGGAAGCACAAAACGCAGCTAATAATAACAATAACAACAACAATAATAATAATAATCAGAATAACGGTGGTTCTCATTCAGGAAACGGCAGTTTTGGATGGCCTTGCCCGGGATATACCAGTGTGTCATCAGGATATGGTTACAGAAGTGATCCTTTCTCAGGTTCAAGTTCATTCCACAACGGAATTGATATACCGGCACCGGCAGGAACGCCTGTTGTAGCTGCATCATCAGGAACTGTTGAGTGGGCAAATTTAAACCCGACAGCAGGAAACTGGATTGGAATTAATCACGGAAACGGTGTATATACTATATACATGCATATGTCAGCGTTGCTTGTAAGTCCGGGAACACAGGTAAGTGCAGGTCAGACTATAGGGCTTGTAGGAACTACAGGTTCGTCTACAGGTAACCATTTGCATTTTACAGTAAGAGTGAACGGAGCTTATCAAAATCCATATGACTATTTAAATTAAAATATTACAGAAAGTGACGACACAGAGATATGAAGAAAAATAAGACAAAATTTTTACCCGGTTTTTTAACGGGAGCCTTTGTAATGCTTATAGTGGCAATATGCGTTGGCATTGGAATAAACGCAGTAAAAACAGAAACAGGAAGCAAAACAACCATAAGCAGTGGAGTCTCCGGAAAACTGGATTTTCTGAAAGATGTAATAGATTTAAAGTATCTTGAAAAAACAGATGAAAAGACTCTTGAAGAGAATATATATAAAGGATTACTTCAGGGATTAAATGATCCGTATTCAGTTTATTATACAAAGGATGAATATGATGCATTAAAGGAAGAAACTTCAGGAAGTTATTGCGGAATTGGTGCATTAGTTTCGCAAAATGCGGACACAGGTGTAATTACTGCCATTAATGTTTTTAAAGGTTCACCTGCAGAAAAAGCAGGAATGAAAAATGGAGATATTATATTTAAGGTAGAAGATAAGGAAGTAACCGGGGAAGATTTAAACAATGTTGTGGCAAAAATGAAGGGAGAAAAAGACACGAAAGTTAAAATTAACGTGTACAGAACCTCTGAAAAAGAATACATTGATTTAGAAATAACCAGAGACAAAGTTGATGTTCCGACAGTAGAACACAAGATGCTTGATAAGTCAAAGGGCATAGGATACATTCAAATTACCCAGTTTGAGGAAGTGACGTATGACCAGTTTAAGGAAGCATTAGATGATTTGAAGAAGCAGGGAATGAAATCAGTCATATTTGACTTAAGAAACAATCCCGGTGGACTTTATGACACGGTATGTGAAATGTTAGATGATTTGTTGCCGGAAGGAACATTGGTTTATACCAAGGATAAGGACGGAAACAAGCAGGAAAAGAAATCAGATGCTAATTTCTTAGATATGCCTATGGTAGTTTTACAGAATGAAAACAGTGCCAGTGCTTCAGAAATTTTTGCAGGAGCCATTCAGGATTTTGGAGCAGGAAAGATAGTGGGAACCCAGTCCTTTGGAAAAGGAATTGTACAAAGTATTATTCCTTTAAGTGACGGTTCTGCAGTTAAACTTACTGTAGAAAAATACTATACACCTAAGGGCGTTAACATTCATGGCAAGGGTATTACTCCTGATGTTAAGGTGGAGATATCCAAAGATGGTAAAAAGGATAATCAATTGCAAAAAGCAATAGAGGTTATTGAAAAAGAAAAGTAATAAAGGAAAAAATACTATGCCAAAGATTAACAGTGATAGTCTTATATTCAGAATAGGCAATAAAGTGTTTGATGTGATTGCGGTAAGCCTTTTGTGGTTTGTGTGTTGTATTCCGGTAATAACAGCAGGGGCATCAACTACTGCACTATATGATACGGTGTTTAGGAATATACGGAAAAACCGTGGATACTGCTATAAGGGATTTTTAAAATGCTTTAAGGATAATTTCAAAAACACGGTGCAGGCATCAATAATATTTGCCATACTTACAGTGGTTAGTATGTGGGATATATCATTAGCACTTGGTGGTGGCTCCGTAATTTCCGGATATCAGATTACATTTTTTATACTTTGGATTCTTGCTATGACATGGGCAATATGGGCATTTGCGTTAACGGCAAGATTTGAAAATAATTGGAAAAATACACTAAAAAACGGACTTTTAATGTTTTTTGCACATCTTCCGGTAACACTGGGTATGGCTGTAATATTTGCTTTATCGGCAATGCTTGTTTGGGACATACCTGTACTTATTGTAGTTTTGCCGGTGGGAGGAATGCTGTTAGACAGCTTTATGCTGGAAAAGGTGTTTAAGAGATATATTAAGTAGAAAGTATTTGTCTGTAAGGTAATGAAACAGATTATTTGATAAAAAAATGATGAGAAAAAGGACGCAGAGCGAAAAGTCGGATGACAAAGCTCTGTGTTTTTTTATTACATAAAAATATTTTAATCAGTTCGTTCAAAAATCAATGATTTCAAAAACGTTTTTCTTGTTAAAAGTGCTGAAAATTCACCAGAAGGCTATCTGCACTAGTGCAAAATAGTTGACAACCATAAAATAAAATATGATAATTAAGTAACATGCGTGGTGCGGAACCATAATATTAACGTAAAATATAGAGAAAAATTGGAGGGCTATATGGTGAAAATTTTAGAGAAAATTAGGAAATTTAGTAAGGAAGAAAGCGGTGCTTCCATGGTTATGGTAGTACTGAGTATGGTTGTGATTTTCGGATTTACGGCGTTTGCAGTGGATTTTGGAAATGCTTACACAACCAAGGTAAGTATGCAGGATGCCTGCGATTTATCAGCATTAGCAGCAGCAGATTCATTGCCTGAAAGGGCAAAAACGGAAAGCGTTGCAAAGGAGTACGCAGAGCTTAACGGTTATGATGCAAAAAATGTAACAGTAAACATACTGGATAATGGTGAAAAAGTTGAGGTTAAAATCAAGAAAGATGTAAAAACCTATTTTGCCGGTGTAGTTGGATATAGTGAATTGCCTGTTGCATGTAAGGCAGTTGCAGCAGCAGGCGAAAAAGGAGCCAAGGATTATGCTATTTTCTCAGGAACCAAGGCATATTTTGGATTGCATGGAAGCGTTAATATTCCTGATGGTGATATTCATGCCAATGGTGCAGCTGACATATCAGGTACCCTTAATATTGACAATGGAGTTATAGAGGTGCCGAAGTTTAATAACAAGGGTTCATCAGGTAATTATGAAACATATGAAGATGAGGACAACTATATAGAAATGCCTAACTATGAAGACATTATAAATGAAAGAATTCCTTATGTAGAAGATTCGGAATATCAGGTTATTGATGGAAATTTTCCGGATACTCAGTTCGCAAAAAGTCATACACATAATGGGGTTCTAACAATTGAAAGTGGAGAAAAAATATATGCAAACAGCCATTTGAATATTGGTGAATACAATGGAATTAAAAAGTTAGTTATAAAAGGAATTTTAAAAGTAAATGGAATGGGGATAGGTTCCGAGTTGGTGGTTGAAGGAAGTCTGTTTTCGGAAGGATATTTAGGAATACAGGGCAAAGCTGATATTAGTGGTGTTATGATGTGTAAGGCAGATATTGTATTTGCCAATGATGTTGTGCTTAGTGGAGCAACAATTGTTGCTGACGGTCAGGAAATCAACTTTGCTAATGGCAAGCAGGTACTTGATAATTCAGTAGATGGAAAATATTCAGCTGTTTGGGGAAGAGGAAACACTCATATTAACCTGAACAGTGACAAAATGGATGTTAAGGCATTATTTTATTCACCTAATGGTGAGTGTATTATGAGTGGAAAAGAAGTAACTGTAAAGGGTTCAATAACAGCTAATCAGGTTGGTACAAACAATGGAACATTAACTGTAGAACTTCCAAAAAATGATCCAAATTGGCCTTTTGGAGGAAGAACACAGTCCGGTAAAGCAAAGAAAAGTGCAAAGTTAGTTGAGTAATAGAGTATTTACGGATACGAGGGTAGGAGAAGTATTAATTATGAGAAAATTTTCAAAGAAGTTTTTTAGCATTACACTGGCTGTGGCTATGACGTTTTCAATTATTCCCGGAACAGATTTTTCAGGACTTATAAAAAACGTAAGTGCAGCGGAATCAATGGTTGATGATAATATACAGATTACAACCAATATAATACCTGATGTGCAATTGTGTTATGCAGTTAGGTATATAATTGGTGGAGATAAGTACGCAAATATTACAGTAAAGGATTTAAGGACATATACAGGTAAAATCGATTTGTCAACATACCCGGATTATGACAAAATAGAAAGCTTAGAAGGCTTGGGGTATGCAAGAAAGGCTTCGGCGATTGATGCTTCAAAACTGTCAAAAGTTAAAAGGATTGAGGCAAATGAGTTTCAAAATTGCGGATTTAAGCAGTTTGGAATGCCATCAAATATTGTGGAAATAGGCAAAGAAGCATTTTTTAACTGTGCCAATTTGGAAACTGTTGATTTACCACAGACACTGGTTACAATTCAAAGTGAGGCATTTAGAAATTGTAAGGCTTTAGACGGAATAGTGCTTCCAGAAAAAATAGCTAAAATTGGAAATAATGCATTTGCTATATGTGAAAATTTAAAGTCTATAGTTATACCTGATGGTATAAATGCAGCCATAGAAAATGCCGGAGATGATTCGGTTGTAGGAATTGGTGGTGGCGTTTTTGATGGATGTATAAGATTAGATTCGGTTAAATTAGGTGCAGGAATGACAGCAATTCCAGCAGGATTTTTATCCAACACTACCAGCCTTAAGAGTATAGAAATACCGGAGAAAATTGTAAAAATCATGGATAGTGCATTCTCCGGAAGCGGACTTTTGAAAATAGATTTGTCTGCAAATACCGGAATTACAGCTATTGAAACTTCGGTATTTGAAATGTGTGAAGAATTATATGATGTAAAGCTTCCTGACAGTATAGAAAGAATAGAAGAAGGGGCATTTAATAGTTGTAACTCTTTGTATGATTTTTCTTTTGTGACAAAGCTTACAAAACTTAAGACAATAGGAAGAAGTGCATTTTCTCATTGTGGTTTTGGGTCTGTGGAAATACCAGGAACCGTAGAATCCATTGGTACATATGCATTTTCTGGAAATGGTTCAATGGAAGAACTGGTTGTAGACGATTTTCCGGAGGTAAAGGGAGATGTTGTAAAGAAGATAGGACATTATGCATTTTCAGATTCAATACATCTTAAAACAATAAAATTACCTACGGATAACGAATACAACCAGAGGGTAACATTGGAAATCGGTGATTATGCTTTTAGCGGTTGTAGTCGTATGGAAAGTATTAATTTTCCGGCAAATCTCACAAAAATAGGAGACTATGCCTTTAATGAGTGCGGATATAGTGTAACTGACTGGGCTAAAGATAATGATGAGTTTATAGGAATAAACAAGGCAGTAAGATATTATATCATGCCTGATGATATACATACTTCTAAAGAAGATGGAGACAACAAGGTTATATTATTTTCAAATGAAAATGCAAATTATTATCAGCCTAAGGAAGCATATGTTAATCCGGACAAATTAAAAAAATCTGCTAAAGAGGTAGGAGAAGGTTCCATTGTAGTATATATTCAAATATCTCGGAGTGATCCGAGTTATGCTTTTGCAGATAAACTTCATTATCAATATGTGGTAGGGTTACCTAACGCTGACTTATCTAAATGTTCAAAATTAACATTAGGAAAATATGCGTTTTATAGGTGTTTGAATTTAAAAAAGGTATCATTACCTAAAGAATTAAAGGTTATTCCGGAGTATGCTTTTGCAGAATGTTCAACAAAAATTTTAATGGGAAATGGCTTAGCTGTTTCAAGTTTAGGTGTAAAAGCTATAGATGATGAGTGGTATACAGGACTTGAAACTGTTGAGATGGGTGACAATATCGAAAAAATTGGACGATTTGCATTTTATAATGATTTCAACCTTGTTATAGATGGTGAGTTGCCGCAGGCTTTGAAGGTAATAGAGAATGGCGCATATCAGGGATGCGAGTCTCTAAAGAGTGTTGTGCTACCTAGAAATCTGGAAACTATAGGTGATAATGCATTTGCAGATTCTTCAAGGATTGCGGAAAAATATATGACAGACAAAAAGGAATTGAATTTGGATGCATCATATGCAGGAAAATTACAATATATTGGATTAGGAGCATTTAGTAATAGTGGATTAAGAAGCTTTGTTATGGACAAAAATGCACCGCTTACAATAATTAATAGAAGTACTTTTTATGGATGTCAGTATTTGGATACAGTGGTATTAAGTAAAGCTGTAGCATGTGTCGATAATCAGGCTCTTGGAGCATGCATAAGATTAAAATCGGTAAATGTTTATGATAAGTGTACATTTAAAACAGATTCCATAATGGGTGGAATTGATAATGAAAAATTCCCGAAAACCGGATGGTCAGGAATTGGATATAACAATGATGGAAAATTCTATTTAACAACATATAATTTTAACCTGGCTATTACACCGTTAAATGAACAGATAACAGTCAGACTTAATGAGAAAACAATTATACCTCTTTATACTATTGCTTCAGATTCAAATGGTTATTATTCACAGGTTAAAGTGGCAGATAATTCGTATTTATATGACCCTAAGATAGGCAATCTTGACGGAGAAAAAAATCCGGAGAGAACAAAGATGGTGCCAACACAAAAGATAGCCGTAAACAAAGCAGATAAAAACGACTATACTGATGCATACCAGAATTCGGCCTATGCCGTAGCGCTTAAGGGATTAAGTGAAGGAGAAAAAATAGGTGTGAACATACAGGAATATCTTCAGCTAAGAGTAGCGGATGGAGTCGTTTCAGTATATTCACCAACTGTAAGCTATGTGGCAGATGTAACAAGGGTGCCTTGCGTTGATATAGTAACGGATGATAAACAGTATATTAGTGTTGATGAGAAAGCCGGTGTGAAAATATCACCTAAATTTGTATCAAAAACCGGTGATCCTATTACAGATACTGTTGAATGGGATGTATTAACCGGTGCGGATTATATATCAATGACGGTAGCGGATGATGGATTATCAGTTACGATATCACCTAAAGGCGGAAGCTGTGGTACTGCAAGTATCAGGGTGAAAGCCGGTCAGGTAACCAAGGTTATATATATTAATGTGGTTTCGCCTGCAAATCTTATTACAATCAGCCCTAGAGGCTCTATAGATATGATGTATGGAACTACAACTGACATTGAAGCTTCAGAAATACTTCTAGGTGATGATGAAAATGCTGAATATAGAGATACCATTAAGTTTACAAGTAGTAATGAAAACATTGTAAAAGTTACAAAAACTACGGAGGTAGACGGAAAGTTTGTATGTACTTTACAGGCTGTCGGAGCGGGAGAAGCTACAATAAATGCGAAAGCTATGGCAGGAAGAGGTCAGGCAAGTCTGAAGGTATGTGTATCCTCAAAGAATTTGAGAATCAAATTGTATGATGGAGAAGGAAATGAATTAAAAATAGAGAATAATGGTAAAGTTTACACTACAGATGAAATATCTTACATTTATGGATTTAATGAAGAATTATTAAGTAATGACATTGTGGTTAAAAGCAGTAATGAAGATGTTGTAAAAGCTAATGTAAATACTTTTGCCAATAAGATTAGTTTTAGACCACTTAAGGTTGGAAAGTCGCAAATTACCATTTATCCGGCTGTTGGTAACGAAGAAAACGGTGTAACTTTTACGATGCACGTAAATGGTAATATAACGGATATTCGTCTTTCGAGTAAAAGTATTCAGGAAGGGGCAACGGATTCAGTATTCTCTTATATGACTAATAATTTTAGAGACAGAATAACTGAAGCTACAGAGGAAAATTATAAGAAAATTACAAATAATAAAATTGAGTTTGTTTCGGGCAACCCGGATAAAGCTGTTGTGGATAGTTATGGTAATGTAACAGTTAAAAAGTATTCTGAAAATGAGAGAACCGTCACCATCACATGTAATGTTTATAATGATGATGGGGAAATAATAAAATCAGAGTCAACAACTATAACCATAGAAAAACCTAAGGTAACCGGAGTTAAAATTACAGGAAATACTAGTACTAAGGTGGGTCAGACTGTAAAATTGGGAATAGAAATATTGCCACATACAGGTGACTACAACGATATTATTGTTGATTTGGTTGAGGGTAACTATGTGACTGCAAAATGGGAGTTAAGTCAGGATCAGAAGACACTTTCCGTAACAGGTATAAATGCAGGTACTGTTGTATTAGAAATACGCGCTAATAAAAACAGAATTTTGCAGGCATCAAAAACAGTTAAAATAGTTGTGTCAAAGCCGTCTGTTTCAGTGAAAGCACCTGGTAAGGCAAAATGGGCAAAATGCAAAGGTGGAAAAAAGAAAATATCATTGAAGTGGAGAAAAGTCTCAGGAGCTACCGGTTATCAGATACAGATATCCAAAAAGAAAAAAGGTGGATATAAAACTGTTAAGAAGATAAATAGTGGAAAGAGTTTGGGGTGCACAATTAAAAAACTTAAGAAAAAGAAGAAATATTATTTTAGAATAAGAGCCTTTGTTAAAAAATCCGGTGTCACAAAATATGGCAAATGGAGTGGAATTAAGGCAGTCAAGACCAAATAGTATACAATATAGCACTGGCTTGCAGGGTTAAATTTAGTGCATAATTTATAAATTTAAAAAATTCACTAAATGAAATCGTTACAAGTGCAAAAAAGGTGTTGACAAAATAAATTGTGAATATTATACTAAAAAACATAACAAGCAGACAAAATAATGTGCAAATTTTTAAAGTTTAACGTTAAATCAAAAAAGACAAATTGTTATATTTTTAGTAAAAACTGAATATATTAAAAATATATTTGTTTAAAATGACGGCGCATGAATGCGTATAGATGCTGGTTATAAGTAAAAAATTACCGATTTAAGTAATTTTTTCAACATTGAGTTGTTGAAAGTATTATAAAAAATTATAAGTTAAGAAGGGAGAGCATTATGTTAAAGAGATTTTTAAAGGATGAAAGCGGTCAGGGAATGGTAGAATATGCATTAATCATTGCATTAATCGCTGTTGCTGTTATCGGAGCTATCACAGTTTTATCTGATGGAATTGGTGGAAAATTCAACCAGGTAGCAAACAATCTTAAATAAGAGAAAACAACCAGATGATTTGGTTATTGATAATCATGATGACCTAGGATGGGTTACATACTAAGGTTGGGTGTATAGGAATTTGTATGATTGCCTATATATCATAATTGATGATAAGGCGGGTCTTATGGACTCGCCTTATTTAATATAAAATTTATATATGATGTGAATATGATGTTATCTGGTGAGGTACTAATCTGGTTTACATGAGGTGTTATATTATGGAGACAGTGATAATAAAAATGTTAATTGGAATGATATCCGGTATTGGATGCAGTCTTATTAGTATTTTTTTTGAAAAGGTTCTTTTAGAAAAAAGAGGCCGGGTGTTTAAAACAAGCAAAAAGGAAAAGAACATTATCACAATATTAGCAATAGTGGTAAGTTGTTTTACCGTTGTTAATGTTAATAGAATATGGGAAATTATATATATATTGTTAATGTTGTTAGCGTGCATTCTTATATATGTTACAGATTTGCATCACAGAATAATACCTAATGAAATACTTCTGTTAATGCTTGTGGCAAAATTAATTATAGGTATTCCGGCTTTGTTTGGTGTTACATGGGTTCCGGAGTTTAATATAATTAGTTCTTTAATCGGTTTTGTGGCAGGATTTGTAGTGTTTATGATTCCGGCGTTTATAGGAAAATCTGTTGGTGCCGGAGACATAAAGCTTGCAGCTGTTATGGGATTTTGTTTAGGAATAAACGGACTGTTATATGGGATAGTTCTCATGGGAATCGGAGTTTTAATTTATGAATTTATTAAAGGACGAACATCATTAAAAAATGCAATGTATGAAATGATACCAATGGGACCATTTATGGCGGTGGCAATGATGGTTGTAATGCTTATAAATGAAAGTGTAATGATTGATTTTTGGAAATTTATAATGAATTAGGAGAAAAAACAATGCTTAGAAGTTTTCTTAGAAACGAAGAGGGTCAGGGAATGGTAGAGTATGTATTGATAATAGGTCTTATTGCATTGGTAGTTGTTGCAGCACTTACAACCGTTGGCATTAAATTAGATACTAAATATGCAGAAATCAACAAAAATGTAATAAAATAAGTGTAAAAGGTGTAGTTTAGATCTTTTAAAATATTTATACTTGTGAGATTGATTTACATATAAGATGGTGGGAGGTGATAATGTGATAAAAAAAATTCTTAAAAGCGAAAAGGGTCAGTCTATGGTGGAATTTGCACTTGTTGTACCCTTACTTTTGACCATATTGTGTGGAATAATAGATATGGGATGGGCATATTCAAATAAATATTCAGTAGAGAGTGCCGCTTTTTCAGGAGTCAGGTATGCAGTTATAAATGGTGCAGACATTGAAGATTCTGAAAAGAACAAATTAATTGATGATACAAAAAACAGAGTTAGGGATAACCTTAGCAAGGGTGCAGAATCTCCTAAAATTGACGTAAACATAGATAATGAAAAGGTTACGGTCAGTGTGGAATGTAAAGTGAAAATGCTTACATTCGTAGGACAGACAGCTTTTGGCGAATATTATGAGGCTAAGTCTAAAAATGTAGGAGCAAGGTAAAAGACAATCAAAATATAAAAAGCATCGCATTGGTTATGCGATAGAACGGAGTAAAAAATAATGAAAAAAATATACATAATAGCAGTAGTTGCAGCTTTATTAAGTTCAGTATTAATATATGGATTCTTAAGTTCCTATGATAAGAAGAACGGAGACGGCAGCGTAAATTATGAAACAGAGAAAGTTGTAGTGGCATTAACTGATATTCCGGCTAATACAACGGTTACAGACAAGATGGTAAAAGTAGTTGACATGCCTGTAGACGGCATTCATCCAAAGGCTGCAAGACAGAGAGCAGATGTAGTTGGTTCTGTTGCAAAAGACGATATTGTGGCTGATGAACAGCTTATAACATCTAAGTTTGTATCAAGTAAAAACGGTGGAGCATCTTTATCTTATCAGATTGCAGAAGGAAAAAGAGCAATGTCAGTGGAAGTTGACCATGATACAGGGGTTGCAGGTTACATAGAAGCCGGTGACTTAGTAGATGTAATAGTTGTAGTGGATGGCTCACCTGCGCAGAAGGTTGTAACAGAAGACAGACAGAATATGGAAGTAAAGGGAAAGGTTACATCAGTTATAGCTGAAGCTGTAAAGGTACTTCGCATTGGTGATGAGGGATATACAACAACACCTTTAGACGTTTATACAAGTTTGACTCTTGAACTTTCACCTAAACAGTGTGCAAAACTTGCTACTGCCAAGGAAATGGGCAAGGTATCAATTTCTCTTAGATACAAGAATAATAACCGTGTAATTCATGGTGGACCTTACTCTTCATCAGATATGATAAAAGAATAAATTTAAAGAAAGGAATATAATGTAATGGCAGGAAAGTACAAAGTATTAGGGCTTACCACTGAAAGCGGTAATGCATATTTAAAAAAGATTATAAATGGTAGTGGATTTGAATTTGCAGGATTGTTAGAACTTGAGCCTAGAAATTTAGATAAAATTACAGTCAGTGATTGTGACGCCATTATCATATATTCAGAGCAGTTTGCAGATGCAGAGAGTAATTTTGTAGAAAAAATAAATAGGACTGTAAAAGATAAGGCTTCGATTTTGATTACAGGAAACTATGATGTTAATGTATTAACTAAAGCTATGGAATGTGGAATAACAAAGGTTATTTCTAAGGACGATAATGAAGATTCCATATACAGAAGCATTGTAGGTGAAATTGAAAAGGAAAATATTGCAACAGTAGATGACAGCGAAGAATCAGAAGATGGATTTGTTGGAACTAAGAATGGAAAAACTATCTCCGTTTTTGGTACGAAAGGTGGAACGGGAAAAAGCACTGTATCAGTTAATTTAGCTACTGCATTGCAGGAAAAAGGAAAAGATGTAGTGCTTATTGATTTAGATTTACAGTTTGGTGACGTTGGAATTTTTATGAATGTACCAAGATTTGAAACCATATCAGATTTAGTAAAGGAAGGTTCTTTTAGCCGTTCATCAATTAAACGTTATCTTTATAAGCATAATACAGGGGTAAGTATTTTATGTGCACCGGCATCTCCGGAGCTTGCAGAAATAGTTAAACCTGAGCATATAAGCATGATTGCAGATGTACTAAAAAAGGAATTTGACTATATTATTTTCGATATGAGTCCTACAATTGACGAGTTTGTTTTGCATGCATTAGATATTTCAGACAGTATCTATTTTGTTACAAATCCGGAAATATCAACATTAAAGAATACAAAAGTGTGCTTGGATGTTTTGAAGACATTAGGACATTTTGATAAAGTTAAGATGGTATTGAATAAGGATGGGGAATCATACATAAAGAGAAAAGATATGGAGTCCACTTTGAATAAGGACATGGATTTAGTAATACCACGTGACTCTAAAAGTGCAATCTCGGCTATTAACAGAGGTATTCCTCTTGTAGATGTCGCACCTCGCTCTAAAGCATCAAAAGCCATATTGAATTATGTAAACAGTCAGGACATATAAGGAGATTTTAGATGGGATTATTAGAGAGAATTACTACAGCTAACAATGAAAAGGAAGCTCAGCAGAAAAAAGAGGCAATAGCTGCGGCAGAAAAGGAAGAACAAAAAAATTATTCATTAAAGCAGACTGCCGGTACGGTAGGCGCAAATGATACATATATAATTCCGGGAGCAGATGACGAACAGTTTGTAGCAGTGCAGGATGAAACCCACAGAGAAGTTACAAAGGTGTTAGCCAAGCAGGATGAAGTTACAATTGATACAATAAAATCTCTTATTGACGAGTATTTAACAGAAAGTCATCCGGAGATAAATAATACTGAAAAAATGACTATTACAAAAAATGTAATAGATGAGATTGTTGGATTAGGACCTCTTGAAAACCTGATTAATGATGACAGCGTATCTGAAATCATGGTTAATGGTGCTAAGCAGATATATGTAGAACGTAAGGGAAAGTTACTGAAAACAAATGTAACTTTCAAAAATGAAGAACATGTTAGGAGAACTATTGACAGAATAGTAACACCTTTAGGACGAAGAATAGATGATTCAAATCCTATGGTTGATGCCAGACTTGAAGATGGTTCCCGTGTTAACGCCATAATGCCACCATTAGCATTAGGCGGAACAACAATTACAATAAGAAAGTTTTCTAAGAAACCACTTTCAGTAGAAAATTTAAAGCAATTCGGTTCACTTTCAGATGATATGGCAGAGTTTCTTGAAGCGGCAGTTAGGGGCAAGTTAAATATTCTTGTATCCGGTGGTACCGGTTCAGGTAAGACAACATTACTTAATGTGCTTTCTGCCTTTATACCGTCCAATGAAAGAATTGTAACAATAGAAGATGCAGCTGAACTTAGACTTATGCAGGAACATGTTGTTACATTGGAAAGCAGACCGGCTAACTTAGAGGGAAATGGAGCCATAACCATAAGAGATTTGGTTCGTAATGCATTGAGAATGAGACCGGATAGAATTATCGTCGGAGAAGTTCGTGGAGGCGAGACATTAGATATGCTTCAGGCTATGAATACAGGTCATGAAGGTTCTATAACTACTGCTCATGCTAACTCAGCAAGAGACTGTTTGGCACGTATCGAAACAATGGTTATGATGGCAGGAATGGACTTACCGGTATCAGCTATCAGACAGCAGGTTGCAGGTGCCATTGATCTTATTGTTCAGCAGGCAAGACTTAGAGATGGATCAAGAAAAATTACAAGTATATGTGAAGTAACCGGTATGGAAGGGAATACCATTACCATGCAGGAAATATTTAAGTATCGTCAGGAAGGCTATGATGAAAATAATATGTCTGTTGGTGATTTTTACAGTACCGGTATCAGACCGAAATGTTGTGAGAAGATAACAGCAAGTGGAGTTCAGGTAGATGACCACTGGTTCTTCTAGCAATTTGCAGAACAGATAGGAGTGTCTATGATAAGAATATTAATGATTTGCTTATGTGCAATGGTATTTCTTTTTTGCCTGTATGTGATTTTAATACAGAATTTTACGGAAAGTAAAAGAAAAACTCAAGACAGAGTTATGGGTTTGCTTGACGAAGAAGAAAGGAATAAAAGCGATAAGAAAAAGGGAAAATTAAATTTAAAAATAAAAAAGGAAAAGAAGAAGGTCAGTGTATTTGCTACTACTCATAAGAAATTACAGCTTTTAGAGGAAGAACTTTATAATCTTGGCATGAAGATGCCGGTTCAGACCTTTGTGACATTATGGGTGGCAATAACAATTGGTTTACCAACCATAATGATGATGCTTGGAGTGTACATTGCTATTTGTATCATTGTCGCACTTATAGCAGCATTTGGCCCATTACTTTTTATTCAAAAAAAGAAAAAGAAGAGAAAGGAAACTTTGGAGTCACAGTTAATAGAAGGTATAACTGTTATTACAAATGCCTTAAAGGCGGGACATTCTTTTCAGACAGCAATGGGAAATATAGCAGTTGACATGGAAGGACCTATGGCAGAGGAATTTGGAAGAGTAACAAGGGAAACTCAAAGAGGTATGACATTAGAGGCAAGTTTTAACTCTTTATGTGAGAGAATCGGAAGTGATGACTTGGAAATGCTTTGCCAGACCATACTTATCCAAAGAAAAGTTGGTGGTAATTTAACTGAAGTTCTTGATAAAATATCAGAAACTATTCGTAACAGATTAGATCTTAAGGAAGAAATAAAGACATTAACGTCAAGTGGAAAAATTTCAGGATATATAATTGGTGCACTTCCGGTTATTTTATTGGTTTTAATCAGTATGATAAATCCGGTATATGCAAGACCACTGTTTAATACAGTTATAGGAAATATTTTACTTCTTATAAGTGTAATTTTAGAGGTTATTGGATTTATAATGATAAATAAGGTTGTAGACATTAAGTATTAATGAGGTATGTTTATGGATATATTAGCATTATTAATATCATTTCTTGTTGCTGTAGCTATTTTCGGACTGTTTTTAGGATTGTTTTCGGGAGTTGGAGCAGGCGTTGACAGACAGGATGAGCGAATCAGAGATATTAGAAATGAAAAAGAAAAGAGTATTGCTGATGATGTTAAAAAAGAAAAAGTTAAAGTTTCAGAGGCAATAAAGCGTAAGAAAGAAGAAAATAGAAAAAAAGTTGCAAAAAGAAACAGACAGAAGGAAAAAGAGAACAAGCATAGCACAGTTGATGATATGTTAGCAATAGTTCAGTGGGATATAACATCGGAGCAGTTTTTAGTTATTAAACTTGTATGTGCACTTGTTGGTGTCATATTATCAATGATTATATGCATGAGATTACATGTGGGTGTCAATAAATTTGTGCTGGCAATGATTTTTTGCGGATTAGTTGGAATGTTAATTCCGGGAGAAATACTTAAAGGAAAATCTAAAAAGTATCAGGAAAGTATACGTTTAGATTTGCCGGATGTAATGGACTTACTGGTTGTAAGTGTAGAAGCAGGTCTTGGATTTGATGCTGCATTAATGAGATTGTATGAGAGAAATAAAACCGTTGTTATGGAACAGCTTATACAGGCAACCAGAGATATACAACGTGGTGTAAGTAAGAGAGAAGCTTACCTTGATTTGGCACAGCGTTGTAAAGTAAAGGAACTTACAACATTTCTTATTGCAATGATTCAGGCAGATCAGTTAGGTACATCTATACAGACAGTTCTTAGGTCTCAGGCGGAAGTTCTTAGAAATGAAAGAAAGAGAACAGCTGCAAGAAAGGCAAAGGAGGCACCGGTTAAGATGCTTATTCCTATGGTATTGTTTGTATTCCCTGTTATATTTATCGTTCTGCTGGGACCGGCAGCTTTGAATATAATGGATATTTTAGGCTAAATATAAGAAAGAAGACAAAATGCAGAGATTAGACTTATACATAAATAACATAAATATCTGTAAAATATCCCTGGCAAACAATTTTTGGACAAGATTTATGGGACTTATGGGAAAATCAGAAGGGCAGATTCGCAGTATGGGGGGATTAATGATAAAACCATGTTCCCAGATACACACTTTCTTTATGAAGGCACCCATTGATGTGGTTTACATAAATAAAGAAAGCAAAGTTGTTCAGGTGGATGAAGCAGTACCAAAAGCTAAGTGTTGCAAAAGGGTAAAGAAGGCAAAATACCTTATAGAGTTTCCGGAAGGAACGGCAAAAAGGTTTAACATAAAAGAAGAGGATATGTTGGAGGTAAAATAAATAATGTTGGGTAAAGACAATTCAGTTTCCATAGAATCATTAAGAGCCGATGCTGAAATGGAGAGTCAGTTTAAAACTTCTTATAGAGGTTATGATAAAAAAAGTGTAAACGAATATATAAGGACATTAAAAAGAGAGACAGAGCTTGAAATAGAAAAGTTAAAAGATGCTGTTCACGACGCTGAATGCGAGAGAGATGATATGAAAAACAGCTATTTAAGCTGGCAGCAGGAAATTAAACTTGTAAAAATACAGAAGAAAAAGGAAGTTGATAAGGCTAGGGAAGAATATGAGGCTAAGCTTCAAAGTGCAATAGAAGAAGCTACTAAGAAGCTGGAAAATGAGAATATTGAGAAGGAAAGCCGTATCCATTCTATTATTGAGGAAAAGAATCAGCAGATAAAGAGAATGGAAGCTGATTTGAACAGTAGTTTGCAGGAAGCACTTGCGGAAAAAGAGCAGGCATACGAAAAAGCAATGGCTGAGAAAGACAAATATGTTAATGATACCATTGCAGAAAAAGAAAGATACATAGCTGAAACTATTGAACAGAAGGATAGAGAAATTCAAAATCTTACAAGCAAGCTTCAAAATAGAGAGGAAACAGAAAGAAAGCTTCAGGAAAGTGCAATTGAGAGCTACAAAGAATCAAATGCCAAATTAACGGAAGAAAACAACAGAAAAAAAGTTATTATTGCGGATTTAGAAGAAAAACTGGCTTTGGCTTCAAGTAATCTGGATCACAATATGAAAATGCTTGATTCATTAAACTTAAAATTAGATGACATGCTTAAGGCTAAACTCTCTGAAATGCAGGATATTATTTCTGTTTGGTCAGGTCAGTTTGAAAAAACAAGCGAGATTATAAAGGATCAGTTTAAGGCTGAGGAAGAATAAGGTATATTTTAAAAGAAGGTACAGAACAAACATTCGATTTGTTCTGTACTTTTTTTTATTTGAATGATATACTTGACAAGTAACATACTAAGAATACAATTACTATTTCTAAAATATAATCGCCGGATTAGAGCAGATTAGGAGCATTTATGGATCATTTTGAATTAGTGTCACAATATAAACCTACAGGAGACCAGCCCCAGGCAATTAAGGAGTTGGTTGAGGGATTTAAGAAGGGCAATCAGTTTGAAACACTGTTGGGAGTTACAGGCTCAGGAAAGACCTTTACCATGGCGAATGTTATCGCCCAACTTAATAAGCCTACATTAATTTTAGCACATAACAAAACATTGGCGGCACAGCTGTATGGGGAATTTAAAGAATTTTTCCCAAACAATGCAGTGGAATATTTTGTTTCCTACTATGATTATTATCAGCCGGAAGCGTATGTGCCTAGTACAGATACTTATATAGAAAAGGATAGTGCCATAAATGATGAGATTGATAAGCTTAGACATTCGGCTACTATGGCACTTATTGAAAGAAGAGATGTTATTATAGTTTCCTCTGTTTCCTGTATTTACGGATTAGGTGATCCCATAGATTACAAGAACATGGTCATTTCATTGCGTCCGGGAACCATAAGGGATAGGGATGACATTATCCACAAGCTTATTGAAATCCAATACGATAGAAATGATATGGATTTTAAAAGAGGTACATTTAGAGTCCGGGGGGAGAATCTGGAGATTTTTCCGGCATCTTACACGGACAGTGCAGTGAGAGTGGAATTTTTTGATGATGAAATAGAAAGAATTACAGAAATTGATACATTAACAGGTGAGGTGAAAAGGGAGCTAGAGCACGTTGCCATATTCCCTAATTCACATTATGTTATTCCACCGGAGAGAATGGAAGGGGCTATAAAGGCAATTGAGGCAGAGCTGGCTGAGCAGGTGGCATATTTTAAGTCAGAGGACAAGCTGATAGAGGCGCAGCGAATTGCGGAGCGTACCAATTTTGACATGGAAATGCTCAGGGAAACGGGAATCTGCTCAGGAATTGAGAATTATTCAAGACATATGGCAGGATTAGAGCCGGGAGCTACACCTCATACCTTAATGGAATATTTTGGAGACGATTTTTTAACTATAGTTGACGAAAGCCATATTACTCTTCCACAGGTTCGTGGTATGTATAATGGCGACCAGTCAAGAAAGACAACCTTAGTTAATTACGGGTTCAGACTGCCTTCAGCCAAAGATAACCGTCCTCTTAAATTTGAGGAATTTGAGGGAATGATAGACCAGATGCTTTTTGTGTCAGCTACTCCTAATGTGTACGAGGAGGAGCATGAGCTGCTTAGGGCAGAACAGATTATCAGACCGACAGGACTGTTAGATCCGAAAATTGATGTGCGGCCTGTTAAGGGGCAGATTGATGACCTTGTATCTGAAATAAATAAAGAAGTGGAAAAGAAAAATAAAATTTTAGTCACTACATTAACTAAGAGAATGGCGGAAGACCTTACGGATTACATGAAGGATGTGGGTATCAGGGTTAAGTATCTCCATTCTGACATAGATACTCTTGAAAGAACTGAGATAATACGTGACATGCGATTAGACGTGTTTGATGTTTTGGTTGGAATTAACCTTTTAAGAGAAGGTCTGGATATACCGGAAATATCCCTTGTTGCCATATTAGATGCTGACAAGGAAGGTTTTTTGCGTTCAGAAACTTCGCTGATACAGACTATAGGAAGAGCGGCGAGAAACTCGGAAGGTCATGTAATTATGTATGCAGATTCCATTACAGAGTCTATGGACAAGGCTATTTCTGAAACAAACAGACGTCGTGAAATACAGGAAAAATACAATAAGGAGAATGGCATTACGCCAACTACCATTAAGAAAGCAGTTAGAGACCTTATAAGTATTTCTAAGGAAGTTGATAAGAGAATTAATGACATTGAAAAAGATCCTGAATCTATGGATAAGAAGGAACTTAAGAAGCTTATGGATAAGGTAGAAAAGAAGATGCAGAAGGCAGCAGCGGAATTAGATTTTGAAACTGCAATAGAAATGCGTGAAAAATTGGCAGAGTTGAAGCTTATGTATAATAAATGATAATTGGTAAGTAAGACAGTAAGGAAAGGATTGACATGGCAGAGAAGAAAAAATATATACGAATTAAAGGTGCTTGCGAGCATAACTTGAAGAATATAGATATTGACATACCAAGGGATGAATTTACGGTTATTACAGGATTAAGCGGTTCCGGTAAATCATCTTTGGCATTTGATACTATTTATGCAGAGGGACAGAGAAGGTATATGGAGTCATTGTCTTCCTATGCCAGACAGTTTTTAGGACAAATGGAAAAACCCCAGGTGGAGAGCATTGAGGGATTGCCACCGGCCATTTCCATTGACCAGAAATCCACTAACAGAAATCCACGTTCAACAGTGGGTACAGTAACAGAAATATACGACTATATGCGACTTTTGTATGCCAGAGCAGGCATACCTCATTGTCCAAAGTGTGGCAAGGAAATCAAGAAGCAGACAATAGATGAAATGGTGGATAAGGTTTTAGAATTGCCTGAAAGAACTAAATTTCAGATATTGGCACCTATAGTAAGAGGAAAAAAAGGCAGACACGAAAAGGTATTTGAAAGTGCAAAAAAGAGCGGCTATGTAAGAGTACGTGTAGATGGTAATATGTATGAGTTGTCAGAGGAAATAAAACTGGATAAAAACATTAAGCATAGCATAGAAATCGTAATTGACAGATTAAGTATCAGAGAGGGAATAGAAAAAAGACTTACGGATTCCATTGAAAATGCCCTGAAGCTGGGAAATGGATTAATGGAAGTTGATGTAATAGGTGGCGAAACCGTTACATTTAGCCAGAATTTTGCCTGTCCTGATTGTGGAATCAGCATTGACGAAATTCAGCCAAGAAGTTTTTCCTTTAATAATCCTTTCGGAGCCTGTCCTGATTGTTTTGGATTAGGTTACAAAATGGAATTTGACGTGGATTTAATGATTCCTGATAAAAGTTTAAGTATAAATCAGGGGGCAATAGTTGTTTTGGGATGGCAAAGTGCCAATGATCCAAAGAGTTTTACCAATGCTATTTTGCAGGCTTTGTGTAAGAGGTATGACTTTGACCTTGATACTCCTTTTGAAGAATATCCTAAAAATATTCAGGATATTCTTATTAATGGAACCAACGGAGAGAAGGTGCCGGTTCATTATAAGGGTCAAAGGGGAATAGGAACATATGATATTGCCTTTGAGGGTTTAATTAGAAATGTAGAGAGAAGATATCGTGAAACAGGAGCGGAATCCAGTAAGGCAGAATACGAAACATATATGAGAATTACTCCTTGTGGAACCTGTCATGGACAGAGGCTTAAACCTGAGTCGCTGGCTGTAACCATTGGAGATAAGAATATTTACGAAATGACGGAAATGCCTGTCAGGGATTTAAGGGCTTTTCTGGATGAGGTACAGCTTACTTCAGCGCAACTGGCAATAGGTAAGGAAATATTAAAGGAAATAAAGGGCAGACTTCAGTTTTTAATAGATGTAGGTCTGGATTATTTAAGTTTGTCAAGGGCTACCGGGACCCTTTCCGGTGGAGAGGCACAGCGAATAAGACTGGCAACCCAGATTGGCTCCGGTCTGGTTGGTGTGGCTTATATTATGGATGAACCTAGTATTGGTTTGCACCAGAATGACAATGAAAAGTTGTTGGCAACCCTTAAGCATTTGAGAGATTTGGGAAATACTTTAATAGTGGTTGAACATGATGAAGATACAATGTTAGCGGCAGACTATGTGGTTGATATCGGACCGGGAGCCGGTGAACACGGTGGCGAAGTTGTGGCAGCAGGTACAGCTAAAGAAATAATGAAAAATAAAGATTCCATTACAGGCAAATATCTTAGTAGAAAATTGCAGGTACCGGTGCCTGAAACAAGAAGAAAGTCTACAGGTTTTATTAAAGTAGTAGGTGCAAAAGAAAATAACCTTAAAAATATTGATGTTAAGTTTCCTTTGGGAGTTCTTACCTGTGTAACAGGAGTTTCCGGCTCAGGAAAAAGTTCTTTGGTTAATGAGATTTTGTATAAGAGCCTGGCACGAAAACTCAACAGGGCAAGGATTATTCCGGGAAAATGCAAGGGTATTGAAGGAATTGAACAGTTGGATAAGGTTATTAATATAGACCAGTCACCTATTGGCAGAACACCCCGTTCAAATCCGGCTACTTACACAGGAATGTTTGATATGATAAGGGATTTATTTGCAGCAACGGTGGATGCAAAAGAGCGGGGATATAAGAAGGGACGTTTTAGTTTTAATGTAAAAGGTGGACGATGTGAAGCCTGTTCCGGTGATGGAATCCTGAAGGTTGAGATGCATTTCCTTCCGGATGTGTACGTCCCATGTGAGGTATGTGGTGGAAAGCGATATAATAGAGAAACTTTGGAAGTTAAGTATAAGGGCAAAAATATATATGATGTGTTGGAAATGACAGTGGAAGAGGCAATGGATTTCTTCAAAAATGTTCCAAGAGTATATAATAAGGTAAAAACTCTTTATGATGTTGGTTTGGGCTATATTAAGTTAGGACAGCCTTCAACCCAGCTTTCCGGTGGAGAGGCGCAGCGTATTAAGTTAGCTACGGAACTTAGCAGAAGAAGCACAGGAAAAACCATATATGTTTTGGACGAACCAACTACGGGACTTCATTTTGCAGATGTTCATAAATTAGTGGAAATTCTCCAACGTCTTACTGATGAGGGGAATACTGTAATAGTTATTGAACACAACCTTGACGTTATTAAGGCGGCAGATTATATTATAGATATGGGACCGGACGGAGGAGACCGGGGAGGTACTGTTGTTGTGGCAGGAACACCGGAAAAGGTAGCTGAACATAAGACGAGTTATACCGGAAAGTACGTCAAAATGATGTTAGAGAAAAACAAATAATTAATTATTTACAAAGGAGGAAACAACGGAGAAGAACGGAAAAAGGTTTTGGGAAAGAAAGCAGGAATTAAAAAGACCATGAAAATAAAAAAATAAAGTTTGTAAGAAAGTTTTGCTGTAGAATGAGATATTTTACATAGGGAAATGTCTTTAATATAGCAGAACTTTCTTGTACATTTAGGGAAAATGAAGTAAAATAACAAGAAGTGCTTTACTTGGGCAATATTCTTATGATAGAGGAGGCAAAATGAAAAGAGAGTTAGTTATTGTAATAGATTTTGGCGGACAGTACAATCAGCTGGTTGCACGTCGTGTCCGTGAATGCAACGTATATTGCGAAATCTATTCATATAAAACAGGTATTGAAAAGATTAAGTCTATGAATCCTAAGGGAATTATCTTGACAGGTGGACCAAACAGCTGTTATGAAGAAGGTGCACCAACATATACAAAAGACCTGTTTGAATTAGGTATTCCGGTTCTTGGACTTTGCTATGGAGCGCAGCTTATGCAACATATTTTAGGTGGTAAGGTTGAAAAAGCTCCTGTTCGTGAATATGGCAAGACGGAAGTTCATGTAGATACAACATCTAAATTGTTTGAGAAAATTGAGGAAGATACAGTTTGCTGGATGAGTCATTTCGACTATATTTCAAAGGTTGCACCTGGATTTAAAATTACAGGTTATACAAAGGATTGTCCTGTGGCTGTAGCTGAATGTCCGGAAAAGAAGCTTTACGCAATACAGTTCCACCCGGAAGTGCTTCACACAGTGCGTGGTAAGGAAATTCTCAGTAACTATGTAATTAACGTATGTGGTTGCGCAGGGGACTGGAAGATGGATTCGTTCGTGGAAAATTCCATTAAGGCCATTCGTGAAAAGGTAGGCGACGGTAAGGTTCTTTGTGCCTTATCAGGTGGTGTTGATTCATCAGTGGCAGCAGTGCTTTTGGCGAAGGCAATTGGAAAACAGCTGACATGTGTATTTGTTGACCATGGCCTTTTGAGAAAAAATGAGGGTGATGAGGTTGAGGCAGTATTTGGACCTGATGGTCCATATGATTTGAATTTTATCCGTGTAAATGCCCAGGAGAGATATTATAAAAAGTTGGCAGGTGTGGAAGAACCTGAGAAGAAGCGTAAGATTATCGGCAAAGGTTTTATTGACGTATTCGATGAAGAAGCTCATAAAATTAAAGATGTGAAATGGCTGGCACAAGGTACCATTTATCCTGACTGTATCGAGTCATTAAGTATCACCGGCACTGTAATCAAAAGTCATCACAACGTAGGTGGACTACCTGAAAAAATGAATTTGAAACTATGCGAGCCTCTGC
>OLVP01000544.1_pt1 | contig 30957 bp, 35 predicted proteins | sample 1673281 | NCBI WGS metagenome assembly OLVP01 (sample SAMEA3178940, study PRJEB25190) | human gut metagenome | biome: human gut; feature: human-associated habitat; material: faeces | place: Austria | collected 2013
TGACGCAGCCTTTTTACCCAGTTGTAAAAAGTTCCCGGTTTGATGTCGTGTTCCACACACCATTGATGATCTGTCAATCCACTTTGACGGCATTCCATGATGAGACGGTATTGTTCTTCGGCAGGTATTCTTTTGCTTCTCATGAGCACACCTCCATAAATCGGATAGAGTAAAATGCTCGCATCTATCATTTCTGGCAAGAGAAGATAAAGTGAAATGCTTGCATTTTCTAATGATTATTATGGAATGATTTTTAGGGCAACACAATCCGTCGAATTATTTTGCGCTTACGATCATCTTTTCTTAAAAGATCCATAAACTTATCATAACTAATATGGCATCTTCTATAGGGTTCTTTAATATACCATGGAGCATTGTCTATGATTTCTGAATAATATTCCAAGGATGCTCCCCAGTCATCACACTCTGTAATATTTTGATAATTTTTTTTACTATTCTCAGCGCAACAACTTTTATTCGAGCCGAATTCACAAGTTTCACATGTCATATTTAATTTCATCTTTATACATTTCCTTTCGTCTTTTCAAACTTAGAGCATCATGCTAAACATTTCTCTTATATTACCAAAAATATCTAAGCACATTTTATCACAGCGTATCTTTCCTGGAAATGACATTTTGATAAAAATGGGCAGAAGAAAACCTCCAAATCCTGTAGACTTGAAGGTTTTATTCTACTCATTTCTTGTAGAAGGAGCTTAATTACATAAAATTTCTATATTCATAAATCATTCCTTCATATTGTGGCAATAACCAGCCTACTTTTGCTATTGCGTTGAGAGATTGCTGTCAATACTTCTGAAACCAATTTTCCATAACACCCTATACTATTATCAAGCATATTTACCTCCGCAGTATTTCGAATTAATATATCCTATTTTACCACAGTATTAAAGGAATTTCATTATACCTCCAACTCCTTTTCCATTCTTTTTGCTATTTTCATAAAATAGTCTCTGTCTTCAATAAAGTGCATATCTCCAACAGCATCACAATCGTTCAAGACATGTAAAACACTCGTAACCTGAGCATTGCTGTTCTGATTAGTAACTAATGCTTTTACTACCTTTTCAAACTTTTCTTTACCGTTCTTATATGTAGCCAGCATCATCTCCAAGTCTTCTATGGTCATGATATAACATCTGCTGTCATCAACAAATATCTCTGGTATCGAAGACATCACTATTTGCGTATTCGTCATACTCTCATACAGCAAAAAAATTTTAATAACCGGCTTTTGTCCCTGATATTCCTTTTCAGACATTTTAAGTTGTTCATGTGCTTCTAAAATATTTCTTTTGTAAAATGTATCAATCTGTTGAACATCTGGTGCCTGTTGCTTTGCCTTTATTCCAAGCAGTCCTGATTTCAATTCAAACAAGAATACCGCATCCTCAAATTCTACAAAGAAATCCGCACTCTTTTTGTCTTGTTCTGGGATTTTGTGCCACATATCTTCTGTCAGGTAAATCTCAGCCAGTTCCATAAAATATTCTTCGAACATTCTGCCAAAAGCATTAATGAACCCGGTTCCCTTACCATTCTTATAATAATAATCTCGAATTAACCAATATAAACCATCTGCAAAGAGCATCTGTACCAAATACATACTGACCATAATCGGCTCTTTGTTCTTTTGAGTAATCACAAAAGGTTTGCTATAAAACAATTGTTTCTGTATTGGAGACTTCCTTACATCATCATATGTAACAGAATAATAATTAATAATTTTCTCCAAATTCTCTTTAGTGAGTATGCTGTTTGCCCCGTGCTTATATAAATCATCCTCTGCCCCTAACGGATCGGGACGCTCACTGCATAACCACAACAAATAAAGTACATTGGTCATAAACTCGTCTGCACTCATACCAAACAATTCTTCTGTAATTTCATTTATATCTACAATCTCATCCCTGCTAATTTTACTTGAGCCAAGCAAAATATGATAATTTCGGCTAAAGCTCTGGTATGTCCATGCTAAATTCTGATACTTAAACTGTTCATATGTCATGCCCATCATAAACTTAAATATATCAGGCAATTTTGCATCTTTGATATATTCGCTATTGGAATGTTCATTCTCATATCCTCTATACAAATTTACCACCGTCCCAGCCTTTTCTCTTGTCATAATTTCTTTTCTGTAATCATTTGCACTGACTATAGAGACATACGCCATATCTTGAATATCCCATGCTGACAACATTACCTGCACTTGCCGATGTATAAATCCATGTAAGATAGCATTCAATGGAAATGTAATACTACACTTTAATTCATCTTCTGACTTATTTTGCTGATTCTTATATAGTTCGATTGATATTTCTGAGAAAAAATAGATAAAATCTCTTGTCGAATAATTCTTAATAAAACTCACAAAATCTTTCAATTAGTATCCACCTTTCCTATCATCTACCTCTGTGTCCGGTGTAACCTTCATGCGATGCAGATGCTTCACATAGTCCTCAATGTCAAAGGCATTTTTCGGGTCAAAATCGGACAGCTCTTTGTACCGCTTGTGCTTTGTTATATCAAACTTATCTGAGAAAAAAGGTCTCACGCCCCTAAGCTGCATGATACATTTTCCGCCATCCATAACCGCTATCTCATCCTGACTCATAAGCTCTTTTCCGGTCTTTTGATAATTCAGACCGTATTCATGGCTCACTATGATTCTATCTCCATTCTCTCTTGGTGCATTTTTATATGCTTCCATTATATGATTTACTTGCCCAAATTGTAGTTCTATCATTTGAGTTGCCATTTTGTTTATATTATATGGCATCAAATAGAACTTTTCACCTCCACATTTTCGACGAACAGTATCTACAATGCCAAATGAATTTTCTACTACAATATTATTTTTGTAATACATATCATTCTTATCAAAACAATATATTTTCAACAGATATGCTAATATCAAAGATGACAATTTATACACATATGGTATTCTGATGTATTTTTCAATCAATTCTATATCAGTCTCTGACAATTTATTACATGAAATTTCATTAAAATCAAAAGCACAATCTAATACTGGTGGTTCAAGCATACATAATGGTTCAAAACTTTTTCCATCTAATGATAATCCCTCATATACTGTACGACCATATTTTTCATGAATATGAATAAAATCAGTTTTAATGTCTTCCTTTTGAGAGAATTTGGATTTTCTGTAGCACTGTCTACGAAACAAGTATGTATAATCACCAAATATTGCTGATAAATCATCCAAACATGCATTTTCATATGATATCTTATAAGCACTACTCTTTTCCGCAAACGATTCTATAGAATTAATCGTCCATACTCCTTGCTTCCTCCAAAATATTCCAAATAAAAGAGGTTCGTTTTTCTGACATGAATATTTCTTTAAAACATCATATTTATATTTTTGCAATTCATGTGTCTGTTTGTCTCCATCAACCAATTTTACCTCAATCAAGACACATGATGTATTCGTTTCGCTTCCTGCTTCAAATGTAATTTCATAATCTGGAACTTGTAATTCTTCTTTGCTTTTTTCAGGAAATTGTTCTTGTCCTAAAGGAACTACAGTTTTTACCCAAGGCAAAAGAGAAAATATACGCATAAATAAATCCTCAGCAGCATAGCCCTTTTCAAATCTATGATATTTTGGTATCAATGACTTATCTGAAACTGTTCTTTCTAAAAGTTTTACTATTTCCTCATCACTCATAGGGCTTTCATTATCCCTAGCTCCTTTTGCAATATCATATACATTTCTAATTGCTTGTATAGAATTCGCCATAAAATCATCTCCTATAATTTGATTCAACATACTTTATCTAATTAAAAAACTACTACAAAATTCGGCAAAAACCTTTCCATCTTCAAACTTCACATCATCAAGCAACAACGCCTGAAACAAAACATCCCCTACATTATCCAGTCTTACCATCCCATACTCTTTTTCTGTAAGCCCTTCAACCTGCATATCCTGCAAAGCAGCTTCTTTTCTTATCACCAGACAATGCGTATACAATGCCCTGATATACTTGTCTGACATCAGAAAGGCATATGTTTCATTCCCTTGATATTTATATCGGCACTTTTCCAGATTTTCTTGCGGTATATCGAAATAACATCTGACCATTTCCAGATATACATCTCCATTATACTGCGGCTTTAGCTTCTTTGCATACCTTTTGATTGTTGCAAATATATTATTTCTCTCTACGGCTGTCTTTGTTCTCTTGAATACAGGCTTTTTCCCTCGCAGGTCCATATAAACATTATTTAGGATAGTCTTTCCGGCATACTGCTTGAAATCACCTATCCGCAACAAATACGATAACACTTCCAGCAATTTTTCCTTTGATGTTATCTCCTGATACGAATAATCTCCAAATTCAATATGATCCAGTTTCAAAGGGCGACTCCCCTTCGCTATCTCACGCTCCATTACCCTATTAATATCTCTCATTGATTCCATCTATATGTCTCTCCTTCCCGCTTCTGGACATCGTGACCAAAAGCACAAAAAAGCAGCTACAAGTATTTCACTCATAACTGCCTTAACGCTGTTACCTGATTATTCTATTCCTGCCGTTTTTGCAAATCTGGCTTTTCTATTCATAAGTTCCTCTTGTTTCTCCTTTGGCAGACACCGGAATATCTCATTATATCCCATTCCTGCCATCGGTGTTTCTTTTGCCAGAAGAAAAAGCTGCGTGTCAGGCCATTCCTCCCACAAGTTCTCAAACATGCTCTGGCTGTCCGTAAAGGTTATTGCATCTTCAAAACCTTGCGGTGGTCTATAATACTGTAACTTAACAAAACCGTATCTTCCCGCATCCACAACAAGTATATTTTCAATCTCATACAGCTCTGCAAAAGCATCTGCAACTTTTCTGCATTTCTCCCTTTCATCGTCTGTAATGTATTTTTCTTTCACAATTAACCATCCTCCTGTTTCAAAACCACACTACCTGCATCTATATCCTCATTCTTCTGAAAAAACCATTATCGTTTTTACCATTTGCATATTTTATGGTGCATACACGCACCATATCCCTATGTTCTATCAATATATCTGATAGCTCTCTATTTACTCTCATATTCAGAATTCTTTATGTTCCCACAACCGAGGTCTAACGCTACAACAACAGTTACTTTCCTCACAAGCTCTTTTTCCCTGTGATTTTCACTAATTTTGTTGAAACTGAAAAACTCTACAAAGTGCGTAAATTCAAGGATTTCTACATATCCTTTCTGTGTAGTCACACCACAGTCTCATTTTGTGTATCATTGTCCAAACTTAGTGTAAACTCTTTTTCTATAATCGGCAACTTAAATTCTATAGATTTCAGCCACTGACCATTCTCTTTGCGTTCTTCGAAAATCTGCACATTATCCACTAACTGCGACAGGAACTCCCGTTTCTCTGCTTCGTTCATTTGAGCATACAATTTATCAAAGAACACGAGTGCCTTGTAAATGTTATCCCCTGTAATCTTATCTGCCAGCAGAGAGCGTTTCTTAGCCTTTGCAGATACCAGCAGTTCCTCTGCATCATCTATTTTATCATAAGTCTTGTACAAATGGTTCTCTAAATCTGTTTTTCTTCGCTGATAATGCTTATCCTCATAATCAAGAGAATCCATATCTGATAAAATAGTATCTTTATTATGATATAGCTTTCTTAATTGTATTTTATAATTTTCTATTTCCTGATCTAATGCACTAGTATCTACTTCCATATTTATTTTGTTGCGGATTAAATCCGAAAATTTAGGATTACTAACCAGTTTACTAATCACCTCTGCAACAGAAGCATCCAACATTTCTTCATGCACCTGTTTTTTGTAATCACACTTATGACCTCTAGTCATATTTCTGTGTTTGCAGCCATAATAATAAAAATCCTTATAGTTACTTCCATCCTTGCGTTTCTTAATAGACTTGATCACCTCCAGGAAGTGCCGAAACTGCCGACAGATTGATACTGACTAATGTATCCATCTGCCTGATTGCCAAATTTCTAAGCAATATAAGTCTTTCTGATTGAGATTTCCCCTGCTCAATTAAAATAGCATTATAACTTTCCATATTTGCCAACACCAACAACTGATTTAAATTTGCATCATCACGCACATTCCCCTTTTTACCCGGATTATTATTTTTCCATTGCTTTGCAGTCTGACCAAATAAAGCAACATTTAAAAGATCTGCTTCACTGGCATATGTATAAGCAATCTGTTCTGGTGTTAGCTCTGGTGGAATCAAATTTTCCTTCACCGCATCTGTGTGAATACGGTAGTTCACCTTTGATAAAGCCCTGTTCAAGTTCCAGTCCAATGAAAATCGACTATTTTCATCTTGTTTTAACCTGCGGTAATCTTTCATAATATACAGTTGAAATTCCGGAGAAATCCATGTAGCAAATGCCATTGCAATATCGCTATGTGCATAAGTTCCTCCACCATATCTGCCTGCTTTTGACACTATTCCAATAGCATTGGTCTGTTCAATCCATTTGGTTGGCGTCATAACAAACCTGTTTAATCCTGCCTCACTTCTAACCGCCTCGAATTGCACACGGTTAAAATCCGGATTATGAAATTCTTCCATATCCAGTCTCACGTTCACACAATGCTTCGCCTCATAGATTTTGAACCAAAAGTGCCACTGTTTCCACATGCACGCTTTGACCAAACATGTCACATGGGGTTGCCTCCACCAGCTTATATCCCTTATCACTTAACCACTTAATATCCCTTGCCAAAGTAGCACTGTCACAGCTAACATACACAATCCTCTTTGGAGCCATTAAAACCATGGTATTAAGCAGCTTCTCATCACAGCCTTTTCGCGGTGGGTCCACAACTATTACATCCGGATTGCATTCCGGTGCACCTTTATGCTTCTGAAAATACTCAGGAACCACATCCTCTGCCGCACCTGAAATAAAATCAACATTTTCTATATTGTTAATTCGGGCATTGACTTTAGCATCTTCCACTGCCGGCTCCACAATTTCCACCCCAATAACTTTTCTTGCATTTTTTGCCAAAAATAAGGAAATACTTCCTATTCCACAGTACAAATCCCAAACTGTCTCACTTCCTGTAAGCTTAGCATATTCCATAGCTTTGGAATAAAGCTTTTCCGTCTGAACAGGATTTACCTGGAAAAATGACAAAGGTGAAATTCTGAATTTAACGTCGCCAATATAATCTTCAATATATCCCGGGCCGTACAGATTTATAATTTTATCTCCTAATATTACGTTACTTTTTTCCTTATTAATATTTAGGGAAATATCCGTCATTCCGGAAACTTTTAATAACTGCTCCACAAGACGGTCAACCTGTGGTAATTTGTCACCATTTATAATAATGCAAACCATTACCTGACCGGTATGTTTTCCTTCCCTGATTAAAACGTGACGCACAACACCTTTGTGGGTTACCTCGTCATAAGGCTTCACCCCTTCTAATGTCATATACATTTTTACAATATCCATTACTGTCTTATTTACACCGGTGCCTAACAGGCAATCATTTACGCTAATAATGGAATGGGTTCTTCCGGCATAAAAACCGCTGATAATTTTTCCTTCTTTATCCCTTCCTACCGGGAACTGAGCCTTATTTCTATAGTGAAAAGGTCCATTTTCCTCGTGTCCCTTTACACATAATTCCTCCATTCCCATAATAGGTTTCATAACAAAATCTTCCACTCCCCCAATACGCCTTATATTATTAAATACCTTCTCCTGCTTAAATTTAAGCTGCTGCTGATAATTCATTGCCTGAAGCTGGCACCCGCCACAGCTTTTTGCCACATGGCATAATGGCTCCACACGGTATTTTGAAGGCTTAACTATCTCAACAAGTCTTGCAAAGGCATAATTTTTCTTCGCCTTCATAACCTTGACCTTTGCCACATCCCCTATCACCGTATCTTTAACAAAGAGGGTATAGCCTGAAACCTTGCCTATACCCTCGCCTGTTGTTCCCTGATCTGTAATTTCAATTTCTAAAACATCATTTTTTTTAAACATCCGCAATAAAATCTCCCAATTATTCTCCGGTTCTTCTTACATTAGTCTCTAATAACCGGTTATAACCAAGCCATGTATCAGACCCTGTAGTTTTGTTGCTATTTAGCAGCTCCTTCATTGTTTCAAGCTTTGCATCTGTATTGTCTGCGAAATTAAGAGCCAACGCCTCTATTAATGCCGGCTTTTTAGGAGAACCATATTCCAATTCCCCGTGATGTGCCAAAATACAATGCTTTAATTCATTTGCCTGCTTTTGTGGAAATCCCGGAATAGTAGCAATAATTTTTGACACCATTTCTGAACCCATTACTATATGTCCTAACAGCTGTCCTGCGTCAGTGTAATCGTTGGTAGGGAAGTCTGATAACTCATAAACCTTTCCTATATCATGACAGATTGCCGCTGCAATAAGTAAATCCCTGTTAAGAAGTTCGTACTGCTTTGTGTAAAAATCACATAATTTTGTCACTGACAAAGTATGCTCTAACAAGCCTCCAATAAATCCGTGATGTACACTTTTTGCCGCTGAATGTTTCTTAAATTCATTCACAAAATCCTTATTATCCACGAATAATGTTGTAAGTAACTGCTTATAATATGCGTTATTAACACTGGCAACAAATTTAAGTAACTCTGTTAACATTTCATCAATGTTTTTATCAGTACATGGAAGATAATTAGAAGCATCCACAGTATCACTGTCTACTTTTCTTGCTCTTTTAATGCTAAGCTGCATCTGATTATTAAAAACCGTAATGTCACCATTTACCTCTACATAATCTAATGCATCAAAATCGTCAATTCCCATTGAACCCGGGTCCCATATTTTAGCATCTAACTGACCTGTTTTATCCTGCAAAATAACATTTTCATATTCTTTTCCTGTCTTTGTCATGGCAACGTTTTTCTGCTTGCAAAGATAAACCTCCTGAATTCTCTCCCCTTCTCTTAATGTCTCAATAAATTTCATATTATCCTCTTTCTATAATATAGTTGTTATGCCCTCTAAAAAATATATAAAGGGTTTAAAACCTCTTTACTTTTAATACCGGTATTTATTATAATTGATAATATGCTTAAATACAAGAATTGGAGAATTTAGTTATGAATGAAAAAGTGTTAAAAACACTTGAATATAATAAAATAATAAACATGCTTAAGGATGAAGCCGGCAGTGATTTAGGCCGTATGCTGTGCAGCGAACTTAAGCCTTCTAATGACTTAAATGAAATCAAAAAAAACCAGTTAGAAACTGACGATGCCTTAAAGCGTATCTGGCAAAAGGGCAGTGTGTCATTTTCAGGCATTAAAGACATTGGAGAATCCCTTAAACGTCTGGAAATCGGCAGTACCTTAGGGGTTGGAGAGCTTCTTAGCATTAGTTCTCTTTTAAAGGTTGCCCTTCGTGTTAAGACTTTTTCCAGAAATGAAGACGCAGAAAGGGACAGCTTAGACGATTTATTTGAATCCATTGAGCCTCTTACTAATTTAAATAAAGAAATTGAAAAATGCATTATATCTGAAGATGAAATTGCAGACGATGCATCTTTTAACTTAAAAAATATAAGACGTCAGGTGAAAATCACCAATGACAGGATTCATTCCCAGCTTAGTTCCCTGGTTAATTCCCAAAACGGAAAAACCTACCTTCAGGAATCACTTATTACAATGCGCGACGGCAGATATTGTGTGCCTGTAAAACAGGAATATCGTGGAAATGTAACGGGAATCATTCACGACCAGTCTTCTTCCGGTTCCACACTTTTTGTAGAGCCTACAGCGGTTGTGGAGTTAAACAATAAGCTTAGGGAGCTCTCTGTTAAGGAAGCCGAGGAAATCCAGATTATCCTTGCCAACTTAAGCATATCCTGTGCTGAATACATTGACCAGTTAAGATGTGACTTAAAGCTTCTTCCATATTTGGATTTTGTTTTTGCCAAGGCTAATCTTGCCAAAAAAATGAAAGCTTCCATGCCGGAATTTAACAGCAACAGATTTATAAATATTAAGCAGGGACGACACCCTCTCCTTGACGGAAAGAAGGTGGTTCCTATTGATGTTAATTTAGGAAAAGATTTCACACTGCTTATTATTACGGGACCTAATACCGGTGGTAAAACAGTTTCATTAAAAACCGTAGGGCTTTTGTCTTTAATGGGACAGGCAGGGCTTCATATTCCCGCTTTACCGGGAAGTCAGCTGGGAGTATTTAATGAGATTTTTGCTGACATTGGAGATGAACAAAGTATTGAGCAAAGCCTTAGTACCTTTTCAGCCCATATGGTTAATACAGTTAATATTTTAGAAAAAGCTGACTCGGATTCCTTAGTTTTATTTGACGAATTGGGGGCAGGTACTGACCCGGTAGAAGGTGCGGCACTGGGCATTTCCATTTTGTCATTTCTTAAAAATATGGGAGTTCGTACTATGGCAACTACCCATTACAGCGAATTAAAACTTTTTGCCCTTTCCACGGAGGGGGTACAAAATGCAAGCTGCGAATTTGATGTGGAAACCCTTAGACCGACATACCGCCTTTTAATTGGCATTCCGGGTAAAAGTAACGCCTTTGCCATTTCCCAAAAATTAGGACTTCCTCAATATATTATTGATGATGCCAAATCAAGAATTGATGCGGATAATGAACAGTTTGAGGATGTTTTGGCAGAACTTGAACAAAAGAAACGCCAAATTGAAAAGGACAAGGAAACCATTTCCGTATATAAATCACAGATTGCTTCCCTCAAACGGGACTACGAAATCAAGAACAAAACTCTTGATGAAAAGAAGGATAAAATTCTTTCCAAGGCCCGTGATGAAGCTCTTGATATTCTTAAAGAGGCTAAGGAAACTGCTGATGAAGCTATTAAAACCATTAACAAATACGGTAAATCCGGCAATATGAAGGAATTGGAGAAATCACGAAGCAGCGTCGGTTCAAAAATTAAGAAAAACCAAAGCTCAGCTTCCATGAAATCTTCTAAGCAGAAAAAGACCTATAAGCCTTCTGACTTTAAGATTGGAACAGGAGTTAAGGTTCTTAGCATGAACCTAAATGGTTCTGTGGTAACATTGCCTAATGCCGACGGTAATTTAACGGTAAAAATGGGTATACTTAATTCTAAAGTTAATATTAAGGACTTAGAAATTATTGATGAACCTGATATTAAGGCACCGGGACTTAACCGCACCGGCAGTGGAAAGATTAAGATGAACAAATCCTTAAATGTTAAAATGGAGCTTAATCTTATTGGTAAAACCGTGGATGAGGCATTATTTGAACTTGATAAATATTTAGACGATGCTTATTTAGCACATCTTCCTCAGGTATATATTATACACGGCAAAGGTACCGGTACTCTCAGAAATGCCATACAGACTCACCTGAAAAAATGTCCTTATGTAAAGTCTTACAGAAACGGCGAGCACGGTGAAGGTGGCGCAGGAGCTACTGTTGTGGAATTTAAATAAATTGACTTATTATCACAGTTTACAATTTATTTTAACTTTATTAACATTATTTGATTATAATTAGCATGATATTTTAGAATACCATAAACATATATAAAAAGCAGTTTACTGCGATTTCAAAGGGAGGATAACAAATGGCTGGCAAACAGAAAATTTTAATTGTTGATGATGATGAAAACATCGCAAACTTAGTATCTCTTTATTTAACAAAGGAGTGCTTTGACACACGAATTGAACATGACGGTAATTCTGCACTGGTGGCTTTCAGGGACTACAAACCTGACCTGGTGCTTCTTGACTTAATGCTTCCGGGAATAGACGGATATGAGGTTTGTCGTGAAATACGAAAAACTTCAAAAACTCCTATTATTATGCTTTCTGCTAAAACAGAAGTTTTTGATAAGGTTTTAGGTCTTGAGCTTGGAGCAGATGATTACATGATAAAGCCTTTTGATTCAAAGGAATTAGTGGCAAGGGTTAAGGCTGTTTTAAGAAGATATACTGCGGCTCCACAGCCTGCTGTTTCTCCTTCTGAAAAGCGTGTTGAATACAAGGATTTGATTATTAATCTTTCAAACTATGAGGTTATTTATAAAGGAAAACCTGTGGAAATGACTCCTAGGGAAATCGAACTTTTGTATTTCCTTGCTTCTTCACCAAATCAGGTATTTACAAGAGAACAGCTTCTTGACCATATCTGGGGCTATGAATACGCCGGTGACACAAGAACCGTAGACGTTCACATTAAGCGTATCCGTGAAAAAATTGCCGACACAGATGAGTGGTCAATTGGAACTGTATGGAGCGTTGGTTACAGATTTGAGGTACATAAATAATCGGAGCGTACAATGAGGAATTCAATTTTAACTAAGTTTTTTGTTGGGTATTTTTCTTTTGCGGTACTTGGTTTTTTATTAATTACCTATTGGTCAACAAACCTTATTTACAATCATTTGCTTACTAACGATGCGTCGGAGTTACAGTCCTACGCTTCCATTGTGGTGGATAATGTCCAAAACGCCATTGGGGATTCTATGTATGATATCGACAATCCTGACAATTTCTTTAGTGATTTTAATAAGGTTTTAGACTGTAATCTTTTACTGTTAGATAAGGACAATAAACTTGTTTACACCACTGATGACACAAAAGCTCTTACTAACGATGATGCCAATATTGTAATTAAAAATTTTGACCCAAATGAATATACCGGAAAAAGCTATAAAATAAACAAATTTTACAACATGTATAAAACAGATACTTTAAGTGTTGTTCAGGCCATAAGAAAAAATAATACCGTATTCGGATATGTAGTGGTTCATATGCCTACATCCATTATTAAACAAAGCAGTTATGACGTAACTCATGTTTTTTACCTGACTTATGCCATTATTCTGGCTTTGTCCCTGATTATCTTTTTTAACTTTATGTGGTTTATTTATTTACCGCTTAAGCAAATAAGATTGGCGGCAATGGAATATGCCCAGGGTAATTTCAGCTATGACGGCCTTATGGTTAGCAATGATGACGAAATTGGCGACGTGGCAAGTTCACTTAAGTATATGTCAAAGCAATTAAATAATTCAAGGGAATATCAGAAAACCTTTATTTCCAATATTTCTCATGACTTCCGCTCACCTCTTACTTCCATAAAAGGGTATATTGAGGCTATGATGGATGGAACCATTCCTCCTGAAGACCATAAGAAATATTTGTCAATTGTTCTTTCTGAAGCAAACCGCCTGGAGAAATTAACTACCGGGCTTCGTGAACTTAACAGCTGGAATACTACCGGCCCTGAACTTTTCTTAGAAGAGTTTAATATGGAAAGTGTGATTGCTTCTACTGTAGAAACTTTCCAGGGCAGTTGCGAAAAGAAAAATATTGAACTGATTATCCAGTTTCCTCCAAAGCACTACAACGTGTATGCAGATAAAGGAAAAATAGAACAGGTTTTATATAATCTTTTAGATAATGCCATTAAATTTAGTAACCCTTCCTCTAAAATTATTATTCGTCTGTATAATAAAGGGGATAAGCAATACTGCTCCGTAAAGGATTATGGTATGGGTATTCCCAGCGGCAGCATTGATAAAATATGGCAGCGTTTTTACAAAACCGACTTATCCCGTGGCCGTGACAAAACCGGTTCCGGTATTGGTCTCTCCATTGTAAAGGAAATTATCCGTGCCCATAATGAAAACATAGACGTTATCAGTACCGAGGGAGTTGGTACGGAATTTGTTTTTTCCATAAAACATGCCAAATCTAAAACCCTATAGAATTTTATTTTGCCGGGGAACTGTCAGTTTTATGCAGACTGACGTATTTCCCGGCTTATTTGTGCAATAAATTCAGAATTTGTAGGTCTGCCTTTCTTATAGCGTACACTATATTTGTCTTTGCTTCCATTATTATATGCATCCTCTACTGACCATGCCACCTCTATGGCATGACGTATGGCCTTCTCCACCCTTTGTGGCGTTGAATTATGTTTTTTGGCAACATCAGGATATAAAACCTTTGTAACACCTTCTAATGCATCTTCATTACTTATTACCTCCTTAACAGCGGTAATCATATATCTGTATCCCTTAAGTCTTGCAGGGACGCCTATTTCATTTAATTTATTTGATATAATTGTATCCATTCGTGGAATCGTACCTGATTTGGCACATATTGATAAGTCGTCCGTATTATAATCCGGCATGCTTTTATTTTCTTTTAATATTTCATTCATCCTCAAATAAACCTTTTTAATCTTTTCAGCCATAATATTGCAATCAAAAGGTTTCATTATTACATAATTAACCCCCCTGTTTAAAGCCTCACTAATTAATATATCCTTATTTATGGATGTAATAATAATATACATTGTTTTAGAATTTTTAGCTGACTGCTGCATTTTTTCCAATAATGTGTACCCATCGTACACCGGCAACAATAATTCAAACAGAACTATGTCCGGATTATGGTCAGTGTACAACTCATACGCTTCCTTTCCATTGTCGGTTTCACCTACAATTTCAATACTTTGATCATCCTTCAAAGCTTTAACTAACTGCCTTCTTACTTCATTTTGTGCATCTGCAATAAGCACTTTAAATTTTTTCATTTTTCAAACCTTTCTCTTTCATAAACATTATTTTTCAGTCATATTCACTTACATTCCGTGAATACTCTATTATCATAACCCCCGCACTAAAACAAGAGAAGTTCCTTTATGGCACCTGATTCTTGTAAGTTGAACCACTAGTCGGTGCCATATATTACCCACCTTGACGTTTTTCGATTTTTTGCCTTATTTTATTTAGTGTTTTTAACACTATTATTTTTCTTCATCATTTTGTTACATAGTGAAAAATTTATATTAAAATGCTAAATTTGTTAAATATTATGATGTTGCAATAAGTCATAAATTGTATTATTATATTGCTATAATCTTATTCAAAGGAGGCTTACAAAATGGCTTACAAAATTAACGACGGTTGTGTCGGTTGTGGTGCATGTGCAGGCGCTTGCCCAGTTGGCGCTATATCAGAAGCTGACGGAGTATTCGTTATAGATGCTGATTCATGTATCGAATGTGGAGCATGCACAGGTGCTTGCCCAACAGGATCAATCGAATTAGACGCTTAATTTAAAAACAAGCAGTTGCAAAACGATTATCGTATTGCAACTGCTTATTTTTTTCCCTGCCCCGGCATCACAGATGCGTTTACAAGTTTTTTTACTATCCTTACTGGGTTGTAACAGGATTTGTCTTTTCTCCAATATGTACCCTGTTTTTCTTTTCCTTTGACCCGAAAAAAAATCCCGGCTTTTTTTCTTTTTCTGAACCTGTTTTTTTCTGACTTTCCATTACTGTTTTTAATTGCTTTTTCTTACTCTTATCACTTTTCTTAAGCAAAAGCTTTTCTGCCTTTAATTTCTTCTTTCTTTCCCGTCTGCTCATTTGCTGTCTTGAGCGCATAACTTCGTCTAATTTTTTATAACGCTCTTCTTCTTTTTCGTCCTGAATCCGCATAAGATAATTCATTTCCTTTAAAACAGTTTCGCTTACGTGACCGCTTACTTCCTTTCCCAGTTGTGCCGTCTGCTGTTTCATTGCCTTAGCTACTACCTTGTCCATTATTTCCTGAAACTGCTCCATTTTACTTCCTGAAGGCTCTGAAACCTCCAGCCTTCTGTTTTGCTGCATTGCCGGTGTCATTACCATTCCCTTGTTTCCATCCTGCCTGTCCGGGTCGGTAAGCATCATTTTAATGGTTCTTAAGCTATAACCCTGATCCTTTAAATCTCTAACGTTTTTTAATAAATTAATATGATTTTCCGTATAATAGCGATGCCCCATTTCGTTTCTTGGAATTGACACATTAAGTTCTTCCTCCCAATATCTTAAAACATGAGATTCTACTCCCAGCATTTTAGATGCATCTGATATAATATATCTCTTTTCCCCCATCTCATCCTCCTAAAAAATAAAATTAAACATTTTCCATGCTGTCTGCCCTAAAGATTCATTCCAGCAATTTTGCGGGCAAATTGCATACTTTTTATTAAACACAAATAAATTATAAATCCATTATATTCCCCCTTCAATATGTTCATTACCGCAAATATTGTAACCTTTTGCGGTAGTGTCGAGGAGGGCAGAAAAAAGGAGCTTAAAGCCAATGCCACTGACCTTAGAGATATTTTTCATAAAACATATCTATTCTTCACTGTTCCTTACAAAATCATACGTTACTTTCACTTTCTTAACGTTTTTTAATTTTGATTTCTTTGATTCAATAATATATGTGTTTGCTCCATATATGACCACGGCAGTTTTATATTGTCCCTCTTCCAACAAATCTCTTTTTTCAACATTTAAAGTGACCTTTTTGTCTTTTTTAGTTATAGAAAGAAGTTTATAACTAAAAAAGTTGTACTATAACAATTATAATTTGCTACAGTACAACTCCCAATGATTTCTATAAATAGTCCCCTAAATACATTAAATTTGCTCTTCTGCCTGTTCAGCGTCCTCAAATTTTGTAAACTGTGGTAACCAGACTAACTGAACCTCACCTACAGGGCCGTTTCTTTGCTTAGCAACATTTAAAATAATCCTATTTCTGTCTTCTTCCTTCTTTTCCTTATCATAATATCTTGACATAAGCATTACAACGTCGGCATCCTGCTCAATAGAACCGGATTCACGAAGGTCAGCCATAATAGGCTTTCTATCCTCACGGGTTTCAGATGCACGGTTAAGCTGCGACAGTGCAATAACCGGCACATTTAACTCTCTTGCAATACCTTTAAGAGTTCTTGAAATTTCCGCAATTTCCTGCTCACGGCTTCCGTGAGGTGTATTAGTAGTCATTAACTGCAGGTAGTCCACTATAACCAACTGTATGTCTTTTTCCAGCTTGAACTTTCTGCACTTTGAACGCATCTCACCAATACTGATACCCGGTGTATCATCTATAATAATATTAGAATTTCCAATAATATTAGCAGACTCAACTATGTTAGCCCACTCATTATCACTTAAATCACCAATACGTATTTTCTGAGAGCTAACCATTGAATTCTGGGAAAGAATACGGTTAATAAGCTGCTCGCTGGACATTTCCAAACTAAAAATGGCTACAGGAATATTGTGCTTAACAGCAACTGTTTCCGTTACATTTAACACAAACGCCGTTTTACCTACTGACGGACGGGCTGCAATTAGAATTAAGTCTGACGGCTGCAAACCGGATAGCTGTGTATCAAGTTTCCTGAAACCGGTTTCAATACCTGTAATGGTGCCCTTGGTCTGGGCTGCCTGTTCTATCTTGTCAAAAACATTTAACACTATCTGTCTTACCGGCACATAGTCCCCGGTATTACCTGTCTGTAACAGTGAAAAAATATCTCTTTCCGTCTCTTCTAATATGGCATCAAGAGGTTTATTTCCTGCATAACACGTATTTGCTATTTTTTCATTTGCCCTGATTAAATTTCTCATAACGGCTTTCTCATAGACAATCTCAGCATATTGTCTGATATTAGCTGATGTAGGAACCATATCAAGAATATTTCTGATAAAGTCAATACTTATTACCTCTGAAGGAACCTCCATTTCCTCTAACTTATTTTTGATAGTTACAAGGTCACATTCTTTTCCTTCATTAAAAATTTCAACCATTGCCTTAAACAATGAACCGTATTGTTTATTGTAGAAATCTGCATCAGAGAGTTTTTCCATTGCAATGGGGATAGCCTCCGAATCCATAATCATAGAGCCGATTACAGCCTGCTCCGCCTCATTGCTGTGGGGCATTATCCTTTTAACAACTGCCTCTTCCATTAATTTTACCTCTGCATGTAATTTAAATTATTTTGCCACTACTTTAACTGCCAAAGTACCTGTAACATCCTTGTGAAGCTTAATGTTTACATTGTATGTTCCAAGAGACTTAATAGCATCAGGAATAACAATTTTTTTCTTATCAATGTCCATGTTAAGCTGTTTCTTTGCTTCAAGGGCGATTTCCTTGCTGGAAATTGAACCAAATACCTTTCCTTCAACTCCTGCCTGGATTCTTACGATAATGGACTTATTTTTAAGGTCTTCAGCTAAAGCTTTAGCTGCCTCTAATTTTTCCTTTGCTACCTTTTCTTCATTCTGTTTATGAAGCTTTAAATCGTTAAGATTCTTCCCTGTAGCTTCAAGTCCTAAATTTTTCTTTAAAATAAAATTTCTGGCATAACCGTCGTTTACTTCTACTATCTGACCCTTTTTACCAAGAGTTTTAACATCTTCTAATAAAATAACTTTCATTATATGTCACCCTCCTCTAATTTTCTTTCTATAATATCTTTTAAATGTTCAATGACTTCCTCTACGCTGCTATCCCTAACCTGGGCTCCTGCTAAGTTCATATGTCCGCCACCGCCAAATTCTTCCATAATAACCTGTACGTTTACCTTATCTACGGAACGGGCGCTAATATATATCTGATCTCCATAAGGAGTAAACACAAAGGATGCTTTTATATCCTTTATATTTAAAAGTTCATTTGCTGCCTGAGCCCCAACGACAGTAGGCGAAGATACATCCTGTGCGTTACATACGGATATGGCATATTCATCCATAAATACTTCCGTATTTTCAATGGCTTTGGCTTTTGCCTTATAATCATTTAAATCATCTCTGAACATTCTGCGAACCTTTGTAATGTCGGCTCCATTTTTCTTTAAATAAGCTGCTGCCTCAAAAGTTCTTACACCGGTTCTGTTTATGAAATTGTTAGTATCAATCATAATACCGCCGTAAATTGCTTCTGCCTCTAGCTTGGTAAGCTTAACTGTTTCGTTAATATATTGCATAATCTCTACAACCATTTCACATGTAGAAGATGATGATAATTCAATATAAGATAACTGTGCATTGTCAATAACGTCCGTACTTTGTCTGTGATGGTCAAATACCAAAAGACACTGGGAACGTCTTACCAATTCAGGATATTCCGTATAATTTGCCCTGCTTACATCCACCACAATTAAGGCATCATTTTTAGTCATTTTAAGGGCTGCTTCCTGACCTGTAATAAACATATCCTCGTCGTATATTTCCATTTCCTTAAAAGCTTCTACTAACGGAACAACACTGCTGCTTACCTCACCTAATACAATGTGGGCATCTTTTCCTATGGTTTTTGCAATTCTGTAAAATCCAATAGATGCTCCAAAGGAATCATTGTCCCCAATGTGGTGTCCCATAATGTATATGGTTTCCTTTGTTTCAATTAAATCACGAAAGGCTGTTGCCTTAACTCTTGATTTAACCTTTGTATTTTTTTCAACGGACTTTGTTTTTCCACCGTAATAATAAACCTTGTTGCCATCCTTCAATACCGCCTGGTCGCCGCCACGACCTAATGCCATGTCAATGGCAGTTCCTGCCAGGTCATAATTTTCAACCAATGTACTGCTTCCCATACCTATACCAATACTTATGGTAATTGGAAGTCCGTTTCCAATATTAACCGTCTTAACCTCGTCTAATACTGAAAATTTATTTGTCTGCATTTTACTTATATACTTTGTCTTGAAAATAACGAAATACTTATCGTTTTCCAGTTTTCGCACAATTCCGTCATACTGGGCAAAATATTTATTAATTTTTCTGTCAATAAGAGCAACCAAAAGTGTTCTTCTTGTTGCCTCAATACTTTGAAGCACCTCGTCGTAATTATCAATATATATATGTCCTGTAACTAAACGTTCTTCCCTGTTTTCCTTAGTCAGCTGTCTTACGTGGGTTTCATCAAACATATACATGGAAATAAGGGTTCCGCTACTTTCAGACAAAGCCGCAAGAGGACTTTCCTCACTGTTTCTCATATCAAACAGCTTAAGAACTACTCTGTATTCTCCCTGTTCCATTTCCACGTCAAATTCATTTCTTCCACTTTCGTCAAACTCTAAATATTCCGGTTTAAAGCTTTCAAAAAGTGCCATTGCAGATTTGCTTCTTACATCTTTTCCCTTAAAAATATTTTCCATCTCAATATTAGTCCATAAAATCTTTCCATCCATGTCTAAAAGACTATAGGGAATTTCCATTTCACGAAGCATATGCCTTTGAACCTGACTGTAATCAGCCCCAAATTCCACCAGCATTTTCGTTATATTAGGTTTAAATCCTAAATATGCAATAACCGTTAAAACTAAATATACGCCCTCGGCTAATGCCATAAAAATTCCGGCTTTAATATCCACTGCAAACATTACCACAGTAATAATTAACCAAAATGCATTGTAATAAGCCGGCCACTTAAGGTATTGCTTCATCTGACCCTTCAGTCGTAATCCTTTTCTTTTCTTTTTCATGGTTTCCTTATCCATATATCGCTCCATCACGCCTGTTTAACGCAGTTTACAATATTTTTTAAGATATTTGTAATATATTTTACGTCTCTTAATGCCTCTTAGTATACCATTTTTCCGTAAATAATAAAAGCATATAGTTTTGCAAGTGGAACTTATCCCTTTTCTAATTTACTTTTTTATATTTTTGTCTTAAAATAATGCTGTGAATTAAGATTATGAACGGAGATTATTTATGTTTAGAGTTTGGGCAAGAACCTTTAAAAGTAACAAAATGCTTAAAAGCACCACAATAGAACTGGATATTCCTAACGAAACAAGAACTCACAAAGTGTTTATGGCACTGGAGCAGGTTTGTGAGGAATTTGATTTAAGCAATCCTATCTGGCTGGATACAAATATTAATGAATTTAAACGTATCGCCCGCACAAGGTTTTATTCTGACAGTTTTGTTGAAACTATAGATTTTGATTATTTGGATTTTTACGTTATAGAAGAGGATGATGTTTAGTATTTACATCACCGTAAATACTAAACATATCCTAAAACTAATTTTCACATCAAATATTTAGTTTTCCACTTTTGTCTTGTCTTTTCCGTTATTTTTTTCTTCCATTTTTCTTAGAATTATTTCCCCTTCTTTCTGCATATACACTGCTATTGCTTCTTTAAGTAATTTCTTTGAAATCATATCCTTCATCTCTTTACACCTCACTTATTTTTCTTAAGAGAACTTTTTTGGCATATATAGTACACTATATATAAATCTCTCTATATATACCAACGTGTGAAAAAGCATTTCGGAACAAAACTTTTTTATTTTCGTTGTTTTGCACAAATTTAGTTTTCTTTTTTGTACATTTATTCCCTACTTAGACATTGTTTTGCAAAAGGAATATGTAAACGTTCTTCTTTGGGTAAACTGTCCCATAACACTATTTTTCATTGCTGTTTCATGCATATATTTTAAAGCATCCTTTGCATTATTAAATTTTGCCTTTCCCTCATAATGCTTTATACACTCATCAGTTATGGCTCTTGCGTTTTTAGGATTTTGCCAGAACAAATCGCAGAAATAGGCAATTAACCGGCTGTTGGTAAGTCCATATTCACTGCGGGCAACATTTATTCTTACTGCTACATCTGACTGAACCTGTGATTTTTGTACTTCTATGCCAAAACTGCTGCCTAAAAGTGCCTTCACTGCCACTAATTCTTCCTCACTAAAGCTTCTGGCACCATTTTCCCAGCTATCTCCTGACAAAATATCCGAGTATAACTTATCAGCCTTTTTCTTTTGTTTCTTTTTAGAGCCGGTAAAGGAGTTGTTAATTATATCTCTCGCCTCCTCTACATTAGTGGCACATATTCTTTTAAGCAGCTCATGGGCTCTTTCCCCATACCACTGCCATGCCCCTACTGTAATGGTCTTTTCTCCTTTAAACTGAGCCAAACCATTTCTGGCTGCCATATAGTTTCCCGACTCATTTTGTGCCAAAAGTGAAATAATGCTGTTGGTAAGTTCATCACTTCCTCTAAAAGAACCTACATTTATTACACTTTGAAGCTGAGCCTGATACTCTAACTCCTGTTCTTCTTTATAATCTTCATATTCTGACTTTGTCATTGCCGACTCTGCCACAATATCAATAGCTACGGAAGAAACCGGCACCCATCCTGTTATGGATTCCGTCCTTTGAACCCTGAGATATTTTTTATTATTGCTAAATCCGATAACCGGATATGAACGTCCTGAATATCCCATGCCTACAGCCACATCTTTTCCTTTAGCCTCACTTTTTAACGCCACATCTTTTGTAAATTTCGCCTCTATTAAATTGTCATCTAATAAAACCGTCTCCACATCGCTGTCTACCACAACATCTTTAACAGACACATATCCGGTAATTTTTCCTGACTTTATTTTATATTTCTTACCGTCCTGCTCAACAACTTTCATTATTCCTTTATCCGGCAGATAACCGATAACTTTTGACTTTTTATCTTTTGTTTTATAGATTTTGGCACACTCATCGTCGCTGTCACTTAAATCAACTACACCCATGTCAAATATTTTCTTTTTATATTTATCAATTTCAGATAATTTGGTTTTCTTTTTATTCTTTTTCTTAACCGTCTTCTTTTGAAACTTTGTAACATTTAAATCTTTATTTAATACGTTGATATTATTTCCTATGGTTTCAATATTATTTTGTATATTTATTGCTCCTAAATCAGCTGCCGGTGTATCAGCAGATACACACAATGTTAAAACCATACCTAAAACTAACGCTTTTGCTCGCATTTTTCTTCCATCCTTTCAAATAAATTTCAAGGCTTTTGTTAGTCTTTCTATTCAACATTATCATTATATCACCGGTGACAAATACCACCAGCAATTTACCCTATATTTCATAGAATTTTAACAATTTTATATCTCCCCTATTTGTTTATATCCATTATCATCCAAATTTAGCATAATTACCCCACAGTTTTTCTGTAGCCCCCCTGACCAATATTCATCAATGCCGTGATTTAACACGTAGCACATAATGCCTTTATTCATTGCCCCATGTCCTGCAATCAGCACTCTGTTTAGCTTGTTTCTTTGTGGCTCAATAACCTGTTTCATAAACTCCTTTGTTCTATGACACACTTCCTCAAAGGATTCCCCGTTTTCAGGTGGAATGTAATGCCCCGGATCATCAAAAAACTTACAAAAAGAGTTGCTTTTGTCCTTTTTTAGCTGGTCTGCCTGCATTCCTTCATTTATTCCGAAATTAATTTCCCTTAATCTATCATCCTTTATAATAGGTATATTACGCTCTCCCTTAATAATGCATGCTGTTTCGTATGCACGGTTAAGAGGTGAACTGTAAATTACATCAAAATCCACATTTTCAAGCTGCTTTCCCCTTTCTCTTGCCTCATTTCGTCCTACTTCACTTAAATCAATATTCCTGTTTCCCTGAAGACGTTTTGATTTATTCCAAAGGGTTTCACCATGTCTTACAATATATATTTCCATTTATTTCTCCTTTAAATGCTTTTGCCTTATGAATTATAGCACTATGATCTTTTTACTTCAAACCGTGTTTATTGACAATATCCTATTTTTTACTTATAATCATTTAAAACCATTGTTATGGAGTGGATTTTTTTAAGACTTAGGTTTTATTTTCGCCACACAGCTTAATACAAGTTGTGTGGCTTTTATATTGTCAAAAAAGGAGAATTATAATGAATCAGACTTTTATGAAGGAAAAGCCGATTTTTCCACTGGTTTTATCCATGGCTTTACCTATGACTATATCTATGCTGGTAAATGCCTTATATAATATAGTAGACAGTTATTTTGTTGCCAGTATCAGCGAAAGCGCAATGACTGCTTTGTCACTGGTTTATCCTATACAAAACATAGTGACCGCAGTAACTGTTGGCTTTGGTATTGGAATTAATGCCCTGGTGGCTTTTTTTCTTGGGGCTGATGATAAGCATATGGCTAACCGTGCCACATCTCTTGGAATGCTATGCAATTTTATTCACGGAATACTTTTAACTATTATCTGTATTTCCATAATACCCGGCTATCTTGGGCTTTTTACGGAAGATGCAGGAGTAATTTCTCAGGGACTTACTTATTCCCACATTGTTTTTGCTTTTTCCATACCTATATCCGTGTCTATTAGCTTTGAAAAAATTTTTCAGGCTGTTGGGCGTATGAAGGTTTCAATGGTATGCATGATGATTGGGTGTGTTGCTAATATTATTTTGGATCCATTTTTTATATTTGGAATTGGATTTTTCCCAAAACTCGGGATTGAAGGTGCGGCTATTGCCACTGTAATAGGTCAGATTGCCACCCTTTTAGGATACGTTTTGGTTTATTTTTTAAGACCTATACCTGTTAAAATCAGAATTTCTGATATGGGATTTGATTTAACATTATTAAAAAGATTATATGTTGTGGGATTTCCGGCAACTCTTAACTTGGCTCTGCCTTCACTTCAGGTATCTGTTCTTAACAGGATTCTTGCAGTCTACTCAGGCAGTTATGTTTTAGTTTTAGGTGCCTACTACAAGCTTCAGACGTTTTTGTACCTTACGGCAAATGGTGTGGTGCAGGGAATGCGCCCTCTCATATCCTATAATTATGGTGCCGGTGAAAAGGTACGTGTCCAAAAGATTTTTAAAACAGCTCTTAGCATAATCATTGCCGTTATGGCTCTTGGAACCGTCCTTTGCCTGTGGATTCCTCAGTATCTTATTGGACTATTCTCCGACAATGAAGCCACCATTGAAATCGGTTGTACCGCTCTTCGTTTTATTAGTGCAGGATTTATTGTTTCTTCCCTGTCTATCACGGTATCCGGTTCCTTAGAAGCTTTGGGAAAGGGATTTTCTTCCCTTGTTATTTCAATGTTGAGATACATTGTAGTTATGTTAGGACTTGCTTTCATATTAAATCACTTCTATGGTACTTACGGAGTTTGGGCAAGTTTCGGTGTCACAGAACTTATTACCGCCTTGTTCGCCTATGTTATCCACAAAAAAAGCGGATGCGGGGCAGTTAAGTGAGGTGGTTAACGTATATTCACATCGCTTTCTAGTGATAGAATATTGTCCTTAGGTGACAATATTCTATTATCATGAGTTGCCACAACCACCATTGAATTGTTTTCTGTATTTATCTGCCTTAATTCTCTCATGATTATCCGGGCATTATCAGCATCTAATGAAGCCGTTGGTTCATCTGCAATAATAACATCCGGATTATTTATAAGTGCCCTTGCCATTTCAACTCTTTGCTTTTCTCCACCAGACAATTTTTCCACAATAACATTTTTTAAGTTGCCAATTCCCAGTCTTTCCAGTAGTCCGAAAGCCTTGGTATAGGCGTTGCCATTCACCTTTCCACCAATATATATGGGCAATAACACATTGTCTAATACAGATAGCTTAGATATTAACATAGCTTCCTGATGTACATATCCTATTCTGGAATTTCTATATTTTAATATTTCTTTTTTATTTTTATATTTAATGGGACTTCCGTCAAAATAATAAACTCCCCTGTCCATTTTTTCCACAAGTCCGATTATATTCAATAACGTTGTCTTTCCTATTCCGGAATCACCTACAATAAAGTTAATTTTCTCACTATCCAATTTCAGAGAATAATCGCTAAAAATTTGTTTACTCCTAAAATAATCCACCTGATATTTTTTATACATATTGTGTATTTCAATCTTCATTTTCTTTTCCTTAATAAAATCTACTTTATTTTATGTAACATTAACATGGTATAAATTCCCTGTAGTCCCATAATTATTGCAAACAATGAGCCAATTATTATATAGCGGCTTTCACTGTATAGTATTTTTTGAACTTCTCCATTATTTCTACTGTTGCACAAAATCTCTATTATAAAAACTATTCCAAAGGCAACTATGCACTGTAAAAGCATATCTAACATACATAATGCAAATATTTTTTTCTTAGACATTCCCAATGCATAAAACACTTTATATATTTCCAGATTTAAGTTATAAATCATTGCCGATATTAGAACAAAGCTATTAATGATTAATACCCCAAACATTAATATGTATATGCCTGATGTACTAAGTTTTTCTCTCATTTCATTGCTTGAGTTCCTTTTCACCTCTTCAAAGGATGTTATATCATAATTTGAAAAGGCTTTCCTTATATCCTGTTCATTTCCCTTTGCAATTAAAGATATAATTGAAACCTTTCCCGTAATACTTTTAGCCATCTCTTTACTATTTGTAATAAGGCAATTATTATCCATTTTCTCTAACATCAGCTGATAGTCCATTTGTTTTCCACCTGAATTAAGTTTTGCAAATACAAAATCCTTTTTTAATATTCCACTCACCTTGCCTTTAACCTGTGTGCCTGTACTTAATGTTATTTTTATTATATCTCCTATTTTATATTTGCAATTCCAATCATAGCCTAAAATAAACTGCTGTTTCTTTTTTCCTTCAAACCACATTCCATATTTCAGCTTATACCGGATTTTTTCCATGGTATCATTAACATATATCACAGTTACATACTCCCCACTAAGTTTTGCATTTCCCTGTAATTCATAACCTACCTCAATTCCGTACCTATCCTGAATATCCCTGCATTTCTTTGTCAATGTATTTACATCCTGTGATTCATTAACACAGTTTGATATATAGTACATATCACTATCATAGCTTATGCTTTCATTTATATTTTTTTGTTCCCAAAGATCAAATACTTCTCCCTTGATAAATAGCACAAATATTATTATCTGTATTATAAACAGAATTTTATATTTTCCGTTTACCTGTAATGTTTTTAAAAAAAGTGTCACTTTTTTTCTCCTTAATTTCTACTGCCCCAAACACACTTATTACCAAACCAAATGCCAATGAATAAATCCCCCAAAAAACAGGCAACTCATAAATCACAAATTTAATAACCTGACTAATTGATATGAACCACCCTCTGGAAATCAGCAATATTCCAACAGCCGTTCCTAAATAAGCTAACAGAAAAAACATCAATTCAAAAATGTAATAGCATAATATAATTTTTTTCTTTCCTGCACCATATTTGTAAAATATTTTAAATAAATTACAATTTCTTCCTGTATATTCCCCAAAAAATATCAGATAGCCTACTGCAAAAAGAATCAGTACAATTTGAATATTTATATTTATCACATTTTCTATTGTATATTCTCCCCAATAATAACAGGAAATAAAATATATACAAAAAATGCATATTAGTTGAAATGTCAGTAATGTTCTAAATAATATATTATTTTTTATTAATGTTTTAAAAAAAATTTTAACCATAATGTTGATATATAAATAATGAGGCTATTATCTAGTTTCATTATTCGTCAGAAAATTTATAATACCTTTCTCTAGCTTTGTGTTTTTCAACAAAGGAATAATTAATATGGATAACATTATCCCTCCGTGACTGTCAATCATTTCATATAAATATCACTATATTATTCTCTCTTATGTGGATACCACGTTAATATGATATTTCATTTTTCACCATATTGTCAATTATAAAGATAACCTCTTATAGAAAAAAATTACATCTAATTTTCTAAAGAAATTTAGGTGTAATTTTTGGTGTACTAGAGCCCAAAAAAGGCTCTCCCACATTCGGGAAAGCCTTTAAAAATCATTGTTTTACTCTACTGTATATGGCATTAATGCGATATTTCTTGCTCTCTTAACAGCTGTTGTAAGAGCTCTCTGGTGTCTTGCACAGTTTCCTGTCATTCTTCTAGGAAGAATTTTACCTCTTTCAGACACGTATCTCTTTAATGTTGCTACATCTTTATAATCAATTGCTTTATTTTCATTTGCACAGAATGCACAAACTTTTTTTCTTCTACGACCGCCTCTTCTTCTCATTGGAGAATCTGGTCTCTCGCTCTTATTGTATGGCATTTTTTTACCTCCTTAAATATTCTCTCTACTATATACTAGAGACTACTAAAAGTTGAATGGTAAACCTGAATCATCCACATTATCAGGGATGTTCATAAATCCATCACCTGCAGGAGCTGTCGGTGCTGATGCTGCAGCAGGCTGCTGTGCCTGGAATCCTGCATTATCAGATGCTGCCTTACTCTCAGCAAATTCCTGATTTTCTACAACTACTTCTGTAGTGTATACTGTCTTACCATCCTTATCCTGATAGCTTCCTGTCTGAATACGACCCTCAGCTACTATTTTTGTTCCCTGATGGAAATACTTTTCTGCAAATTCACCACTTCTTCCAAATGCTACGCATCTGATAAAGTCTGCTGACTGCTCTCCATCTCTTTTAAATCTTCTGTCTACTGCTAATGTATATCTGGCAATAGCCAACTGTCCGTCACCAGATGTAGAATATCTGACTTCCGGATCACGGGTCAAACGACCCATTAATATAACCTTGTTCATATTATACCTCTCTTATGTCTCAAATTATGCTTCTACAGCGACACACATAAATCTGATAACATTTTCCATAATACGAAGCTGGCTTTCTATTCCGCTTGGAGCGTCTGTGTTATCAGTATCAAAAGTAATGAAGTAGTAATATGCTTCTGACATCTTCTGGATTTCGTAAGCTAATTTCTTCTTTCCAGCATCGTCAATGTTAGCAATAGTACCGCCGAATTTTTCAACAAGAGCTTTTACCTTCTCTAATTCAGCTGCTCTTCCTTCATCATCAAGTTTCGCACTAACAACAACTGTTAATTCATATTTGTTCATGCTTTTACCTCCTTCTGGTCTCTGGCTTTTTCCTTATGAAAAAGCAAGGATTATTAATATTTCACAAGTAGACATCATAACATAAAAAAGCCCTTATAGCAAGGGCTTTTTCCAGTTTATTTATTAAATTATTTATTAAATTTCTATTATTTACTGTAAATTTAATTTTCTTTTAAGCATAAAGTTTGTAATTGCAATATATACAGCAATCTGTATTATGGATAGCACTATGGAAAATGTCATTAACGGTTGGAAAAGCGCATCTCCCATATCGGCATTATTAAGTGCATCAAGATTGCTTCCAAAAATTGCCACCATGGCTACTGATGAAATTATCTGCATTATAAAGTAAATTATAAGGTAAGCCACAAAAGCTCCCAATACCTTATTTTTACCTAATGTCTGACCTATGCTAAAGCACGCATATCCCATAACAATAGCACTGTAACAGCCTAACAAAAGTACAAATATAAGCTCGACCACATATCCTGTATATCCAAATTCCTGCATTTCCTTAATACCAAGCTCAATGCCCTCTTTAACACTGTTTAAAATTTCATTGTGACCTAATCCTAAAATTGTAACCAGCAAAACAGCTACCACTCCACTAATAACCATCCATGCAAAACCTACTATGGATTTTCCGGCAATGTGCTCACCCATTCTTACCGGAAGAGTAAATGACAAATATCCTTCATCTTTAAGCATATTGTCATAAAATCTTTTTATTACCAGCACAAAGGAACCTAAGAATATAGCTATAATTCCCAACACAAAGGCGATAATAGTTACCGCGGTAATCATATTTAAAACTGTATTATCCACTTTAAACACCGTCTGAACTTCTACTATACCTTTTAATATTAAAGTTATTACCAATACAACGCCATATAATGCAGCAAACATTCTGGCAGTTGACTTAAATTCATGTTTTATCAATTTTCCTAACATCTGAATACCTCCCTAAATACTTCATCCACTGATTTTCCGTATTCTTCTCTTATTTCATCTACTTTTTTGTGCATAACCAGTTCGCCGTTTTTTATCATTACCACATCATCTAAAACCTTTTCTATATCAGAAATTAAATGTGTTGAAATTATAACTGCCGCTTCCGGATTATAATTTGAAATAATAGTGTTTAATATGTAATCTCTGGCTGCCGGATCCACCCCACCAATTGGTTCATCTAAAAAGTATAATTTTGCCTGTCTGCTCATTACCAGAATAAGCTGTACCTTTTCCCTGGTTCCCTTAGACATGGTCTTTAATTTGTCATTAGGATTAATGTTAAGTTTTGAAAGCATATCATAGGCTCTGTTTTCCTCAAAGTCACTATAGAAATCCTTGAAAAATTCAATAACATCTTTTACCTTGGAATGAACATCTAAGTAAGTTCTTTCCGGAAGGTAAGAAACTATCTTCTTTGTTTCAACTCCCACTTCCTTGCCATCAATATAAAGCTCACCGCCATTTTTAGTAAGTAGTCCGTTTGCCAGCTTTATAAGTGTGGTTTTCCCACTTCCGTTTGGTCCAAGAAGCCCTACAATCTGTCCACTCTCAATTTGTAAATTGAGTCCTTTTAATGCCTGATTTTTTCCATAATTTTTTCTCAAATCCTTACATTCAAATAAAATGCTCATTTGCTGTCTCCCTCCTTAATTATATCTATTATCTCCTCTTTTTTATATTTAAGTTCTGTCATTTTTTCCAGATATTCCGTGGTATATTCTTTTGCTCTGCTCTTTCTTATCTGGTTTAATATTTCCACATTATCTGTAACACATCTGCCTGATGTACGATTGGTAATAATAAGACCTCTGCTTTCTAACTCAGTCATGGCTCTCTGCATGGTATTAGGATTTACCGATGCCTCTGCTGCCAGTTCCCTTACAGACGGTATCCTACTACCTGTTTCATATTCGCCTGTGACAATCTTCTGCTCAATCTGCTCTAAAATCTGTGCATATATGGGTCTGTCATTTCTAAATTCCCATGCCATTATTCTTCTCCTTTCTGTATTATTGTATTAAGTGCTTAATACAATAATACATCTTAATTAGAATTTGTCAATAATTTTAGCAAAATTAACTTTTTAACACTCATATCATGTTATTGTTTCCATAAAAAAACGTAGAAGAAATTTAGATTCATGTCCTAAATATTTCCTCTACGTTTTTAAGTGTTTTTAAGCAGTCTTCTAAGCCGGTTGTCTCTCGGCAAGCTGCTTCTTTAATTCCTCTATTTCTTTTTCATATTTGTCTAATCGGTTCTGCTTTTCATC
>OLVP01000560.1_pt1 | contig 30683 bp, 28 predicted proteins | sample 1673281 | NCBI WGS metagenome assembly OLVP01 (sample SAMEA3178940, study PRJEB25190) | human gut metagenome | biome: human gut; feature: human-associated habitat; material: faeces | place: Austria | collected 2013
AGGAGAAGATCCTGAAAAAGGTGGGCGAAGAGTGCACCGAGGTCATCATTGCGGGCGAAAAAGAGGATAAGGAAGAGACCGTTTACGAGATCAGCGATCTTGCCTACCATGTTCTGGTGCTGATGGTCAGCGCCGGCATCACGGTGGAGGATGTGACCCGTGAACTGGAAAAACGTCACGTCATTGACCACAAGGTCAAACAGGAAAGGATGCAGTGAATTATCTATGGCAGATTATAAGAAGTCCAGTGTCCATTGCCACTCCACCATGTGCGATGGCAAAAATACCTTGCAGGATATGGCAAGTGCTGCGTGTGCGCAGGGCTTGACCACGCTGGGCTTCACCGGCCATAGCTACACCCAGCGCGACCGCGAATACTGCATGAGCCCCAGCCGCACCGCCCAGTACAAGGCCACCATTGCCAAGCTCAAGACCGAGTACAAGGGCAAGGTGGATATCCTGTGCGGCATCGAGTGGGATATCCTGAGCGAGGATAAGCGCACCGGCTACGATTACTGGATCGGCAGCGCACACCACCTGTACGGCAAGAACACCGGCAAGTATTACGAGATCGACTTCCGTCCGCAGGACCTGTGGGACTGCATCAACGACGACTTTGACGCAGACCCCCTTGCCGCTGTGGAAGCCTACTTTGCCGAGGTGGAAAAGGTGGCTGCCCTCAAGCCGGATATTCTGGCCCACATCGACCTCATCAAGAAGCTGAATGCCAACGGCGAGTTCTTCGACGAAGAGTCGCCCCGCTACAAGGCCGCTGCCCTCAAGGCACTGCAGGCCGCAAAGGCAAACGACTGCCTGCTGGAAGTGAACACCGGCGGCGTGTACCGCGGCTACCGCAAGGACTTCTACCCCGGCCCGTGGCTGCTGGGCGAGTGGCAGAAGATGGGCGGCAAGGTCATCATCACTTCTGATTCTCATGATATCAACAGCCTGACCTACGGCTTTGACGAAGCTGCCGCCGCCATCAAGGCTGCAGGCTTTACCAGCGTGCAGGTGCTTACCGGCAGCGGCTTCGAGACGCAGGAGCTGTAATTTTATGGCACGGACTCCTTCCGTCACCTTCGGTGACACCTCCCTCTGAGAGGGAGGCATTGGCAAAACCAGAAACTTTACCGTCATGCCAAAGGCTCCCTCTTTGAGGGAGCTGGCAAATCCGGAGGATTTGTCTGAAGGAGTTCAGGCCCGCAAAAAGATCGATCATCTGCAATGCCTTTTCCTGTTTTTTATCAATCGGGAAGGGATTGCAGATGTTTTGTTTTGTGTACAGATATCTTAAAAGTTATAATTTTGGAGGAACCCTATGACCCACGCGCAGCCCCAAAAGAAAAGCTTCTTCAACATGAACGTAGACCTGATGCACGGACCTATTTTAAAAAGCCTGCTGCTGTTCATGCTGCCCATTCTGGTTTCCAACCTGTTCCAGCAGCTCTACAACACGGTGGATACCATGATCGTGGGCAATGTGCTGGGCGATACAGCCCTTGCCGCCATTGGCTCCTGCGGTTCGATCTACGAGCTTTTAGTCGGCTTTGGCATCGGTATCGGCAATGGCCTTGCCATCGTTGCAGCGCGTTCCTACGGCGCGCAGGACGAAGACCTGCTCAAGCGCACGGTGGTGGGGTCGGTCGTCATTGGCCTGATCGCCTCGCTGGTCATTACAGCGGCAGGCTTTTTCGGCCTGCATGCCCTGCTGCAGCTGCTGGATACCCCGGCAGAAATTCTGGAAGATGCCTACAGCTACATCATCGTGATCGACCTTGGCGTTGTGGTCATGTTTATGTATAACCTGTGCGCAGGCCTGCTGCGCGCCATTGGCAACAGCGTGATGCCGCTGGTGTTCCTGCTCATCAGCTCGGTGCTGAACGTGGGGCTGGACCTGTGGTTCATTGCCGGGGTTGGCATGGGCGTGCGGGGCGCAGCGGTGGCAACGGTCATTGCACAGGGCATCTCGGTGGTGCTGTGCGTTCTGTACGTGCTGGCAAGGGTGTGCATCCTCATCCCGGAGAAAAAGCATTTCGCCGTGGGCAGTCATCTCTACTGGGAGCTGTTCAGCCAGAGCATCTCCATGGGCCTGATGAGCAGCATCGTGTCTGCGGGTTCGGTGGTGCTGCAGTACGGCATCAACGGGCTTGGCACCCTGACCATTGCGGGGCACACCGCTGCCCGCAAGCTGTTTGCCTTTACGGATATGCCGCTCATCTCCATGGCGAACGCCGGTTCCACCTTCGTTTCCCAGAACCGCGGCGCAAACCAGCCCGACCGTGTGCGCAGGGGAATGCGGCAGATGTATCTGTACTCGGTGGTGGTGATGGTCGCCGCCGTGGTGCTGATGAGCTTTGGTGCTCAGTGGATGGTGCAGCTGATCTCCGGCTCTTCGGAGCCCATCGTGCTGGAAAACGGTGTGCGGTACCTGCTGTGGAACGCACCGTTCTATGCCGTTCTGGGGGTGCTGCTGTGCACCCGCTACGCGCTGCAGAGCCTTGGCCAAAAGGTGCTGCCGCTGTTCTCCAGCGTGATCGAGCTGGTGGGCAAGGTGATCTTTGTGCTGGTGTTCATCCCGAAATTCCAGTACAATGCGGTCATCCTGTGCGAGCCCATCATCTGGTTCTTCATGACGGCATATCTGGTGGCGGTGTACCTGCACGAGCCCTTTGTGTTCCCGAAAAAATAACCCTCTCAGTTATCGCTGTGCGATGCCAGCTCTCCCGAAAGGGAGAGCTTTTTGCATTTTACGAGAAGCACAAAGAAAGCTCCCCCTTTCGGGGGAGCTGGATGCGAACAAAGTGAGTAGACTGAAAGGGGTTACAGCGCCGAATAGCCAAAGCTGTTCACCAGCGCATCGATGTGCTGGCCGGCCTTGCACAGGGGACAGTCGCGGCTGTCAAAGCTGGCGTAGTCCGGCAGGCTGGCGGGGTCAAAGATGGAGGTGACTTCATAGCCCATGCACTCATGGGTGGTGGCAAAAATAGCGGAAAGGCCTGCCACGGTGCCGCCGTAGTAGTTCACGGCCTCCACAGCGGCCTGCACGGTGTAGCCGGTGGTGATGGAAGCGGACAGAATGAGCACATGCTTGCCCTTGACCATGGGGGCCAGATTGTCGCGCAGGATGATCTGGCTGCCGGTGGTGTACTCCGGGGTGATCACATAAATGGTCTGGTGGGCGTTCATGTTGGCAAAGCCGTCCTTGGTCAGCTCGTTGGCAAGGCAGGTGCCGATCACCTGCGTGCCGTCCAGACAGAGCACGGTGTCCACAATGGTGCTGTGCTGGTAAGCGGCCACCAGCTCCTTTGCCACGGCCTTGGCCTCGGAAAGGCGGGACTTCTGGGTGGTGACATCGATGTAATAGTTGATATGGCTGTGGCTGGTAGCAAAGTGGCCCTTTGCTACGCGCAGGAACAGGTTACTTTTTTTGGTGGGAAGCTTTACCATATTGATCATCGAAACAACACTCCTTTTCAGGTTTTCCGGGTTGCCCCTCAAATGCAAAAAGCACCGCATCGCTGCGATGCTCCTGCACATTTTTATAACCCTATTGTACCGGAAAAGAAACCTGTGCACAAGGCATAAATCCACTAAAAAACTTTGCGCATTTTACATGATATCGCCCAAAACTTGGATACAAATGACCCGTATACGCAAAAAGACCCGCACCATATGGCGCGGGTCTTTAATGCAAAAGTAAAATCAGTCCACAATCGTAACCTTGATGGCATCGGTGATGTCCCAAGTGGCATAGATATCACTGTAGGAATCAGTGATGCTACCGTTTGCGTACATCTTCGGAATGTACAGCACCTGAACCTTGGATGCGCTGGTAAGGTTCTCAATACCGGAAACCTTCAGCGTAGGAGTCACAGTAGTCTTCGCATCGACACTGGCGTTGGAACCACCTACCAAATCAATCGTGACACCGGAGACACCCTGATAATAAGTATGCAGCTTATTGTCAGCATCGGTAACATTTACCTGGAAATGCTGCTGGTTGACCTGCAGGCTCACCTTGGTATAGATCTCAAACTCGCAAGTGAGCGTAGTACGATTATAGGTGGCGCTCTTCAGCGTGGCTTCACAGATGCCGTCGCCCGGCTTCAGGGTGTCACCGGTCTTGCCGACAGGACGGTTCGGGTTGGAGCAGCCGGTCAGCATGCCGGAACCTGCAATGGCAACAGCGGTAAGAGCGGTATATTTCATAAAGTTACGGCGGGAGAATGTATAGGACATGTTCGTTCCTCCTTTAAAAAGCAGATCAGTACGGCCTTGCGGCATTACCTATAAGATAGGCGAAACCGGGCCGGATGTCAATGCCTTTTGGCAAAATAAAATGATGAAATTTTGAGCTGTGACGTTGTTTTGCGACGAAATTTCGTCCTGTGCGGGCCGCGTATCAGGCGCGGGTCACGTCTGCAGCGGTCATGACGAAGGTCATGGTCTTATCCGCTGCAAAGGTGGGCATGTAAGTAACGCTCAGCTGCTGCCAGCCCTTGGGGACCATCAGCATCAGCTGCAGATAGCCGGTACCCTGCGGGGGCAGATTGGTGGAATCCGAGAAGGTCTGAGAGTTGGAGTTGTACAGCGAGATGTTGGCACCGCACTCCACGCTCTGGCCGTCGCAGGAAGCAGAGAAATCGGTAGAAGCTGCTGCCAGTGCGTGGAAGTTTGCATCCACGTTCTCCTGCGGGGGCACGGGATAAGCAGCATTGATCTCGGCCAGGTTCTGTGCGCCGATGTTGAAGGTCTGGTTCTTGGTGCGGTTGACCACGGTGACCAGAACAGCAATGTATTCGTAACCGGCCTGTGCAGGTGCGGTATCAATGTTGAACAGGCTGGTCAGCTGAACGCCAAGGCCGTTCCAGTTGCTGACCTTATCACCGACCTTGACATCCACGATGGTGGCGCTGCCATTCTGCTGGCAGCCGCCCAGCAGGCTTGCTGCGCCCAGAGCAGCAACGGATGCGCCGGTGCACTTGAGGAAGGTACGGCGGGAAATGGAGTTGGACATAAAATAAATCCTCCTTTTGATAGGAAAAACCGTATTCCAGAATGTTCTATTCTGTTTATACCCTTTCTGTCCGAAAGATGCAAGGGTTTGGGGGCTGAATTTACAGCTTTTTCACAGGAATATCACCCTTCGTGGGTAAGGCCCTTCACATGTGTTTCGCTGGTTTTGACCAGATTTAACAGGCTGGGCGTATAAAGCGGGAACTCGCGGGTCAGGCTTTCTGTGGTCATGGTCAGGCAGGCCGGGTCCTTTACGCCCTCGCCGCCGTTCACATCCTGTCCGTCCAGCAGGGCTTCCACATTGGCTTCGGACATGCGCATCACGGCATCGGAGCAGCCGCGCCAGCGGATGGGATCGATGCTGAACATACTGGCGGCGTTGTGCGGCTCGGCCGAGTACAGCAGGCGGAACATTTTGGCTACGGCCATCATCAGGTAGGCGCTCACCTCGGTGGTAAGGGCCTTGCTGTGGCACTGGCCGATCTTGGCGTACAGCACGTTCAGGCCGTTGGAGATCAGCTTTTTGTTCATGGTGGGCAGCACGCTGCCGTGGTAGATGTTGTCCTTCATCTTGTCCGGGTTCGGAAGGTCTTCTGCCGAGAGCATCATGCCGTTGCGCTCTGCACTGCGGCCCAGAAGATAATCGCAGGAAACATTATAATAGTCTGCCACGCGCACCACAAAGTCCAGGCCGCATTCGCGGATGCCTTTTTCGTAGTGGGACAGCAGCGCCTGCGAGACGCCAAGATCCTCGGCGGCCTGCTTCTGGGTGATGCCGCGTTCCTTGCGCAGCAGCTTGATGATACGGTTGAATTCCATGATTTTTGGCTCCTCAAAGTTCGATATAGGGGGACATCCTTGTTTTTGGTTTACAGCAGGTTGATTATACACAACGGAAAACCTTTTGTAAAGCAAGAAAAGTGACGATATTTTTCGTTGATTTTCGTCATTTTTGTCAAAAGACTTGCTCTGGACACCATATCTATGCTAAACTATAGGTATTAACGCATACATTTTGTGGCGTGCGCGGGGCCGTAGCTGCCGCCAAAGAGCAAAAAATCTGGCAGACGACACGTTTTTCTGCCAGATTTTTTCTCCGCAGCGGGTTTTGCCGCCCGTTCCCGTGCCGCCGCACAGCGATAAAGAGAGGCACTATCCATGAAAACGTTCAAGCTTCATCTCATCCGCCACGGCATGACTGCAGGCAACCTGCAGGGCCTGTACATCGGCAGCGGCACCGACATCCCTCTGTGCGACGAGGGCCGCGCTCAGCTCAATGAGCTGAAAGAGCGGTTCGAGTATCCGCAGGTGGATACCGTGTTCTCCTCCCCGCTGCTGCGCGCGGTGGAAACAGCCAACATCCTGTTCCCGGATGCAAAGCACACCTTTACCGTGCACGACCTGCGGGAGGCCGGCTTTGGCAAGTTTGAGAACAAGCCGGTCAAGGAGCTGGTGCACGACGAGGACTTTAAAAAGTGGATCACCCCCGGCTCCGGCTATGTGCCCGAAGGCGCAGAGCCTACCGACCAGTTCCACGCCCGCTGCGCCGAAAGCCTGATGAAGCTGTTTGAGTATATGATCCGCATGGATGTGACCGAAGCAGCCTGTGTGACCCATGGCGGCGTGATCATGAGCATGCTCAGCCAGCGCGCCGTGCCCACCCGCCGCCCGGAGCAGTGGATGGCAGACCCCGGCTGCGGCTACACCGTGCAGACCGATGTGCAGCTGTGGATGCGGGACCGTCTGGTGGAAGCCATCGACATCGTGCCCTTTGGCTATGCCGATACCCTGCGCGGTCAGGCTGAGACCGAGGAGAACGAAGCCTTTGAATAAGGATTCGGTTACAGTTTCGGCCCATCCCTTGACAGAAGCGGCGCAATCCTTTATTGTATAAGGGAACGATTATTTTAGGAGGAAGTTCCATGTCCCAGTCCATTTCCCGCCGGTCATTTCTGAAATGTGCCGGCTCCGGTGCGGTCAGCCTTGCGGCAGCGCTGCTCACCGGCGTACCTGCAGCGGCACAGCAGCCGCGTCTTGCAGGCGAACCTGCCCTGCTGGACGGCAAAGCTGCCGTGGAGCTGCTGGGCTATGCCCCTGCGCAGGAAATGGGCAATGTGCTGGTGTACCTCTCGGTGGAAAACCTCTCCGCATCCACCCTGCCGGTGGGCGCAAGCTATCTGCAGAGCCGTGAGGTGTGCACGCTTGGCGACCTGTACAGTATGGGCACCGGCGTTACCGCTGTGTGCGATGGCAAGCCGGTGCGCTGCGGCAGCTTTGCTGCGCCGCTCTACGGCGAGAACGCGGCGGATGCTTCAGTGTTCACCCTGAATCTGACGGCAGGCCGCGGCGCGCTGCTGCACTGCTTCTGCGCAGTGCCGGACAACTGGCAGACGCTGGAGCTGACCTATCACCCGGATTTCGCGGCGGGCCGCAGCGTGACCTTTACGGTCAACCGCAGCACTGACCACGCCGTGCTGGGCGTGGTGCCCACCTCTCCTGCCGAGGTCGGCAGCGTGGTGGATCTGTAACTCCTTCAGTCTCGCATACGCTCGACAGCTCCCTCGGAGAGGGAGCCTCTGGCGAAAAGGAAAACTTGGCCGTATTGCCAAAGCCTCCCTCCATGACGGAAGGAGTTCCTGAACGTAATAAAAGACCATCTGAGATGCAGTTAAAAATGCCTCAGATGGTCTTTTTTTGCTTTGTCAATTCAGCACATTCTGCCCGGCGGAATCCAATACCGTCAGCTCCTGCCCGGTCACGCTGGAGACCAGCGCAATGTAGCTGCGTCCGGTGCGGATGGTCAGCGGCCTGCCGTCGGCATCGTAAAAGGCAAAGGTGGAGTCTGTGCCCTGCGTCCATGTGATGTGCCACAGCTGGCTGCCGTTCAGCCAGACACCGCCGCCAAGGGACAGGTCGTAGTCCAGCGTGGTGCCGTCGTCCCGCAGGCTGGAAGCGGAATAAAGGACCAGCAAATTGTCGAATTGCGCCTGCGCGCCGGTGTTGGCATCCAGCTGGGCGGTGCCGTCGGCGCGGAGCATCCCGTAGGTGCCGCTGGCCGCATCGTAGGCAAAGCCGGTGGTGCTTTGGGGCGCAAAGTTGATCTGCACCTGTTCGGCATCCCGGGAACCGGGCTCCGGCAGGCGGGGCTCTTTGGCCTGCGGCAGCAGGGCGGGCAGAGCGGAAATGGCAGAGCTGTCCTCGGCAGTGCTGGCCGAGGAGGAAGCGCTGCTGCCGTGGTCGCCCAATGCGCCGGAAAGGTTCAGGCTGCCCAGCACGGAAGCGACCTCCCCGCCGCTGGTATGCCACAGCGGCGCGCCGCTCCAGACATCATCGCAGGAAAAGGCGTTGCGGCCCACTTCCAGCGCGTCCACGGCCCGCAGGTTATAATAATCCAGATAGTTGCGGGCAAACTGCCCTGCACCCCGCTGGATGGGCAGTACTTCCTGCCCGCTGAGCAGCCGCCAGTAAAGGTCCTGCCCAAGGGTCACTGGGCCGACGGTTGGCATGGCCGATACCGAAGGATAAGCCAAGCACAGGCTGGTGGGCTGGCCGCTCTCGGTCAGGGCTTCCAGCACCACCGATGCGCTGCCAATGCCCCACTGTGTGGTGCTGGAAGCGGCGTTGTCGATCACCACGGCGGCGGTGCGTTCGCCGGGATACTGCAGCTCCTGCCCGGTCAGCGGGTCGGTGGGCGCTGCACTGTCCGGGGCAGTGGGGCCGGATAGCGCACACCCGCACAGCAGGGCTGTGCACAGCACCGCCGTGCCAAGGGCCAGATTCCAGATGCGTTTCATGCGGTTCCCTCGTTACTGATAGCTGAAGTTGGACCACTCGTCGTCGTCCACGATGGCAAGATAGGTCTTGCCGCGGTTGAAAAGCATCTGCGCACCGGTCTTGTCGTAGACCAGCAGCGGATGCTCAGGCGAAGCCTTTTCCCAGCGGACATGCTGTACAGCGCCGCGGCTGAAATAATAGGCATCGCCGCCGGAGATGTAGCTGACCTGCTGCACATCGCCGGAGTCGCCGGAATAGCGCTCGATGGGAGCAAAGCAGACCAGCAGGTTGTCAAAGCTCAGCTGCTTTGCGTTCAGCTCGTCCACGGTGTTTTCAAACTTGCCGGAGATGCGGCTGTACATCTGCATTTTATAGGTGCGGGACTGCGGATCATAGCGGAAGCTGGTCTTGTAGTGGTCCGAGTGGGTGATGCTGACCGTCCTGCCGGATGCTGCACCCTGCATGGCATTCTCCTCGCCGGTGCGGTAGTCCGCAAAGCGGAAGAAGGTGGCGTCGTAATCGTACTTCAGCCCGATGCCCGCGTTGGAAGCGGCCTGCCGGATCTCCTTGCCGGAGGTGAACTCGGTGTGTTCATAGGCCACATCCCGGCCCCGGCTGTCGCGGTGAGCCACATGCGGATGGGTGGGAGTATTAAAGTAGCTCTTGCCGCCGATGTTCAGGCCGGAATAGTTGTATACGTTGATGAATTTGGTGCAGGCGGCGCTCTCACCGTCGTGGTAGTACAGCGCCTGATAGGGCATCAGCAGCTGCAGGAACTGGTCGCGGCCAGAGCGCAGCGGGCCGATCTCCGGGATGGAGTCGGCATCGTGGAACACCGCGCAGAAGCGGGTGATGCCGCCCTCCACCTTGCACTCGATCAGCAGATCGGCAGAGGAAAGGCCGCGCTGCGGACGGGCGTTCTGACGGGAGGTGTTGGAGATGTTGTTCACCATCACGCCCACGATACGGCCATTGCTGCGCTTGGCCTCACCGGTCAGCGGGTCGGCATCGTAAGCGGGCAGTGCGGCAAGACTGGCAGCGGGCTGCTCGCCTGCTGCCAGCGAGGAAGCAGCCATGTCCTCCGAGGATGCAGCAGAAGAAGCTGCGCCGGAAGAACTGATGCCCAGTGTCTGCTGGAGCCAGCTGGAAAAATTGCTGCCCAGAATGGCACTGCCGGAAGCACTGCAGCTGGAAAGCGCCAGCGAAGCGGCAGCGGCACCGGTCAGGCGAAGAACAGTACGGCGAGTGATCTTCATAGGAAAAACCTCCTGCAAAAAACGTATCGGCGCGGCCCGGCAGAATGCCAAAGCCGGGAAAAAGTTTGCGGGTGCAGCGCGGCGGGGCGCACACTGCCGGGCAGTAAAACGCAGCGCACTGCAGACGGATTTGATTTGATTGTAACGATTCTTGCCGGGTTTGTAAAGAGGAAGTTATCGGGATGAAGCCCCTTCCGCTGCCGACATCGGAGCATCTTCGACCTGCCGCGCGGATGGAAAGCGGAAACCCACACCGATGCAGGAGCTTTTTGCGCCTTTTTGCCCGGGAACCCTTGCATTTTTGCGCAAGTTGTGGTAATATTATTCGGCAGTATGTTCACTGCGGAAATATGCGCTCGTAGCTCAGCCGGTAGAGCATCTGACTTTTAATCAGAGGGCCAGGGATTCGAGTTCCCTCGAGCGCACCAAAATCCCACGAAGAGTCGTAAGATTCCTCGTGGGATTTTCTTTTATACGCCATTTGCACGGTCTCTGCACGGCTTTTGCACGGTCCGCATTTTTCGTGTCAGATGGAGTAAGTCTGTGAATTACTCTGTAATTCGTGCTATTTTTTGCAATTCAGGTCAGCAAAGCCAGGCGGAGCTGCGCTTTTACGGCAGGGTCTGCGTCTTTCAAAAGCTCCAGCAGAGCCGACACGGAGATGGCCGGTTCTGCTTCAACCGGGGCAGCCTGCACAAGTGTTGTGCCCTGTACGGCTTTCACATCACCGCCGGAGATCATCAGTTGGTAAGCAGAGCGCAGGCTGCGCGATGGAATCGCTGAATAGCACAAAAGCATGTTGGAGTCCAGATGTGAAAAAACGGCAAAGCAGGTAAAATTCACTTTACCGTTTTATAGCAATTCAACTTCTTCATGTAATAGCAACAGCGTTGAATTGCATATCGAAAATTGCTGTTTTAACGTTCCACTAATTTCTTGCCTTGCGATCAAGAAAGCATGTCTGCTAAACGCTCTACATTGAAAATATAATCGTACACTGCTATAATAAAATTGTGATATTATCACCAAAAATTCGAGATGCAAAGCGTTTGCGATTGGCAAACATTCAGGAGGAACGCATGGTAACAGGAGCCATTAAAAATAAGGTAGACAAAATCTGGACGGACATCTGGGCAGGCGGCATCACCAATCCGCTGACCGTCATTGAACAGCTGACCTATCTCATGTTCATCCGGTCACTGGACGAGAAAGAGCTTGCCACCGAAGATTTTGAGAACATGGCGGGCGAAAAGATGGAGCACATCTTCCCGGCCAGCGCGGCAGGACAGTCTATGCGGTGGAGCCGCTTCAAGGATAAAGATTCCCGCGAAATTTTCCTGACCATGCAGCAGCGGGTGTTCCCTGCCATCAAAAAGATGAAATATGGCCGTCTGCCGGATTTTGACGCAAACGGCGAGCTGGTGGAAATCGCAGACGACCCCACCCGCCCGGATGAGGGCAACACCGCCTTTGCGCGGTATATGGACGATGCCATGTTCCTGATCCCCACGCCGCAGGTGCTGCAAAAGATCATCACCGGGCTGGAAGATCTTTACACCCACGACATCGCCGACCTTGATATGCAGGGCGACCTGTACGAGTATATGCTGGGCAAGCTGGCAACGGCGGGTCGGAACGGCCAGTTCCGCACGCCTCTGCATATCATTGATATGATGGTGGAGCTGGTGCAGCCCACGCCGGATGACTTGATCTGCGACCCCGCCTGTGGCACGGCGGGCTTTCTGGTGTCCAGTGCGCAGTACCTCCGCGCCCACTACGAGGACAGCATGACCCCGGAGCAGTGGCAGCATTTTGCCGGCCCGATGTTCACCGGCTTTGACATGGACCGCACCATGCTGCGCATTTCGGCCATGAACCTGATGCTCCACTCCATCACCAACCCGGATATCGACTACAAAGACAGCGTTTCCAAGCAAAACTCCATTTGCAGCAAGTACACCGTTTGCCTTGCAAACCCGCCGTTCAAGGGCACTGTGGATGCCGAGAGCATCAACGACGACCTGAAGGCCGTCACCAACACCAAAAAGACGGAATTGCTTTTCCTTGCGCTCTTCCTGCGGATGCTCAAAACCGGCGGACGCTGCGCCTGCATCGTGCCGGACGGCGTGCTGTTCGGTTCCAGCAAGGCGCACCAGAGCATCCGAAAAGAACTGATTGAAAACCACCAGCTGCGGGCGGTCATTTCCATGCCCTCCGGTGTGTTCAAGCCCTACGCAGGCGTGTCCACGGCGGTGCTGGTGTTTACCAAGACCGGCGCGGGCGGCACCGATAAGGTGTGGTTCTACGATATGAAAGCCGACGGCTTCTCGCTGGACGACAAGCGCACCGAGGTGAAGGAAAACGACATCCCGGACATCATCGCCCGGTTCCATAACCTTGACGCCGAAGCCGACCGCAAGCGCACCGAGCAGAGCTTCTTTGTGCCCAAAGAAGAAATTGCCGCCAACGGGTATGATTTGTCCATCAATAAGTACAAAGAGACGGAGTATGTGCCGGTGGAGTACCCCTCGACCACGGAGATCCTTGCCGACCTGCATGAGCTGGAAATGGAGATCACTAAGGGTTTGGCAGAGTTGGAGGAGATGGTGTGATGGCGAAGGTTCGGTTAGGAGATATAGCAACAGTAGTAACCAAAGGCACAACGCCGACAACAATGGGTTTTCAGTTTGAAGATGGCGGTATTAACTTTGTGAAAATTGAAAGCATTTCAGAAGATGGAACCCTTCTCAAAGAGAAATTTTCACATATTTCAGACGAATGCAATGTACAAATGCGCCGCTCGCAACTACAAGAAAATGATATATTATTCTCTATTGCAGGAGCCATTGGACGGAGTGCGATTGTGACAAAGGAGATTCTTCCAGCGAATACAAATCAAGCTCTTGCAATCATTCGTGTTCCAAAGGGGAAAATCGACTACAACTATTTACTATATGCACTTTCATCTTCTGCAATAAATCAACAAGCAACACAACATCAACAAGGTGTCGCGCAATTGAATATCTCATTAAAAAATGTTTCAGATTTTTTGCTTCCAATTTATACAGAAGCAATGCAAAAACGAATTGTTCACAATTTAAAAAAGATTGACAAGTTGATTTCTCTCCGCAAGCAGCAGCTTGCTAAACTGGACGAACTGGTAAAGGCACGATTTGTGGAGATGTTTGGGGAGCCAGTGCAAAATCCAAATTGTTGGAAAAAGGAAAATCTATTGGATTTGGGTTATTGCAAAAATGGAATGAATTTTCATAGAGACGATTGTGGAACAGAAATCCATTGCCTAGGTGTTGGCGATTTCAAGAACCATTCAACGATTAGAGATGTCGGAAGTCTACCATTTATTTCTCTTAATGAATTGCCGACCTCTGAATATTTGCTTCAGGACGGAGATATTGTCTTTGTTCGTTCTAACGGAAATAAAGAATTAGTTGGACGGTGTTTGGCAATTTACCCTGCAAAAATACCTGTTACGTATAGTGGATTTTGCATTAGATACAGACTGACCAGCAATAAAATTACGGTTTCCTACTTGCTTAGAGTTTTAAAAGCGGATTCTGTGCGTAAGAAAATGACGGGACGCGGTGCAAACATTCAAAACTTAAATCAGCAAATATTAGCGCAACTGGTTGTCCCAATTCCGCCACTTTCCCTTCAAAATCAGTTTGCCGCCTTTGTGGAGCGTGTAGACCAGCAGAAGCAGACCGTACAGCAGAGCCTTGAGAAACTGGAACTGATGAAAAAGGCGCTGATGCAGGAATATTTTGGGTAACTCCCTCAGCCGCCTGACGGCGCCAGCCCCACTCAAAAGACTTTTTGTGGTCAAGAACTGCAAAACTGCAGATTTTATACTATCTGTTTTATTGAGACGTTGAATCGAAAATAATTTCATGATACAATGAGAAAAATTAAAATTCACTTCATGCGAAAGGAGTTCTCACCATGAATCTGTTTTACGATCAGATATTCAACCCTGATTATGTTAATCCGGCCTACTACCAAGCGGTTCAGTCTCAGGCTGTATGGCAATACCAGCAAAATCAAACCGCAGAAGTACAGAAAGCTGTAAAAGCAACACATGATCTGTGTGAAGCTGTGAATAAGTTGGATGCGAAACATCAGCAGCAGGCGTTTTATGCCTGTTTGACGGTATTAGCTTCGGAACTAGGTTGGAATAACTAGAAAAAGTAATTTCCGTATGAATGATGAAATTAAGACAAATCGGTGTTGTGAATGAGTTACACGAACATTTATATTGATGATTACGGAAAAGAAACTTTCATTCAAAATGTATCGGAGGAAACAGTACAAGAAGTTGAGAAAAATATTGCGGCCATTCAAGAATTCATGAACGAAACAGACTACTATGACATGTTAAAAGGAAATCTGGATGATTTTATTGAATTCGCTGAAAAAGTTGACCCGCTTGACATTAAAGCTTTTTCTAAATTAAATCGAATGTTTATAAACTGGTTAAACATGTTTTATGTATGGGAACAATATCATCAAAGGTATTATCGACCAATATTTGAAAAACTGAGCAGAAAATATTATGATGGATTTTATGAATATAGAATGGCGTTTCATTTGAGAAGATACACGACACATCAAAGATGTTGTATAACCCGAATTGAGGTGAACTTGGAAACAGGTGACGCGGACTTTTTAATAGGAATTCAAGAATTGTTAAAGAATGGAAGTGATATGAATAAAAAGATAAAAGAGGAATTGAATCAACAATTGGATGAAGATGATTATATTGAAATACGGGAATTTACAAGAAAATTTTCTCAAATGATTGAAAAATTTCAAAAAGAACTATGGTCAGAAGAGTGGACGATTGTAAAGGAAGCCGTTAGAGTATTAAATCGACATATCAAAGTAGAAAACAGTCGGATATTCCAAAGCTATATTAAGATGGAAGGCGAAAACAAAAAACTCATTGATATAGTTCAACCGATTTTTATGCTCTACAAAAAACTTGAAGAATTACGGCAAGGATATTCACTAACTACATTAGATAAATTTGATTTGTGATACGAAATTGAAAAGAACTCACCGCTACGGTTAGCTTCTCATATGTTCAATTTGAAAGGAGCCCTTCCCATGTCCAACTTCTCCTATCTCTCCACCCGCCCCGAATACTCCCTCTTCGCTAATTCCGCCATCGAGGCCGAGAAAGTGTTCTCCACCTCCCCGGCGATGTGCGCGGTGGGATGCCGGAAGGCGTTGGAGCTGGCGGTGAAGTGGGTGTATGCGGCAGACAAAACCATCACGATGCCCTACAAGGACAACCTGCAATCCTTGCTGCACGAGCCGAGTTTCCGGTTCGCAGTGGACCGCAATGTGTGGAGCGTGCTGCCCAGCATCGTGAAGGCGGGCAATCTGGCGGTACATACAGGGCATAGCGTGTCGGCGGCGGATGCAGTGCTCAGCCTGCGGGGGCTGTTCGATTTCATCCAGTGGGTGGATTACTGCTACGGCACGGACTATGTGGAGCGCTCCTTTGATGAAACAGCCATCCCCGGCGAAAAGGTAGCGCTGGACGAAAAGAAGATCCGGGAGCAGGAAAGCCTGCTGACCCAGAAGGATGCCGAGTTGGAAGCGTTGCGCAAGCAGGTGGAGAGCCTTTCGGCGGCGTACACGGCCAGCAAACAGCAGAACCAGCAGAGCCGCAGTTTCACCGCCGCCGACCTGACCGAGGCCGAAACGCGGCGGAAGATCATCGACATCGACCTCAAGGCCATGGGCTGGAAGTTCACCGGGCCGGACGCCGATGTGCGCACCGAGTACGAAGTGGACAACATGAACGGCGTGCTGGGGCAGAAGGGCTATGCGGACTATGTGCTGATGGGCAAGGACGGCTTGCCGCTGGCGGTCATTGAAGCCAAGCGCAGCACCAAAGACCCCAACATCGGGCGCAAGCAGGCTCAGCTTTATGCAGACTGTCTGGAGCAGAAGTTTGGCCGCCGTCCGATGCTGTTTACCACCAACGGCTACACCACCTATTTCTGGGATGAGCAGAGCGGCCCGCAGCGTGCTGTGAGCGGGGTGTTCTGCAAGGACGACTTGCAGAAGCTGATGAACCGCCGCACCGAGAAAAAGCCGCTGGACACCATCGAAATTGACGATAAAATCACCGACCGCTACTATCAGAAAAACGCCATTCGGGCTGTCTGCGCCCACATCGCGCAGGGCTTCCGGCGCAATCTGCTTGTCATGGCAACGGGCACAGGCAAGACCCGCACCGCATCCAGCCTGACCGATGTGCTGAGCCGGGGCGGTCATGTGACCAACGTGCTCTTTCTGGCGGACCGCACTGCGCTGGTCAAGCAGGCAAAGGACGACTTCAAGAAGTATCTGCCCGACCAGTCGCTGTGCAACCTGTGCTCCTCTAAGGACGATAAGGCCGCGCGCATCGTGTTTTCCACCTATCCCACCATGCTCAACGCCATCGACAACGCCAAGACCAAGGACGGCGTGCCGCTGTTTTCGCCCGCCCACTTTGACCTCATCATCGTGGACGAGAGCCACCGCAGCATTTTCAAGAAATACCGCGCCATTTTTGATTATTTCGATGCCGTTCTGGTGGGCTTGACCGCCACCCCGAAAACCGATGTAGACCGCAACACCTACGACTTTTTCGAGATGGAACATGGCATCCCCACCTACGCCTACGATTACGATACGGCGGTCTACACCGACCATGTGCTGGTGCCTTACTACAACTACGAGGTCAAGACGAAATTCACAGAAGAGGGCATCCACTACGACCAGCTTTCACCGGAGGATAAGGCCCGCTACGAGGACGATTTTGCCGAGGACGACACCCTGCCCGCCTTTATCCCGTCTGAAAAGCTGAACAAGTTCATCTTCAACGCCAACACCGTGGACACGGTGCTGCAAGACCTGATGGAACGGGGCATCCAGACGGCGGGCGGCGACCGCATCGGCAAAACCATCATCTTTGCCCAGAACAAGCGCCACGCAGAGTTTATCCGGGAACGCTTTGGCAAGCTCTACCCGCAGCTGGAGACCCAGTACCCGGGATTCATCCAGCGGGTGGTCTGCGACGACGCCTATGCGCAGTCCATCATTGACGACTTCAAACAACCGGACAAGCCGCCGTTTATTGCGGTCTCGGTGGATATGATGGACACGGGCATCGATGTGCCGGAGTGCGTGAATCTGGTGTTCTTCAAAAAAGTGCGCAGCAAAACGAAGTTCTGGCAGATGATCGGCCGTGGTACGCGGCTCTGCCCATCCCTTGCCTGCGTGGATGCCATCGACGGCGAATATACGGGCAAACGGCGGTTTCTGATCTTCGACTACTGCGGCAACTTTGAATTTTTCCGTCAGAAACCCAACGGCTACGAGAGCGCGGACACCAAGAGTCTGTCCGAGAGCATTTTCTGCAAGCAGGTGCGCATTGCCGCCGCGCTGCAGGATGGAGCCTATGGGGACGAAAGTTACCAGAACTGGCGCAAGATCTTAACGGAGACCTGCCGTGCCGAAGTGGGAGCGCTGAATCCGGAGCTGGTATCCGTGCGGCTGCACCGACAGGCCGTGGAACACTATCAAAAGCCGGAAGCCTTTGTCAGCCTGACCGAAACGGACAAGGGTACTCTGATGAAAGAGGTGGCACCGCTCATCTCGCTGGACGATAAGGACGAGGCCGCCAAGCGGTTCGATAACTTTGTGTATGGCTTGCTGCTCTGTGAACTGGAAGGTCTGCCGGGGCTGGGCCGCGCCCGGAAACAGCTGCGCAGCACGGCGGCAATGCTGGAAGGGAAAGCTACCATCCCGCAGGTGCAGGCAAAGCTGCCGCTCATCCGCGAGGTGCAGACAGACGAATTTTTGATCTCGCATGATCTGCTCCGCTTTGAGGAAATGCGGCAGGAACTGCGGGAACTCATCAAGTTTCTGGTGGACGGTGTAGAAGGGCAAAAGCCTGTCTACACGGCCCTTGCCGACCCGGTACTGGAACAGACCGAGGGCAAAACGCTGGATTCCGGCTATGATTTCGGCGAGTACCGGGAACGTGTGAACCGCTACATCATGGAGCACCGCAGCGATACGCTGGCCATCCACAAGCTGACCCAGAACATTCCGCTTTCCCGGGGCGACTATACCGAGCTGGAACATATCTTTACCTGTGAGCTGGGCAGCAAAGAGGACTATGCACGGGAGTTTCGGGATACACCCTTTGGTCTGCTGGTGCGTAAAGTGGCAAAGCTGGACCACGATGCTGCCATGCAGGCATTTTCCAAGTTCATCAACGATGAATCGCTGAATGCAAAGCAGATCGCGTTCGTGCAGAAGGTCATTCATTACATCGAGCAGAACGGTTATGTGGAAAGCAAAGCGGTGCTGATGAAACCACCCTTTGACCAACCCATCCTGTTTACCCGCCTGTTTGATGGCAAAACAGGGAGTGAACTGATGGATACGATCAATTCGGTGAAAGAGAATGCCACCCATGTGACTGCATAAAGTAGTGGAATGTACTGATAAAAACCGGTGTAATTCAGGACTATCGAAAAATGAATATCCTGCAACGCAGTATGGCAAGTCAGGGAATTTTGAACGATACGCAAGGGACTCTGGCTGATTACCTGATGAGCATCGCACAAATTTCCGTGGAGGATGCCGGAGCGATTTATATCGAGTTGAGCAGCATCCGCGGAAATTTTATGGCAAACATCATTCTGCGCATGATTGAAAATTATCACTTCCTGCCCGATATGGCGCAGAAACTGAAAAACAAACAAGCACTGGTGGAAAGCGTAATTGCAAATGAACAGCTGGAGCCTTCCATTACGTCGCCCATCAAAGATGTGTATGATGACCTTGTCAACAGCAAACTGGATATGATCGAGGGCTTCGTGCCGATCTCTGCCATCCAGTATGATGCTAAGATGCAGGAAGCAGAAAGACTTTAAGGGGAGTGCGGCTTGTAGTATTGCTTTAAATTATCGAGTTAATCCGCAGGCTGAATAGATTCACTCGAATCGAACAAAAACGAAAAAATGCCCGCTCACCGTGGAGATCCGGCTCCATCGGTGGGCGGGCATATCCAATAAAACACCAGGATACGATTATGCTTTTCGTACTTCAGCTGGGATCTTGCTCTGGCTCAGATATCCCACAGGGAGGGCGCAGAGGTGGAAACTGCGGCGGCACCTGCGCGCATGGCGGCCATGACGTCGGCTTTGTCCCGCAGCAGGCCGCCTGCAATGACAGGCACCTGTGTGCGGGCGCTGATCTCGGCGATGACCCGGGGCATGATGCCGGGCAGGATCTCGACAAAATCCGGCTTGCCCTGCTCCAGCTGACCGGACAGGCTGGTCAGCGAGAGGGAATCCAGAATGAATGCCCGCTGGACGGTCAGCAGGCCGCGGTGGCGCGCCCGGCGGATCAGGGTCGGGCGGGTGGAGATGATGCCGTCCGGGTGGCACAGGGCGTTGAGGGAGTCCACCGCGATCTCCCGCGACGAAAGGCCGTCCACAAGGTCGATGTGAACCACGGCCAGTTTTCCGGCATCATGTATGCGGTGCACAAGCCCGTCTACGGTGAGCAGGGTGCTTGCCAGCAGAAAAATAGTACTGCAGGGCGAGGCCAGCGCAGCAGTCAGGGCTTCGTCCGTTTTCACAGCGGCGATCACCGGTTCGTCCAGCAGGGTTTCAGCAAGAGGATGCATTGGATAAGACTCCTTTCGAGCCAGATTTACAGAGATAGGGAGCAATCAGAAGATACGGCCCTTTCAGAAAACTCTAAAAGGGCCGCACCATGCGCAAACCAAGTTTATAAAAAATTGAGGAGTTTGTAAAGAGGATTAAAGAGGCATTATTTATGTGCCTGCACGGCTGCATTATTTTTCTTCAGCAGTACAGCGCATGCTATGGTAACTACAAAGCCGATCGCGATCAGCGCGTAGACCAGAGCAGTGCCAGCGTACTGTGTTCCGGGGGTGTGCACGCGAATCTCGCAGATGCCCCACTCGCTGACAGCTGCAAGAACGCCGCAGAAGATGCCGCCAAGGTAGGGATTGCCCGTGTGCTGGTACAGGAGACGACAAATCAGGATCGCAACAAAGATGAAGCCGGGCAGCGCATACACTGCAGTTGCGGCAGAAGCCAGACCGCCGAACATCGGGTTCGAGCCGGTAGCCTTGAAGATGCCGTAAACGTAGCAGAGGACGAACAGAGTGGGAACCGATGCGATAAAGCTGATCAGAAGGTTAGAAAGCAGCTTGTTTTTGCCGAGCGCCGTGCTAAAGTTAAAACTGTTGACGCTGATGGACATGACAATGTAGTACACGAGATACATGGGTACAACAAGGAGCATACCCGGGATGCGGTTGGCTCCAAACTTCATAAAGCCCCAGTAAACGATCAGGAAGTTCACATCCACAAAATAGTCGACGGCAAAAACCATCAGGATCAGGGCAAAGACTGCAAGCAGGGCCGCGCCGATGGATTTGAGGAGTGCATGCCCGGAAATAGCGATGCCGGTATTCCGGAAGGAGAAACCGTGTTTTTTGCCGTAGGCCATGTACCACACCGTGCACAGAACAAGAGTCAGTGCGCCGCACAGCAGAGAGATCAGGCCGTGGTACGCAGGGTTGGCCGAGTGGAAAAGTGCATCACGGTAAGATGCCAGTCCCTGCTTGTTCAGGAATCGAATCATGAGGATGGACAGGACGGCACTGATGATCTGGATGCCCCAGAACCATGCAACTGCGTTCTTATCGCCAACTGGGCGAAGGTCCTGCTCGCCATTGTCGGCACACTGGAATGTCTTGACGGAGTTGACCAGCCAAACCATCAGAGACCCGGCAAACAGCAGCAGACCGGACAGGGCGATGATCTTGAAGATGTTCCAGATGGTATAGGTGTAGCTGCTGGCGCTCAGAGCAGTGCTAGTGGGCATAACACGGTTAAAGAAGGTCAACACACGGTTCATGACCAGCGGGGACCACCAACCAGCCATATGCGTCTCGTTAGAAACAAAGATCTGGCGGCTTCCGGTCTTTCCGCCATAATCCTGCTCATAAACGGTCTCTGCCACGCGCTGTTCACTGGTGGTTGCGGGGTCGATACCGAAATACAGGAAGGACTGTGCACTGTTGTTGATCACATATTCTGCCGGGCTGGAAAGGTTGGCTGCATACTTGTTGGCGTCGTTGGAATAGGTACCGTTATCATTAGCTTTTTCCGAGAAGAAGAACTCGTCGTTCTTGTCTGCGAGAACTGCGACATCTCGGGCACCGTAAACATCGGTGTAGCCCTCGCTGTTACGCACGATGGGATCGCTGTGGATCAGGAAAATGGCCTTGACAACATTCAGACTGTCGTTATCGCACTGCAGTGCTTCACCAGCTGCCTTGCCACCGCGGGAGTAGCCCAGCAGCGAAACTCGGTCGGTATCAACGTAGGGCAGAGTCACGCCGTAGCGTACCGCATCATAAAGGCCGCGGCCCTGGGTGAGCCATTCGGAGTCCGGCAGAGGTTCGCTTTCGCCCATGCCGTACATATCCACGCCAATCGCAACATAGCCGCGGCGGGCGAGCTCAATGCAGTAGTGCTGCATTTCTTCTTTGTTGTTGTTTCCGCCATGCTGTACAAAAATAGCGGGCGCAGGCGTTTCAGCGGTGGCGTTTTCCGGAATATAAACATCCATCGCAAGGGTATGACCGGATTCGGATTCAATGGTAACGTTCCGGATGGTCGTTTTGCCGGAGTTCGTCTGTAAAATGAAAGAACCGGCAATGCCTACGATGATGAGCGCGATGCTGACGATGAGACTGATCAGCGGCCTTGAAAGTTTTTTCTCGTTCATATGGGGGACCTCCTTTTTGAATCTGATTTTTCCGTAATAAAAATGGGGACACACTGCATCTGGACGATACAGTGCATCCCCATCTCACTTCTCTTGGGATGCTTCTAGTATAGCGTTTTGTAACAAAATGTCAATAGAAAATAAACAATTAAAAAATATTTTGTGCGCGAACTATAAAGTCAGACGAAAATCATCAATGCTCTGCCCAGTCGCAGCTTCGGCCCACAGCCTTGTGCCAGCCGGCCAGCAGACGGGTGCGCTCGGCCTCGTCCATCTGCGGGGCAAAGGTCATGTTGCAGTGCCACAGGCTGCGGATCTCGTCCCGATCCTTCCACACACCGGTGGCAAGGCCCGCCAGATAGGCAGCGCCCAGAGCAGTCGTTTCCCGGATGGCCGGGCGCAGCACGGTCTTGTTCAGGATATCGGCTTGGAACTGCATCAGGAACTGGTCGCGGGATGCACCGCCGTCCACCTTCAGCGAGGTGATGGGCACGCCGGTGTCCTTTTCCATAGCAGCCACGAGGTCCGCGCTCTGGTAGGCAATGGACTCCTCTGCCGCGCGGATGATGTGGTTCTGGGTGGTGCCGCGGGTGATGCCCACGATGGCACCGCGGGCGTACATATCCCAGTACGGTGCACCCAGACCAGTAAAGGCGGGCACAATGTAAATGCCGCCGTTATCCGGTACCTTCTGGGCATAGTATTCCGCATCGCGGCTCTCCTGGATCATGCGCAGGCCGTCGCGCACCCACTGGATGACGGCACCGCCCACAAAGACGCTGCCCTCCAGCGCGTACTCTACCTTACCGTTCAGGCTGATGGCGATGGTAGAGATCAGGCCGTTCCGGCTGCGGCAGATGGTGTCGCCGGTGTTCATCAGCAAAAAGCAGCCGGTGCCGTAGGTGTTCTTGGCCTCGCCCTTGCGAAAGCAGCTCTGTCCGAACAGCGCAGCCTGCTGGTCACCGGCAATGCCGGCCACCGGGATCTGCACACCGCATAGATCGGTGGTGCCGTAGACCTCGCTGGAATCCGTCACGCGGGGCAGAATGCAGCGCGGGATATCCAGCGCTTTGAGCAGGGTGTCGTCCCAGTCCAGCGTGCGGATGTTATACAGCATGGTGCGGCTGGCGTTGGTGCGGTCGGTGACATGCACTCTGCCGCCGGTCAGCTTCCAGACCAGCCATGTGTCCACAGTGCCGAACAGGATCTCCCCTGCCTCGGCGCGCTCCCGCGCACCGGGCACATTGTCCAGGATCCACTTGATCTTCGTTGCGGAGAAATAGGCATCAGGCATCAGGCCGGTATTCTCCCGGATGTAGTCTGCCATGCCGGGCTGCTGCAGCAGTTCATCCACCAGCGGTGCCGTGCGGCGGCACTGCCAGACGATGGCATTGTAGATGGGGCGGCCGGTGGCCTTTTCCCACAGGATGGTGGTCTCCCGCTGGTTGGTGATGCCAATGGCGGCGATATCGTGGACATCGACACCGCTCTGGGCCACCACCTCGTTCATGACTCCATACTGGGTGGACCAGATCTCCATGGGGTTGTGCTCCACCCAGCCCTGCTGCGGATAGATCTGCTCAAACTCGCGCTGCTGCACCGCAATGATATTCTGCTCATTGTCGAACAGGATGGCACGGCTGCTGGTGGTTCCCTGATCCAGCGCCAGAACATATTTTGTACTCATGCTTTTGCTCCCTCCGTATCGTTTCAGGAGTGTGTATCACAGATTTCGCGTCGCCACAACGTCCACGCCGGTGCCGCACACATCTGCCAGCACCACCTGTCCGGTGCGGACGGGGGCGTGCAGGGTGACGCGGTCCAGCGCAGCCATGACCTCTGTCATCTTCTCTTTGGGCACAGCCTGCGCAGTCTTTACCGGGCAGCGCGGATACAGCCCACCCTCCACCCGCACGGTGCTGGTGAGGATGCGGGTGGGATGGGTCAGCTCTTCCCTGCCGTAGGCGGCACCGTTGGGGCAGGCGTTTCCAGTTACATTATAATCATTTTCCGGGTCTACCTGCAAGTGGCAGCCGCAGGGACAGCAGATGCAAATGACTTCTTTGATGCTGCTCATTCTGCAATAACCTCCTCTACCGCAACGGTCAGCGGGCCGTCTGCTTTTTCCAGCAGGACTTTGGGCAGTGCGATGTGCTCCATCTCGCCGGGAGCCATGCGCTGGCGCTTGAACCGGGCCAACTGCCTGCCGCCGCAGGTCACGGTGATCTGGCTGGGGCCGTAGTTCTGCCGCACACGGAAGGAAATGTTCACGCTCCTGTCCACATCAGCGGGGCGCACCCGCTGCGGCACGGTGTAGCCCACACCATTGCCCGGAACAAGGTCAAGCACAACCGTATCGGAGGCTTCGCCCTTCAAAACATAGGCCGCCGCAGAAGCACCGGCAAGGTCGCTTTCGCCCGAAACGAAGTCCACCAGATCATGCACGTGCACCACGTTGCCGCAGGCGAACACGCCGGGGATGCCGGTCTCCATATTCTCGTAGACCACAGCGCCCTTGGTGTGAGGGTCCATGGGGATGCCCGCCTGCCGGGTCAGCTCATTTTCCGGGATCAGGCCGACGCTGAGCAGGATGGTGTCCACATCAAATTCCATCTCGGTGCCCGGGATGGGGCGGCGGTTTTCGTCCACCTTGGCAACGGTGGCCTTTTCCACGCGGGCCTTGCCCTGAATATCCACGATGGTATGGGACAGATACAGGGGGATGTCGAAGTCCTGCAGGCACTGCACGATGTTGCGGGTCAGGCCGCCGGAATACGGCATGACCTCCACACAGGCCAGTACTTTGGCCCCTTCCAGCGTCATCCGTCGGGCCATGATCAGGCCGATGTCGCCGCTGCCGAGGATGAGCACCCGCTTGCCTACCAGATAGCCCTCCATGTTGACATAGCGCTGGGCCGCACCGGCGGTGTAGATACCGGCAGGGCGGGTACCCGGGATGCCAATGGCACCGCGGGTGCGTTCCCGGCAGCCCATGCAGAGGATGATGCTTCTGGCTTCCAAAATCTGATAACCCTTTTCCCGGCTGACGCAGTGGATCTTTTTGTCCGGGGTGACGTCCAGCACCATCGTGCCCAGCTCCACCCGGACACCGGTGGAGCGCAGCAGTTCAATGCAGCGGCCTGCGTATTCCGGGCCGGTGAGCTGCTCGCCAAAGCGGTGCAGGCCGAAGCCGTTGTGGATGCACTGGTTCAGGATGCCGCCCAGCTCGTTGTCGCGCTCTAAGATAAGGATATCGCGCAGACCATGCTGCCATGCGCTGTAAGCTGCGGCAAGGCCTGCAGGGCCGCCGCCGACGATGACCAGATCAATCATGGTGCTCTCCCTCCTGCTTGGTTTCGCACAGTAAGACGTTGGTGCCGGCCTTATCCTGCAGCACGTCCAGCGGACGGATGCCCAGCGTTTTGCTGATCAGCTCCAGCACCCGCGGCCCGCAAAAGCCGCCCTGACAGCGGCCCATACCGGCACCGCAGCGGCGCTTGACACCGTCAATGGTGGTGGCGGGGATCTCTTCGTGCAGAGCATCCAGAATTTCGCCCTCGGTGATCGTCTCGCAGCGGCAGATCACGCGGCCATAGGCGGGTTCCTTTGCAATGGGCCGGGCTTTTTCTTCGGGCGGAAGCTCCTTGAAGCGCACCCGGGTGCGGCCATCTCTGTAATCCGCCTTGGGGGCGGGCAGATCGCCGTGAGCTTCCAGAATTTTGACGGCTTCTCTGGCAACGGCCGGTGCACTGGAAAGGCCGGGCGATTTCATGCCCGCCAGATCGATGAAGCCGGGTGCGCCTTCCGCTTCGCCGATAACGAAGTCGCCCGTGTCCACATTGGCACGGACACCCGCAAAATTTCGGATGGACTCGCTGAAGCGGATGTTCGGCACGCTGCGGCACGCTGCGGCGCTGACGAAGGCCAGCCCGGCGGCGGTGCAGGCGGTATCGTCCCCTTCCACGGGGTCGGCGTTCGGGCCGACGATCAGGTTGCCGTGGACGGTGGGGGCCACCAGAACGCCCTTGCCGTTTTCGTTGGGGCACTGGAAGATGACGTGGTGCACACGGCTGCCCTCGGATTTATCCAGCAGGTAGTATTCGCCCCGGGTGGGCTGGATGGTAAATTTGTGGGGTGCGGCCATATCGTGCACGGCCTGCGCCGAGATGCCTGCCGCATTGATGATATAGCGCGTTTCCACAATTCCGGAGGGGGTGGTCAGCGCCCAGCCGCCGGCGGTCTTTTCGATGCGGGTCACAGGGCAGCTGCGGTGCAGCTTCACGCCGTTGCGCACAGCCACTTCTGCCATTGCCAGCGCAAACTCCCACGGGCTGACGATGGCGGCGCTGGGCGCATACAGCGCGCCAACGACAGTGGGGGCCAGATTCGGTTCCATGGCAAACGTTTCCTCTGCGGAAAGCAGCCGGATGCCCGGCACGCCGTTGGCGATGCCGTTCTCATACAGTTTCTGCAGGTGGGGCAGCTCTTCCGGGCTGAGGGCCAGCACCAGACTGCCGCACTGCAGGTACGGCACATCCAGCCGGGCGCAGATCTCCTTGGCCAGTGCGGACCCCTCCACGTTGAGCCGCGCCATCCGGGTGCCCGGTTCGGGGTCGTAGCCAGCGTGCAGAATGGCACTGTTGGCCTTGGTGGTGCAGTCGGCCACGTCATTTTCAGCCTCGAAAATGGCGGTCTGCAGCGGGTAATGGGACAGCTCATAGGCGGCTGCCGCACCAATGACACCGCAGCCGATAATTGCTACATCCAGCATAAAAACCTCCTAATCGCTCCGTTTGCCGAATAAAAGAAAAAGAGCAGGACAAACAAAAGGGCCTTTCGACTCTCCCCTTGCTTGTTCTGCTCGATCCTCTGAACAAACCTTTATTGTCTTTATGATAATGCGATCTGCACAAGATGTCAAGCGTTTGTTGAAAATTTAAAGCTCATTTTTACCTGTGCGGCTTTTTCCTGCTCTTTGCGGGCGCGGAGGCTTTTGGCAGAGCACGGCCTGCTGCAGCATGGCCTGCAGCGCTGCGCCCGGCCACAAGGCCGGAGCCGAACGCCCAGTGCAGGTTAAAACCGCCGCAGCTGCCTGCGCAGTCCAGCGTTTCGCCCACAAAGTAAAGGCCCGGACAGCCCTTGAACTGGAAGTGCCCGTCCACCTCCCGCAGGGCCAGCCCGCCGCCGGTGGTCTGGGCCTGCTTCCAGCTGCAGGGGGTCAGCCCTTCAAAGCGCCAGTGCTTGGCGGTGTGGGCCAGCTTCTGCCACTGTGCGGCGGTGAGCACGGCAGGCGCGTCGCTGTCCTGCAGCCCGGCGGCAGACCACACAGTACGGCCCAGCTTCTGGTTCAGCAGGCCCAGCCAGAAGTCAGCGGCGCTGCCCCCTGCCGTCTGGGCGGCGTGGGCCGCAAACAGGCTGGCAAGTGCGGTTTCGTCCACTGCCGGGAAGAGGTCCAGCTCCACAGCAGGAGCCTTGGGGCCGCGGCCCGGGGCCAGCAGGCCGGACAGCTGCATGATGCAGATGCCGGAAAGGCCGTAATCGGTGAACTGTACCTCGCCGTTCTCGCAGGCAAGCACACGGGCACCGTCCAACAGGGATGCTGCTGCCTTGGCACGGATGCCAGCCAGCGCTTTGCGGGGCTTTGCGCACTGCAGGGCGGTCAGGCAGGGGTACAGCGGCTCCACCCTGCCGCCGCACTGGGCGGCGAACCGGGTGCCAAAGCCGTCGGTGCCGAACTGCGGCCCTGCCTCGCCGCCCATGGCGCAGATGACGGCATCGGCGCGCAGCGTTTCGGCAGAGCCCTCTGCCGTCTCGAACTGCACGGCGTAGCCGCTGCGGCTCTGGCTCAGGGTGCGCACGGTGCAGCCGGTGCGCAGCTGCACATGGTGCTGCGCAAGGTGATGCTCCAGCAGGGCCAGCACGTCCGCCGCCTGATTGGAGTACGGATACACCCGGCCCGCTTCGTCGGTGCGGGTGTAAAGCCCCAGCGCACGGAACCAGCGCAGCGGGTCGGCGGTATTTACGGCATCCAGCAGCGGACGAAGTGCTGCCGGGTCGGCAGTGAAATACAGCTCCGGTGCAATGCCGGTGTTATCCAGATTGCAACGGCCATTGCCGGTGGCAAGCAGCTTTTTGCCCGGCTTCGGGTTGCGCTCCAGCACAATGACCTGTGCAGCGGGGGCACTTTGTGCCGCCGCCAGCGCGGCTGCAAGACCGGCGGCACCGCCGCCCAGAATGAGGATGTTCGGCATCCGGACACCTGCCTTTCTCAGTAGAATTTTAGGATCTGTCTTCATAAGCGGGGTGCTGTGCTTATGAAAATGGCTTTTTGTATCATTGTAGCAGAACCCTGCCGGAAACGCAACGAAGAGGCAGCTTTCCGTGCAGGTCTTTTTGCGCGGGGGCAGCAGGTATAAATGGCCCGGCCTGACAGATACTAGTGCTGCAGGCATTTTTAAGGAAACGGAGGAGCAAAAACATGAAAGCAACAGGAATCGTGCGCCGCATCGACGAGCTGGGCCGGGTGGTGATCCCCAAGGAGATCCGCCGCACCCAGCGCATCCGCCGCGGCGACCCGCTGGAGATCTTCACCACAGGCGACGGCGAGGTGATCTTTAAAAAGTATTCGCCCATTGGCGAGATGAACGCAGTAGCGGCCCAGTATACCGAGGTGCTCAGCAAAAGCTTTGCGCTGACCGCACTGGTGGCCGACCGCGACCGCATCCTTACGGTGAGCGGCAGCGGGCGGCGGGAGCTGGCCGACCGCAGCATCAGCCAGCCGCTGGAAAAGCTGATGGATGGCCGCAGGCTGTACCAGAGCGAGGGCATTGCCGAAAAGTGCATCCTGCCCTGCGAGGGCTCGCCCCGGGTGGTGCTGTGCGCCGCACCCATCATTGCGGCGGGCGATGTGACCGGCGTGGTGGCCCTGCTGACCGAAGACCGCACGGCCACGCCGGATGCCGCCCAGCTCAAGGCCGTGAATGTGGCAGCGGCATTTCTGGCAAGGCAGATGGAAGAGTAAAGAACATGCCGGAGCGCTTTCCTTATAATAAGGAGGGCGCTTTCTTCGTTTATGACAGAATTATGAATCTTTTAAAACATTTTTCCAAGGGGCTTGACAGCACCGGAAAATTGGCTATAATGGTCTTAGCACTCAGGAACAAGGAGTGCTAAACAAACAAAGCGAACGCAAAAAGGAGGCAGGCGCTATGACGATGGATGCACGCAAGCAGCGAGTCTTGCAGGCGATCGTGGCGCTGTATGGTCTCGAAGGCGAGCCCGTTGGCAGCAGTGTGCTGGCAAACTACTTTGACATGGCAGTGTCCAGCGCAACGCTTCGCAATGAGATGGCGGCGCTGACAAAGCTGGGTCTGCTGGAGCAGCCCCACACCAGCGCGGGCCGTGTGCCCAGCGCCAAGGGCTACCGTTACTACCTTGATAATCTGCTGACCGACGATCAGCCGCTGGATCGTGTGAGCCGCGCCCGTGTGGATGCGGTGTTCGCAAGCCTCGACCATGAGCCGGAAAAGCTGGCCGCAGGTGCCGCCAAGGCGCTGGCCGCCATCAGCGGCTGCACCGCCGCCATCAGCACCCCGTGCGCCGAGGATCTGTGCATCGCCCACTATGAAGTGGTTCAGGTGGGCCGCAGCGCAGCGGCTGTGCTGGCCGTTACCACGGCCGGTTACGTCCGCACCCGCGTGGCACGGGTGCGCACCGGCCTCTCCCGCGAGAATGCGGCGGCGCTTGCCGCATTGCTGAACCGCAACCTTACCTTTGTAGCGCCGGTGGATCTTTCCACCCGGCTGCTGGCAGAGCTGTGCGGCCAGATCGACCCGGAGCTGGTGCCCGTTATCAGTGCAGCGGCTGCCATCCTGCAGGATTCCGTCAAGCCCCACGTATTTCTGGGCGGCGAGCAGTACCTGCTGGACTGGCCCCAGCTGGACGGCAAGGTGGGCGACATCCTCACACTGCTGAACGACGAGGAGCAGGCCGCTGGCCTGATCGCACCTCCGGCAGAACGCAGTGAGAGCGTGCTGCTGGGCGAGGATCTGGAACCGCAGATCCCGGGCCTGTGCATCGTGAGCGACCGGTATCTGGTGGGCGGAGGCCTGTGGGGCTCCATTGCATTGATCGGCCCCACCCGGATGCCCTTCCAGAAACTGATGCCGCTGCTGCATTACTTTGCAGACCAGCTGGGCGAGGGCATGAGCGGCAAACGAAAAGACACCCCGCAGGCTGCCGTACCGCGGCGGACTGTGATCTATAAGGAGGATCTGGAATGAGCGAAGAAGCAAAAAAGACGGCTCCGGCTCAGGAAGCTGAGCAGCCCGAAACGGCTCCCGAGGAAAAGGCCCAGCAGGCAGCACCCGAACAGGAACCTGCTGCTGAAGCTGCCGACCCGAAGGATGACAAGAAGAAGGACGGCGGCTGGTTCAACAAGAAGGCCCGTGAGCTGGAAGCCGTAAAGGCAAAGCTGGATGCTGCCGAAGCCAACGCTGCACAGGCCAAAGACCAGCTGCTGCGCATGGCAGCGGAGTACGAGAACTACCGCAAGCGCTCCACCCGCGAAGCCGACCAGAAGTTCAACGATGGCATTTCCTTTGCGGTGAACCAGATCATTCCCATTCTGGATACGCTGGAGATGGCAGCCAACGCCCCCACCACCGACGAGAACTACAAAAAGGGCGTGACCATGACGCTGGACAAAGCCGCCAAGGCGCTGGATGCCCTCCATGTGGAGGAGATCGAGGCGCTGGGCAAGCCCTTTGACCCCAACTT
>OLVP01000562.1_pt1 | contig 30475 bp, 27 predicted proteins | sample 1673281 | NCBI WGS metagenome assembly OLVP01 (sample SAMEA3178940, study PRJEB25190) | human gut metagenome | biome: human gut; feature: human-associated habitat; material: faeces | place: Austria | collected 2013
TGCGACTGGCGGAAAATCGGCCGCAAAGGCAAGTGCATGAAAGACTCCGAGAGTATATCATATAAGACAGGTTGCAGACAGGTTTGTTTTTTCGGGGGTAACAGTGGATTTCTATATAAATGATGATACAGCCTGGCTGCGAAAGGCTGTAAGATGGGTAGTAAATATTGTAGTAGCCATTGCCTGCGGCTGGTTTTTAGTGTATGGATTTGGTGAGCAGGTTCTTATATCCGGCAATTCCATGCAGCCACAGTTAAGCGCCCAGGATGTGGTCCTTATGAACCGTATTATCTATGTAACAGGCACTCCGGACCGCTTTGATGTGGTGATATTTGAGCGTGAAGACGGAAAGAAAAATGTAAAACGTATCATTGGACTTCCGGGAGAGACTGTTCAGATCCGTGATAGCCGCGTATATATTGACGGGGAACCTTTAAAAGAGGATAAAATGGGGGAAGTGTCTTTAGCAGGAAGAGCAGCTGATCCGGTGCGTCTGGGGGAAAAAGAATATTTTCTGTTAGGTGACAACAGGGGAAGCAGTGAAGACAGCCGTTTCCCCAATATTGGAAATGTAAAAAGAGAACAGATACTGGGCAAGGCGTGGTTCCGCATGCTTCCGCTGCTGAACCTTGGCTTTGTATCGTAAAAGGAGTTAGAATATATGAATATACAGTGGTATCCAGGTCATATGACCAAGGCAAGAAGGGCAATGCAGGAAGATATCAAGCTGATCGACTTAGTGATCGAGCTGGTAGACGCCAGAGTTCCTTTTTCCAGCCGTAACCCGGATATTGACAAGCTTGCTGCAGGAAAGGCAAGAATGGTCCTGTTAAACAAGGCGGATCTGGCAGATGAGACAGAAACCCGCAAGTGGGCCCAGATGTTTGAGGACATGGGCATCCATGTAGTAAAGATCGATGCCCGCAACAAAGGAACCTTAAAACAGGTACAGACTGCACAGCAGGAAGCATGTAAGGAGAAAATTGAAAGAGACCGCCGTAGAGGTATTTTAAACCGCCCCATCCGTACTATGGTAGTGGGCATTCCGAACGTAGGAAAATCTACCTTCATTAATTCCTTTGCAGGTAAGGCCTGTGCAAAAACAGGAAACAAGCCTGGTGTTACAAAGGGCAACCAGTGGATCCGTTTAAATAAGACCTTAGAGCTTTTAGATACACCTGGTATTTTATGGCCTCGTTTTGAGGACCAGCAGGTAGGTCTGCATCTGGCACTCATCGGTTCCATTAATGACCAGATCTTAAACAAAGACGAACTGGCCTGTGAACTGATCAGTCTTTTAGAAAAAGATTACCCACAGGTGATAAAAGAACGCTTTGGTATTGAAAATGTAGAAGAAGACCGTGTAAAAGTATTAGAAGAGATCGCAAGAAGCCGTGCCTGCTTAATGAAAGGCGGAGAATTAGATCTTGCAAGAGCGTCAGCACTGCTTTTAGACGATTTCCGCGCTGGTAAGTTAGGCCATATCAGTCTGGAAAAAGCACAGGATTACAAAGACAGGATCAAGGTGAAATAAATGGCCAGAGAGTTAAAAGGTGAAAAACTGGAAAAAGAACTGCTCCGTTTAGAAGAGATGAAAGCCTACGAAAAAGAGAATGCCCAGTATGAACTGATATGTGGTATTGACGAGGCTGGAAGAGGACCTTTAGCAGGCCCGGTGGCAGCAGGTGCTGTTATCCTTCCAAAAGACTGCCTGATCTTATATCTGAATGATTCCAAAAAGCTTTCTGAAAAGCGCAGGGAAGAACTGTTTTTAGAAATTAAGGAAAAGGCACTTGCCTGGAGTGTAGGTATTGCTACATCACAGCGGATCGATGAGATCAATATCCTGCAGGCTACTTATGAGGCTATGCGAGAGGCAATAAAGGGTCTTGGAGTGGAGCCTGGGCTATTATTAAATGATGCAGTGACCATTCCAGGGGTTGAAATCCCTCAGATCCCTATTGTAAAAGGCGACGCTAAAAGTGTATCTATTGCAGCAGCCAGTATTCTGGCAAAAGTCACCAGGGATCATATGATGGCGGAATACGACGAGATTTATCCCGGATATGGCTTTGGGAAGCATAAAGGGTATGGCACCAAGGCACATATTGAAGCTTTGAAGGAACTTGGGCCATGTCCTATCCACAGAAGAAGCTTTATTGGCCATTTTGTTGAAGTATAGGAGTTTCATGAATAAAAGAGAAGTTGGCAGCCGTTACGAAGAAACAGCGGCTGCTTTTTTGCAAAAAAAGGGATTACACATATTGGAGAAAAATTTCCGCTGCAGACAGGGGGAGATCGACCTGGTGTGCAGAGAAGGAAAAGAACTGGTATTTACAGAGGTGAAATATAGGTCAGATGCTTCTTTTGGATCTCCCTTTGAGGCAGTGGATTTTCGCAAGCAGGAGAAAATACGGCGTACAGCCCTGTTTTACCTGTGCCGGTACGGCTATCCGGAAAATACGCCCTGCCGTTTTGATGTGGTGGGCATAACCGGTGACAGCATACAGCTGATACGAAATGCTTTTTAGATCCCAGGAACACATTTACATAGAAAAGAGGCAGACAGATGATCCCATGGAACTATAAAAATGAAAATAAGGTATTTATGAACAGAGAAAAAAATGGAGTTCCCTATCTTTCTTTTACTGTACTGGAAGAGACTGGTCTTGTGTTAAACGGTTTCTCTACCCGTTTAGGAGGTGCAAGCAGGGGAAAATACGCTACGATGAACTTTGCCTGGAATAAGGGAGATGATCCGGCAGACGTGCTGGAAAACTACACCCGTATGGCAGAGGCATTAGGAACTGACAGAGACCGGATGGTGGCATCCCAGCAGACCCATACTACCAATGTGCGGCTTGTGACAGAGAAAGATGCCGGAAAGGGAGTAGTAAGGGAAAGGGATTACACAGATGTGGACGGACTGATCACCAATGTAGCGGGGCTTACTCTGGCAACCTTTTATGCAGACTGTGTACCTCTGTATTTTCTGGATCTGAAACATAAAGCGATCGGTCTTTCTCACTCTGGTTGGCGTGGCACTGTAAACAGAATGGGACAATGTACCATAAATGCCATGAAAAAAGCCTTTGGAACAGATCCAAAAGATCTGATCACCTGCATCGGCCCAAGTATCTGTAAGGATTGTTTTGAAGTGGGAGAAGAAGTGGCAGAGGCATTTATGGAAAGCTTCAAACCGGAGTGGCATAATGAGATCATTGCTTCAGGGAAACGTCCGGACAAGTACCAGCTAGATCTGTGGCGTGCCAATGAGATCATTTTCATGGAAGCCGGGGTAAAGCCGGAAAATATCCATACTACTAATATCTGTACCATGTGCAACTGCGAATATCTTTTTTCTCACCGCAAAGTTGGAAATGAAAGAGGTAATATGGGGGCATTTCTGGGGCTGAGATAACGTAATGTTCTCCCAGGATCTTTTCATAAAACCAGGAACAGTAAAATTCTGGGAAAACATTGTATTTTTTCAGGAAATGTTACGGAATACTTGACCCTTATCATGGAAAATGGTATAAAACAATAAGATAAAGGACCATTATAGGACAAAGGAGTATGCTTTCATGGCTAATAATTTTGTATTCAACGACTCTCTTCCGGTAGCACCTTTAAAGCTGGCTGCACTGGAAAGCTGCAAGGATTTTGCGTCTAAGGTAGATTCTCACATCGTTCAGTTCCGCCGCAACGATATTGAAGAATTAAAGCGCCGCAAGGCAGACCTGCATTATCGTGGATATGATGTAGATTCTTACCTGCTTGATTTTGAGTGCCCAAGATTTGGTACCGGCGAGGCAAAGGCAGTGATCAATGAGTCTGTCAGAGGTACGGACATTTTTGTAATGGCAGATGTAATGAATTACAGCATTCCTTACACTGTTTGCGGCTACACCAATCACATGTCACCAGATGACCATTTTCAGGATATGAAGCGTGTTATCGGTTCCTGCGTGGCAACTGCACATCGTGTAAATGTAGTTATGCCTTTCTTATATGAAAGCCGTCAGCACAAAAGAAGCAAACGTGAATCCTTAGACTGCGCTATGGCATTAGAAGAATTGATCGCAATGGGCGTTGAGAACATTATTACCTTTGATGCCCATGATCCAAGAGTACAGAATGCCATCCCTCTGTACGGATTTGATAATTTTATGCCAACCTATCAGTTTGTAAAGGCATTATTCACTCATGATAAGACAACCCAGATCGATAAAGATCACCTGATGGTCATCAGCCCGGATGAAGGTGCTATGAATCGTGCTGTATATCTGGCAAATAACTTAGGCGTTGATATGGGTATGTTCTATAAGCGCCGTGATTATTCTAAGGTAGTAAACGGACGCAATCCGATCGTTGCCCATGAATTCCTGGGATCTTCTGTAGAAGGAAAGACAGTTCTTATTATTGATGATATGATCTCTTCCGGCGAGAGCATGTTAGACACCTGTAAGGAATTAAAGGAAAGAAAAGCAGCAAAGGCAATTGTATGCTGTACTTTTGGTCTGTTTACCAACGGTCTTGAGAAGTTTGATGAATACTATGAAAAGGGATATCTGGACTATGTGATCACTACTAACTTAAATTATCGTCCAAAAGAGCTTTTCGACCGCAAGTGGTATCTGGAAGCAGATATGAGTAAGTACACTGCAGCTATCATTAATTCCTTAAACCATGACCGTTCCATCAGTGCATCCCTGTCTCCAACAGACAAGATACAGAAGCTGGTACAGAGACGCCACAATGGCGAAATTTAATCAACGGGCGACCCGCCTGCGATAGCAGGCAGTGGAGCGCCATAGCACGTGGGTCGTGAGTATATATAACTAGTACATCGTTTCGTAAATAACTGTACTAATCACGTAGGATGCGGATTTGAGTGTGCAGGTCTAAAAACGCAGGCGTAGCGGGCTACGCTGAGGCTTTTAGACCTGTGCAATCAGATTCGCAGACAAGTGAGTGGTATAGTTATTTCGAAAACGATGTACTAGCAAAGATCATGCCGCAAAATAGCATTGAAAACTATTTTGCGGCATTTAGTTTACAAAATTCTTTAAAATTGGTACAATGAGCGCAGGGAAAAACAAGGGGATGCGATGCAGACATTTGTTTTTCCTGGGCCATTAATGAACAACACAGAGGTTATATGAATATGAATAAAAAACTGGAAGGACATCCTATTTCGAAAGTAGATCCGGGTTCCATTGGAGAGGAACTGGAGCTGGAACCGGGAGACAGAGTCCTTACCATCAATGGAAATCCTGTTGAAGATATTTTTGACTATGAATATTATGTAAACAGCCCGTCCATGACCATGGTGGTGCGAAAAGCCAATGGGGAAGAATGGGAACTGGATATAGAAAATGATTATGAGGATCTGGGACTGACTTTTGAAAACGGTCTGATGAGTGATTACCGTTCCTGCAGCAATAAATGTATTTTCTGCTTTATTGACCAGATGCCTCCGGGAATGAGAGAGACTCTTTATTTTAAAGATGATGATACCCGGTTATCTTTCCTTCAGGGAAATTATGTTACACTGACCAACTTAAAAGAAAAGGACATAGAGCGTATCATCCGCTTTAAACTGGCACCTATTAACATTTCTGTACAGACCACCAATCCACAGCTGCGTTGTATGATGCTGCACAACCGGTTTGCAGGAAAGGCACTGAAACTTATTGACCGTTTATATGAGGCGGAAACTCCCATGAACGGACAGATCGTTCTTTGCAAGGGAGTAAATGACGGAGCAGAATTAGAGCGTTCTATTGGTGATCTTTCCAAATATGCACCTGTTATGCAAAGTGTTTCGGTAGTACCCGTAGGACTTTCTAAATATAGAGATGGTTTATACCCATTGCAGCCTTTTACAAAAGAAGATGCCTGCGCTACCATTGATATGATCGAAGGCTGGCAGAAAAAAATCTTCGCAGAGCATGGGATCCATTTTATCCACGCAAGTGACGAGTTTTATATTCTGGCAGAAAGAGAACTTCCGGAAGAAGAACGTTATGATGGCTATATACAGCTGGAAAATGGCGTAGGTATGCTGCGGCTTATGGCTAGTGAGGTGGCTGATGCATTAGAGCAGGTGGAAGAAAATGACGAGCCGGGACTGGTATCCATTGCAACTGGCCGCCTTCCGTATCCTTATATGGAAAAATATGCGGACTGGATCCGGAAAAAATTTCCAAACAGGACCATTAACATTTATCCCATCCGCAATGATTTCTTTGGTGAGAGTATTACTGTTTCCGGGCTGATCACAGCAAAAGATCTGATCGCCCAGCTGAAGGATAAGGAACTGGGGGAATATCTCCTTCTTCCTATTAATATGTTCCGGAGCGGGGAGACAGTATTCTTAGATGACTTAACTGCAGAAGATGTAGAAAAGGCTTTACAAGTTAAGATACGTATAGTAAAATCAGACGGGCAAGATTTTGTCCATGCTATTCTCGAACCGTCCTCAGAGCCGGAACCGGAACCAATGGAAGAAGGACTTCCGGGAGAAGAATATGGTTATGAAGGCTATGAACTGGATGAGATATGGGAAGATGAGGACGATGAAACAGAGCAAAAAAGATAAAAAAACCGTTGGCAGCTGTGAATGCTGCGGAAACTATGTATATGATGAAGAAAATGAATACTATGTCTGCGAAGTAGATTTAGATGAGGATGATATGGTGCGCTTTTTAAAGGGAGATGTGAGAGCTTGTCCTTATTATCAGTCAGATGACGAGTACAAGATCGTGCGCAAACAGATATAGTGGTGATATCTTCCCGCAAAATCATGGGAAACAGATTTCCATAGTACATGGTGAAAGTAAGGAGGAAAACAATTGAGTAAACCAGTCGTGGCCATTGTAGGAAGGCCAAACGTTGGAAAATCTACCCTGTTTAATGTAATTGCAGGGGACACTATTTCCATTGTAAAAGATACACCTGGTGTTACCAGAGACAGGATTTATGCAGACTGTACCTGGCTGAATATGAATTTTACACTGATCGATACAGGTGGTATTGAGCCAGACAGCAACGACATCATTCTTTCACAGATGAGAGAACAGGCTGAGATCGCTATTGCTACCGCAGACGTGATCGTATTTATTGTAGACGTACGTCAGGGGCTGGTAGATGCTGACTCTAAGGTGGCAGATATGCTGCGTAAGTCCCATAAACCGGTTATTCTGGCAGTGAATAAGGTAGACAGCCTTGCAAAATTTGGAAATGATGTTTATGAGTTCTATAACCTGGGAATCGGGGATCCGATCCCTGTATCAGGTGCTTCACGTTTAGGGATCGGTGATCTGTTAGATGCGGTAGTAGCACATTTTGACGCATCCCAGATGGAAGAAGAGGAAGATGACCGCCCAAGGATTGCAGTAGTAGGAAAGCCTAATGTAGGAAAATCTTCTCTCATTAATAAGCTGTTAGGTGAAAACCGTGTGATCGTTTCCAATATTGCAGGAACCACTAGAGACGCAGTAGATACGGAGATCGTCCACAACGGTGTTCCTTATGTATTTATTGATACAGCAGGACTCCGCCGTAAGAATAAGATTAAAGAAGATCTGGAACGCTACAGCATCATCCGTACGGTAACGGCAGTAGAACGTGCTGATGTAGTCATTATTGTGATTGATGCAAAAGAAGGCATCACAGAGCAGGACGCAAAGATCGCAGGTATCGCCCACGAACGTGGAAAGGGCATCATCGTTGCTGTAAACAAGTGGGATGCCATTGAAAAGAATGATAAGACCATTTACCAGTATACAAACAAGTTAAAAGAAACCCTTTCTTTTATGCCTTATGCAGAGTATATTTTTATCTCAGCAGAAACAGGCCAGAGACTTCCGAAACTGTTTGAGTTGGTAGATGCAGTGCGCCAGAACCAGAATATGCGTGTGGCTACCGGCGTATTAAATGAGATCGTTTCCGAGGCAGTTGCCATGCAGCAGCCGCCGTCTGATAAAGGAAAGCGCTTAAAGATCTACTATGTAACGCAGGTAGCAGTAAAACCGCCTACATTCGTAGTTTTTGTAAACGATAAGGAGCTGATGCATTTCTCTTATACCAGATATTTGGAGAATCAGATCCGGAATGCATTTGGTTTCAGGGGAACATCTTTAAAATTCCTTATACGTGAGCGGAAAGATAAGGATAAATAGTTACAGTTCAGCCATGACATCTTCTTGTTTCCATATTCATGAAAACAAGAAGCTTGGTGGTTCCACCATATGCTGATTTGGATGAGAAAGTGCTTATGCAAGCAAGCTTGCAACACACTTCCTCATTCAAACCAGCGCATGGCTGAACTGTAACGATAAATAGTTATTAAATAAACAATGTAGATCAGCAGGGCCTGCTGCACACAGCTTAAAAAACAGCTGGCGCAACAGTCCCTGAATTGCGTTATATTGTGAAAAAAGCAAATGTACGCAGAACGCGGACAAACGCCCATGCTGGAAAGCGTAAATGCTGTGTAAAAATACAAAAAAAGAAAGTGCTATAAAATTACATAAGGGGTATGAAAATGGAACGTCTTGTATGTTTAGCAGTGGGATACCTGTTTGGTATCTTCCAGACCGGTTATATTTATGGAAGGGCACATGGAATTGATATCCGCAAATACGGAAGCGGAAATTCCGGCAGTACCAATGCGCTGCGTGTAATGGGAAAGAAGGCAGGTCTTACAGTTTTTGCAGGGGATTTCTTAAAAACAGTGATCCCTTGTATGGCAGTTCGCTGTATCTTTAAAAATCAGCCGGACTATGCATATGTATATATGCTGTATATTGGTCTGGGAGTGATCTTGGGACATAATTATCCTTTCTATCTTCATTTTAAAGGCGGAAAGGGAATTGCGGCAACAGCCGGAATTATCTTTTCTATTGACTGGAGACTGACTGTTTTATGTCTGGCGGTATTTATACTGATCGTGGCTGTGACCCGCTATGTTTCCCTGGGCTCTCTGGTAGTTTCCGTGATCCTTCTTGCATGGAATGTCTACATGGGAAAATGCGGGGCATACAATTTAAGCGCTGTATCTTCTACAGAGTATGGTGCAATGACAGCGGTGATCGCAGCTATGGCATTCTGGCGTCACAGAGCCAATATCATTCGCCTGATCCATGGAAATGAAAACAAGGTCGGCGCAAAAAAATCATAAAAAATCGTAAAGGATGGTGGGGTAATGGCATCAGTTGGAGTAATCGGATCAGGAACATGGGGAACAGCACTGGCAATCCTTTTAAATGGAAATGGACATAAGGTGCAGCTTTGGTCAGCGATTCCTGCGGAGGTAGAAAGTTTATCAGTAAACAGGAAGCATCCAAACTTAGGGGATACGCCAATACCGGAAGAAATTGAGATCACCGGTGATTTAGAGGCGGCTATGAAGGATAAGGATCTGTTAGTCATGTCAGTGCCATCTGTCTACGTGAGACAGACAGCAGTGAAAATGAAACCATGGTTAAAACCAGGCCAGATCGTTACAAATGTAGCAAAGGGAATTGAAGAAGCAACTTTGAAAACATTATCTGAAGTGATCGAGGAAGAACTTCCCCAGGCAGAGGTAACTGTGCTTTCCGGACCAAGCCACGCAGAAGAAGTAAGCAGAGGTCTTCCAACTACATGTGTGGCAGGTGCCCACAGCAAGGCAGCAGCAGAATATGTACAAAGCCTGTTTATGAGTCCTGTATTCCGTGTATACACAAGCCCGGACATGCTGGGGATTGAGCTGGGCGGAGCCTTGAAAAATGTTATCGCCCTGGCAGCTGGTACAGCAGATGGTCTGGGCTGCGGGGATAATACAAAGGCAGCGCTGATCACCAGGGGTATTGCAGAAATCACCCGCCTGGGAACTGTTATGGGCGGAAAGCCTGAGACCTTTTCAGGACTTACCGGTATTGGTGATCTGATCGTCACCTGTGCAAGTATGCACAGCCGCAACCGAAGGGCTGGTATCCTCATTGGAAAAGGCTATACCATGGATGAGGCCATGAAAGAAGTGAAAATGGTAGTGGAAGGTGTTTATTCTGCAAAGGCAGCTTTAAAACTGGCAGAAAAATATCATGTGACCATGCCTATTGTAGAACAGGTAAACGAGGTTTTATTTGACGGTAAGTCCGCAAAGGATGCTCTGGCAGAGCTGATGCTGCGGGATAAGCGTATGGAAAATACCAGTCTTATCTGGGATAAGGAATAACTATCATAACTACTAGTTATGAAACAGTCAATCTTTCTCACATTTTTTTATAAAAGGTATTGACAAGGCAATTATCAGTTTTTATAATGTAAAAAGTTTAAGAACAAATGTATCTGTATGAAAGACATAACAGATACAGTCATGTGAGGAGGACACTATTATGAAAAAAAGATTTTTAAGCGCTGGTTTAGCAGTAGTTATGGCAGCATCTTTAACAGCATGCGGCGGCTCAGGTTCCGCATCTACCACAACAGCAGCTGCTGGTGAGGCTAAAGCAGAAGGTGAGAGCAAGGCAGCTGAAAGCAGTGCAGCAGCAGATGGCGCTTCCTTTAAGATTGGTGGTATCGGCCCTGTAACCGGCGGCGCAGCAGTTTACGGTCTGGCTGTACAGCATGGTGCAGAGATCGCTGTTAAAGAGATCAATGAAGCTGGTGGTATCAACGGCTATCCTGTTGAGTTCCAGTTCCAGGATGATGAGCATGATGCAGAAAAATCTGTAAATGCTTATAATACCTTAAAAGACTGGGGAATGCAGGCACTGATGGGAACAGTTACATCTGCTCCATGTATCGCAGTTGCTGACAAGACTGCAGCTGATAATATGTTCCAGATCACACCATCCGGCTCTGCTGTAGAATGTGCGGCTAATCCAAATGTATACCGTGTCTGCTATTCTGACCCGGCTCAGGGTACAGCATCTGCTAAGTACATCGGTGAGCACAAGCTGGCAAGCAAAGTAGCTGTTATCTATGACAGCTCTGATGTATACTCCAGTGGTATTTATGAGAAGTTTGCCCAGGAAGCTCCAAATCAGGGCATTGAAGTTGTTGACGCTGAAGCATTTACCGCAGACAGCAACAAGGATTTCTCTACTCAGTTACAGAAAGCAAAAGAATCCGGCGCAGAGCTGGTATTCTTACCAATCTACTATACAGAAGCTTCCCTGATCTTACAGCAGGCTAATACCATGGGCTTTGCTCCACAGTTCTTTGGATGCGATGGTATGGATGGTATCTTACAGGTTCAGAACTTTGATGTTAAGCTGGCTGAAGGTCTGATGCTGTTAACTCCATTTGCAGCAGATGCTACAGATGATCTGACTGTAAAGTTTGTTAAGAGCTTTGAAGATGCATATGGTGAGACCCCGATCCAGTTTGCAGCAGATGCTTATGATGCTATGTACGTCATCAAAGCTGCTATGGAAGAAGCAAATGTTACTCCGGATATGACTGTAGGTGATATCTGCGATGCTATGGAAGGTGCTATGACAAAGATCAAAGTTGACGGTCTGACCGGTACTAACATGACTTGGACAGAAGATGGTGAGCCTGAGAAGGATCCTAAGGCTGTTCAGGTTGTAGATGGCGCTTATAAGGCTATGGAATAATTAATTTCAGAAAATCAAGAAAACCTGATCAATAACCCAAAAGAGGGTTGTCGTTATGACAACCCTCTTGGTTTTATAAAACGGGGTTTCAAAGTGAAGACTTTCAATATTCAATGAAGAGGTGTATGTATGAGCTTTATCAACTATTTGATCAATGGCGTCAGCCTGGGCAGTGTATATGCGATCATCGCACTGGGATATACCATGGTTTATGGTATTGCGAAGATGCTGAATTTCGCTCATGGTGATATTATTATGATAGGAAGCTATGTTGTATTTGTCACGGTCAGCTCCATGGGACTTCCTCCTGTGTTAGGCGTCCTGCTGGCAGTAGCAGCATGCACATTGTTAGGTGTTGTCATTGAACGTGTGGCATACAAGCCCTTACGTAATGCTTCGCCTCTTGCTGTACTGATCACAGCCATCGGTGTCAGCTATCTGCTCCAGAATGTAGCACTGCTGATCTTTGGCGCTGATACAAAATCGTTTACTTCTGTTGTAAAGATCCCGGCATTAAAGCTGGCAGGCGGCCAGTTAAATATTACCGGAGAGACCATTGCAACTATCCTTTCCTGTATTGTGATCATGGTATGCCTGATGGCATTTATTAACCGTACAAGAGCAGGACAGGCCATGTTAGCTGTTTCAGAAGATAAGGGTGCAGCAACCTTAATGGGTATTAATGTAAATGGTACCATTGCACTGACATTTGCTATTGGTTCTGCATTAGCAGCCATTGCAGGCGTACTGTTGTGTTCTGCTTATCCGTCCTTAACCCCATATACAGGTTCCATGCCAGGCATCAAGGCATTTGTGGCAGCTGTATTTGGCGGTATCGGATCGATCCCGGGAGCTTTTATTGGCGGCGTTCTTTTAGGCGTGATCGAGATCCTCTCCAAGGCGTATATTTCTTCACAGCTTTCAGATGCCATTGTGTTCTCGGTACTTATTATTGTACTGTTAGTAAAACCCACCGGTATTCTTGGCAAGAAGATCAGTGAGAAAGTGTAGGTGCGGGTATGAAAAGTAAAGCAAAGCAGAAGACATTTATCAATAATATGATCACATATGCTATTGTAGTAGTGGCATATATTGTTGTACAGATCTTAATGGGTACCGGACATATGTCCAGTCTGATGAAAGGACTTTTGGTCCCTTTCTGTATCTATGTGATCATGACAGTTTCATTAAACCTGACAGTAGGTATCCTGGGAGAGTTAAGCCTTGGACATGCCGGATTTATGTGTGTAGGTGCTTTTTCCGGGGCATTGTTTTCAAAGTGCATGAAGGGTGCTATTGACCCAACGGTCTCTCTGGTGATCGCAGTGATCATCGGAGCAGCAGTGGCAGCTGTTTTCGGCGTTCTTATCGGTATTCCGGTACTGCGCTTAAAGGGCGACTATCTGGCTATTGTAACTCTGGCTTTTGGTGAGATCATTAAAAATATCATCAATGCTGTATATTTGGGAAGAGATGGATCCGGTTTCCATATTTCATTAAAGGATTCCATGTCTTTAAAAATGGATGTTGATGGCGAGGTGCTGATCAAGGGAGCACAGGGTATTACCGGTACGCCTCAGGCAGCAACCTTTACTATTGGTGTGATCCTGGTACTTATTACTTTATTTATTGTAATGAATCTGGTTAATTCCCGTACCGGCCGTGCCATCATGGCTATCCGTGACAACCGTATTGCAGCAGAATCCATTGGTATCAATATTACAAAATACAAACTGATGGCATTTAGCATTTCCGCAGGTCTTGCAGGCGTGGCAGGCGTTCTCTATGCGCATAACCTGACAACACTTACTGCTCTGCCGAAGAACTTTGGCTATAATATGTCCATTATGATCCTTGTTTATGTAGTCCTTGGGGGTATTGGAAGCATCCGTGGTTCTGTGATCGCTACAGTTATCCTGTATCTCCTTCCTGAGATGCTTCGAGGACTGAGCAATTACCGTATGCTGATGTACGCTATCGTGCTGATCTTAGCAATGCTGTTTAACTCTGCACCTCAGTTTGTAGTGCTCCGTGAGAGGCTGTTTGCAGCATTAAAGGGAAATAAGAAACCGGCAAAGGAGGCAAAATAATATGGCATTACTGGAAGTAAAGAATTTAAGTATATCCTTTGGCGGCTTAAAGGCAGTTGATAATTTCCACGTTGAGATCGAAAAAGGACAGCTGTACGGTCTTATCGGTCCAAACGGTGCTGGAAAAACTACCATTTTCAACCTTCTTACAGGTGTATATAAGCCAAATGCAGGAAGCATTGTCTTAGATGATACCAATATTACAGGTAAGAGTACCATTGAGATCAATCAGGCCGGTATTGCAAGAACTTTCCAGAATATCCGTCTTTTCAAGGATATGTCTGTTCTTGACAATGTAAAAGCTGGTCTTCACAATCATCACAAATATTCTACAGTAGAAGGCATTTTCCGTCTTCCAAGATATTACAAGATCGAAAAAGAGATGGACGAAGAGGCCATGAGCCTGTTAAAGGTATTTGACCTGGATAAAGAATGTGACTTCAAGGCTTCTAACTTACCTTATGGTAAGCAGAGAAAGTTAGAGATCGCAAGAGCGCTGGCAACAGAACCAAAGCTTCTTCTGTTAGATGAGCCGGCAGCCGGCATGAACCCTAACGAGACAGCGGAACTGATGGAAACTATCCGTTTTGTACGTGACAATTTTGATATGACGGTACTTCTTATTGAGCATGATATGAAACTGGTAAGCGGTATCTGTGAGAAACTGACGGTTTTAAACTTCGGACAGGTCTTAAGAGAAGGGGCTACCAGTGACGTACTGCATGATCCGGAAGTGATCAAGGCATATCTGGGTGAATAAGGAGGAGAGATACGATGGCAATGCTTGAAGTAAAAGACCTGGAAGTATACTATGGTGTGATCCAGGCTTTAAAAGGAATCTCCTTTGATGTAGAGCAGGGAGACATTGTGGCACTGATCGGTGCCAATGGTGCAGGAAAGACTACCACTCTGCATACCATTACAGGTTTGTTAAATGCAAAAGCGGGAAAGATCATTTACGATGGAAAAGATATTACCCATATTCCAGGTTATAAGCTGGTAAGTATGGGGATTGCCCATGTTCCGGAAGGACGCCGTGTGTTTGCCACCCTTTCTGTATTGCAAAATCTGATGATGGGCGCATATACCCGCAGGGATAAAAATGAGATCGAAGAAACATTAAAAATGATCTACAAGCGTTTCCCACGTCTGGAGGAAAGAAAGAACCAGCTGGCGGGAACCTTATCCGGCGGCGAGCAGCAGATGCTTGCCATGGGCCGTGCTCTTATGAGCCATCCGAAGGTAATGGTACTGGATGAGCCGTCCATGGGACTTTCACCTATCTATGTAAATGAGATTTTTGATATTATCCAGCAGATCAATAAAGACGGCACCACCGTTCTTTTGGTAGAGCAGAATGCAAAGAAAGCTCTTTCTATTGCAAACAAGGCGTATGTTCTGGAAACAGGAACCATTGCCCTTTCCGGTGATGCAAAAGAACTGATGAACAATGACCGTGTAAAGAAAGCTTATTTAAGCGAATAATGTTTTGACAGGGCTGTAAATTTCAGGCAGTATCCTGGTAGAAAAAAGAATAAAAAGAATACCCCCGGCATATGTTGTAGAAAATAGCATAAAAGTGCAAGGGGGTATTTTTATGGACAATTTTAATGTATACAAAGATATTCAGGCCAGAACAAAAGGCGAGATATACATAGGCGTAGTGGGTCCGGTGCGTACGGGAAAGTCTACGTTTATCAAGCGTTTTATGGAGCTTGCAGTGCTTCCGGCTATGGAAGATGAAAGCTTAAAGGCGGTTAGTACCGATGAATTGCCTCAGAGTGCAGGGGGAAAGACGGTGATGACTACAGAGCCTAAATTCATCCCTAAAGAGGCAGTGCAGATCACGTTGGGAGACGGGATACAGGCAAAAGTGCGCCTGATCGACTGCGTTGGTTATATGGTAGATGGAGCAGCAGGCCATGTGGAAAACGGGGAAGAGCGGATGGTAAAAACGCCCTGGTCAGAAAAAGAGATCCCTTTTACCCAGGCGGCCCAGATCGGGACCAGAAAGGTGATCGGAGACCATTCTACCATTGGTATCGTAGTAACTACGGATGGATCCATTGGAGAGTTAAAACGATCTGCCTACATAGATGCGGAAAAACAGACGGTAGATGAACTTAAAAAACTGGGAAAACCATTTATCCTTCTTTTGAATTCCACAAAGCCCCATTCAGATGAGGTTTTAAAGCTGGCAGAGCAGCTGTCAGAGGAATATGAGGTGACGGTTCTTCCTGTGAGCTGTGAACAGCTGAAAAAAGAGGATATATTTCATATTCTGGAAAGTGTCCTGAAAGAATTTCCTGTGACAGAACTGGATTTTCATATTCCTAAGTGGCTGGAGGTTTTACCGGCGTCCCACTGGCTTAAGACCCAGGTGATAGATCTGGCAAAAGAACTGTTAAAGAAGGTCAGCCATATGAAAGATGCGGCAGTCCAGGTAAAGGCTTTTGAAAAGCAGTCAGGTCCTGTGGAAAAAATCCTTATAGAAAAAATGGAAATGGCAGATGGCACGGTTTCCTTACAGGTTCAGATGGATGACAGTTATTATTATCAGATATTAAGTGATTATGTAGGGTTACCCATTGAAGGGGAGTATCAGCTGATGCAGACCCTAAGTACATTGGCAGGCATGCAGAAGGAGTATGACAAAATTAAAGAGGCTCTGGCCCAGGCGAGATTAAAAGGATATGGAGTAATGATGCCCCAGAGAGATGAAATTCTTTTAGATGAGCCGGAAGTGATCCGGCATGGGAATAAATATGGCGTGAAAATGAAAGCCCAGGCTCCGTCTGTAAATCTGATCCGGGCCCAGATCGAGACAGAGATCGCGCCTATTGTAGGCAGCGAACAGCAGGCAAAAGATCTTATTGCTTATATAAATTCCAGTTTCAAAGATAACGAAGAAGGCATCTGGGATGCCAATATTTTTGGCAAGTCGGTTGAGCAGATCGTAGAAGACGGCATTCAGGCGAAAATCTCACAAATGACAGACGAATGTCAGCAAAAGCTTCAGGATACTTTGCAGAAGATCATTAATGACAGTAATGGGGGCTTGATCTGCATCATCATATAATGAGTCCAAAAGAAAAACAAGCGACACCGAAGGTGGCATTTGTTTTTCTTGGACCATTAACGAACGAATCGCCTGCGAAAGCAGGCAGTAGAGCGCGAATGCGCGGGATTCGTGAGTATAAGATGTAATGAGTCCAAAAGAAAAACAAGCGTCTGCGCAGGCAGCATATGGGGAGTAAACAACATTATCAGAAAATTTGTACAATTTATGCAAAATGACTGAAAAAGATTGCAAATAAACATGCGCATGTGCTATACTATGGTTAGCAAAAACGAGCCTCTTAATGATAACAATAAAAAGGGGCAGCAGAGGGGAGAATGCTTATGAGACTGACCTTTATCGGAGCAGACCATGAAGTAACAGGCAGCTGCCATTTTCTGGAAGTGGGAGATACGAAAGTCCTTATTGACTGCGGTATGGAGCAGGGAAATAATCCCTATCAGAATGCGGAACTTCCGGTCAGCTACAGTGATATTGACTATGTATTTCTGACTCATGCCCATATTGACCATGCAGGAATGCTTCCCTGGATCTATGCCAGAGGCTTTAAGGGGCAGATCATCACTACTTATGCAACAGCAGATCTGTGCGGGATCATGCTTCGTGACAGTGCCCACATTCAGGAGATGGAGGCAGAGTGGCGAAACCGTAAAGCCCGGAGAGCAGGAAAAGCAGAGGTAGAAGCTCTTTATACCATGCAGGATGCAGAAGGTGTTTTAGGCCATTTTGAAGGTGTTGCCTACGGGCAGAAGTTTAAACTGAATGAAAATATCACTTTACGTTTTACAGATGTAGGTCATCTTCTTGGTTCTGCCTCGATTGAAATCTGGGCAACAGAGGGAGAAGAACAGCGTAAGATAGTCTTTTCCGGTGATATTGGAAACAAAAACAAACCACTGATCCGGGATCCACAGTATATTTCTGACGGCGATTATGTAGTTATGGAGTCTACCTATGGAAACCGTTATCACAAAAAGGGTGAAGACCATGTAGTTGGTCTGGCGCGTATTATCCAGGAGACCTTAGACCGTAAAGGTAATGTAGTGATCCCAGCCTTTGCTGTAGGCAGGACCCAGGAACTACTGTACATGATCCGCCATATTAAAGAAAAAAAGCTGGTTACTGGCCATGATGGTTTCCAGGTATATGTGGATAGCCCGCTGGCAGTAGAGGCAACCCATGTATTTAAGCAGAACATGGTGGAATGTTATGATGAGGAAACAAAGGCACTGGTAGAACGTGGTATTAACCCGATTGATTTTCCGGGGCTGAAGCTTTCTGTTACCAGTGAAGAATCTAAAAATATCAACTTTGATATGACCCCGAAGGTGATCATTTCAGCGGCAGGTATGTGTGATGCAGGCCGTATCCGTCACCATTTAAAGCACAATCTGTGGCGGGAAGAGTGCAGTGTAGTATTTGCCGGATATCAGGCGGAAGGAACCTTAGGCCGCCTGCTTCAGGATGGCACGCCTGCTGTTAAGATCTTTGGTGAAGAGATCGATGTTAAGGCCCATATTGAGACTTTAGACGGTATCAGCGGCCATGCAGACAGAGATGGGCTTTTAACCTGGGCAGCTGCTTTTGAACAGAAACCCAAATATGTATTTGTGGTACATGGAAATGATGAGTCCTGTGAATCCCTGACAGATGCTTTGACAACGCAGCTTGGTCTTACAGCAAAAGCACCATATTCAGGTTCGGAATTTGACCTGATAAGGGGACTGTGGATCAGGGAGACAGAGCCTGTTTTAGTGGAGGCAGAGACTCAGGCAACCAGAAAGGCAACAGGCATTTATACCAGACTGGTGGATGCAGGACAGATGCTTATGGATGTGATCGCACGCAACCAGGGCGGTGCAAACCAGGATCTGAAACGTTTTACAGAGCAGATATTAGCTTTGTGCGAAAAATGGAACCGATAAGTATAACGGAAAATAACATATCGCTATATATGATAACAGCAGGAGTACAGGACAATGACAGAAGTAAAAATCTACACAGATGGATCAGCAAGAGGAAATCCGGATGGACCAGGAGGTTATGGTGTGGTCATGCATTATGTGGATAAAAGCGGCCAGTTACATGAAAAGACCTTATCCGCAGGTTATAAAAAGACCACAAATAACCGTATGGAGTTAATGGCAGCCATAGCAGGCTTAGAGGCTTTAAACCGCCCATGCAGGATAGAGTTATATTCAGATTCCAAGTACCTTACAGATGCCTTTAACCAGAACTGGATCAGTGGATGGATCGCTAAAGGCTGGAACCGCGGTAAAAGCGGTCTTGTAAAAAATATTGATCTGTGGAAACGTCTTTTAAAAGCAAAAGAGCAGCATCAGGTCACATTCATCTGGGTAAAAGGCCATGCCGGACATCCCCAGAATGAACGGTGTGACCAGTTGGCTACCACAGCAGCAGACGGAACTGATCTGATGGTAGATGAAGGATTATCCCTTTAATATATTTGAGCAGAGATGATCATCTCTGCTCAATTTTTACGCAAATCTTACAATATATTACTCCTTTTGGAATAGTATTCACAAGCGTCCGATTTTATGGTACTGTATGACTGGAAAATAATTACTGCCGGTAAAAGCAGTCCATAGATAACAGACAGGGATGTGAATATATGAAAGATAGAAGGATGTGGGTCATTATCGGCTGTATCCTGGTAGTAGGGATCGCCATTACCAGTTATACAAGCTCCGTTGTGAAAAGAACTTCCCAGGAACAGCAGGTACAGGTGCTTTCGGCAGATACTGCAAAGAAAGCCATTGGAAAAGAGAAAGAACTTCAGGCTGTTCCTGAAGAGGTGGGAGAAAAAAGCCGGGGATCTTTGCAGGAAAAAGAAGTAACCGGTGAGGAGACTGCTCTGGCAGAAGATGAAGGGGCAGAGGTGCAGTCTGTTGAGACAAAAGAGGAAAGTTATACAGAACGCCTGAAAAAATTAGACAGCCAGATACAAAAGACAAGGGAACAGGATACAGACTCAAATGTTTATTCCGCAAAAACATCTGCAGAAACAGAATTAAAAATGTGGGACGGGGAATTAAATGCTGTATATAATGCCTTATTAGAGGCTCTTTCCCAGGAAGAAGCTTTAAAGCTTGCAAATGAAGAAAAAGACTGGCTGAAAAAAAGAGAATCTGATGCAGCTGACAGCTCCGGCAAAACGGGAAATGGCTTATCCTATGCTTCCAGCATGGTAAACCAGACCAGAGAACGTGCCTATGAGCTGGCAAAGCGGTATGATGAACTGGCAGGAAAAGATTAAAAAATAAAAAAGAAGAAGAGAAAAAATGACTCCGGCTTTGGTTCCGGAGTCATTTTTTATGCAAAGCAACTGATATATCAGTGATAAAAACATAAGAGGAATGGAAAAGAGGATGTAAAGCAAAAATGTAAAATAAAGAGTGTGAAACAGCGTTAAGAAAGTGTTAATTGTACAATATGCACAATAAAAGTGGATAAAAATAGGATAAATACCCATAGACAAAACTAATATATCAATGCTAATATATCAGTACTGATATATTAGTAAATTGCCGGTAAACCATAAAAAATCTAGGAGGTTAAGTGTATGAACATTCTTGCAGGTATTTTATTACTTATCACTTTTATCGGTCTTATCGTGTATTGCTTCAAAGGGGGCAATCTTCTGGTGGGATTTATTGTAACAGCGATCCTCTGGTGCATCATTGGTATGGTGCCGATCCAGACAGTAGTAACAGATGTATTCCAGAAGTCAGTAGAAAATTATGGAGCTACCATTGCGATCATCGTATTTGGTGCATGGTTCGGAAGGGTGCTGGTAGATACAGGCATTGCAGGTTATATTATTAAAAAGACAGTAGAGCTGGCTGGTGATAAACCTTTGATGACAGCAATCCTTTTAAATGTAGTTTGTGCCCTGATTTTCTGCAGCGCTTTTGGTGTTGGTTCTGTAATGGCTATTGGTATGATCGTTCTGCCGATCATGTTCTCTCTTGGTATTGATAAGAAAACCGCTTTAGGAGCTTATATGCTGGCTGTTGCTTCCGGCATGTACTTAAATATTGCTTATGTAAGCCAGTTCTTTGCGGTATTCCCGGATATTAAATATGATGATACATACATTCATTTTGCATTAATAGCAACAGCGATCAGTGTAGTGATCATGATCGTATTTATTGTATTTAACTTTATGAAGCAGGGAAAGTCCAGAGCATTTGCAGCTGCTTCCGCACCGGAAGCAAGAGAACTTCCATTTTACTGCATGATCGTTCCTTTTGTTCCGATCATTATGGTTTCTTTCTTTAAATGGCAGCCTGTACCTGCATTCTTACTGGGTATCTTTTTAGGTTTGTTATTTACCAGAAACATGACCAGCTATACAAAAGCAGTAGAAAAAGTACAGAAGACACTGTATGATGGTGTTGCAGATTCTGGTCTGTTGATCGGTATGTTATATGGTGTTAATATTTTTCAGGCTGCTGCGAAACAGGTAGCACCTATTCTCCAGAATTTGTTAGGAGGAATTATCCCACAGTCCCCAGTGGTATTATTAGTGGTATTCTGCGTAGTTGCTCCGCTGGCTCTCTTTAGAGGACCATTAATGATATGGGGCTCCGGTATTGCTCTTGCTTCTATTTTACAGGCTATGGGCGTATTTACAGAACCTTATCTGTTCATGCTGTTTTTAGTTCCGCCAGTTGCTATTGTTGCATCTTCCTGTCCGACCCAGTCCTGGACTATGTGGGCATTGAGCTATGCAAAACTGGAGCCAAAGACTTACATTAAGACCAATCTTCCATGGGGCTGGCTGGCAATGGTTCTTATTGAAGTTCTTGGGTATGTGGTATACAGCAGTACTTTGTAAAATAGGAGGATAAGAAGATTATGGCAAAACGTGCGATCAGGATCGGGATCGATGTAGGAGGCACTCATACAAAGGCAGTGGCTATTGATAATGCCACTAATGAGATCGTGGGAAAAGGTTCTGTCATGACCACTCATTTTGCAAAAGAGGGAGTGGCAAAGGGCGTTGTGGATTCCTTCCAGAAATGTCTTGAGTCCAGTAACATCAGTCCTGACGAGGTGATTTTTATTGCCCACAGTACTACTCAGGCTACCAATGCTCTTCTAGAAGGTGATGTGGCAGATGTAGGCGTTGTAGGTATTGGCAAAGGTGGTATTGAAGGCTGGCTGGCAAAGCGTCAGACCAAAATCCCGGATATTGATCTGGGAACTGGAAAATTTATTAAAATACATTCAGCATTTATGAAGTCCAAAGATATGAATACGGAATCTGTTAAACAGGTGATCCAGAGCCTTTATGATCAGGGAGACCGTGTGATCGTGGCTTCCAAGGCTTTTGGTGTAGATAATATGACAGAAGAAAAAATGGTGGCAGAAATAGCAGAGTCTATGGGACTTCCGGCTTCTATGGCATCTGACATCACAAAACTTTATGGCCTGACAACAAGAACACGTACAGCGGCTTTAAATGCCAGTATTCTTCCGAAGATGATGGAAACCGCCAACAGTACAGAATCCTCTGTGCGTTCTACAGGAGTAAAAGTGCCTCTTATGATCATGCGAGGTGATGGAGGCGTAATGGAAGTTGGCGAAATGAAAAAACGTCCGGTTCTGACTATGCTTTCAGGTCCTGCAGCTTCTGTGATCGGAGCATTGATGTATCTTCGGGCCTCCAATGGTATTTATTTTGAAGTAGGAGGAACTTCTACAAATATCGGCGTTATTAAAAATGGACGTCCGGCAGTAGATTATGCTATTATTGGCGGTCACCGCACCTATGTAAATTCTCTGGATGTGCGTGTGCTTGGTGTAGCAGGAGGTTCTATGGTCAGAGCCGGAAAAGGTGGCATTGTAGATGTAGGTCCGCGTTCTGCCCACATAGCAAATGTGGGATATGCCTGCTTTACAGACCCTGAGCTTTTTGAAGGGGCGAGCCTTTACTATATGCAGCCAAGAGAAAATGACCCAAGTGATTATGTGGCTATCCGCCTGAACAACGGGGAATCTGTTACTATTACCAATACATGTGCAGCTAATGTGCTGGGAATACTGGCAGAGGGAGATTATGCCAGAGGCAATGTAGAATCTGCTACGAAGGCAATAAAGCTGCTGGCAGATGAAGTGGGAATGTCCGTTCAGGATACCGCAAGGACCATTCTTCAAAAATCTACAGATAAGATCAAGCCTGTGATCGAAGATCTGATCAGAAAGTATAAGATAGAACGGGATCAGATCGTGCTGGTAGGAGCTGGCGGCGGTGCAGGAACTCTTCTTACTTTTACTGCTAATGATATGGGATTTAAGTATCAGATACCAGAGAATGCAGAGGTCATCTCATCAATCGGTGTGGCACTTGCCATGGTCCGTGAAATGGTAGAAAGAACCATTCCGAACCCTACAGCCCAGGATATTGCCCAGCTGAAAAAAGAGGCAAAAGAACTGGCAATGAATTCCGGTGCAGTGGAAGACAGTATTGAAGTATACGTAGAGATCGATGAGCAGGCCCAGAAGGTAACTGCTATTGCCATGGGCTCAACTGAAGTAAAAACTACAGATCTGATGAAAAACTGTGATGAAAAAGAGGCAGTTGCCATAGCAGCAGAGTCAGTAGGTGTTTCACCTTCAGAAGTAGAACTGGAGGCGACTAATGGACAGATCTTTGTGGTCACCTGTAAACAGGGCAATAGAAAACAGTTGCGTGTGATCGACAAAAAGGGCTTTATTAAGATACAGCGTTCCAATGGTGGCTGCGTAGTGACTACTATGGAAAATGCGGCAGAAGACTTAAAGAAGATATGGGATGCATCTTCTAACTTCTCATCTGAAGTACGTATCAATCCGGATGTATATGTAGTTGCAGGTTCCCGTGTTATTGACTATTCCGGCATTCCGGAATATGCCCAGGTCTCTGGGCTGATCCAGGCAGAGCTGGCAGATAAGGGACCGAAAGAGGAGATCATTTTAGTTCTTGCAAAGAATTCCTTAGGTTAAAGGAGCGGTTCAGTGAAAAACTATTCCGATGAGTTCTGGTATATGCATATCCTGGACAAAGATTCTGTTGGGAAACAGTTGAATTTGGAAGAAAAATCAACTATAATAAAATATAGTATGCAAGAAGCAGAAAGGCAGTTAAAACTGCTGGGAGATCAGTATGGAAAGCGGACTGTAAAGGGATATCTGGATTTTTTGGGTTTTCATATAGAAACAGAAAAACCGGAACTTATGCCTTCTTTTCTTTATATGGGAATGATGGTTCCAGAAGAAAAGAAAGTCCTGTTAAATGAAACTGTGATCACTTTAGGGGAAAGCCGGATGGAAATCCGGCTTTCTTCGGATAGTGACATTTATCGTTGCTTTAGGGATATTATTCTGTGGCATGAATTATTTCATGTGCTGGAAGAACAAAGGCCGCAGATTTATACGCGTAGTGTACAGGCCAGATGCAGCTTTTTGGGGCTTTTTAAAAGGATGAGAAAAGTAGAAGCTGCAAGTGAGATCGGTGCTATCCATTTTTCAAAGCTGGCGTCAGGAGTTTCTTTTTGTCCTTATGTTTATACCCAGTATCTTCTTGCAGCAACAAAACAGGATACGGAAGTAGAAGATGAGTTCTGAAACAGTAAAAAAACAAGAAGGTCATGATATATATACAGTTTTAAGAGACGATATTATGGGTCTTCGTTTAAAACCAGGTATTATTTTCAGCATTAAAGATATTTGTGAATTGTATGAGTCTGGCCGTACCCCGGTAAGAGATGCCCTGATCCGTTTGGAGCAGGAAGGAATGATCACATTTCTGCCACAAAGAGGTACTATGATATCCAGACTGGATCTGAGACGGATCGATAATGAACGTTTTATCCGTCGGTCTATTGAAGAAAACGTGATGCGGGATTTTGTAGCTGCATTTTCCCCTACTGTCATCTTACGATTAGAGGATCAAATCCAGAAACAACAGGAATGCATACGAGCAGGGGATGTACGCGGCTTTTTTGCATCAGATGAAAACTTTCATTCTCTATTTTACAAAGAAATAAACAGAATGTATTGTTGGGATGTGATACAGAAGGAATGTTGTAATTATAAACGTATGCGTCTGCTTACACTGATGCTTACAGATACAGATAATGCTATGGTGTCTGTACTGGAAGATCATGAGGCGATCGTATCTGCAGTGTCTGTACGGGATCTGGATAAGGTATTATATTGGTCTGGCATGCATTTGGATAGGATAAGGGCTCAGGAGCATAAGCTTTTAAAACAATTCCCGGATCTGTTTGAAGAGGGAACAGTTCAGGAGCAGGATAAAAAAGGAGGCGGGGAACTGGCAGGAGATTTCCTTGTTTCTATTCGTTCCAGGGGAGTATAAGAGATTAAAAAATCGAAAGGCTTGTGTTGCGGAAAAGCTTAAGGGCATATTTTCTCTTGCTAATTCAGCTCTTATATGGTAAAATTCCGTTTATGAGTTTATATACATGGTTTGTTTTAGGAGGGCATTCACAGGCAAGGTCTGTTCTGCCCGGATTTTTGCTGTCCTGAAATATTTACTGAAAAACCCTAATTTTATATAATGGAGGAAGAAAAAAGTGAAACAACCACAGTACCACGGAGTGAATGAGCTGCGCCGTATGTTCCTTGAATTCTTCGAGAGCAAGGGACATCTGGTGATGAAGAGCTTCTCACTTGTACCGCATAATGATAACAGCCTTCTGCTGATCAACTCCGGTATGGCGCCATTAAAGCCTTATTTTACCGGACAGGAGATCCCACCAAGAAGAAGAGTGACCACCTGCCAGAAATGTATCCGTACAGGTGATATTGAAAATATCGGAAAAACTGCACGTCATGGTACTTTCTTTGAGATGTTAGGAAACTTCTCATTCGGTGACTATTTTAAAACAGAAGCGATCCACTGGTCCTGGGAATTCTTAACAGAAGTAGTTGGCTTAGATCCTGATCGTCTGTATCCTTCTATCTATCAGGATGATGATGAAGCATTTGATATCTGGAACAAGGAGATCGGCATCGCTCCGGAGAGGATCTTCCGTTTTGGCAAGGAAGATAACTTCTGGGAGCATGGTTCAGGTCCTTGTGGTCCATGTTCTGAGATTTACTACGACAGAGGCGAAAAGTATGGCTGCGGTAAGCCGGGATGTACCGTAGGCTGCGAATGCGACCGTTACATCGAAGTATGGAACAATGTATTCAGCCAGTTTGACAATGATGGTCATGGCCATTATTCTGAACTGAAGCAGAAAAATATTGATACAGGTATGGGTCTGGAACGTCTGGCAGTTGTTGTTCAGGATGTAGACTCCCTGTTTACTGTAGATACCAACAAGGCTCTTTTAGACAGAGTATGTGCTCTTTCTGATAAAGAATACCAGAAAGACCATGAAACCGATGTTTCTCTTCGTATTGTTACAGACCATATTAAGTCCTGTACGTTCATGATCTCTGATGGTATCATGCCTTCTAATGAAGGAAGAGGCTATGTACTGCGCCGTCTTCTGCGCCGTGCAGCACGCCATGGAAGAAAGCTTGGCATTGAAGGTAAGTTCCTTGCAGAGCTTTCCAGGACTGTTATTGAACTTTCCAAAGACGGATATCCGGAACTGGAAGAGAAACAATCTATGATCTTTAAGGTACTGACTGAGGAAGAAGATAAATTTAACAAGACTATCGATCAGGGTCTGGCTATCCTTGCTGAAATGGAAGATGCTATGGCAGCTGCCGGTGAGAAGAGCCTTTCTGGTGAAAATGCATTTAAACTGTATGATACTTACGGTTTCCCTGTGGATCTGACTAAGGAGATCCTGGAAGAAAAGGGCTGCACTGTTGATGAAGAAGGTTTTGCAGCAGCTATGAAGGAGCAGAAGGACAAGGCACGTAAGGCACGTAAGACAACCAACTATATGGGTGCAGACGTAACTGTATATCAGTCTATTGATGCTTCTATCACCTCTGAATTCGTAGGTTACGATAAATTAGATGTAGACTCCAAGATCTCTGTTCTGACTACAGAAGATGAGATCGTAGAAGCTTTAACAGATGGCCAGAGAGGAACCATTATTGCAGACCAGACCACATTCTACGGAACTATGGGTGGACAGCAGGGCGATAAGGGTACCATCCACAGTGCCAACGGTGAATTTAAGGTAGAAGAGACCATTCATTTACAGGGCGGAAAGATCGGCCATGTAGGTGTTATGACTAAGGGAATGTTAAGTGTCGGCGAGACAGTTACCTTGTCTGTATGCCCGAAGAACCGTGCACTGACCAGCAAGAACCATAGTGCTACCCACCTGCTGCAGAAAGCACTGCGTACTGTATTAGGAAGCCATGTAGAACAGGCTGGTTCCTATGTAGATGCAGGACGTCTTCGTTTCGACTTTACCCATTTTTCTGCTATGACTCCAGAGGAGATCAAGAAGGTAGAAGATATTGTAAATGAAGAGATCCAGGCTGCGCTTCCGGTTGTAACCGAGGTTATGACTTTAGATGAAGCAAAGAAAACAGGTGCTATGGCGCTGTTTGGAGAAAAGTATGGTGAAAAGGTACGTGTTGTAAAGATGGGAGATTTCTCCACAGAACTTTGCGGCGGTACTCATGTAGCTAATACCAGTACCATTGGATATTTTAAGATCCTTTCCGAGGCAGGTATCGCAGCTGGTGTAAGACGTATTGAAGCACTTACATCTGATGGTCTGATGAAACATTATGCAGAAGTAGAGACAGAGCTTCAGGAAGCAGCGAAGACAGCTAAAACAACTCCGGCAGGTCTTAATGCAAAGATCCAGTCCCTGTTAGATGAGATCAAGGCATTGAACTCTGAAAATGAAAAGTTAAAGAGCAAAATGGCAAATGACTCCTTAGGAGATGTATTAAGCCAGGTTAAAGAAGTAAATGGCGTTAAGGTACTTGCTTCTAAGGTGGCTGATGTAGATATGAACGGTCTTAGAAATCTGGGTGACCAGTTAAAGGATAAGATCGGTGAAGGTGTAGTTGTGATCGCTTCCGTTATGGATGGAAAAGTAAGCTTAATGGCAACTGCAACAGATGAGGCACAGAAGAAGGGTGCTCATGCAGGCAACCTGATCAAGGCTATTGCCGGTCTTGTAGGTGGCGGCGGCGGTGGCCGTCCGAATATGGCTCAGGCCGGTGGTAAGAATCCTGCAGGCATTGAAGAAGCTTTAAAGAAAGCCGTTGAAGTAGTAGAAGAACAGACCAAATAAGCCTGTTTGAATAAAAAGTGCAAAAAACGCAGAAAAATATAAAATTTTTCTTGACGTATGGGAATTTTATGCTATAATCATAGCAGTGCTAAAAATACCCAAACAGTTGTATTATGCACAATTACACAACTGGAGGGAGGTTAGGTGTGAGCGATGTCAAACGTAATTGTTAAAGATAACGAGAGCTTAGACAGTGCTTTACGCAGATTCAAGAGAAACTGCGCAAAGGCTGGCATTCAGCAGGAAATTCGTAAAAGAGAGCATTACGAGAAGCCAAGCGTAAGACGTAAGAAAAAGTCTGAAGCTGCTCGTAAGCGTAAGTATAACTAATTCTCGCACGGAATTGGTTCGCTTGAAGTAAAATAAATCGGCCGGTCGTCAGCTATGTCTGATGGACCGGCTGTTTTATATTCAGATTGCATGCATCTGGAAAATGCTGCCTGTAACAGGTTTTTTAAGTATAATAAAAACGCCCCGAAGGGCGTTTTTTGTATATAGAGTTTTAACCTTTCCCGCTCACAGGCGGGGGATGATATTACCTATTTTACTTCCTGCAGATCGCATTTTGGAGAAGCCACCAGAGAATAATTGGTATGATATATTACAAATCCCGGGGCGGCTCCGGCCACTTTCTTGATATTTTTCTTCTGGATATAGTCGATCTCCACTTTATCATTTTCCCGGCCTTTAGAATAATAAGCTGCCAAAGCACCGGCTTCTTCAAATACCCGGTCTGGCAGATCGGTCTGTCCACTGCTCTTTACGATCACATGGGAACCGGGAATGCCTTTAGCATGGAACCACCAGTCATTGCCGCTTGCAACTTTAAAAGTAAGCTCTTCATTCTGATAGTTATTTTTTCCTACGAAAATATCATAGCCGTCAGAAGATATATAATGGAAAGGTTTACTTGTGATCTTTGGCCGTTTTTCGTTGGCACGGCGTTTTTTCACATAACCAAATTCCATCAGCTCTTCTTTGATCTGGACCAGATCATTTTCCTCTAAAGCAATGTCAAGGGCAGAACTTACAGATTCCAGATGATCCACCTCAGCCTTTGTTTCTTTGGTCAGCTGGCTTAAAGCTTCGTAAGTACGTTTTAATTTATTATACTTATCAAAATGCTTCTGGGCATTTTCACGGGCGGTCAGCTGTGGATCCAGCGGGATCGTGATCTCTTTATTATCATAATAATTAATGCACTTAAAAGACTTTTCCCCACCCTTTAATTCATAACCATACGTGTTTAAAAGCTCTCCATAGATCCTGTATTTTTCCCGCTTCTCTGTATCCTTTAACTGTTTTAACTGCAGGTCGTATTTCTTGCAGCTGCGTTCTAAGGCAGTCTGTACAATACGCCGCAGGTCAGAAGATTTCTGACGGATACGGGTAATAGTGTCCCTGGAGGCATAATAATTTTCCAGAAGTGCACTGATGGAATCATAAGCTTTCCTGCAATATCCCTTGCTGTCGTAGCAGCTGAGAGGAACGCTGGCATATTCAATGGGAGTGTCACCGTCATATATAACAGAGGGAGAAAAATGCCCGTCTTTTACATCCTCCATCATCAGACGGAAGGTATGATACAGGTGGATCAGCTCCGGTTCTGTCAGTTCAGTAGCTGAGCGGTCAGAATCAATGGAAGCCAGGTGGCACAGCTCTTCGGCGATAATAGGGCTGATGCCGGTAAGGTGCCCGTATAAAGCCTTCTGCACAGAAGTAGGAGAGGTGGAAATACAGTTTTTGAAAACGTCTTCTGTCACTTCCAGAGGATTTTCCTTTGCAATGGTCTGGGGAATAAAATATTCCCGGCCAGGCAGAACCTCTCTTACAGAACTCATGCTGGCAGAAACGTGTTTGATGCTGTCGATGATGGTTCCGTCTTCCCTGCAGAAGATAATATTGCTGTGTTTTCCCATGATCTCTACGATCAGGCGCTTTCTGCACAGGTCTCCTAATTCATCTAAATGCTCCAGCTCAAATTCTAAAATACGCTCCAGCCCCGGCTGTTTTACAGAGATAATGCGGGCGCTGCCGATATGTTTTCTTAAAAGCATACAGAAATTTGGTGCAGTGAGAGGACTGGTCTTATTGTTTGCTGTAAGATAAATAAGAGGCAGGCTTGCACTGGCAGAAATCTGCAGGCGATAGTTTTCTTTGTTATTTTTAATGGTAATAAGCAGCTCGTCCTTTTCTGGCTGGGCAATCTTTGCGATCTTTCCGCCTTCTAAGGTGTGCTTAAATTCCCAGACGAGATTTGCTATGGTAATACCGTCGAATGCCATTTATATTCACTCCTGTCAATTAAAAAATAAAGCAGTACTGCAGGCAGACTGCTTTTATAAGGATACCACATTTTCTGCAAATAGAAAAGTGTTACAGAAATCCTTGAGTTTCCGTACTTTTATCCACACTCCCCTGCTTTCACAGGCTCTGCTATAA
>OLVP01000574.1_pt1 | contig 30024 bp, 28 predicted proteins | sample 1673281 | NCBI WGS metagenome assembly OLVP01 (sample SAMEA3178940, study PRJEB25190) | human gut metagenome | biome: human gut; feature: human-associated habitat; material: faeces | place: Austria | collected 2013
TGTCTCACGCGACAGCTTGTATAATATATCATGCCCGTCCAGAATTGTCAATATTATTTTTATTATTTATTTTATTTACACAATTTATACAATTCATTTTCCCATCTGAATCTAAAACCTCTCTTTTTTCACAAATCAGAAGAGATAATCAAAAAAGGGCACCTTTGCCCGTTAGTTGGGACATAGCACTTTTATCAGTTTACTACACCCTCTATTATACTCTCTATCTTCTTTAATCTTCCTTCATACGTATCCTGTATACTACCTGCCTCAGATTTTTTCTTTAATCCTTCTAAGAATCCTGGTTCATCAAAGCATCTGGAAATTGCATGATACAATGCTTCTTTTCTATTTTCTACAATATATCCCCATTTTCCGTTACCGAGATTTTCCTTGATTCCGCTACAATCTGTAGATATAACCGGCACACCAAGTATAACCGCCTCACTGATTGCAAGGTTATATCCTTCATTCAAGGAAGAACAGACAAATAAGTCTGCATTTTTTATATATGGATATGGGTTCTCTTGGAATCCGATCAAATGCTCCCATTTTTCCAAATGATGAGACTCGACCGTTTCTTTTAGACGGTCATATTCTTTTCCATCTCCTACTATATTAAGAGTAAAGTCTCTGCCATCTTCTACCATATGCTCACAGATACTGGTCAGGCGAAGAAATCCTTTTTCCGGAATCACACGTCCCACTGCACAAATTGTAAATTTGTCATGTGCCACTTCATAGGCTTCTGCCATTCTGCGGATTGTCTTTGCCTCTAAAGGATTATAACAGACCGCTGCATTTTGAACTAATTCTATACCGAACATTTCTCCAAATGCGACGCGAATTGCCTCTGACACGAATACAATCTTATCGTACTGACTATATGCATATTTTTCTTCTTCAAAGCTTTTGTAAAATACCGCCGTGCGGTGACGTTTTTTTAAGTTCGTATGCATCCACGCATATTTTCGACACATTGGGTCATTGCAGCAAGATAGAATCTTCCTGGACGGTCCTTCCAGGAACGCGACCATAACATCGTAAGATTCTTTTACATATTGTTCATATAGCTTAGCTGCATGCTCTCGTATTTCTTTTGTTGCTTCTTTACTTTTACATGGGAAAATATGCGTCACTCTCACATATTGAGGAATCTGTTCAAAGTAAATCCCTTCTCCAAACACGACCAGCAAATGTATCTCATACTTTTTTGGATCCAGATACCGCAACAATGTAAGCAGCACCTTTTCCGCCCCGCCATTATTTAATGTATTAATTGCAAATAAAACTTTTTTCATGAACCTCTCAAACTCTTTTCTATCTGTCTCTATGCCATATTGGTTTTCCCGCTAACAGATAAGCCACTAGATTTCCAAACATGCACCCCAGCATACAGCCTATACTGTTATTCATAATATCATCGAACTCAAACAGCCCTCTTTTCAGAACAAGTTGCAATATCTCGATTCCGAGCGAAACCACTATTCCACATAACAATCCCTGCCACCAGCGGATCTTTTTGTCAAAGACAAATGGAAGTAATCCACCAAGCGGAAGTAACAACACAATATTTAAAATATCTTCTTTCAACATCTCTCTGCTGCCACGAAATACTGCCCGCCAGGACCAGAATAAATCAAGGTTATAATGATAATCTGTCTGTGGATTTCTTGTAAATACTGTCGATGCATATACAATCGCAAGAAATGTAAGAGCTGCGAGACATGCATATGCCTGAAAACCTTTCATCTTGTCTCTTTTTACAAACTGCCGCAGGCAAAATGCTACGACTATAAACACAATAATAAAAAACAGGAACTCTCTTGCTGTCCATTCTCTGTTATGTGTAACTAATATCTGATAAATATCCAAATGACCGTCTCCTTTTTTAATAGGGACTAGAATAGCACATATATTTTTTCTTGTCTAGGGCAAAACCTTTCTTATCACAGATTTTTAACATACAATTCTAACATACGAGTACAATTCAAGTCGAACTTCCGGCAGGATTACATAAATATACAGGACCCTGGCAAGATTACTCCCGCCAGGGTCCTGTACATTTATGTTCTACTCGCAGATTCAAGGGATACGACATTTACTTCAACACAATTGCATTCACTGCTTCCGTCAAATCTACGACCAGATTTCTTTTTACTAGTGATATGGATTTCCCGTCAATTGTCACAAGACAATTCGTTCCATCATATCGATATATTTTAACTTCTTTTTCCGGATATTTGTCATCTTTATAATGTAATGTAAAGCTGATTTCTTCTTTCTCAGAAGGTTCTTCACTTGTAAAGTCACTTGCTTTCAGCGCTTTAAGTGCATCTGTAAAGTCTGTTCCTTCAATTTCTTCTCCGTCATAAGTACTGACAACGTCGCCCTTCTTCTCAGACAGATCAATGGTGTAATCTTTATCTTCCAGCGTCACTTTTACACTGTCCACATCGGAAAGATCCGCTGTTACAACTGATTTATGTCTCAGCGAATCATAAGAACCGTCTGTCACATTCTTATATTCGTCTTCTGTAATCTCGTAGATAATCTTGGAATCTCCGATTCTGACATAGGCTTTGTCGTCCTGTTTTGTGCTGACATGAAGTATAAATGTTTTCTCACTGCTGCCTGCTTCTGAATCTGTACTGTCGCCGGAATCCTCAGAAGAATCCTCGGACTTCGGTGTATATTTTACCTCCAGATTATACTGTGGTTCATCAAGTCCATATTTTACAAGTTCTTCATCTGTTGCATTATAAGTCACATACGTTCCAAGATTCAGTGCATTTGCATTGTTCAGATAGGTCTTCACAAGATTCGTATCCAGCGGCTGTTCTTCTTTATCTTTGTTCACAAAATAAATGTCGTCTTCATTGTCAGAAAGGCCATCATTTTCTTTGTATTTTGCATCCAAAGAAGTAGACCCGGAAACTTTAATTTCTGAAATCTTCTCCACCTGATTAAAGTTTGGAATCTCATCATTTTTCACAAGCGCATCAATTGTCACATCAAAACTGTCCATCGGATCATTTTTCACAAGGTACACATTTCCATCTCCGATTGAAACATAACGCTGAGAATCCATAGTACTATAATCACCCAGTGAGATTTCATAAGTCTCATCGTCCGTCTCCAATGTGATTGTACATTCTGGAGCATCCAGACCGTACTGTCCATAATCGTCCACATCTTCAATCTCAAATGCCACTCCAAATTCTTTGAATAACTTCAGCCTCTCAGCAATCTTATCTTGATCTACCGGAAAGTTTGCATCATCAGTGTAAGTCCATGTACCATCCTTTTTTTCAAAGGCAAGGCTTCCCAAACTGCTCTTCCAGGAGATTTTATTCACAGAATCACTGTCCACTTCCAAAACCGTTTTGTCACTGTTTTTAATATTTTCTTTCTTTTTTTCTGTCTTGCTCAAAGCAAATGTGGCAATACATATCACCACTAAAACTCCAAGCAGGATATATAATTTTTTAGTTCGCTTCATTTGCCCGTCTCCTCTTCACAACAATCGCAATACCAACAGCCAGATAAACAATCGGGAATACTCCAATCATGACAAGCTTCAGAATTGATGAAGTAGAATCACTGATCGTCAGGTAATTATATTGTAAGGATTTGCTTCTGATTGAAACTGCGTCACGCCGCCCTACCAGTGAGGATATAGAATTCATGACCAAATCCAGGTTTGCTCCGGAAGAATAACTGTTGTAAGTATCATCGACCAGATAAGAAGATGCATACCAGATCATCTGTCCATCCTTTTCACCCTGTGTAATATCTACTCCTAACGCAAATGGTCCATCCGTATCCCCGTCTTCTTTATCATAAGTTGTCAGATTGTATCCTGCCGCCTTTGAATATGCCTCGTCTGATGTTGTGAGAAGTGATGTTACATTTACATCTTTATCCGTATTTCCAACCTCCAGTCCTCTTGCGATCGGTACGATTGCATAATAACTCTCATCCAGAAGCGGATCTGTAATATCGCCGCTCTCAATGGTCGGCATCAGGATATACGGTGCCTGGAAAGCATAGTGATCATGGTCTGTATCAACAACAACTCCGTTATCAGATTTCACACCATAATCCGATAAAAGGCTATAAAGGTTCGGAAGATCTCCACTCTCCACCGGTCCTGCCATAACAAGCAGCTTACCTCCATTGTTAAAATAATCTTCCAGCATATTTTTTTCTTCCTCGGAAATATCACTGGACGGTGCATTTATTAACACAAAATCTACATCGTCCGGAATTTCATTGGTTGTCAGAAGCGAAAATTCCTCAGTCTCAATATTTTCTTTTGTAAGCTGATTACTAAATGTTGTGGAAAGTTCTGCTTCGCCGTGTCCATTCAATATATACATCTTTGGCTGTTCGCTGTTCACTACATAATCAATCGCAGAAGTGATTGCTCCTTCTCCGTCAAATGAAGTCGTTCCGCTGTAGCCTGAATATGCGCTTCCACTGGTTACGTAGATGTCACTATATGCGATATAACGATTGCGATCCCCACACTCTACGATCAGACTGTTGTTGGCAACCTCATCACTTGTATATTTCTGGGTAAATGTCGGATAAATATCCGGATTCTTCTTTTTTATTTTAATATGATCAGATAATGTATCATATTTGTCCAAAAGCTTTTCAATGACATCGTCTTCTTTACCATTCTGTACGACCCAGTAAATTGTCACATCCTCTTCCAATGCATTTACAACAACTTTTGTGTTGCTTGTGATAGAATAAAGTTTCGTGGAACTGATATCATACTGGGTTACAGAAGACGGCAGTGCCTGGGCAAATATATTTACCACGACCAGAATTGCAAGCACAATTGTTGTCAATATAATAGAATAAGTACCGCCTTTTAAAGCTGTTTTGTTCTTCATTAGTTGTACCTCCTTTTCTCAAGTGACTGAACACAGAGGAACAAGAAGAATACAATGACAGACAGATAAAATACAATAGCTGTCATATCAAACACTCCATTTACAAATGTATAAAACCGTTCGAACAAGGACAACGTCTTCATAATATTCGGAAGCAGTCCTTCGAACACACTTTTCTTTGCAAAATAAATCGCAGCAACTGCAATCAATAAAACTGCACCAACACCTGCCGCAACCACATCATTTTTCGTCAGGATCTTAATAATCAGGCCGACAATCAAAATCAATACAACAAGTGCGATAATGGAACCTATCACACTGCTGGAAATGTAATCTGCCAAACTGACACTGTAATAATTGAACAATACAACTGCCACACAGATACCTGCTGCCATTCCAAGATTCTCTGTCAACGAAGAAATAAACATTCCTATCGCAATAAGTGCTGCACCCATAATGAAAAATGCAATCAAGCTTCCATACGATGTCAAAAGATAGACATCTCCAAACTTTGCAAAGATTAGTGGATAAAAAGCAACAATTACTAGTGGAATTAAAAATACGACTAAAAGCGCAAGATATTTTCCAAGGATAATATCTGTCGTTGTAATCGGCAGCGAATAAAGAAGTTGATCTGTTCTCTGTTTTCGCTCTTCTGCCAGAACTCTCATAGTCAGGATCGGCACTAATCCGACAAATATAAGGCTGATAAATCCAAGCACATATTCAAAGTTCGCAACTGCCTGCTGGATATTGTAGAGCATAGATCCGATTCCTACGAATACAAGAAGAAATGCTCCGAATACATAGGCCGTCAGAGAATGAAAATAACCGGACAGCTCATGTTTTAATACTGCTTTCATTCTGTTTTCTCCTCCTCTTCCTGTTTCTTTTTATTCATGCATTCTTCCTCGTCAGTCTCGTCTTTCTCAAGACCACCAATTTCTTCCAGACCACTGATTTCCATATTCTGAAGATCTGCTTTCACCTGTTCACTATCTTTTTCAGGAACATCTGCCGGGTCAGCAGCTTCTGTCAGCTCCAGGAAGATATCTTCCAAATTTGCTTTCTTGGAGGTCAGCTCGTAAAGCGCTTTTTCTCTCTTTGCAAATTCCATAGAAAGCTTGCGGCTGATTCCACGGATATCATCAGAATCTGTCTTCATTGTCACACTTAAAAGGCCGTCTTGCGTCTCACGGTAAGACACCTCTGTAATTTCACCAAGTAAAGACTTCACTTCCTCTACTTCTTCCCGCGTTGCCTCTGTTGTAAACAAGATTTCGTTAGAACCTGCCAGCGACTTCTCCAAATGTTCCGGTTCATCAAATGCAATTAATTTCCCACCAGAAATAATCAACACTTTTTCACAGATTGCCTGCACCTCTGATAAAATATGGGAACTTAAAATAACTGTATGATTTTTTCCCAACTGCTTGATCAGATCACGGATCTCAATAATCTGAATCGGATCCAATCCTACGGTAGGCTCATCTAAAATAATAACTTTCGGATTTCCAAGAAGTGCCTGGGCAATCCCAACTCTCTGTCTGTACCCCTTCGACAACTTGGAAATCAGACGTTTTCTCACATTCTGGATTCTCGTTTGGGAAATGACACCCTCGATCTGACGATCCATTTCTTTTCCTTTTAATCCTTTTGCTTCTGCAACAAACTTAAGATATTCCTCTGGTGTCTCATTCGTATAAAGCGGTGGAATCTCCGGTAAATATCCGATTGCTCTCTTGGCTTCTTTCGGCTCTTCAAAAATATCATGACCATCAATCGTGACCTGACCGGATGTCGCTGACAGACAGCCGGTAATGATATTCATAGTTGTAGACTTTCCGGCACCATTAGGTCCCAGAAAACCATAGACATGACCCTCATCAATCTCAAAGGACAAATCGTCTACTGCTGTAAATTCACCGTAACATTTTGTTAAATGTTTTACTGAAATCATCACAAACCTCCTACATTTTCTTCCAAGTCTTATTAAAGAAAATGAATCTAAACTCAAATTAAACTTTTGCATGTCCAAAAGTGAAAAGTTTGTGAAAATAGATTTTTAAATGAATTTTTGTGCTAAACTCTCTCATAGAATGAAAGAGGGGACAACATCACTGAAAAATTTACATCAGTTGAATTGGGGGCTTTTCTATGCTACAAATTTTGATTATTGATGATGACAAAAATATACGACGATATTTAAAAACAATTCTTCTGGCCGCCGGGTACACTCCAATCTGCACGGAAACAGCCGATGAGGCACTACATATCATGGAGACAAACACTATTGCACTCATCATTCTTGATATTATGCTTCCCGGAACAGACGGGTTTACATTCACAAAGCTTCTGCGCGATTGTAAAAATGATATACCTATCTTGATGCATACTGCAAAGCAGCTTCCGGATGACATTAAAACAGGATTTCTTGCCGGCGCTGACGATTATATGACGAAACCGGCTGATGAGGATGTCCTTCTTCTTAGAATCAAAGCGCTTCTGCGACGGGCAAAAATCACTGCGGAACACCAGCTTCGCATTGGACATACTACACTAAATTATGATGCCCTGACCGTCACTACAGATAAGGATACCCAGCTGCTTCCTCAGAAAGAGTTTCTTCTATTATATAAGCTGCTTTCTTACCCAAACCAGATATTTACCCGCATGCAGCTTATGGATGATATCTGGGGACCGGATTCTGATTCCGGTGATGCGACTGTCAGCGTACACATCAACCGTCTCCGGAACCGCTTCCAGAATTGTCATGATTTTTCCATCACAACAATTCGGGGGCTTGGATATAAAGCACAGGTGCAAGAGGCACTCATGTAAATGAAATATATGGAGATTTAAATAATGATGAAATACTTTACACATACAAATGCAGGCAAATTAAAACTAAATTTTCGGGCAAAAATGAACCTTCTTACAACCGGTTTAATCTTTGTCCTACTGTTATTATCCACATTTCTCGGAAACGGAGTTATGATCCTGCTCATCCATCATGGCTTCATCAATGCCGGACCACCGTCCTCACAGATTCCGCTTCTGATCCAGACCGGGATCATCAGTATTATCATTGGCACCTTGATCACACTTTTGATCAGCCACCTGCCACTCAAACCTCTCCATACATTGGTCGAGGCTATTCATCAAGTATCCACAGGAAATTATGATGTTAAAATCCACTTGGAACACCCAGCAGAATTCCGAGAAGTATCTGATTGCTTTAATCACATGACCGAAGAATTGTCCTGTACAGAAATGTTACGCTCAGATTTTATCAACAACTTCTCTCACGAATTCAAGACCCCGATTGTCTCCGTTCTTGGATTCGCGAAATTATTAAAATCCGACCAACTCACAAAAGATCAACGCGAAGAATATCTGGACATTATTATAGAAGAGTCCAGGCGCTTATCAGAACTTTCCACGACCATACTTGACCTTTCCAGAATTGAAAGTCTCTCTTCCCTTTCCGGACAGACAACATTTTCCTTAAGCGAACAAATCCGGGAAGCAATTCTGTTATTGGAATATAAGTGGTCCCAAAAACATCTGAAGCTGGATCTTAACCTGGAAGAGTTGGACATCCTCGCTGATGAAGCACTGCTAAAACAGGTATGGATTAATCTTCTGGACAATGGAATTAAGTTTTCCCCAGAGTTTGGAAAATTATCTGTCTCTCTTCTCACAAAAGATGGAACCTGCATCGTCAAAGTTCAGGATCACGGTCCCGGCATGGATCAGGCAACCTCTGATTTAATCTTTACCAAGTTCTATCAGGGCGATACTTCACACCAGTCGGAAGGCAATGGTCTGGGACTTGCACTTGTAAAGAAAATCATAGAGCTGCATCGCGGTACAATCACCGTGGAAAGCAATACAGGAAAAGGCAGCACCTTCATTGTGGTGCTGCCTTTATAGCTTTTCTAAAATCTGAAATTTATTCCCTTGTTCGTGTTTTTCCATTAACCAACATCCCATAAGAGGTTCAACTTTTTTGAAACAAAAAAATAAGAGAAACGTTGTAAATCCAACATTTCTCCCATCTTTTACTAATGCCGCAGACCGGAATCGAACCGGTACGGGAGTATAAGTCCCGCAGGATTTTAAGTCCTGTGCGTCTGCCAGTTCCGCCACTTCGGCATGCACCACCTAGCTATGTCCTACTCTCCCAGGCGGTTGCCCACCAAGTACCATCGGCGCTAAAGAGCTTAACTTCTGTGTTCGGAATGGGAACAGGTGTATCCTCTTCGCTATAATAACTAGATTATTTATTTCGTTGTTTGTACTGCTTAATCAGTACAGGTATAATAATACCACCTATAAATATCATTGTCAACATCTTTTTTGATTTTTTTTTATTTTTTTCTAAAATAGTTCTTTCTTTACTTATAATCTAGATATTTAGCCTATTTTCGCTATTTTAAAAATACTTTATTTTTATATTTCTATAATTTTTTACAAAAATAAATATTTAATTTAAGTTTATTTAAAATGTTTTTTAACTTTTATCATAATTATATTGATTTTAATTAAAATAAAATTATTCTATATTTTTATTAATAAAATAAGCAAATAAAAAAGAAGATAGTATTTCTATCATACTTCTTCTCTTTTATTAATAAATATTATCTTTCATATTCTTTTCTTAGTTTCTGTACTACTTTTCTCTCAATTCTTGATATAGTCATCTGTGATATATCTAATTCTTTAGCTAAAGCAGATTGTGTTTTCTCTTTGAAAAATCTTCCTTCGAATATATTTCTTTCTAATTCATTTAATTTAGATGTAAATTTCTCTATAAAATCTTTATATTCTATATCAGAGAAATTATTTTCTTGCGATCCTATTTTATCTATTAATGATATTTCAGCTTCTTCTGAATCACTATTAACAGGAGAATCTAATGAAACTGGCTGATATCCATAAGATGCTTCTAAAGCTTCTAAAACTTCTTCTTCCCTGCACCCTATATATTCTGCAATTTCATTTACTTTTGGTTTTTTCTTATTTTGCTGTTCTAATAAAAGTTTTGCTTCATTTACCTTTTTATTTAACTCTTGGACCCTTCTAGGGACTCTCATAGTCCAAACTTTATCCCTAAAATACTTTTTAATCTCTCCTATTATAGTAGGGGTTGCAAAGCTAGAAAATTCATATCCTTTTGATATATCATAACGTTCTATAGCGTATATAAGCGCTAAAGAACCTACTTGATATAAATCTTCAAACTCCACCCCCTTGTTAATATATTTCTTAGCTAATATACTAACAAGATAGAGATTTCTTTCTATTAAAATATCTCTAACTTCTTTATTACTCTTATCATTACTATATATATTAAAAAGTTCTTTTGTTTCCATATCTAGATAATTGGTAATAGATGATGTATGTTTCATTAATTATCAACTCCTAAATACTTTGTCATTTTTATAATAGTCCCATTATCTATATCCGATTTTATATCTACTTCATCCATTAAACTTTGTATTATAAATAAACCTAATCCACTTTCTTTTGGTTCTTTTAAATTCGGTTTGTCAACAGCATCGACATCATATCCTTTTCCGCTATCAACTATTTTTATTGTTAATCCATCTTCAAATATAGTGTATTCTACAGAAAATTTATTATCCGAACTGTGTTTTATTGCATTTGTACATGCTTCAGATACAGCTACTTTCATATCTTCTATATCATCTAGACAAAATCCAACTTTATTTGCTATCCCTGATGTTGTTAATCTTACGATGCTTACATATTGTGGGTTAGAGGCAATTTCCATTTTTATAGTTTCAAAATTCAATTCTATCCCTCCATTTTAAATATTTTATCAAGACCTGTTATAGAGAATATCTTTTTAACATTGTCCTTAGGTGATTTTATGTAAATTTCTTTATCTTCAACTTTTATTCTCTTTAGAATACCAATTATAACACCTAAACCTGTTGAATCAATATAATCTAAAGTTTCTAAATTAAGTCTTATATTTCTTATTTCTTCATCAATTAATTTATGTAAATACTCCTTAAATTCATCGGCAGTTGATACATCTAATTCTCCAGAAACTCCTATTTCCCAAAAATTAATATCTTCGTCATTTTTTAAATTTATGTTTATAGACATTTAAAAACCTCCTACTTTTTCTCCATTATTTTTTAAATACCCTTAAGATTTTAAAGAAACCTGTAACCTTTTCAACTATATCTAATATACTTTTTACATCAGTTGTTATATCAGCTGCATTATCTATTATTTCGTTTATGTTCTTTTCATTGTAATCAATAATTTTATTAACTCTATCAATTGTTTTTGTAGCAGTATTTAATGTTTTAGCTATATAGATAGCTATTATTAATACTGATACTCCAAACAGAACTGCCCCAACTTGCCAACCAATTGCGTTCATTATTTATTCTCTCCTTCTTCATTATCAAAAGTTCTGCTAACTACTATGTCTTCTTCTTTTATTTCCATTTTTTCTTCTGATAAATCTTCTTTTAATTTAGACACTTTATCTTTTACATCTTCAAATGTTTCATGTAGAACATCTTTTGGATTTTCTTTTATTGTGTCTATTTTCTTTTTGGCATCTTGTCTTAATTCAGTGCCTTTCTTAGGTGCTAAAAATAATCCAATAAAAAATCCTATTATTACTCCTAAAGTTAAAGTTCTTCCTCTTTTTTTACTCATATCATCTAGCTCCTTTCAAATTTAAATATATTTATATTATATATTACATTTTGTATTGATTATATATTATTTATTCAAAATAAAATAATCTTTATTAAAAAATTTCTTATAAAGTAATATTTTTACTTATTCAGCTTAAATAATGAAAATATATTTATCCACAAATACACAGATTTATTAACAGTGTTAATAAAATATAGAAAAAGAATAGGTGTTACCCTATTCTTCTTCTGTATCTATTTTAGCAATTGAAACTACATTTACTTCATCATCTGTTTTCATAAGTTTAACACCACTAGTTATTCTTCCGAATACAGATATATCATCAACTCTTAATCTAATAAGAACTCCATCAGAATTTATAAGCATCAATTCGTCTTCGTTGTTTACCATTGTTGCTCCAACTATTTCACCTGTCTTTTCTGACATGTTATAAGTCTTAATTCCTTTACCAGCTCTTATTTGACTTCTATACTCATTTATATCCGTTCTTTTCCCGTAACCATTTTGGCTTACAACTAATAAATCTTCACCTTCATCAGATAAACTCATAGATACTACTTTATCACCTTCAGATAATGTTATACCTTTAACACCCATTGCAGTTCTACCCATAGGTCTTATGTCTTTTTCATCAAATCTGATTGACATACCGTTTGATGTTACAAGTAAAACATCTTTCTCTCCATTAGTAGTTTTTACGTCTATTAATTCATCGTCATCTCTTAGTCCAATAGCTATTAAACCTGATTTGTTGATATTTTTGAATTCTGATCTCTTAGTTTTCTTAACTATACCTTTTTTAGTTGCTAATAATAAGTAAGAATCATCATCCGCTCTTCCATCAACTTCTATTAATGTCGCTATTTTTTCATTTGGTCCTAATTGAAGTAAATTAACTATAGCAGTACCTTTAGCTTGTCTCTTACCTTCTGGAACTTCAAATGCATCTAATCTAAATACTCTACCTCTATTAGTGAAGAATAGTAATCTATTGTGAGTTCTAGTTGTTATTAAGTGTTTCACGAAATCTTCTTCTCTAACAGTAAGTGCCGATATTCCTCTTCCGCCTCTTCTTTGACTTTTATAAGTATCTAAAGGTAATCTCTTAATATATCCGAAGTGAGTTAATGTTATTGTTATCTCTTCATCATCTATTAAGTCTTTTATATCTATTTCTCCTTCAGCATGTCTTATTTCAGTTCTTCTAGCATCTGAGTATTTCTTTTTAATTTCTAATATTTCATCTTTTATAACACCTAGTAATAATTGCTCATCAGCAAGTATTGATTCTAAGTATTCTATTTTCTTCATTAATTCGTTGTACTCAGCTTCTACTTTTTCTCTTTCTAAGCCAGTTAACTTTTGAAGTCTCATATCTAGTATTGCTTGAGCTTGGATTTCACTTAATTTGAATTTATCCATTAAACCACTTTTAGCAATTTGAGTATTTGCAGAAGATCTGATTAAGCTTATAACTTCATCTATGTAATCTAACGCTATTCTTAAGCCTTCTAGTATATGAGCTCTAGCTTGAGCTTTATTTAATTCAAATTTAGTTCTTCTTGTTACTACATCTTTTTGATGTTCTACATAGTAATGTAGTATTTGTTTTAAGTTTAATATTCTTGGAACACCATTTACAAGAGAAAGCATTATTATACTGAATGTATCTTCAAGTTGAGAATGTTTGTATAAGTTGTTTAATACTATGTTAGCATTAACATCTCTTTTTAATTCTATAACGATTCTCATACCATTTCTATTACTTTCGTCTCTTAGGTCTGATATTCCTTCTATTCTTTTATCTTTTACTAATTCAGCTATTCTTTCAACTAATTTAGCTTTATTTACTTGGTAAGGAATTTCTGTTACAACTATTTGTTGTTTTCCTTTTGGAAGCTCTTCTATTTCAGCTCTAGATCTAACTTTTACTTTTCCTCTACCTGTTCTATAAGCCTCAGCTATACTGTCTTTCCCCATTATTATTGCACCAGTTGGGAAATCTGGTCCTTGGATATATTGCATTAATTCATCAACATCACAATCAGGATTATCTATAAGATGTACTGTAGCATCTATTGTCTCTCCTAAGTTATGTGGTGGTATAGATGTTGCCATACCTACAGCTATACCGTTTGATCCATTTACAAGTAAGTTAGGGAATCTAGCTGGTAATACAGTAGGTTCTTTTAAAGATTCGTCGAAGTTCGGTCCGAAATCTACAGTTTCTTTATCTATATCTCTTAATAATTCTAATGATAACTTACTCATTTTTGCTTCTGTGTAACGCATTGCGGCTGGTGAGTCACCATCCACAGAACCGAAGTTACCATGTCCATCAACTAAAAGTCCTCTAGTTGAGAAATCTTGCGCCATTCTAACCATAGCTAGGTAAACTGCACTATCACCATGTGGATGGTACTTCCCTAAAACGTCCCCAACTATACGTGCAGACTTTCTGTATGGTTTATCTGGAGTTAAGTTTAATTCGTTCATTGAATAAAGTATTCTTCTGTGAACAGGTTTTAAACCATCTCTTACATCTGGAAGTGCTCTACCAGCGATAACACTCATGGCATAATCTATATATGAATCCTTCATTTCTTTCGAAATTTCGGCAGGAATTATTCTGTTATTTTCTTCCATATTCATTCTCCTTCCTCATTAAATATCTAAGTTTTTAACGAATTCAGCATTTTCTTCTATGAATTCTTTTCTTGGTCCAACTTTATCTCCCATTAACATAGAGAATATTCTATCCGCTTCTGTTGCATCGTCTATAGTTACTTGAAGTAAAGTTCTTGTTTCTGGGTTCATTGTTGTTTCCCATAATTGTTCTGGGTTCATTTCCCCAAGACCTTTGTATCTTTGAAGCTCAATTCCGTTTTTACCTATTTCTTCTAATAAAGCTTCTAATTGTTTATCTGAATAAACGTAGTATTCTTTCTTTTGTTTTTTAACTTTGTATAGTGGTGGTTGTGCTATATAAACATAACCATTGTCGATAAGTGGTCTCATATATCTAAAGAAGAATGTTAATAATAATGTTCTGATGTGTGCACCATCGACATCGGCATCGGTCATTATTACTATTTTATGATATCTAGCTTTTTCTAAATCGAAATCATTACCAACACCACAACCGTAAGCAGTTATCATGTTTTTAATTTCATCTGATGATAAAATTCTATCTAATCTAGATTTTTCAACGTTTAATATCTTACCTCTTAATGGAAGTATCGCTTGTGTATGTCTATCTCTACCTTGTTTTGCTGAACCACCGGCAGAATCTCCTTCGACTAAGAATATTTCACTTTTAGCAGGATCTTTTTCAGCACAGTCAGCTAATTTACCTGGTAATGAAGTACTTTCAAGTACAGTTTTTCTTCTTGTTAATTCTCTAGCTCTTTTTGCAGCTTCTCTAGCCCTTTGTGCTCTTAAAGCTTTATCCACAATTATTCTTGAAGTTTGTGGATTTTCTTCTAAGAATGCACCAAGTTCTTCAACTGTTACTGCATCAACTATCCCTCTCATTCTAGTATTTCCTAATTTTGTTTTAGTTTGTCCTTCGAATTGAGGGTCTGGTAATTTAACAGATACAACTGCAGTAAGACCTTCTCTTATGTCTTCACCTGATAAATTTGCGTCGTTTTCTTTTAATAATTTATTTCTTTTAGCATACTCATTTACAGTTTTTGTTAACGCAGCTTTAAACCCAGCTAAGTGGGCACCACCTTCATGAGTATCTATGTTATTCGCAAATGATAATATATTTTCAGAATATCCATCTGTATATTGTATAGCAATCTCAACCATGCAGTCTTGTATTTTTTTATCTATGTAAACTACATTTTCGTGGATAGGTGTTTTTGTGCTATTTAAATATTCTACGAACTCTCTTATACCACCATCGTATAAGAATTCTTTTTTCTGTTCTTGTCCAGGTCTTTTATCTTCAAATACAATTCTTACACCTTTGTTTAAGAATGCTAACTCTCTTAATCTAGTTTCTAATGTTTTGTAATCAAAAACTATATCATCAAATATTGTAGCATCAGGCATAAATTGAATTATTGTTCCTGTATGATCAGATTCGCCTACTATTTCTAGTTCTGAATCAGTTATACCTTTTTTGTAACTTTGTCTATATATCTTTCCATTTCTGTAAACTTCAGCAACTAACCATTCTGAAAGTCCATTAACAACAGATATCCCAACACCGTGAAGACCACCAGATACCTTGTAACCTCCACCGCCAAATTTACCGCCGGCATGTAGTATAGTTAATACTGTTTCAAGTGTAGACTTACCTGTTTTAGGATGTGTTTCTACAGGGATACCCCTACCATCATCCTTAGTTGTTACACTACCATCTTCATTAATGCATACATATATTCTGTCACAGTATCCTTGTAAAGCTTCGTCGATACTGTTATCCACAATTTCATACACTAAGTGGTGTAATCCTCTTGGTCCTGTAGATCCAATGTACATACCAGGTCTTAATCTAACTGCTTCTAAACCTTCTAGTACTTGAATCTGATTTGCACCATATTCTTGTTTCATCTAATTACCTCCATCTTCAATATTTGTTACTTTTCCTTTATCTATATAAAAAATTGCTGTTTCACTCTCATCAAAAATTCTTTTATGCGCCAATTCCGCACTAGTTATAAACATTTGGACATCTCCCAAATTTTCGACTAATAACTTTTGTCTTGTTTCGTCTAATTCGCTAAAAACATCATCTAAAATTAAAACAGGATTATCGTTCACCTCTTGTTTTATGAGTTCTATTTCAGATAATTTTAACGAAATAGATGCCGTTCTCTGTTGACCTTGAGAACCATATAATTTTACATCTAAATCATTTATGAAAATGTTCAAATCATCCTTGTGTATTCCGTATTTTGTCATTCTTGTTTCTATATCTCGTTGTCTATTTGACTCTAACTTACTTAGCAATTTATCTTTTGCATCTTTAACTGTGTCTTCATCAGTTAAATTTATTTGATTTTTATAAGTTATCAACAGTTCTTCGTTATTACCTGTTAATTTCTTATGCATTTCATTAGATATTTTAGCTATTTTTTTTATAAAATCTCTTCTTAAGACATAAATGTAGGCACCATAATTAGCCAAGCTTTCATCATACACAGATAGTAAGTTCTCATCTACTATCCTATTTTTTAAAGTTTTGTTTCTCTGAATCAATATTTTATTATAATTAACCAAGTAATTATAATATTTAGGCATGATTTGGCTAATTTCCTTATCGATAAATGATCTTCTCTCTCTAGGACCGTCTTTTACTAGCTTTAAGTCCTCAGGAGAAAAAATTACGACATTTAAGTTCCCCAGCAATTCTTGGATTTTGTGAATATGAATCTTATTAACTTTTATTCCCTTTTTATTGTTTCCAATTGCTACTTCAATTAAACCTTTTGAAGAGTTTTTTAAATAATTTCCACCGATATATAAATTTTCACTTCCAAATTTAATGATTTCTTTGTCTTTGTTAGTTCTGAATGACTTTCCAAATGATAACATGTATATAGCTTCTACAATATTGGTTTTTCCTTGTCCATTTTTTCCAACGAGTAAATTTATGTTTCTTTTAAAATTTAAATGTAGATTATCATAATTTCTAAAATTTATTAATTGTAAGTTATTTAATCGCATAGAAGCCTCTCCTTAGAGTACTATATTACTTTTATTTGATTTCCTTCTACTTCAACGATGTCGCCAGGTACTAATTTTTTCCCTCTTCTCATCTCAACTTCACCATTAACTTTTACAACACCTTCTTGAATAAGGTATTTTGCATGTCCACCTGTTGAAGCAATATCAGCAAGCTTTAGAAATTGATCTAATTTTATATATTCTGACTCTATTTTTAATTCAAGCATAATTTACCCTCCTAATTTTTTAATCTAATAACTTATTATATCATATAACTAAAAAAAACTCGTACTATTATTTTTAGCCGAGTTTTTTTATCTATCCTATTCTGTAATATATTAACAATTATTAACAGTTTGTGGATTATTCAGTGGATTAATTGTTAGAAGATATTCTTACTGGTAAAAGTAAGTATGTATATTTTGTTCCATCAGCTGGTTTAATTATACATGGATTCACATTAGTTGTAAATTCTATATAGATTTCTTCACAATCTATGTTTTTTAAACCTTCTAATAAGTATCTAGAGTTAAATGCTATATCTAAATAATCACCTTCTAATGATAAAGCTACCTCTTCATAAACATTACCTTTTTCATTGTTAGAAGTTATAGCCATCATAGAATCTCTTATTGATAACTTAATAAGATTATTTTGTTCTGATTGAGAAAGCAATGAAGCTCTTTCGATACTGTTTAATAAATCTTTTGTTTTTAATTTTATTTTTGAATTATACTCTCTTGGGCATAACTTTTTATAATCTATGAATTCTCCCTCTAAAAGTCTTGTCACTATTTTTGTATCGTTTATTATGAAAATAGCATTTTTTTCATTAAATCCTACTTTTACTTCTTCTTCTGAAGATAATAAACTATTCACATCTATAAGTGTTTTACCTGGGATAATTATTTTAGCTTTTAAATCTTCATGGATTAAGTTATCCACTTGGCAACTTCTAACTGCAAATCTATAACCATCAATTGCAACTAAGTTTATATTTCCATTTTCAATTTCTAAAAGTTCACCCATAAGTATTGGCTTAGTTTGATCTTGAGATGTAGCAAAAACTGTTTGTTTTATCATGCTTTTTAATACATCTTGAGGAATACTATATAACTTATCCTCATTAACATCTGGAATTTGTGGATATTCTTTAGCTGAATCCCCTTTTATTTTAAATTTTGAGTTTAAACAATTTATATAAACATTGTTATCTTCATCTGTTTCTATTTCAACAAATGAGTCTGGTAATTTTCTTATGATATCCCCAAATAATTTTGAATTTATTACTATACTTCCCTCTTGAATAACCTCTGCTGGTACATGAGATTCTATTCCGATTTCTAAATCATATCCTTTTAAGATTATTTCATCTTGTTTCGTAACTATTAAAACACCTTTTAGTAGATCTAAAGTTGTTTTTGAATTAATAGCTTTTTGTACAATTCCTATTTTATTAGCTAATAGTTTTTGATTACAAATTATCTTCAATGTGGATAACCTCCTTGTTGCTTTTTAATAAAATTATTAATAATAATGATAGTAGTATTAGTAGTAGGTGTTGTTGATAATGTGTATAAGTGACTGTAGTTAAGTTGTATAAATAGTTTCAGCATGTGTATAAAATGTGTATAACTATGTAAAAACCTATTGATAACTTTGTGGAAAGATTATGGATAACTTTTTGGTAAAATCTATATACAGATTTATTCACATAGTTATCCACAGATATTCACAGCACAATTGTGTATAACTTTAACCCTTTAATTCAACTATTATCTTATCTATTTTTTCTTTTAATTCACTATTTTTTTCAAGCTCAAGATCTTTTGATATTTTGTCATGAGCATGAATAACCGTTGTATGATCTCTTCCTCCAAATTCGTTTCCGATCTTAGGCAACGATAAGTCTGTAAGCTCTCTACTTAAGTACATTGCTATCTGGCGTGGATAAGCTATAGCTCTAGTTCTTTTCTTAGAGTTAAAGTCGTCCATTTTTATACCGAATGTAGTAGATACTTTTTCTTTTATTCTATTTACAGAGATTTCTTGGCTTTCTGATGTTGTTACAATATCTTTTAGTGCCTCAACTGCTAAGTCATAAGATATATCCTTGTTGATAAGTGATGAATAAGCAACAACCCTTGTTAAAGCTCCTTCTAATTCCCTTATATTTGATTTTATATAAGTAGCTATATAGTTCATTACTTCGTTTGGAATATCTATATTCTCAATTTGTGCTTTTGTTTTTAATATAGCTATTCTAGTTTCGAAATCTGGTGGTTGAATGTCTGCGATTAATCCCATTTCGAAACGAGATCTTAATCTATCTTCTAGAGTAGGAATCTCTTTTGGAGGTCTATCACTAGAAATAATTATTTGTTTATTTGCTTCGTGTAATGCATTAAAAGTGTGGAAGAACTCTTCTTGAGTACCTTCTTTTCCCGCTATAAATTGAATATCGTCTATAAGCAATATATCAACATTTCTATATTTGTTTCTAAATTCCTCGTTTTTATCACTTTTTATTGAGTTTATAAGTTCGTTAGTAAACTTTTCTGAAGACACATACACAACTTTTGCATCATTTTGTTCTTTCATAATTGAGTGTCCGATAGCATGCATTAAGTGTGTTTTTCCAAGACCAACTCCACCGTATAAGAATAATGGATTATATGCTTTTGCTGGTGACTCAGCAACTGCTACGCATGCAGCATGGGCAAATCTATTACTATTACCGATTACAAATGTGTCAAATGTATACTTTGGATTTAATCGAGGATAATTTCTAATAATATTATTGTTACTATTGTTATTAATATTATGATTATTATTTGAAGTTTTTAAAGGATTTTGTTCAACTTCATTGCTATCAGAAATTATTTTAATTTCAAATTTATTTGATGTTAGCTGACTCAAACAGCTTTCTATCAAATTTAAATATCTAGTTCTCAATATATCTTCTGCAAATTCATTTGGTGCCAGTAATGTCAACTCATTTGAATCCGTTTCAATAGGTACGGTATTCTTGAAAAAAGTTTCAAAACTAGCAGAGGCAACTTCACCTTTAATAAGTTGCAATGTTTTCTTCCATAATGAAACTATGTCCATATTTAAACCTCCAACAAATTATTTATTTTTCCACAGAAATATCCACAAAAATATAAAAAAATGACATGGTTAGTTTTCTAATATAGATACTAACAGCTTTCAGTGGATAACTTGTGGATAATATGTGTGTATGTATTTGGAATTTATAATTATTAACAGGCTGTGGATAAAGTTATCAAGATATTAACTATTGAAATTTCAAGGGTTGTATATAATATTGTCAATAAAATTGATACTTATACACAATGATATCAACATATTGTGAATTACTTAATAACTTTATCCACAGTATTAACATGTAACTTAATAATAACAAAAAATTTTCCAAATTACAATATAATACGACTATATTATCCACAAATAAACATGGCTGTGGATAATTTAATTCACATGGTGTGAATCAAATGTGCATATAAAAAAATATAGTATTTATAATGTAAAAGCAAGAGTTAATTTTAATAAAAAATAAAAAATTAAATACAGTATATTTAGAGGGATTAGGTGGATAATTTTGTGTGAAATGTGAATTAATTTATTTTTAGTTAATATAAAAGTTGTAATTTAAAAAATAGAGAGTATAAAATATAAAAAAGTTTCTACTATATTAATTAAATTTAAAATTGAATATCTAAAAAGATCAATTTAAATAAAAGTAGAGGGTATGTTCATTACAAAGTGTGGATAAAATAAAAGAAAAAGTAATAAATGACGGATTTAGTTTGGTTAATAGAGGGAGTATATAAATATAAGTGAATTGTTTTAGAAATTAATTTTTTAAATATACACAGATATGTGGATAATAATGTTTATAATTTTTTGAGTATATGTTATTTTTTTAAAAAAATTAACTGGTTTAATATGTTTAATATGCTCAAAAACTCGTTGACAACCTAATTAAAAGCATTTATAATAATATGTGTTATGTTTACTTTGAAAGTAAAATTATTATTTTTATAAATGGAAAAAAATTTGAAAGGCGGTGCAAAGAATGAAAAGAACTTATCAGCCAAAAAAAAGACAAAGAAAAAAAGAACACGGATTTAGAAAAAGAATGAAAACTTCTAACGGAAGAAACGTGTTAAAAAGAAGAAGAGCTAAAGGAAGAAACAGATTAACTCATTAATTTAAAAAGGCCGCTTAAGAAAGTGGCCTTTTTGCGTAATTTTTTTAAATTAAAAATTAAAGAAAATAACGAAGCTGTGTTTATGGAGGATTAACCAAGATGTATTTTAATGAAACTGAACGTTTGAGAAAAGACTCTGATTTTAGACGAGTTTATAAACACGGTAAATCTTTTGCAAATAGATACTTAGTGATGTATATAATGCGAAACAATTTAGAATATAATCGAGTGGGCATATCAGTTTCCAAAAAAGTAGGAAAAGCTATTGTTCGCAATAAGGTTAAAAGAAGAATAAGGGAATCATTTAGATTAGATGTAGACAAAAAAATAAAGTCTGGATACGATATAGTTTTTATTGCTAGAGTTGCAATAAGTGATATGCAATACAATGAAATTAATAAATCTATGAAGCATCTTGTAAATAAGTTTAAATTATTTAAATAGATAATTGTTTCTAATTATGGAGGTTCGAATCTATTGAATAAAATAGTTTATAAATTGAAGGAAATAAACGTTTATTTATCGAAAGTATGTATTTACTTAATAAGATTTTATCAAAAATATATATCTCCATTGAAAGGACCTACTTGTAGATTTTATCCAACATGCTCTCAATATGCAATAGAAGCATTTAAAAAATATGGAGTGATAAAGGGCATGTTCTTGACAATAAAGAGAATACTTAAATGCCATCCATTCCATCCAGGGGGCTATGATCCTCTAAAATAAATATTTTCAGGAGGTATACGAATTGTTAAATGCAATAGGCAATTTTTTAGGCGTTATACTTGGATTTATAGTTAATATAGTTGGCGACTATGCTTGGTCAATAATTATATTCACTATATTAGTAAGATTATGTCTTATGCCATTAATGATCAAACAAATAAAATCAACTAAGGCTATGCAAGATATTCAGCCTAAAATACAAGAAATTCAAGAAAAATATAAGAATAAGCCAGAAAAACAACAAGAAGAATTAATGAAGTTTTGTAAGGATGCTAAGATAAATCCTATGGCAGGATGCTTGCCAATGTTTATACAATTACCAATATTAATGGGGTTATTTGCATTATTAAGAGACCCTGTTGCACACGGTGTATTTGCTACAGAGGCTGCATATCATGCTGCGAATCATGGTTTTTTATGGATTGCTAGTGTATCACAAACACATAATTTAAGTTTAGGTATACTATCTGGTGTAAGTGCTTACTTCATGCAAAAATCTATGGCAACAACTGATGAATCACAAGCTCAAATGATGAAATCAATGACTTTAGTTATGACAGCTATGTCTTTCTGGTGGGGATATACGTATGAAGCCGGTCTTGCACTTTACTGGACAATGAGTAATATATTCTCAATAGCACAATACTATTTAGTAACAAGTCCTTTAAAAGCTAAGATGGCTAACTCTAAGGAGGAAGTAGTTAAAGATGAAAAATCAAGCGGAAGTAGTAAATCAAGCAAAAAACAACAACCAAGCAGCAATAAAAAGCTTGGAAATAAGAAGTAAGACAGAAGAAGAAGCGACAAAAAAAGCAATTGAGCAATTAAATGTAAATAAAGACGATATAGAAAATATAAAAGTTGAAGTTATTGAGGAACCAAACAAAGGTTTTCTAGGATTTATAGGGGCTAAAGATGGTCTTTATAAAATAACTGTAACAGAAAAAGTTGAAATAATAGAAGAAGTCGAACCAGTAAAAGAAATTGATATAGCAAAAGAGTTCATAGAAACAATGTTACATAATGCAAAAATAAACGCTGATGTAATAGCAACTCAAGAAAACAATTTAATAAAAATTGACATTAAAGGAAAAGAAGCGACTACTTTAATCGGTAGACGTGGACAAACTTTAGATGCTGTTCAATTCTTAACTAGTTTAGCTCTTAATAAAATAAATAAAGATTCTCACTCTAGAGTATTAGTTGATATAGAAAACTACAGAGAAAAAAGAGAGCAATCTTTAATTAGATACGCAAACAAAGTAGCTAGAGAAGTAGCTAAAACAAAGAAAACAAAAAAACTAGATTATATGAATCCATATGAGAGAAGAATTATACATTCTGCTCTTCAAAATGATAAGTATGTAATTACTTACAGCGAAGGAGAAGAGCCACATAGAAGATTAGTAATTGAGTACAAAAGATAATTTAAAGACCTCCTAAGATTTAGGGGGTTTTCTTTTTAACGATTATTTTTTAAAATATTTTGATAGATATTTATAGAATTTGTAATTTAGGTATAAAATGTTAATAAGCGGTTATACAAAATTAAATTGAGATTGGAAATATAATTAAAAAGTATAGAGGTGATAAATTTGTTTATAGATGATACAATAGCAGCGATTGCTACAGCACCTGGAGAAGGTGGAATCGGAATAATAAGAATAAGTGGAAGTAATTCATTAAAAGTTGCAGAAGAAATATTTAAAGCTGTATCTGGTAAAAAAATAAGTGAATATAATTCAAGAACATTAGTGTATGGAAATATATTTGATGGCGAAAAAAGAATAGATGAAGTTTTAGTAGCTTATATGGAAGGACCTAGATCATATACTGGTGAAGATGTTATTGAAATAAATTGTCACGGTGGATTTATTTCAGTAAAGAAAATATTAGAATTAATTTTAACTAAAGATGTTAGATTAGCAGAAGCTGGTGAATTTACAAAGAGAGCATTCTTAAACGGAAGAATAGATTTATCTCAAGCAGAAGCAGTAATAGACGTAATAAAATCTAAAACTGATAAAGCACAAGAGGTTGCTCAAAATCAATTAGAAGGTTCTTTAGCAAATAAGATAAAAAGTTTAAGACTTAAAGTTACAGAAGTTTTAGCACAATTAGAAGTATCTATAGATTTCTCTGATGAAGATGTAGAAGATGTTACTTATAAAGAAATAGAAGAAAAATCTTTAGAGTTAAGAGAAGAAATTAAAAAATTATACGATTCAGCTGAAAGCGGAAAAATACTTAGAGATGGATTAAAAACAGTAATAATCGGTAAACCAAACGTAGGGAAATCTTCACTATTAAATTCTATATTAGGAGAAAATAGAGCGATAGTAACAGAAATAGCTGGTACTACAAGAGACGTTATAGAAGAATTCGTAAATATTAAAGGAATCCCACTAAAAATAGTGGATACTGCTGGAATAAGAGAAACAGAAGATATAGTTGAAAAAATAGGTGTACAAAAATCTAAAGAGTCTATAGATTCAGCAGATTTAGTGATAATAGTTTTAGATTCATCAAAATCATTAACTGATGAGGATTTAGAAATATTAGAAAGTGCAAAAAGCAAAAAAACTATAGTTTTATTAAATAAAATAGATTTAGATCAAGCAATAGATGAAACAGCTATTGAAGAATTTGTAGGAAAAGATAATATAATAAAAATTTCAGCATTAAAAAATGAGGGAATTGAACAAATACATGATAAAATAGAGTCAATGGTATTTGCGGGAGATGTTAAAAGTTCATCAAATCTTGTTATAACAAATTCAAGACATAAAGATGCATTATTCAAAGCATATAACTCAATAAATGATGCAATAGATGGAATAGAACAAAGATTACCATATGATTTTATAGAAGTTGACTTTAAAAATATCTGGGATTACTTAGGATATATAAACGGAGATACAGTACAAGAAGATTTATTAGATACAATCTTCAGCAACTTCTGTATAGGAAAATAATAATTATGATTTTAAACAAGATATAAATTTATGTTTAGGAAAATTGAACTAAAAAATATATTTATATCTTGTTGATTTTAAACGGTATAAGTTTATAATTTATAGATGTGAAATAAACTATGTGATATAGAGATGTTTCTCGTGAAACATTTTTAGAAAGGAGCAAAAATGATAACATTTGATGCAGGAAATTATGATGTAATCGTTGTTGGTGCTGGACATGCTGGGTGTGAAGCAGCATTAGCTTCAGCTAGAATGGGATGCAAAACATTAATGGTTACATTAACACTTGATTCAATAGGAATGATGCCTTGTAATCCATCAATAGGTGGAACAGGAAAAGGACAATTAGTAAAAGAAATAGATGCCCTTGGTGGTGAAATGGGAGTTAATACAGATAAAACTTTTATACAAAGTAGAATGTTAAATACTGCAAAAGGTCCAGCAGTACACTCATTACGAGCTCAAGCAGATAAATTTAAATATCATACAGAAATGAAAAAAACACTAGAAAATGAACCTAACTTAGAAATAGTTATGGATGAAGTTGTTGATTTAATCAATGATGGAAAAGTAATAAAAGGTGTTATAACTAGAATGGGATGTAAATATCATTCTAAAGCAGTTGTATTAGCAACAGGAGTTTACTTAAACTCATTAATTTATATAGGTGAAGTAACGCTAAATGAAGGACCTAATGGATTAGGTTATGCAGAAAAATTAACTGATAAATTAGTTGATTTAGGATTAGACATGAGAAGATTCAAAACTGGTACACCAGCAAGAATCCATAGAGATAGTATAGATTTCTCTCAAATGGTTATCCAAGAAGGAGACGAAAAAATAACACCATTCTCATTTATGAGTGATGATTTAAAAATAGACCAAGTTCCTTGCTATTTAGCTAGAACTAACTTAGATACACATAAAGTTATAATGGACAACATAAATAGATCAGCTATGTACGGCGGAAAAATCCATAGTACAGGTCCAAGATATTGTCCATCAATAGAAGATAAAGTTGTAAGATTTAATGATAAAGAATCACATCAAACATTTATCGAACCAGAAGGTTTAGATACTAAAGAAATGTACATTCAAGGTATATCTACAAGTTTACCTTATGAAGTTCAAATTCAAATGTACAGAAGTATGAAAGGTCTTGAAAATTGTAAAATAATGAGACCAGCATATGCAATAGAATATGATTGCCTAAATCCGACACAATTAAAAGCATCGCTTGAAATAAAAGTTACAGAAAACTTATTCAGTGCAGGGCAATTTAATGGTACATCAGGATATGAAGAAGCAGCAGCTCAAGGACTTATGGCTGGTATAAATGCTGCTAGAAAAATACAAGGAAAAGAACCGTTTATATTAGACAGATCGGAAGCATATATCGGTGTTTTAATTGATGATTTAATAACTAAAGGAACTAACGAACCTTATAGAATGATGACATCAAGAGCGGAATATAGACTTTACTTAAGACAAGATAATGCTGATATGAGACTTACTGAAAAAGGATATGAAATAGGTCTAGCAAGCCAAGAAAGATATGATAGATTCTTAACTAAAAAAGCTTTAGTAGAAGCTGAATTAGAAAGATTAAAAACTGAAAGAGTTACACCAAAAGAAGTAAATGAATTATTAGTTGAAAAAGGTGCATCAGAAATAAAAGTAGGATTATCTTTATATGATTTCTTAAAAAGACCAGAAGTAACTTATGAGTTATTAGAACAAATAGGAAAAGCAGCATCAGAAGAAGTTCCTTATGATGTAAAAGAACAATGTGTGATAATGTCTAAATATGAAGGATATATAGATAAACAATTAAAACAAATAGATCAATTTAAAAAATTAGAAAACAAAAAACTATCAGAGGATATAGATTATTCAACAATAGAAGGTCTTAGAATAGAAGCTAGACAAAAACTTAATGATATTAAACCAATATCAATAGGTCAGGCATCTAGAATTTCAGGTGTTTCTCCTGCTGACATATCTGTATTACTTATCTATCTTGAACAAATGAGAAGAACAAGAGGTGGAAACAATGAGTAATATAGATATATTAAGACAAGGTATAGAGGATTTTGGAATAGAGGCTAGCGATAAAATGCTAGCTGATTTCCAAAAATATAAAGATATATTAGTTGAATGGAATCAAAAAATGAACCTAACAGGAATAGAAGATGAAAAAGAAGTATTTATAAAACACTTCTTAGATTCCATATCTGCTGTTTCAAAAGGTTATATAAAAAATGGAATGTCTTTAATAGATGTTGGTACAGGAGCTGGATTCCCAGGAATGCCTCTTAGAATAAGTTTACCAGACTTAAAAGTAACATTACTTGATTCTTTAAATAAAAGAATTAACTTTTTACAAGAGGTAGCAAATCAAATAGACATAGATGATATAGAATTCATCCATGGAAGAGCTGAAGATTTCGGAAAAGATGAAAACTATAGAGAATGTTTTGATATAGCAACTGCAAGAGCTGTTGCTGGATTACCTGCTCTTATGGAATTTTGTGTTCCATTTGTTAAAGTGGGTGGACATTTTGTATGCTTAAAGGGACCAAATGCGAATTTAGAATTAGAAGAATCTAAAAAAGCTATGGAAGTATTAGGTATTGAGTATATTGAAAAAATAGATATAAAATTACCAGAAATAGATTTAGATCACAATATATTAGTATTTAAGAAAGTTAAAAATACTCCAAGTAAATACCCTAGAAAAGCCGGTAAAGTTACTAAAAATCCTATAAAGTAATATATAAATTTTTATAAACTTAAAAATATAAAGGATTATATCGTAAAATGAAGAATAATATTCATAAAGAATGTTGGTAAATCGAAATAAATAGTTTAATAAGTAATAATAAAGTAATCAGTTTAGATATAAAAAAGTTATAAATAAGAGGGGTATGTTATGGAAGAGAAAATAGTAAGAGAAATACCGATTGAAGAGATAGTTCCAAATCCATATCAGCCAAGAAAAGTATTTTCTGAAAAGTCGTTGGAAGAATTAAAGAATTCGATTGAAAGTTATGGAGTGCTACAGCCAATTACTGTGAGAAAAAAAGGCGATAAGTTTGAATTAGTTGCTGGTGAAAGAAGGCTTAGAGCAGCTAAATTGGCTAATTTAAAAACTATACCAGCAATATTGCATGATATGTCTGATGAAACATCAGCTGTACTAGCATTATTAGAAAATTTGCAAAGAGAAGATTTGAATTTCATAGAAGAGGCTTTGGGCTATGAAAACTTAATAAAAGAGCATAATTTTACTCAACAACAATTAGCTCAAAAATTGGGGAAAAACCAATCAACAATAGCAAATAAGTTGAGAATATTAAAATTACCTCAATCTATAAAGGAATCATTAGTCGAAAATGGGCTTACAGAAAGACATGCTAGGGCTTTGCTTAAATTACCTAATGAAGAGTTAATGGATGAGGTAATACAAAAAGTCACTAAGAATGAACTTACAGTTAAAAAGACTGAAAAGCTTATAAAAGATATACTAGAAAGTATAGAATTAGAAAATAATCCAGAAAAAAAACAAAATATAAAATGTTCTATGAGTATAAGAATTTATCTTAATACATTAAAACAAGCTTATGATGCAATATTAAATACAGGCATCGAAGCTAAATATAACGAAATAGATAAGGGTGATTACATGGAGGTCGTTGTAAGAATCCCTAAAAAATAGAATTACTGCATAGCAGTAATTTTTTTTTAACATAGTTTCGTAACGAAGAAAGATAATTAAAATTTTAGGAGGATAAAATTTAATGTTAGAGCAAAAATTAGATAAGATATCACAAGAAAATCAAAATCAAGTCGTAAATATAAAAATATCTGATGTATATCCAAATGGTGACCAACCAAGAATATATTTTGATGAGGATAAAATAATAGCATTATGTGAATCTATAAAAAAACATGGAGTACTTCAACCAATAGTTGTTAGACCAGATGATGAGGGAAGATACATGATTATTGCCGGTGAAAGAAGATACAGAGCAAGTATAATGGCTAATAAAGAATATATTCCAGCAATAATAAAAGATATGCCGATTAAAGAAGTATTAGAAATTGCATTAGTTGAGAATTTACAAAGAGAAAACTTAAATATAATAGAAGAAGCAAAAGCATATAAAAATTTAATAGATAAACATAAATCAACACAAGAAGAATTAGCAGAATTAGTTGGAAGAAGTAGACCTTATATAACTAATACGATGAGATTATTAAATTTATCTGATGAAGTAAAAAAATATATAGAACTAGAAAAAATTTCGCCAGGGCATGGGAAGGCGTTACTAAGGGTTAGTAACAAAGAGAAACAGATTGGATTAGCACATAAAATAATCAAAGAAAATTTATCTGTAAGAAAAACAGAAGAAATAATAAAAGGTATGCTAGAAGAAAAAAAAATAAAAAATAAATCAAAAGAAAAAGATATATTTATAAAAGACATAGAAGAAAGGTTAATGAATACTTTGGGCACTAAAGTTAATATATCAACTGGAAATAAAAAGGGAAAAATTGAGATAGAATATTATACAGATGACGATTTAAATGATATAATAGATAGACTTTTAGAGGAATAAAAAAAATATTATAAATAAAAATTCTTTTAAAAGGTAATAAAATCTGGAAAGGTTAATATTTTTTATTATTAAAAATTATAAATATAAAATAAGAGTGGATATTTTAAAAATAGAAATACTTGCATAGTGAATAGTAGTGCGATTATACTTCATTTAGAAAA